>Ga0302319_10003576_pt1 | contig 32424 bp, 27 predicted proteins | sample Bog_T0_2_FD_203319 | JGI IMG/M metagenome (GOLD analysis project Ga0302319, IMG submission 203319) | Peat permafrost microbial communities from Stordalen Mire near Abisko, Sweden - Bog_T0_2 | ecosystem: Environmental > Terrestrial > Soil > Wetlands > Peat | place: Sweden: Abisko, Stordalen Mire... | reverse complement strand
GTCTTCAGAGATGAGCCCCTTGCGGTTGTAGCCGTCCTGCAGTTTGGGGATGTTGCGGCCGGGGGAACGGAAGTCCATCAATATCCATGGGGTGACGCCACGCAGTTGCGGAATTTTGTTGAGCATGACGAACTGGTGTTGGAGGACGTAAGTCTGCTGTTCTTCAGTCCAGCGCTGGTTGGTCGCTCCATGGTTGCCCTGCTTTGCTTCGGCGCCAAACTCGCTCATGATGATTGGCTTCTGCGGCAGGGTCCACTGCATCTTGTCGGCGTCTTCGGGGGCGCCGCTGTACCAGCCAATGTATTCGTTGACGCCGACCACATCCAGGACGTCTGCAAAGGGATCATTGAGTGTGGCGGCGGTGCCTTCAATGTGGGCTGAGTTGAGGGCGGAGGTAATGAGGCGCGTGGAGTCGAGCTTGCGGGCTTCGTCAACAAGGCCGGTGAGGAATTTCGTACGGACCGGGTAGTTACCCGTCTCATTAGAGACCGACCAAAGAATGACCGAGGCTTTATTGCGATCACGTCGGATCATCTCTCTCAGCATTGCAACGTCTTTGGCATAGACTTCCGGTTTGTCAAAGGAGATGCGTTGCCAGTTAGGTATCTCTGACCAGACCATGATGCCGTCTCGGTCGGCGGCGCGCTCCATTCGCTCATCGTGCGGGTAGTGAGCGAGCCGGACGAAGTTGGCGTTGAGGTCTTTGAGGTAACTGAAGATCGTTGCTACGTCCTGGTCGTTGTTGGCGCGGCCTCCGCGGACCGGCGCTTCGGCGTGCATGTTGGCGCCTTGCAGGAAGATTGCTTTGCCGTTGAGCAGGATGCGTGTGCCATCGACGCGGATGTCGCGGAAGCCGATGTCGTCGGTGAGTTTGTCTTCTCCGGAAGCCAGAGTTACTTTGTATAACTTGGGGGATTCGGGCGACCAGAGAGTTAGCTTGCTGGCCTTGACGCTGAAAGGCGCATTGCCGCTGGCGTCGGTTGTTACGATGGTTTTGGCGCCGGCCTCGGGGATGTCCACGGTGACGGAAGTGCCGGCGGGAGCGTCGAGGACGTGGACGTACCCTGTGATCTCAGTGTTGCCGGCCTGCCAGGCTGTGCCGTGGGCAAGATGGACGTCGTAGTCGTCAATGAAAGCGGTGGGCACGGTGACGAGAGAGACGTCGCGTGTAAGCCCGCCATAGTTGAACCAGTCGATACCGACAGAGGGTATGCCATCTATAAGGCGAGTCGCATCCACGGCGATGACTACGAAGTTCGAGCCGGGCTGAAGCACTGCGGTAACCTCGCAATCGAACGGTGTGTAGCCTCCCTCGTGGTCACAAACGCGCCTTTGGTTGACCCAGACGTGCGAGCGGTAGTTGGCCGCGCCAACGTGGAGAAAGGTGCGGGTACCGGGTTTAGGCTGGGCGTCGAAATCCCGCTCATACCAGAGAACGCCTTCGTAGTTGAAGAGCTGCGGGATCTGCGTGTTCCAGTCGCCAGGCACTTTAAGCGTGGGCGCGGGAGCAAAATCATATTCGCTATTGTGCTTGCCCACGATGTTTGGGTGGGTATTCGTGGCATAAGACTTGTCGTTGATCTCGCCATTCGCGTTGTATAGAGCTTGCCCGGGGGATTGATCGATCAGGTAATGCCAGTCGCCGTCGAGACTCGTGACGGTGCGGCGATCGACTCCGACAAGAAGGGTCTGGAGGGGTTGCTGGCTAGATGCAGGAATCGTGAACGCCATGCATCCAAACATGAAGACGCTCCTAAGGAAACTCGCGCACATACCAGTTGCGCGAACCGACGACAAGATCATCACCATCATCACCCCGATATCGAGGTTACAGCTTCTCTAGCATGTCAGGCGAGTAATAAATTAGTCTGGGATCGGCTGATGAATGCTAAGCCGCGTTACGCGCAGTGGAGAATGCTTGCGGGGCATTAGTTAAGTCGTGATGCCTACAACGTAGCCCGGTGAATTGACTGGAAATCGGAGAAATGCAAATGACCGTCACGCGCTTCAAAAAAAGGTCCGCAGCTGTTCAACTGGGTCTGTGTTTCCTGGCGGCGATCGGTGCCGGTGCGCAGGTGGATGTGCTGACCCAGCATAACGATAATACACGGACGGGCGTGAATCTACGCGAGACCGTGCTTACTCCGGAAAATGTAAATAAAGCTAGATTTGGGATGTTGTTCAATCGGGTAGTGGACGATCAGCTATACACGCAACCCCTGATTGTGACTGGCGTTGAAGTGGACGGCGGAACGCACGACATCGTCTATGTGACGACGGTGAATAACAGCGTGTATGCATTCGATGCGAATGATGCAGCGGCTGCGGAACCAATCTGGCATGTGAATTTTGGAACACCCGCAAACCTACACAGCGCGGACTTCGGCTGCCTGGACATCAATGGGCAGATGGGGATCATCGGAACGCCGGTGATTGATAAGGTGCGGGGTGTGTTGTATGTGGTGGCCTTGACCCGTGCGGGCGCGATGACAGGGCCGCATTCAGGATATACGCAAAGACTTCATGCGCTCGACCTGGCAACAGGCGCAGACCTGCCGGAAAGCCCGGTTGCGATTCAGGCTCCGGACTTTAATGCGCTGATGCAGAATCAGCGGCCGGCACTGATGCTGGCCAACGGGATGGTATATGTGGGCTACGCGTCGCATTGCGACAAAGATCCGTATCACGGATTCCTGATGGCCTACGACGCAAAAACGTTGGCCCAGGTGGCAGTATTCAACTCGTCTCCAACCGGTTCCGAGGCGAGTTTCTGGCAGTCCGGTCAAGGACCGGCAGCGGACGCTGAGGGAAACGTGTATGCGGTGACCGGCAATGGGAGCTGGGACGGCGTCCGGAACTTCAGCGAAAGCTTTCTGAAGTTCACGCCGCAACTGAAGCTGCTGGATTGGTTCACGCCGACCAACCATCTTGCCCTGGACAAGGCGGACAACGACCTGAACTCGTCCGGTGCTACGCTGATTCCCGGAACGCATCTGGTAGTGGGTGGGGGCAAAGAGGGCGTGCTGTATACGCTGGATACACGGAAGCTCGGCCACCTGGGAGATGAGCAGGCGATTCAACACTTTCATGCAACCGCTTCACACCTGCATAGCTTGGTGTATTGGGAGAGCGCGAAGTCCGGCAACCTGCTGTATGTGTGGGGGCAGCGCGATAGGGCGAAGGTGTATAAATTGACCGGCGACAAGCTCAGCGAGACGCCTATAATGATGCGCGATTTGCCCAACGAAGGGCATCCAGGGGCAATGCTCTCGCTTTCCGCAAACGGGAACAAGGACGGAATTCTTTGGGCGGCAATCCACGCCACAGGAGACTCGTGGCACGAGTCGCGGCCGGGAGTCCTGCACGCTTACGATGCCGACGACATCCGGCGCGAGCTGTGGAACTCGCTTGAGCTGCCAACGCGCGATGACTGCGGAGAGTACTCGAAGATGGCTCCTCCGACAATTGCGAATGGAAAAGTTTACTTGGCGAGTTTTGGGTTTGAGAACACGGGCACAGGGCAGTTTTGCGTGTATGGGCTGCTGCCTGTTCCGGGTGCAGAGAAATTGGCTGCGCCGACCGGTGGCAAGGCAGTGCTACGAAATGGGATCGTGACAGTGACGTGGAATGCGGTGCCGGGCGCGAAGATTTACAGGGTGCAGCGGACGAGTTCCCTCGAACCTAAGCCCAAAGCACTTGCCATGGGATTGACGACCGCGAAATATGTCGAACCAGCGCCGGAGCGTGGGGAGTCTTTAAGCTACACGATCTTCGCAGTAGGGAACGACGGCGAGAGCGAAGGTTCGGGCATGGTGACGGTTGCACCTCAAAAGGCCGTGCCGGTTGAGGATTGAAGACGTGGAGGAAATTTCTGAATCTACTTCACCGAGTTGGCACTTTTTTCGCGCTACGACTCATCGCGGTGAGCCGATTGCATTGCAGCCGTCGCCACGAGATAAATTCTTCTATCGTTCCTGGCCGAGAACGTCTGGATTGCCCGGCTGATCAAGCAGTTGAATGCTGGTTGCAGGACCAAGGTCCGGATCTTTCCAGGACGATAATTCCCATACAATTTTCTTTTTCGGGGTGACCTCGAAGACCTGTACAGTGCCGGGCCAATGGGACGTGTCATTGTCGCCGGCAATCCAGCTGGTGATGACGATGTTTCCGTTTTCGAGCCGATCGGCGGTCTGGATGTTGCCAAGCCTGTAGTCCGGGACATCCGCCTGCGTGAATTCCCACACCGTCTCCCCTTTCGGGTTCACCTCACGGGCATAGCGACTAGCATCGCCCGCGATCAGCGTGTCCCCATTGTTGAGCCGGATCGCCTGCCAGGGCGACTTTGCCGCGACCGACCAGAGCACATTGCCATTGAGGTCATACTCAACCACCTTTCCCTCGCTCATGTGCGGCACCAGCAGCGTGCCCGCCTTGGTCATGCGAATGTGCCTGAACTGCCCGTGCGTGCCCGTCACTGTGGTAGGGATGGGAATCTCTTTTTCAACCTTCCCCGTTGCGGTGCTGATGATCATCGCCTCCGCCGGATTGCCGTTGCGCATGATGAGCACTCGGTCCTTTCCGATCGCCTGGCAGGAGTGAATCTCCGTTCCCGGCGGCGCCTCGTAATTCCAAAGAATCTTCTTGTCCGGACTTACCATTCCAGCGCCCGACATATGCGAGAAGATGACGTTCCCGTTGCTCAGCATAGTCGCATCGTCGAATTCTTGAATGCGACCGCCCGAATTCCTCAGCGGCATAGAATACTGCCAAACGACCTTGCCGCCGCGCACGATGAAAATGGATTGTTCCTCAGGCTTGCGCGTATCCCACTCGCCTGCGTAAAGAAACGGATGTTGAGCCACTCCGTTGCCGGGCAGCACTGCCGGTGCTGGAGCAGTGAGCTTAATAGCAGCGGGCGACGTGGGATTTTGTGCAGGGGATGAGGGAACGAGCATGGTCATTGCCGCAAGCGCCAAGATAGTCATCTTTAACATTAACTACTCCTTTCGGAAGACTAGCTGCCGTTCTTGAGAACCTCTGTCCTCAGCGAATTCATTGATTGCGCTGAGGGCAACGGAACGACGCATCAAACCATGTGAGTCGCTGGCCGAGTAACGATTCGGCGCACTCAGTGCATTTTGTTCGTCGCGGTTTCGATAACAGCATCGGCAGCCGCACGACTGAAGAGTATCCGAATATCCTTGGCGTCCCGCAGCGCGAAGGCAGGAGGCTCGGTTGGAGCGGTGACAGCGAAGAAGTCGGCGCGAGTGACGTCCTCCAGCACAAACGAAGGTCGAGCATCGTTTGCCATAGGCGCTATCTCGACGTGGCTTAATTCCAGATTGCGGAGGTGGCGAAGGAAAAAACCTTGAGCGGGCATTGGGCCGAACATCCCTGGGTCCGGATATTTATCGATCTGTTCTGGAGGAACAACTTTCGCCTGCTCCGCCCCGACTCCACCTTTGTGCTGCATGTAGAAGTTGGCTATCTTGATGTCTTCAATCGGGTACCCCGGCACCCCAGATAGGATATTTCCGATGCTTGCAGCCGAGTTGTAAGACACGATATTCGAGACCAGAATACGGCGCATTGCTCCAACTTTCGTCGAGTCCTTGGGCCCACGCAATCGCGCCCCGAGTCGAAAGAAAAGCGGTCCGTAGATCAGGTTGCGCATGCTGATGTTCGAGATCGCGATGTCCTCGCACAATGCGCCGTCTTCGCTTTCAAGGGAAAGGCTGTTGCAGCCCTCGAAGACACAGTTGCTGATAGTGATGTTCTTGAAGCCGCCGTTTGACTCGGTGCCACACTTGATGCGCCCCGTGCGATAGACATTCTCGCCATCCGGGAAGATCTTGTACGTGCCGTCGATCACGGTACCCAATTGGTAATAACCGGTGACGGTGCATCCGGTAATGGTAACGTTCTCGGTGGCACGCGCGTATCCAAGCGCAAAGCTTGACTTTGGGCAGATGCCATCATCCCATGGAGAATTAACCGTACAGTTCGACACATGAACGTTCTTGCAGCAATCGATATCCATGCCATCGCGATCTGTATCGATCGTCAAATTGTCGATGGTCAGATTATCGACTCCTGTAAGAAGCAGCCCAAAGTGGCCGCCCTTGAGAATACTGAAGTCGCGAAAGGTGACGTTGCGGCAATTTTTGAGCGCGATGGCTTTGTTCCCTACGCCCGCCTGTTCCGCCCTGTAGCTTGGGTAGTTGCCACGGATGTCGCCATCGCGCCAGGCGCCGAAGGAGAGCCCTTTCCCGTAGATAAGGCCGGGCCCACTGATCCCGGTATCGTGGATGTCTTCACCCCAGATGAGCGAATTGTGCCAGTGGTTGTGCCCATAATCCTGGTAGGCGTCGTAGGATGTTTTGGGCTCCGCAGCGTCGTACACGCCACCCAGCTCGCCGGTGGTCTGCTCGGGAAGCGGTGATGCTGCAGCTAGGACCGTCGCGCCTTGAGAGAGGTAAAGATGAACGTTGGTCTTCAGGCGAATGGAAAAGCAAAGATAGGTTCCGGCGGGAAACACAACCGTGCCCCCACCTGCGGCAACAGCGGCATCGATGGCCGCATTCACTCCGGGTGAATCAAGATGCTTGCCGGTTCCAGTCGCACCGTATCGTTTCACATCGAAGAAAAGCGGGGACTCGGATGCACGCGAGTTAGCCGGTTGAGCATTTGCCGCTGCCGAAGCAAATGCAGACAAAGCAAGCGGGGAATATTTGAGCAGATCGCGGCGCCGAGTGTTCATGCTACTAAATGTAGCAAAGCCGCATTCCGAATACCGGTATCCGGTCGCATTCCCGAGCCGCATGTTGGAGCTAGAGTATGTAGCGACACCTTTTGGGCAGCCCTGTCCACTCTATAACCGAGCTCACCAATCACCCGCTGCTAATCCAGTGCCGTTTTGCCGAAAACCGATGCTCGCCGGACTGAACTCAACCTCAGTCAGATTTGTACGTACTTTATTTGGTGATTCGGCGCACATTCTTTGCCTCCCGAATCCTGTTTAACGGCGAGTTAGAAAGTCTCAAAGAAACTGTATTGAGATACCGCGCGCAGGAAGCACTGACGCACCGGGCGCACCTGGAGGTGAAAAATGGGACCAAAATGTTCTCGTCGAAGGGTATTGAAGGGGACCGGTATTTCCGTGGCTTTGATGGGATTGCCGGGCGCAACGGCGCATTTGGCCGCGGCCGAAATCACCACTCGATATGATTACAAACCGAAGGCCTTGAACGCCCCGATAGGGACTGCCCGAGGAGTCTTTCCGGGCCGCGTGGTGTGGGCACACGATCCAATCGCCGCTCGGTGGGAAGGACAAGTTGAGGCTCAAAGCGGCCACTGGTGGCAGGAGACGAGCACAGATCAGAAGCGAGTAGATGCAATGCCCTCGAATATCCTGCGAAGCCTCATTGGCACGGCTAGCGACAAAGGAGCTTGGATTGGGATTTTCTCATATTACAACGAGCAACCGCGAGGGTTGCATCGCAGCTACCTCCCCGGTGAGGTAGTTGCGGTCAAGGTTAATCTGAATAACAGCAGCGCGGCAGGACCCGGTAACATCGTGAATGTGTCACAGCAGGTCTGCCTCGCAATGGTGCGGCAGTTTGCTGTTCAAGCGCGGGATTTTGCCCCCGGGGCGGACCGATTATCCGCCAGGCAAAACGTAGATCGAGCGTAAATAGGAGCAACTGAACGCATCTCCGCGACGCTATGAAAGTCTCTTAACCTTCTAAATTATTCAAGGTGAATGGGATCCGCACTGTACCTAAATTTGTATCCGAAATCAGCAGGCGATTAACTCTGCGACGCATTCGAGGTGGATGTAAGTTGCTAATAGAAAATGTCTTAAGGAGAAAACTAGATGGTGCCGGGAGGGGGAGTTGACCCCCCCATGGAGTTGTCGGCAGTGCTTCGCCGCCGCAATCCACCTGGCCGAAAAGTCGCTTCTCGGACAAGTGGCCGTTGGCTCAAATACTGTCAACCGAGCAACGCGGTCACCGACGAGGAACCGTCGGAACGAGGAGAAACCCGCTGTCGCGGCAGGGATCGCGGTTCAAAATGTGAAGTCATCCCAACTTAGAAAACCAACTCGGGAATCTTCTTCCGAGAACTGTGAATGCGCATGCTCTGGGATCTGGCGTAGCATAGTTCCATGAATGCGGTCGCTTCGATACCAACGATGGAAGCGCCACATCACGGCAATTTGGTCGCTCCGTTCCTAAGTTGTATAGGCAAGTGGCCGGGAACTGAAGGAGAATTGCGAGGATTCGAAGTGAGTTTCTGGACTCCCAGGGACTGGCTCGGACCAGCGGATCCTTCGAACCCGTGGCACTTGGGGAACCGGGTGGGGAACCATTCGATGTGGCAAGCTGTAAACCTTGGAGAAACAGAGGGACCGGCAGGGAATTCGGTAGCCGTTAGCGCTACCAAAGATATGATCCGTCAAGCCTGCCAAATCGGCGGGCTTTTTCATTTCCCTGAAATCCTCCTAACGCGTGTTTGGTCACAATAGCGCTTGTCGTGGTACACAATTTGGTACACAGTCGAAAGAATGCTTTTTGGGACAGGGGGCATCCCCCAAGCGAGCTACCCCGCTCGCGCGTCACATATCCCGCTCTGGCAATTTCTGCTAAAAGGAGCATCAACTATTTGGTCATCATCGTTAACAAGAACATTAGCAATCAGCCGGAGAAGGATGTTTCGCTTTTCAGGCGTAAAACGCGGGTTTGCGCAAAGTGGCGCAGGGGCGAAAAGACATATTCATTACTGATGTGAAATGACAAAAAGCATTGGGGACTTTGCTGGTTACCGCTGCGGCGATCTTGGAGGAAAGGGCGTGGCTGGTCCGGGGAAAGCCGGTGACGGCGGTTAAGATACTTTGACCGCCAGCACGAAGGGGGAACAGTCCGTGAAAATCCTAGCGAAGTTTCTTCTGTCCAGTGTGTTTTTCTTCTTGCCCGCAGTCGTCTTTGCCCAGGTTGCTCATGGGCTTCACAGTGATTGCGGCTTTGCGCCAGCCCTGAAGATTTACACGACAGATCTGAACGGAAGGGTAAGCTCAGAGATAGTCGAGATGCTGGAGGACGGACAAAACTGTCTTAACGGCAACCTGATGGAGCTGAAGGAGAGTGTTGAGAGCCTTCATACCCAGACGAGATGGAACGCCGACGAGAAGAAGTGGAACGCCGACGATGTCAAGGACCTGCGGGACAAACTTGAGCAAGCCGAACACGATCTCCACACCGCCGAAACAAAGGTTGAAACCCTAGAGGACAGACTGAGCACAGCGGAGAATGAAATCGAAGAGTTAAAGTTACACTTCCAGGCGATCACCCGCGCATTCGCGGCGGAACTCAAAAAAGGGAATGCCAAGGTGTTCACTGCTCTAGCCGACAGAGCATACGGCAAGCCCCGGCAACAGATTGAGTTCGCGGGCGAAGATGGAGGCCCCATTCAAACCAACATCGTGGTTCAATTCGTGCGTACCCATGACGAGGAGAAAGTCCAGTGAGGGCGCGGCGGAGAATCTTAGCCCTTGGAAACCCGGACAGAGTGGTAATCCCGGCGGACGCCCCAAGAAGCGGTCAATCTCGGAGGAACTCGAGCGCCTGTTGGCTGAGGATGCTCCAAATAGCGGCGGCAAGCTCTGGGCGGAGGTAATTGCTGATGCGCTGTTGCGGAAGGCACGTAGAGGCGATGTGCGCGCGATTGCGGAACTGGCAAACCGCGTGGAGGGTAAGCCTTGCCAGTCACTAGCAGTGGATGTAAACGCGAATTTCAGTCTTGCAGAGCAAATAGCGACGGCACGTAAGCGCGTTCAGTCTCTCCAAGAATCAAAGACCAATCAGTACAGGGAAACCCCGAGGAAGCCGATCTAACTTTCCGCGCACAGCGCGGGGTACCGCGTGCAATCTGCCACGTTTACATTTAGGATTTGCGTGAGTGGTATCAATCGGTAGAGTTACCTTGCCGCGCTCATTTTCCGACGACTTCCTCATGCAGCAGCGAGAATTTGTGTTTTTTCTTTGCGGCATCGAGAACGAAGTACCAGATTCCGTCCTGGTAGAACTGGATGGTTCCATGAACCGGAAGCGGAATTGCATTGACTACCTCATCAACCTTCGTCCCGGTTGCGTAGGTCACCCATCACGCTTTCCGCAACCGGCGGCGCGTCCGCCAACCCCGTCGTATTCAGCATCGTTTCCGGTCCCGGCAGCCTGAGCGGAACCAATAACAACATCCTCACCATCACCGGCGCGGGAACAGTAGTCATTGCCGCGAACCAGGCTGGCAACACAACCTATGCCGCCGCGCCACAGGTTACACAAAGCATCGCAGTCAACCCGGCCCCGGCCGTACTCACATCTCCCACGCCGGGAATCAGCACAAAACTGGGCACCACCAATGTGTCCTTCCAGTGGACTACCGGAGCCGGTGTCACCCAATACCAACTCAGCCTCGGAACTACCGCCGGAGCAAGCGACCTGTACGTATACAAGGGCACGGCCACATCAGTTGTCGTTCCTACCCTGCCCACAAACGGCATAACCGTCTATGCAACGCTCTATTCCAAGATCAACGGAGTCTGGCAGTTGAACGCCTACCAATATACCGAAAGCGGCTCACCCACTCCGTCCACGCTCACATCGCCAACGCCGGGATTGACCACGATTCTTGGGACAAGTAGCGTGACGTTCCAGTGGACTGTGGGCGGAGCTTCTATCTACCAGCTCAACCTTAGCGCCACCACGCCCGGTGCGAGCGACCTGTTCCTATACAAAGGCACGGCCAGTTCCGCAACCGTAACCACCCTGCCCGCAAACGGCATAACCGTCTATGCAACGCTCTACTCGAAGATCAAGGGGACCTGGCAGTCAAACAGCTACGTGTATACCGAAAGCGGTTCGCCCACTCCGGGCGCGCTCACATCTCCCACGTCGGGGCTGGGCTCCATTCTCGGCACAACCAGTGTGCTATTCCAATGGAGCGCCGGAACGTCGGCTGACGAGTACCAGCTCAACCTCAGTGCGGTAGCGCCCGGCAAAAGCGAACTGTACCTGTACAAAGGAACGGCCCTTTCCGCCACCGCGCCCACGCTGCCCGTAAACGGCGTCACGGTGTATGCAAGGCTGTACTCAAGGATCGACGGCGTCTGGCTTTACAACGACTACGTGTACACCGAGCAGTAGTGGGACCGAGCATCTCGCGCTGCGCTCAGACTCCGCAGCGCGAGACGCGCGCTAAGAGAAACCGGCCCCGATGAGCCGCCATTCAGAAGATCGGATGCAGAACCATTCGGCCATACGCGATGAACGCCAGGAGAAGGCCGAGCACGCCGCTCAAAATGGTGGGCGCGACCTCACGATACTTGATGTGCACCCAGACGAACACGAGGCTCTCGGCCGCGAGAACTGTGGCAGCCAGGATCGTCAGCGACGGTTGCCAATGGAACGCGTCGGGGACGATGAGCCCGACTGTGCACACGAGTTCTACGATGCCCAGGATCCCCCAGGCTCTTCGTGGCAAGGCGCCAAAGGACGGGACGTCCTGGCTTACCTTGTCGAACATGAAGACCTTCATGACGCCCGACGATGCGTATAGAAGCGCGGCGAGGATTTGCAATACCCATAGCAGTATGTTCATCGTGTTCCTCTTCCTGGTTTCCGCGTCGGCGCGCAGAGGGCGGTCTCTCCGCGTGCGATCCACATACTGAGTTCAAGTCTCGTGACCACGGATAACCCCATGGTAATCACCTTTCATGTTGGACGGACGGATTGTTTCGAGCTTTGCGAGGGCTTGACCTTCTCCCATGGCGCTTGCGCCTGCATGGGGGAAAGTGATATCCAAGTTGATCATGTCTGGTCAGTCTGGTTCTGATAACACCCTACGTAAACGATTTCTCAATCGCCGCAATTTTCTGAAGGCAGCCGGGTCGGCGGCGATCTTGCCTGTAGTGCTTCCTGCTTTCGCCAGGCAGAGCGCGGGATCGTCGGCCAACAACCGAATCAACATTGGCGTGATCGGCATGGGCTGGCAGGGTCCGGCGAATACGAAGTCGTTTTTGGCGATGGACGATTGCCAGGTGGTGGCCGCATGCGATATCGATGCGAATCATCTGCAGGCCGCGGTCAAGATGATCAACGACACCTACGGTACGTCGGACTGCAAGGGCTATCACGATTATCGCGAACTGCTTGCGCGCAAGGATATCGACGCTGTGATGCTCGCCGTGCCGGACCATTGGCACGAGATTGTCGCAACCGAAGCGGCGCGCCAGAAGAAAGACATTTACGCGGAAAAGCCGCTTGCGCACACAATCGCGGAACAGCAGTCGATTGTTCGCGCGGTCGAGCAAAACGACATTATCTGGCAGATGGGCTCGTGGCAGCGCTCGGTCCCCACGTTTCATAAGGCCGCTGAGATCGTGCGCAATGGACTGATTGGCACGGTGACCCATGTGGAGGTCGGCCTGCCTGGTGGCAATGCTGATTTTGACGGCGCGCAAAGAGAGGCGCTGGCTAAGCTGGCTGCGCAGGGCGTGAATGTCACGAATATGGACCAGGTTTTGCCGGGCTCGAAGGCCTGGGACTTGCTTGCTGTCGATCCTCCGGCGGAATTGGATTACGAGACGTGGGTTGGGCCGTCGAAGATGGAGCCGTACATGCGGGTTCGCTCGCATAAAACCTGGCGGTGGAACTACAACACCGGCGGCGGGCAGCTTCTGGACTGGATTGGGCACCATTGCGACATTGCGCACTGGGGACTGAATTTCGATCACACCGGACCACTGGAAGTGGAAGGCAACGGAGAACTGCCTGCGGCCAACGCTGTTTGGAATACGGCGCCTAAATACCGGTTCGAATTGAAGTATCCGCAGGGTGTAACAATGACCATCGCGGGCGGCTACCCGGATATCAAGATGGGCGTGAAGTGGATCGGGACCGAAGGCTGGGTGTGGGTGGACCGCGGAGGATTTGAGACGTCGAACCCAGACTGGAAGCCAGGGAAATATTTGGCGAGGGACCTGCGTAAGGTTAAGCTTTATACCTCTGCGAACCATCAGCAGAATTTTCTGGATTGCATCAAGACGCGGGAGGCAACTGTTACGCCGGTGCAGGTTGGACATAACTCGGCCATACCGGGGCATCTCTGCTTGATCTCGATGAAGACGGGAAAGAAGATTCGCTGGGACGCGAAAGAGGAAAAGATCATTGGCGACGCCGAAGCCAGCAAGCTGATGACCCGCGAATACCGCGGACCCTGGAAGATGAGCTAAGCAATTTGTCAACCGCAGCCTAGATTTGATGTGGTAGCGGTTGATAATGGAAGCTGGATGAAAACCTTTGCATTTGTACTTTAAATTTGTACCAGGGCATCCACCGGGGAGACATGACGGATTCGACACAGAGAAGACTGAATTCTGGCTCGAGAGTCAGCTGGGATTTTACGTTCGCATTTTGGGCTTTGCGCCTTTGGCTCGGCGTACGCGCTTTGTTCGTGGGGATCCAGAAGTATGCCGCGTACAAATCTGTGGCAACGCCGCTCATCGATCCTGCGACCGGCCAGCCGGATGCAAGCGGTGTGATGGTCAACGTGAACATCAAGTCCTACGCGCTGGCAAATTATGCCGGGATTCCCGCCGCGCTGAGAGACAAGTTTGCCCATGAGCCTCTGTTTCCGAAGTTTGCATTGGTGGCGTTCGACAAGATGCTTGGTCCGGCATTCATTCTGACGGGGATCATGCTGATCATTGGTCTGGGCACGCGCGTCTCGCTGATTGTCCAGGCGCTGATTTATATCGCGCTGACGGTCGGGCTGGTTCTGATTGATCAGAATGATGGAGTGGCCTGGCTGGGCATTCATATCGCACTGGTGGCAGGTGCTTTTCTGCTGGCGGAATATAACCGATTCGCGGTCTTGAAGAGATGGTAGATCCGCTGCTGAGTCGTCGAGAATTTATTGGCGCAACCGCGATTGCGGGCGCTGGCCTTATACTGAGCGGCTGCAAGTCCGAGTCTGAGCAGGCAGCGGTTCCCGCTCACAAGTCATCGTTGAATACAATCAATATTGCTCTCATCGGCTACGGGGAAGAAGGCAAGGTGCTGCTCGAATCCCTGATGAACATTGAGGGAGTGAAGCTGGTTGCGCTTTGCGATATATGGGATTACCACCTGAACGAGGGCGCGCGCTATCTGCAAAAGATGGGAAATGAGGTCCGCGCCTACGAGAATTATGAAGACCTGCTGGCAAAGGAAAAGGACCTGCAGGCGGTGGTGATTGCAACGCCGGACTTTTGCCATGCGCCGATGACCAACACTTGCCTGAAGGCCGGGCTGCATGTGTATTGCGAAAAGATGATGAGCAACACGATTGACGGTGCGCGGTCGATGGTGAAGACCATGCGCGAGACCGGCAAACTATTGCAGATTGGTCATCAGCGGCGCAGCAATCCGCGCTATCTGTTCACACTGAATCGCCTGTTGCACGAGGCAAAGTTCTGCGGTCGATTGACGGCGGCGCAGGCACAGTGGAATAGAGCGGTGAAGGAAGACTTTGGCTGGCCGAAGAAGTACGAGATGCCTGCGGGCACGCTGGCCAAATACGGCTATAAGGATATGCATCAATTCCGCAACTGGCGCTGGTATAAGGGACTCGGCGGCGGCCCGTTGTCGGATCTCGGCGCGCACCAGATCGACATTTTCAACTGGTGGATGGGGACGACGCCGAAATCGGTTATCGCCAGCGGCGGATTGGATTACTACAAGAACCACGACTGGTATGACAACGCGATTGTGATCTACGAGTATCAGACACCTGAAGGTGTGGCGCGGGCTTCCTACCAGGTGCAGACGACCACCAGTGCAGGCGGCGGTTACTTTGAAATGTTCATGGGCGACGACGGCACCATCAGAATGTCAGAAGATCCGTCACTCTGCGCCATATACCGCGAGGCACGAGCCACTTCGGTTTCATGGGACGACCTGGCGCAGAAGGGCTACGTGCGTGAGAAGGCGGCTTCCGGCGACGACGCCGCGAAGGTGGACGTGCGCGAAACGGCGCAGTTGGCGGAGTATGAGATTCCGGTGTTTTTTAACAAGCCGCCGCACCAGCCGCACCTGGAAAATTTCTTCAACACGATTCGCGGAACGGCAAAATTGAATTGCCCCGGTGACGAAGCCTTCAGCAGCGAATATGTGATCCACAAAGCGAACGATGCCGTTGCTGCGCAGACGAGACTTGCCATTTCCGCCGAAGAAGTGAGAGCTTGAGATAATGATGAATACTCTTTCCAAGAAATCTGGGGTGCTAGTCGTATTGCTTGCAGCGTCCGCCGCGTTTGCGCAGGACAAAGTCGTGTTGAAGACCCAACTGCCGCCGCCGCTTTTTGTAGGAACGCCCGTGCCACTGAACGTGCCGAATCTTGAGCCTCCGATCAAGGGCAAGCGGCCCGACTTTTACGTCCCTGCCGGCACCATCAACCTGGCCAAGAACAAGAAGGTCGCGTCGAGCGACAGCAATCCCGATACTGGAACGCTTGACATGATTAATGACGGCGACAAGGACGGGAACGAAGGCTCATGGGTGGAACTGGGGCCGGGCAAACAGTGGGTGCAGATTGACCTTGCGAAGGACGCGAATATCTACGCGGTTCTGATCTGGCACTTCCATTCGCAGGCGCGTGTGTATCGCGATGTTGTGGTGCAGGTTTCGGACGATGCGACGTTCAAGTCGGGTGTGACGACGATCTTCAACAGCGACTTTCACAACGAGCTTGGTCTTGGCGCCGGTAAGGATTTGAGTTACATCGAAACCTACCAGGGAAAGCTGATTGACGCCAAGGGTGTGAAGGGACGCTACGTTCGCTTGTACAGCAATGGAAACACGGCCAACAAATTGAACCACTACATCGAGGTTGAAGTGTGGGGCAAACCGGCAGCTTGAACCCGCTGACCAGCCGTGCTGAAGTTGCTGCGCGGCGACCGGTGTGGATTCGCTGGGGTGTGTTCATTGTGATTGCGCTTCTTGGGCTGGCGGTTCGCTTGCCGCAACTTGATGTGCGGCCCATGCACACAGATGAAGCAGTGAATGCGTACATCGTGGGCCAGTTATTAAGCGGACAATCCTTTAATTACGAAGCCAAGGATCGGCATGGTCCGGCGCTGGCCGCGTTGGCTCTGCCGTTGGCAAAGATGCAGGGAGCAAAGTCGTTCTCCGACCTGACGGAGTCGGAACTGCGCCTGACGGACGTGGTGGCTGGCGCAATCACGATTTTACTTTTTGGCGCGGGTGTTGAGATGTTCGGCTTTGCGCCGTGCGTGATCGCCGCGCTGCTGTTTGCGTTTGCTCCTTTGCCGGTTTATTACGACCGGTATTTCATTCATGAGTCCTTATTTGCCGCTGCGACCTTTGGCTTCATCCTGGCCGGTTGGCGCGCATGTGTGAAGCGCTCTCCATTGCAGTCAGCGCTCGCTGGAGCATGCGCAGCGCTCATGCTGGCATGCAAGGAGACTGCCATTCTCCACTTCTTTGCGCTGGCCGCCGCGGCACTCGTGTTCTGGTTCTGGAATCTGCGCGGAAAGCGACGGGGTGGTGTGCGGCTAAGAGAGGTGCCAATCGCGGCTGCAGTTTTTCTGCTTTTCAGCGTGGCGCTGTTTACGTGGTTTGGCAGCAACTGGAATGCGATTTCCGGATTGATGCATGCTGGACCGAGCCTGCTGGCGCGTGCGGGCGGCGAAGGGCATGAGAAGCCGTTCTGGTATTTTGCGAAACTTCTTACCGGTGGGTGGTCTGGCGGATTGATCTCTGCTCTCGCATGTATTGGTTTGATCCTGACTGTGAAGCAGCGCGACGATTCGCCGTTTGGATTTCTGGGTTGGTATGCGGTGTTGGTTGCGGTGATTTATAGCTTGATCCCCTATAAAACGCCGTGGCTGGCGCTGAATTTCTGGCTCCCGATTGCGTTGTTCGCGGGCCTCACGATCACGTGGTTGTGGAGCCTTCCGTCGAGGTATCGCGCTGTTCGCGTACCCATGCGGATCGTTTGTGTGGGGCTGGGCGCAGTGGCAGCGGTTTTGATCGCGCACGATACGCGGGAGCGTGTCTTTACGCATCCCGCCGATGAGCGCAATCCGTATGCGTATGCGCACACTTCGGATGATTTGCTTGGATTGGCGCCGGAGATCGCAGTGTTGGCGAGGCAGGATGGACTCGCATCGCCGCGGATCGCTGTGATTGCATCCGATCCATGGCCGCTGCCGTGGTATCTGCGGCACTACGGGCAAGTGGGCTTCTGGCAGCCGGGACAGAAGGTGGGACCAGCGGATTTCTACATCACCTCGACAGATGCAGCCGACCAATACAGTGCACAGTTGAAGGACTTGCGGCCGGAATTTTTTGGAGCTCGGCCCGGCGTGCTCATTCTTCTGTGGGAGCCCGCGCCGAAATGAGATTGAATGGCTGACATTCACCAATTCAATCATCGCGCCATGGCGACTTACTTCGACGTGCGTATCGCCGACGAGGAGAGAACCTATGCATCGCAGGCTGCGCAGGCCGCATTCGATCTTGTGGACAAGCTGGAGTCGCGGTTGAGCCGCTTTCGATCGAACAGCGACATGGCGCAGGTCGCTGAGCTCGTGCCGGGCGAGAAGATGCGATTGAGCGAGCCGGCCTTTGCGTGTCTTGAGATTGCAAAGAAGATGGAATTGGCCACGCATGGCGCATTTTCCGCAACCGCCGCTGCGTTGCAAACCCAGCCCTCCGCGCCGATGTGGAGATTGCTCCGGGAGGAACAGTCGATCCAATGCGAGACCGGCCGGTTGCAATTCGATCTGGGCGCGATTGGCAAGGGGTTTGCGCTCGACCGCATGGCGGAGATGCTACGGGATTGGGACTGTCCCTCGTTCCTCCTCGTCGCGGGAGGGAGCAGTATTCTGGCTGGAGATGCGCCGAAGGATGCAGCCGGCTGGTCATGTGGCCTGGGCGAGGACAACGCGACCCAGCGGTTCTTTCTCAAGCATGCTTCGCTGAGCGGCTCCGGCCTCGCGGTGAAGGGAAGCCATATTATCGATCCGCGCACGGGCCAATCGGCATTGCGGCAAAATCGCGCATGGGCGCTGACAGATACGGCGGCTGAGTCGGATGCGCTTTCGACCGCATCCATGGTGTTGAGCGCACCGGAGCTTGAGCAAGTGCTGCTGCAGGATGAGTCGTGGCTGGTCTTCCTCGAGACTGAGGGAACTGCTCGGCCGATGGGAAGCCGCGCGCTGCCTCCGCAAGCCTAATGGTAAAGATACCAAGAACGCTATGAGGGTAACTTAGTGGGCTGGTCCTTGTTCGGGCTCCAGTTGACGACGTGATATGTAGCCGGGACCGTTCCAATGTTGCGGAAGCCGTGAAGGCTGTTGGATGCATTGAAGACCACTGAGCCTGGGCCGATCTTCACCCATTTACCGTCGGAGAGAGTTTCGCATTCGCCTTCGCGGAGAATGATGAGTTCTTCATTCATATGACGATGCGGCGGGTGCGGGCTCTGGCCGGGATTGAGCGTGGTGACATGCATCTCAAGCTGGTCCACAGTGGCGGTAGGGGACTTGCAGAGAGAACGCACTTCGCCGGTGGCGTTTTTCACTGGCTTCATGTCGTTCCAGTTGAAGACGGTGGGCCCCATGATGGACTGGGCAGGCTCGGCGGTTGCAACAGAAGTGAGGGCGGCCGGCATGGCGAGCAGACCGGCAAGAGCTTCGCGTCTCGTAATCATGATTTACTCCTGAAGTAGGCACTATGCCAACATGTAAGGCGCGCGCTGCGGACGGGCCAGCATGCCGTTCGCCTCGTCATCGTTCTTGAAACGCTCCATTATCGGATCCCAGTAAAGCTTGCGCTTGAGCACCATCGCCATATCGTGGATAAGACACGTGGAACATGCGCGATGCCCCAGTTCCACTGGAGATATTGGGGCTTTGCGGCTGATGATGCAATCGAGCCAATTGCCGTGCTGCTCTTTGCTCTCGTATAGATGAATCTCGTCCGGCCCGATCACTGACTTGATGATGGCTGGGTCGCTGGAAGCAAGCGCTGTTGCGTCGTTCAATTTCGCAGCGGGATCGCTCTTTGTTACCTGCTCGTTGCCGCGCGAAACGAATATCCAGCCTTTAGACCCATAAAACTTGATGCCGTTGGGGTAATCTCCGCTCACACTCATGTGAACTCCATTGGCATATAACCCTTCGGTTTTGAACGGTCCATGGACGTCCCACAGACCATGATCGGGAAACTCAGCATTTCCCCACACCTCGATGGGGCCGGTGTATTCCGTATTCATGGCCCAATGCGCGCTGTCAACGTGGTGCGCTCCCCATCCTGTGATCATGCCCGCGCCGAATTGCCTGCAGCGCAACCAGCCCGGACGGTCGTAGCCTTTTTGAGGATGCACGCGGTCGACGGTGTAATACACATAAGGCGTTTCGCCGAGCCACATGGCATAGTTGAACGTGTCCGGCACGGGCATCGGTGTTTTATCGCCGCCCGCGGGATCGCCCGGCAAGCCAACTTCCACACGCTGCAGATCACCGATACGGCCGTTGCGTACCAACTCCGCCGCGAAGCGAAACTGAATGGTCGACCGCTGCTGGCTGCCGATCTGGAGAATCCGTCCGGATGCCTGCACGGCATTGCTAAGCGCGCGGCCTTCGGCGATGGTGAGCGACGCCGGTTTTTGCAGATACACATCCTTGCCCGCACGCACCGCATCCACGCCGATGAGCGCGTGCCAATGATCGGGAGTGCTGACGACCACGGCGTCGATGTCCTTGTTGGCCAGCAGTTCGTGATAGTTGGCGTACCCGGTTACCCCGTCATACGGCTTGCCCGTTTTGGCGGAGTAGAAATCATTGACGAACTTTTTCCCGTCCTTGACACGATTCGCATCCAGGTCACAGACCGCCATGATTTTTGCGCGGTCATACTGAAGGATCATTGGCATATCGTGTACGCGCGAGATGCGCCCCACGCCGATTGCGCCAATGTTGATGCGCTTGCTGGGCGCGAACTGGCCGAGGACCGCGGACGGTACGATGGTTGGGAATCCAACAGCAGCGGCCGCGCCAAGACCGGTTTTCAAAAACCTCCGACGGGAGACTCCGTGTTTGATCGCCTTCATCCTGGCGCCTCCTGCTGTTAATCCTTCAGGGTGATGACGGTAGCGTTCTTTTGCGCTTTAAGGACCAGTTCCGCAGCGAGCAGGCACTGGTCCTGGTCTTGCGCAACATGGGTGCGGTTCACGATATCCGCCACGAATTGTGGGCCGAAGGGCAGCGGCATATTGTTGCAATCGATATAGCGGGATTGCTTTGCATCGACGATGAAGAGATTGTTGCCTTGTTTGCCGACGGCTACGTTCGTGTACTTGCGGACCTCAATATATCCGTCTGTCCCGAGGATGAAAAGGCGGCCATCGCCCCATGTTCCCAGGCCATCGGGCGTAAACCAGTCCAGGCGGACATAGCCCAGGCCGCGGTCGCCGCGAAGGACCATGTCGCCGAAGTCCTGGAAGCGTGGATGATCGGGATGGCGCACGTTGGCGATCTGCGACTCGGCAACTTCAGCATGCTTCGATCCGGTGTAGTAGAGGAATTGGTCGACCTGGTGCGAGCCAATGTCGCAGAGGATGCCGCCATACTGCTCAGGAACCCAGAACCAGTCGGGACGGCCAGTTCCGCCGCCAGCGTCGCCATGGCCCTGAACGATTTGGTGGGGCGCGATGTTGATGGTTTGAATCACCTTGCCAATGGCGCCCTGCTGAATGAGGACGCCAGCGTAGACAGCGGCTTTGACTTCAAGGCGCTCGCTGTACATGATGCCGTAAATGCGCCCTGTCTCTGCGATGGTTTTGCGCACTTCCGCGAGCTGCTCGAGCGTTGTGATGCCGGGCTTGTCGGAGAGGAAGTCCTTGCCATGTTTCATGGCGCGCACGCCAAGAGGAGCGCGTTCATTGGCGATTTGCGAGCTGAGGACTAGTTGAATGGAAGGATCGTTGAGGATCTCTTCCGGGGTTTTGACGACCTTTATGTCGGGGAACCGGCGGGTGAAGAGGGCAAGCTTGTCAGGCTCGCCGACCCATGTCGCGACCAGTTCACCGCCGCCGCGCTGGATGGCGCCGATCATCCCATAGATGTGGTCATGGCTCATGCCGCAGACGGCGAACTTGATGTGATTTCTTGGCTGTTCGTCGGCGGCCTGGGGAACGACCGCGTCTTCGATGATGTGGCCGGGGTTGACGCCGAGGGCCATTGCTGCCTGGGGCAGGCCGGCCATCATGGCGGCCGAACCCACAAGTCCGGTCTTCTTGAGAAAGTCACGCCGCGCTGTCGATGTTTGCTTCATTCGGTCTCCATGCCGCGCCCTGTACTTTTGATCATTGAGACGCGGCAGGATAGAGGGGAGACTCATCGAGGCGCGCGTGGTTTACTGTGAGAGGTTCGGTCGAGATCGGCCTCAATTCGATCTTGCTACTAATTAAGGCTTCGAGGCGAAGTTATTCTTGTCAGGCGTGGACTGTCAAGAGAATGAACTTTGCATGCCGGTTGGGCGAGGCAGCGTTCGCAGCAGTAATAGAATCGGGGAGGGCTGGTTGAATGCTAGACGCGCGACGCGAAAAACATGGTGCGGATGTAGTTGGCGACTTGGACGGAGGTTGGGAAAAGTGAGACTGGGACTGGGACTTTACCGGCATATGCTGACGCGGGAGTACTACGACTTTGCTCGGCAGGCAGGGTGCACAGACGTTGTGATTCACCTGGTGGATTACTTCCGAGAGAACGCAGCGAACCCACGCAACAATCAGCCGACGGGAAGCAAGTATGAGCTTTGGGGGTTGGCCGGGGAGCCGGGGAGGTTGTGGACCGTGGAGGAGATGGTTACAATCCGGCTGGCGATCGAAGAGGCTGGATTGCATCTGGCTGCGATTGAGAATCTGGACCCGGCTATCTGGCACGATGTGCTGTTGGATGGACCGAGACGCGCCGAGCAGATGGAATATGTCAAAACAACGGTGCGGAGGATGGGCGAGGCGGGCATTCCCGTGTTGGGGTATAACTTCAGCATTGCAGGTGTGTGCGGGCGCGTGTCTGGGCCGTGGGGGCGCGGCGGCGCGGTAACGGTGGGCATGGACGGGCCGGTTGAAGAGGTTCCGATTCCCAAAGGTTCTGTGTGGAACATGGTTTACGATCCTGATGCCGCTGAAGGCTATGTGCCTTCGATTACGCACGAGGAACTTTGGCGGAGGCTCGAAGGGTTTCTGGCGGAGGTGATTCCGGTGGCAGAGGAGGTCGGCGTGCGGCTCGCTTTGCATCCCGATGACCCACCAATGCCAACCATGCGACAACAGCCGAGGCTGGTCTATCAGCCAGGGATGTATCAGCGAGTGATCGACATTGCGCCGAGCGCGAACAATGCGCTGGAACTGTGCGTGGGAACGCTGGCGGAGATGACGGAGGGCGATATCTACGAGGCGGTGGACCGCTACACAAAGCAAGGGAAGGTTGCCTACATTCACCTTCGCAACGTGCGCGGCAAGGTGCCGTATTACCGGGAGACTTTTATAGATGAGGGAGACGTGGATATGGCGCGCATCCTGACGATTCTTGACCGGAATGGATTTGATGGAGTGGTGATTCCGGATCATGCGCCGCAGATGAGCTGTGAGTCTCCGTGGCAAGCAGGGATGGCGCATACGCTGGGGTTTGTGGCAGGAGTGCTGGCGATGCTGGAGAAACAGCGGGCAGGATGATTGGGGCTCGCCCCATGTGCGTCTGCGCGCTGTAGCTCATTGAACGCGAGGTCTCGATCCAGGAGGATCTGTTGATGACAACATTCAGTAATCTCCGCCGCGATTTTCTGCGCACGGGCGGCCTGGGGATGGCAGCAGCGGCGATTCCCGCTGCTTCGTTTGCCGCCCAGCGGATGGAAACTTCGGCAGCAGGGGCACCGGCACTTGGCATCTTCGATGTCCGAAAGTATGGCGCTGCAGGCGACGGCAAGACACTGGATACCGATGCGGTGAACCATGCGATTGAAGCGGCAGCAGGAGCGGGCGGAGGAGTTGTCTTGTTTCCCGCGGGGTCGTATCTCTGTTTCTCGATCCGGCTGAAGAGTCAGGTTCATCTGCTTCTGGAGCAGGGTTGCACCATTGTTGCAGCCGACTCGCCGTTGCCCGACGAACAGACGGGCTACAACGGTGGCAAGTATGACACGGCCGAGCCGAAGACAGCCTGGGACGCCTATCAGGACTATGGACATAACCACTGGCATAACTCGCTGATCTGGGGCGAAGACATTCACGACTTCAGCATTACCGGGACAGGCATGATCTGGGGCAAGGGCCTGAGCTTTGGTGCGGAGCGTGCTCCTCGCGGTAACTATCCCACCTACAAAGCCGAGCAGCTGGGTGTAGGCAACAAGGCTATTGCACTGAAGAACTGCCGCAATGTGCTGCTACGCGATTTTTCCATGCTCAAGGGCGGGCATTTTTGCCTGTTGCTGACAGGCGTGGATAACCTGACGATCGATAACTTGAAGATCGATACCGATCGCGATGGCATGGATATTGATTGCTGCCAGAATGTGCGGGTCTCAAACTGTACAGTGAATTCGCCGTGGGATGACGGGATCTGCCCCAAGTCGAGTTATGCGCTGGGTTATGCGCGACCCACTCGGAACCTGACGATTACTAACTGTCTGGTTACCGGCTGTTACGAGTTAGGCTCCGTGCTGGATGGGACCTTCAAGAAGTTCGCGCCGGACGCGCGCGTGCCACATACGGGCCGTATCAAGTGCGGTACAGAATCGAACGGCGGCTTCATTAACGTGACCATCTCCAATTGCGTATTTGAAGGCTGCCAGGGCTATGCGTTGGAAACCGTGGACGGCGCGCTGCTCGAGGATTTTACGATTACCAATACGACGATGCGCGATCTTGTTTCCGGACCGATCTTCATGCGGCTTGGCGCTCGTTTGCGCGGCCCGCAGGAGACCACGAAAGTGGGCACGTTGAAGCGCATTCTCATCAGCAATCTCGATTGCTATGCCGCCCCGCAGAAAGTAAGCTGCGTTCTCAGTGGGATTCCGGGATATGCGATTGAAGACGTAAAGCTTTCGAACATTTATATCGAGACGGTCGGTGGCGGAACGGCGGAAGATGCGAAGGTGCAGCCGCCTGAGTTCGAGAACAAATATCCGGAGCCGGGAATGTTTGGAGCGATGCCGGCGTCAGGATTTTTCCTGCGGCACATGCGGAACGTCGAGATGAGCCACGTGGAGATTAAGAACACGACGCCGGATGCGCGGCCTGTGTTTTATTTGTCAGATGTGGAGCGTGCGGACTTCTTCGCGATGACGGCCCCTCGCAATGCCGATGGAGCCTTCGCGCTGCACCGGGTGAAGGACCTGCGCATTGGATGGAGCCGCGCGGCCGCAGACACTACGTTAAGCAGCGTGGATGACAAGATACTGTGAGAAGCGGTGCTTGGAACGCCGTTCCGATTAAGAGTGCACCACGAGGTTTTCAACGGGCAAGTCTGAGGTGCGGGCAGGAGTGACTCGAGTGACGAATCTCTGCAAAACCTGGAGCGCTGTTTTTCTATGCATCGCTCTTACATCGATGACTGCGCTCCCAAATCGTGCACAGCCAGCCAGCCAGCCCGTAACTCCCGGTCCAGGTCTCGCCGGGATCGCCCACGCCGCGATTCGCGTCTCAGACCTGGGCAAATCCCGCGACTTCTATGAGAAGCTTGGCTTTGAAGAAGCGTTTGCGATGGACCAGGGCGGGGTGCCGACGCAATCGTTCATCAAGATCAACGACCGGCAGTTCATTGAGCTTTACCCGCAGCGTGAAGCCACGCAGGCCATAGGGTTCATGCATGTGTGCTTCGAGGCTTCCGATCTGGAAGCGCTGAACGGTTTCTACGTTTCCGAAAATCTGAAACCAAATGCGGTGCGGCGCGCGGGGGCTGGAAACCTGTTGTTTACCATGACCGGGCCGGAGAATCAGAACATTGAATACACGCAATACATGCCCGGATCAAAGCACACAAACGATCGCGGAAAACACCTCGGTGCGCACCGCATCTCAGAAGAGATTGTGGCCGTGGGGATCGAAATGCAGGACCCCGGCGCGGCGGTGACGTACTACAAGGAGAAGCTTGGATTTGCGGCGGCGCAACAGTGGGAAGCAGGACAAAGCTGGCTGAGTCTGCCGGGAGTTCCTGGGCAACGGGTGGAGATAAAGCAACAAGCGCAGGGAATGCTATTTCAGTTGTATTTTTCCGTGGCGGATTTGAGGCGCACCGCAAAGCAACTGAAGGCGCTCGGCATGAAGGGGGAGAAGCACCAAACAGGGATATCGGTTCTAGATCCCGACGGCAACAGGATTGTGTTTGTAAAGGCAAAGCCGCTATAACCGGAAGACACTTCGGCTTGCCGGAATTGAACTGATCTCGCGGAGCGGCGAAGCGGAAATCTAGTGGATTGAGGTAGAGATGAAACTGGCAATCGCAATGGGATTAATGGCGTTCTGCCTGCCTGCAGCGGGCCAATCGGCGGCCAAGGCGCAGGTGTTTTCTTCAAGTGACGTTCACGGCCAATTGACGCAGTTGGCAGAACAGGCAAAGGCCAACGGAAGCAGCGGCGCGATCCTGGGCAGCTATGGGAGCCACGTGATCCAGCTTTCCGCAAGGACGGCGAGCGGCGGTGCGGAGGTACATGCGCATTTCGATGATGTGATGCTGGTGACCGAAGGCTCGGCGACCCTGGTGACGGGCGGAACGGTGGTGGATGGGCACACCAACAGCGACGGAGAGACGCATGGCACGAGCATCAAGGATGGTGTTTCCCAGACTGTCTCCCTTGGAGACGTAATTCACGTTCCGGCGGGGACGCCGCATCAGTTGCTGATTACGCCGGGAACGACCTACAGCGCGATCGTGATCAAGGTAAAGGAATAGCTCGGATTCAATCGCGCCTATGGTGCACGGCTACGCGGTGGTGCTCTTTTTGGCCTTCGGCGGACGAGTGCTCTTCCGGTCGCGCGCGGCCTGCTCAACGGCGAGTTCAGCCTCCGCGGAATGGAGATGGCGCTCCATGGCTGTGCGCGCTTCCGCGGCGCTTCCGGCACGGATGGCGCGATAGATTTCCCGATGGGCCTCAAGAGAAGTTTTACGGTCCCGGGCGCGTTCTGCTGTCGTACGGCGTTCGTCGTAAAGCGTAGTCGTAACGGTTTCCATCAGCGCGGCGAGGATGGGATTTCCGGAAGCCTGCGCGATGGTTCGGTGAAAGCGCACATCGTGAATGAGGTATTGAGCAGGGTCGTCGACTGTGGCATACATTTCAGCCACCTCTTCGGCGAGTTGGGTCAAGTGTTGCTCATCCCGCCGCTCGGCGGCCAGTGCCGCCAGGTTGGTTTCAAGCAGTTTGCGGGCTTCAAACATATGCCAGGATTTGAATCCATGAAGAGCGCCAAGCAGGTCGATGGAGGATTTCCCGAATTCTGCCGGGCCGTCCGCGACGAATGTGCCCACTCCATGGCGGACCTTCATCACGCCAATTGCGGCAAGGTAACCAATGCCCGTGCGCAGGCTTGCGCGGCTGATCTTCAGCGACTTGGCAAACTCGCGCTCGGGCGGAATCTTGTCGCCCGGCTGCAGGGTGCCGTCTTCAATCTTGGCCCGGATGTGACTGATCACTTGCTGGGCAAGTTGTGTATCGAGTGTCTCTGCTTTCATAAGGACGGAATCCGTGTATGAAGTGTGCGGAACTATTCCGCACACTGAGGTTAGCACCGGGACCTGCATTTGCGTGAATTGCTACGTGCCGGCCGGATTTGGTTCGGACGGCTGTCAGTCTGTTATAGTGGTCTGACCTCTTAGCAGAGGCCACAGACGGGAATTCAATGATGACTAAGCTCGGAAAATTTTCGATTGGTGTGGGCGACCGGTTCGCTCACCAGGCTAAGGCACAACTGCAGTCGTGCATTCTGGCGCGCAAAGCCGGGGTGGAAGTGATCCCGGTGTGGAACAAGTCGAATCGTGAGCACGCAATTATCGGCTCGGAGCCGGCGTCGGTTCGCTTGGCGGCCGATTTGGCTGTGAAGGAGTTGGGGTGGGAACTGCCATGGTATTGCGATGCGGACCACATCAATCTTTCAACCGTCGATCGCTTCCTGGATGTCTGCGACTTCTTCACGATTGACGTGGCCGACTATATCGGAAAGCCGGCGGAGCAAAATGCGATTGATAGTTTTGTGAAGCGCCACCCGGAACTTGCGGGGGTGGTGCCGATGGAAGGCGCAGGCAAGAGCATCGAGATCACTCCAGACCTCGTACGGGAGACCGCGGGCAAGTTTTTGTTCGCGATTGAGGAGGCAGGCAAGATCTACCGCAAAATCGAATCCGCAAAAGGGAAAGGTGCTTTCATTCCGGAAGTTTCAATGGATGAGACGGATGCGGCGCAAACTCCGGCGGAACTGCTGATTATTCTGGCGGCAATTGCAGACGAAGGCATTCCAGTGCAAACCATCGCACCCAAGTTCAGCGGGCGGTTCAACAAGGGCGTGGAATACGTGGGCGATGCAGGTCAGTTCGCGCGCGAGATGGAACTGGATATGGCCGCCATTCAACTTGCTGTTAAGAGTTACGGACTACCCGCGAACTTGAAGCTGAGCGTGCACTCGGGGAGTGACAAGTTCTCAATCTATCCTGCCATCCATGCGTCAATGACAAAGTTTTCTACCGGTGTGCATCTCAAGACCGCAGGCACCAATTGGCTGGAGGAACTCATCGGCCTGGCCGAGGCGGGTGGCGAGGGGCTGGCGCTGGCAAAGGAGATTTACGCCGAGGCCTACGCGCATGCCGACGAACTGTGCGCGCCCTATGCAACCGTCATCGACATTGACCGGGCCAAGCTTCCTTCGCCGAAGGAAGTGGATGCATGGTCTTCAGCGCAGTTTACCGGCGCGCTGCGTCACGATCCCCATTCGCCGGAATATAACTCGAGCCTTAGGCAGCTTCTGCATGTCGGTTTCAAAGTGGCGGCCAACATGGGCGGACGGTATCTGGCATTGCTTGAAGCAAACGAAGCAATCATCGCGCGAAATGTTACAGAGAATCTCTATCTGCGGCATATCGTCCCAGTGTTTCTGGGCGGCCGACCAGAGGCATGGAACGCTTCTTAGCGTGCCTGTAGGTCGGCATGGATGCCATTTTGAATGGCAATCCGGCTGGCTCCCTTTTTCGCGGCCGGGCCGAGCCAGACGAGTGCCTTTCCCAATTCATTCATGCGCCAAGCCCATCCCGGCTATAGTGAAATCAGAGTAGTTGTGCGCTGGAAGGACCACCTCACACGCCTCTAGCAAGGGCACGTATACTCCGGTTTCGCTCTAGAATACAGTGAATCAGCGGAGCGCGCGTGTGGCTCCGAGGGGCAGGGGGATCAATGCAGATTGCTGCTTTTGTTGCGGGGATTGCCTGCCTGTTTGCTGTGCTCCTTGATGCTTTCCAGACCATTATTCTGCCGCGCCGAGCCACCGGGCGCTTCCGCCTCACACGACTTTTCTATATCGCCACGTGGAGACCGTGGGTCTTCGTGACGACGCGTATGCGCGACCTGCGCAAACGTGAAACATCGTTCAGCTACTACGGGCCCATGTCGCTGATTTTCCTGCTTGCCTTGTGGGCGGCGGTGATGATGCTGGGCTTCGCGCTGGTTTACTTTGCGCTGGGCAGTCCCTTCCTTGACCCGTTTCAGGCGGTGGGCTTTCGAACGGACCTTTATGTGAGCGGGACAACGCTGTTTACGCTGGGATTGGGTGATGTCACGCCGCACAGCCCCGTGGCGCGCGTTTTCGTGATTCTGGAAGCGGGTACCGGGTTTGGACTTCTTGCCGTCGTCATGGGCTACTTTCCGGTTCTCTACGGCGCATTTTCGCGTCGCGAAGTGAGCATCTCACTGCTGGATGCGCGGGCCGGCTCTCCGCCAACCGCGGCGGAACTCCTGAAGCGGCATTCCTATGAGGGCGCGGAGCAGGCGCTTTCGCTCCTTCTGGTGGAGTGGGAGCGGTGGTCTGCGGAGTTGCTCGAGAGCCATATTTCCTATCCGCTGCTTTGCTACTTTCGCTCGCAGCATACAAATCAGAGCTGGATCAGCGCATTGACCGCCGTGCTGGATACGTCGGCATTGTTGATTGCCGGAGTGCAGGGGCATGAGGCGCGGCAGGCTCAGTTGACGTTTGCAATGGCGCGGCATGCGCTGGTTGATCTTGCGCAGATATTCTCGCTCGCGCCTTTGCGCAATGCTCCAGACCGGCTCCCTCCGGAGCGCTATGAGCAGCTTTACAACATGCTGTGCCAGAGCGGCGTGAGCGTATGCCGCGACGGTCACTCGTATGCCAGGCTCAACGATATGCGTGCCCTCTATGAGGGCTATGCGGAGGCTCTGAGCGATTATCTGTGCATGCCGCTGCCGCCATGGATCGCCGACCAGCCCCACAAAGACAATTGGCTGGCAGTGGCGAAACTACGAGCGCAGACCGAGGCTGCGAACGCTCCGGCGGACAAGACGAAGCCGGCGACCGACCGGCCGCAGACGATTGCGGGCCTGGTGGACGATCATCACGACTTCTGAATCGCAGGCCGGACTGCAACGCGGCATTGCCACTCACGCATCTTTCCTTCTAGACTTAAGGTGACCGGGATGATTTGCGGCTGCCGCCTTCGGCATGGCCTGCAACGTCTGAAGACACCGGCTCGCGATGTGCGGAAGTGGTGAAATGGCAAACACACTAGCCTTAGGAGCTAGCGCCGCAAGGCTTAGGGGTTCAAGTCCCCTCTTCCGCACCATTAAGAAAATACATGGTTTAGGGACGGGCCAGCCAAAACAACGGTTGGCCTGTTTTGCGTAACGTGGCGGAAAACGTAGTGGAAAGCGAAAAATAGCCGTCGGGCCTGTGGAAATCAGGGCATTCGTTTGGTGAGCTACATAGGTAGAGGATGGGCCTCGTATAGCGGCAAATCACCACTCCAACCGCAGTTCTCACACTCAACGGATAGAAGGGATTCTTCCGGCGTTGCAGCTACCTGACCAGTCCCCGAAATGATGAGGATTTTGTGCCCACACTTGGGGCAGGAGAAGAAGTAGTCGGGATAGTTTGGTGGTAGAGGCATATAGATAGTCCACAGACGCGGTCCTGATATCCAGAGAAGCGGCCCTGTTTTCCACGTACACCGTAACGCAGGTGTGCCTACAATTAAGACAGATAGGGGTCCTTCCCTAGCTAGCGCCAGAGAGTCAGGCTATTGAGGTGTCCAAGACCACGATTCGCTCGACTCTCTGGTGCTCCCGTATAAGGTCAAATCTTAACGCAAATCGCATAGCTTTCGCCAACGTGGAAAATGTGCAAGACCTTACAACAACTTCCTTCGTCTCTTGTTCCCCTATACTGTGTGGTATCTAGAGGAGATGAAAAGATGCAGACGAAGTGTTCGGATTTGAAAATTGGTGATCGTGTCCGCCTACTGCAAGGCGCATGGATAGGAGCCGAAGGCACAGTCCTGCAGACGTGCCAATGGGCTAGGAAGTCCAAGCATAACCCTAATCCGAGACAGACTCAGGTATGGGTTATGTTCGACCATCTTCATTATGGTGAGGAGCACGACATATACGACTATCAGCTTGAAAAGATTGAGAAGACGGGGGAGGAGGCAGGCAGGTGACTGATCCCTCGAACGCGCTTGAATCGTTTCAACAAGAGCTTCTTCTACATGGCACTACGAAACTGAAACGCGGAGTTCATGACCAGAGCCTCTTCGTTCACTTTGATTCTCCGAATGGGGTACCCAGATTTACCTACGTTAGGCTTAAAGACACGACAGTTACGGCACTCGTCATGTTCGCGATGGTCGAGCCGATCGAAGGGAAAACTTGTTTCGCCCTTGGTTAGGCCGTCCCGGAGTCGCATCGAAACCGAGGTCTGGCGAAGGAAGCTGTCAGAGCCGCGCTATTAGAGTTGCAGCACGGGTTAGCGGATAAGCTTCCTATGTTTTATGTGGAAGCAATCGTTGGGGCTGATAACAAATCCTCTCAGCGTGTCGCTGAACAGGTCATCTCAGATATGCCAGTCGCAATGACGGACCAAATTTCAGGCTTGCCTGCATTCCAATACGTTCGGAAGATCGAACAAGTGATCGGATGAACTCCCATGGACGCTCTCAATCAACAACATCGGAAGGCGAACGCCGAGCGCATTGCCTCGTACACGGTCGGAATTGCATCTGAACGGAACCAAGCAATCGGGACTGGCACACTTGTGCTGCTTGATGGTGAACAATTCATTATCACGGCCAAACATGTCCTCGGCACATCCAAGCCAGATGAGCTTCGCTTCTGGCTTCGTCCACCTGCGGCTATGCAAGACAAAGCCGCGAAGGACACGACGGATGGAGAAATCGGTAACTTCACGATCGGGGACAAGTTGCCGATTGTTCACGCAGAGATGCACGAGGTCTATGATGTTGTAGCTCTGCGTCTTGATCCGAGCTACACTCTTCCTGAAGGTCCCGAGTTCTACGACATGCGCAGATCGGTTCCACTAATGAAGTGGGACGAGAAAGAAATGGATGGGCTGTCTCTTCTCATGGTTGGCTTCCCTGTTGACAACTCTCGGGAGATCATGACAAAGGAACGCCATAGATTCTTGTTCACTGGCATCGCTGAGCATCTGAGCAACTACTCAGCCGACCTCAACACGAGCATCTGGTCAAAACTTGTATCGGACTTCTCTAGGGAGAAGGATTTTGTGTTCACATACAACGGTGACGCAAAGCAGTACAGGCCAAAGGGATTCAGTGGCTGTGGAGTCTGGGCGCTTGGTGAAACTCCGAACGCACCAGTCTGGACGGCAGACCCAATCATGATTGGCATCGCTCACAATTGGGTTCCGAGGCTCGAAATCCTCATTGCTCTAAAGCTCCGTGCATTCATTGCGGCGGAACGCGCCTAGAGTTGTTTCGCCAAGCTTACACTCATCTTGAACCATCCCATCCTTCGCAATGGTAATTGCTACCACTGAAGCGATTGGGAGCGCGATTTCACTCTTTTGTGCTTAACGGCTCAGCCACGAAAATCTGTAGCCAAACCGAGCGCCCCACCTCGCGTCTGGGGCGCTCAATACGAGCGCATATGCACTGTTAAGAAAATCCGCATAAGCAATCTGTTTTCATTAACTTACAGCGATATCTCGTGCATTTTCAGCGCATTCTTAAAATATTCGGCTAAATCTCCGCAACCCCAACCCTCGTTTAATTAAACTCTCTGCAACCGAAACATATTGGAAAGGCTGCCCGCAAGGTACGTGTCTCAACG
>Ga0302319_10003575_pt1 | contig 32431 bp, 34 predicted proteins | sample Bog_T0_2_FD_203319 | JGI IMG/M metagenome (GOLD analysis project Ga0302319, IMG submission 203319) | Peat permafrost microbial communities from Stordalen Mire near Abisko, Sweden - Bog_T0_2 | ecosystem: Environmental > Terrestrial > Soil > Wetlands > Peat | place: Sweden: Abisko, Stordalen Mire... | reverse complement strand
CGTCGTAGGTGGCGCCGAACAGATGCTGCAGAATTGGCAGAAGAATGACTTTGGCAAACAACGACTGGTTCGCCCAGATATTGGCAGCCTGAGAAGAGACAACGACAAGGCGCTTGACTCTGAATTCTGTCATTCCTGCGATGATGGAGCGGGCACCCTGCGAATAAATCGTCGTTGGAACCTTTGAAGATCCGATTCCCACGGCGTGAATTACTGCATCTACCCCCTCAAAAAGAGGTATCACGGAACACTCCCGCAGGACATCTACGGCAGCTTTTCGTAAATGCTCGCTCTGGATACCGAGTTTTCCAGCAGACCGTGACAGCGCTACAACCGAATAATTTTGGGCAAGCGCTTGCCTCACGACCTCACGGCCGACGCGACCAGTCGCCCCCGTTACGAGAAGTCTCATTTCGCATTTCACTTCCTTTCTAGAATGAGCGTTCACCTTATCACAAATGAGCCGCAGGCGAACCGCGCGTCCTGATGCCTTGTTGGGTGCCGCACTTTCTTGTGACTAAGTAGGCGATTCGTAACATAGACTTCCTTGCGAGTTCGGGAGACTGAAACTGCACGCACTGCGGGATACTCCAGCGATATGCACTCGATTCAATGCTCATCCGAAAGGTGGCAGGTGACAAGGAGCGATTGAAAGGGAATTCTCTCACTCCGTCAGCCACATTCAGGCCGGATTGTTTGCGCTCAACGACGAATGGCTTTCTTTCCCGGATTCCGAAGCTCATCACCGTCGCACCCGAGCCTACTTTGCCCGAAGTCCATGTGCGTGATCCATCTCGACCTTATGTGAAATCACTTCATTGCATAGTTGTCCGGTGAGGGTTTGTTGCATTGGCATGGATTACGAGAACCAGATCCCGACCCAGCGCGCAATGAATCGGGGCCGTAGCTGGGAGTCCCTTCGAGTTCGTAATTGCTCCGTTAGTTCTTATGCTCGATTCCCGTATCCTGCGAGGGTTCGTCGGCCAGGTTGGGCCGGTCCGTGTAAACGGGAATCCCGCTGATAAGGCCCTGATAGTTTGCAAGGCGTTTGCCCAGAATCACCACGCCCTTGGACGTGATCTCATATTCGCGAATATCCTTGGCGTGATTTCCACCCCGCATCTTGATCACCACCATGATCTTGCGGAGCTGGCCATCGATGGACACGTACCGCAGCCGGATAATGTCATCGGTGAGGAAAGAGATTGAGTAGGTACTGAACGGGAATTCAGTGAACGACTCATCGACTTCAACCGTGCTTAGAATCGTAACCCCGATTCCCGTCAAGGCGAAGATCATGCGGTAAAGCGATTCGCGAAAGTCGGCGCGGAAGCCGGGCGACAGAGCCATTTCAAAGCCGGCCAGCGAATCGATGACCAGGCGCTTGGCGCCAATCTTCTGAACGGCGTCGAGAATCGACTGCATGGTCTCATCCACCGAGAGGTCGAGGGGACGGAGATAGAGGATTGTGAGCTTTCCGTCTTTCTGCGGCGTTTCCAGATCCAAACCTAAACTGGTTGCCCGCTCCGAATACGCTTCAGGGCGTTCTTCAAACACCGCCACGATTCCCGGCTCTCCCTGGCTTATGCCTTCAGCAATGAATTGGGTTGCCAGGACAGATTTCCCGGTTCCCGATGACCCGGCAACCAGGACGCTATCGCCTTCGCGCACGCCCCCATCCAACATTTTGTCCAACTCCGCGATGCCGAAGGAAAGGCGGCGATTGCTGGGCGGATTTCTCTTGTGAGCGGTCAATCCAAAGGTGCGGGAGAAGGCTTGCACTCCGGCGTCGGTGATGCGGAATGTGTGCAACCCCGGCACGGAATCCTGACCGCGCAGTTTTATAACCTGCAACTTCCGCACGATTGAATTGCGCTCCGCCGTTTGGCGCAGCCAGAACAAACCATCGGCGACCGTAAAGATGGGATTGTCACGCAGCTCGTCCTCCGCATATTCACCGATCAGGAAAGTTGTTGCCTGCCAACTGGCCAAAAACAACGCCAACCGCTGAATGAAGGATTGCAGGTCCATGTCGCTTTCCGGCTTCCGCACCATGGTGCGGAAGGAGTCAACAACCACAACGGCGGGGTTGGCCTTTTCAACTTCTTTGGTAATCTGTTCCAAAACCGCGCCTAGATCCTTCTCCAGGACAACCTGGCTAAGGTTGATAAAGCGAATGGAGTCGGGCAGCTTGGCCGGATCGAAGAATGTGTATTGCTGCTGGTATCGCAGCATTTTGATAGCCGATTCGCCCAAGACGGTGAAATAGAGCGCTGGACGTTCCTCGGTAGCATTGGCGAACACAAACTGGTGAGCCAGCGTCGTCTTGCCGCTTCCGGGGGCGCCCGCGATGATGTTGAACGAAAACTCGGGAAGACCGCCGCCTACAATCTCGTCAAGGCCCGGAACTCCGGTGGGTAGTTTGTTGATCTTCACTTTGTCTTGGGTGTTCACGCTCTTCTCCCGTGTTCCAAATTGCGATCGTCAAAGACTTCACCTGGCCACGCATTGCGCAGAAGGCTTTGTGTTAGGGCTTCGCCCAGGAAGAGACGAAGCAATCCAAGTAAGCGGGCGATGAGAATGATTCCTCCATCGCCGGCGGGATCGTTGTCAATCTCGAATTGCGTCTCAATATTGCCCAGACCCTGTAAAGATCCGTCCGCTGCAATCCGCGCTGCGCAAAGAGTAGGTGTTTCCGTTCTGGACAGCGTCAATGCACGAGAGGCTAGCGAATGAAATCCGGTAGTTCCAACAAACTCACCGAGACACTGGCGAAGCTTCTCATAGACGCGAACGGTCGGCGACTCCATAGGTTCGGAGGTCTTGTCGGCGCCGGCTTCATAAGTGAGAAGACGATGAGCCAAATCTCGCATTCCTGGGGTAGCCGTCATGTTCAAACCAGCTTCGTTCAAGGTTGAAGAATTCAATTGCCGTTTTACTCTTTGCAAGAGCGGCAAGGCAGCGATTCTGTTGTTTCTTGGAGCGCCCTCTGGGTGGGGTGTTCGATATCCAGAGCCGCGTTGGATGTAGCGCTGGCGGAACTCAATTCATGTAGCGATTCGTTTGCAAGTTGGGAGCCTCTTCCTGCGGGCCGCCAGCCTTGCTTCGGATGAGCGTGAAAACGTCCAAAACAGACGCAATACTGCTAATGTTCCCCGCAACACTCACGAGCCCATCTTCCATGCCGGGATGCCTGTCTGCGAGAGCTTCAATGCGTTGGCCAACATTTCTCAGGCGATCAATTTCCAGCAGAAGATCCTCGAAAGCCGCTGCCATTACCGGTCCATCGGCCGCCGAAGTTATCGTGTCCTCTATCGTTCTGGCCGACACTGGATTGACTTCAACCTGAAGGCGTAAATCTTCGATCAAGCGCAGTGTTGTTGCCTCGCCAAGGAAGGTAAGAAACAGCCCAAGCAATTGCGCAATCAAAATAATTCCGGCCTCGCCATCCTCGTCCGGGTCCGTCTGGGATTCAACTTCGTCGAGCCCGCGCAAGCCTCCATTCGCTGTAACCTGCACCGCGCTGAGCCGCGGTGATTGCGACTTGGCCAGGGCCAGGGCACGGGAAGCGAGCGCATGAAAACCGTCAATTCCCACGGGTGACGCGAGTTGCCGGCGCAGCCTCTCGTAGACGCGCACAGTTGCAGGTTCGGGATGCAGAGAGGTTGTGCTTGCATCGGCCTCGCTAGCAACGAGGATGCGGGCCAAATCGCGCGTCTTATTTGGAGGAAGCATTGGTTCCGTTCTTTCTAGACACTCTGTGCATCGCCTTGTAACGTGAAGCGGCTGTCGCAATGATACGCTCAAGCCGAACGCTCTGGCAGTGGGATTCCCGGCGCGCTTCTTCAGACCCTGTTTTGGCTTACGTCCTTCAAAATACTCGAAATACCCCCAAAAAAGGTGAGCAAGAAAGAACAGCACTCCTCCAAACGGCGTATAGTTGGGCTGAAGAGCCGGGACGCTATACATCCAGCCGATAATCCTTTGCATAGCGCGCAGCTGCTTTGGTCACCACGTGGCTCTGTGGTAGAACCCCGTTCAGTGGTCATCCTGCAAGGGCCGCAATAGGAAAGAGGCCGTGCAATGGTTGAACCTGAAAAGCCCGGATTCGACACCAACGCCTTTCTTGCCCACGCTGGCCTCGGGCGAAGAATCATCCAATTTGCGTCAAAGGATTCTTTCTTTTCGCAGGGAGATTCGGCAGACTCGATTTTTTATCTTCAGAATGGCCGCGCAAAGGTCACAGTTGTTTCAACCAGCGGGAAGGAAGCTACCATCACACTCCTGGCCGCAGGTGATTTTGTGGGAGAAGAGGCACTTGCGGCGATGCCTGGATTGCGTTTGGCCACAGCCACTGCAATTACGGCCTGCACCGCTCTAAGAATCACCCGCGGAGAAATGATCCATGTAATGCATGAGGAGCACAGTCTTTCAGACCACTTCTTGAAGTTCCTGCTGGAGCGCAGCATGCGCGTTCAAGCAGACTTGGTGGATCAGCTTTTCAACTCCAGTGAAAAGCGTCTGGCGAGGATTCTGCTGTTGATGGCGGAATTCGGCAAGCCGGGCGAGCCGGAACAATATATTCCAAAGATTTCCCAGGAGACCCTCGCGGAAATGATCGGCACCACCCGTTCCCGCGTGAGCTTCTTCATGAATCGATTTCGCAAGCTTGGGTTTATCGAATACAACGGGCGCATCAAGGTTCACAAGTCACTGTTGAATGCGGTCCTGCTTGATCGCCTACCCCAAGTCAACCCCGATAGACCTCCAGCTTCGGCCACTGCGCGAACTCGATCGAAGCCTGCCGGGCACGTCTAGCACGGGCAGAATAGGGCAAATTGGAATCTAGTGTGGTTGGCACTGAAAGGAACAGGGCTCATGCTCGCGCAGGACGGGCGGCAGGCTTCTCCGCGGCCGGTGCTGTCTGGGCGCTGAAACCGTTCTGGACTGACTCGGTCAGTCGCGGCTGATCCATCTCCCTTTTTATGTCGGAGAGAATCTTTCTATCATTCTCGATCCGGTTTTCCTTATTCATGAAGCGGCTCTTCTTTGAACGATGACCAGTAAATTCCCGTATCCAGTGCGGAGCCGGTCTTCCTGCCGGCATCCGGCCAATGGGGATCAAACGGCACGAGTGCGTATTGATCCGCGGGCATGTTAGCGGCGCCACCGCGAATATCCCCAGCCCCCGCCGCCGAGCAGAAATAGAACCACTAAAACAATCAGTATTGTTGACATGTCGTTACCTCATTCGCAAGAGGAAGCGGACCTGCCTTTGTAACGACTGTCCAACTTCTTCCCTACACATGATCCTAAGAGGGGTCTAGACGGTTGTCTGATCACATTGGAGCACCGTAAGCCAGGCGCTCCATCCTCGCTTCCGAGAACCGCACCTCCCGCCTCTTGCAATGAGCCATCATCCTGGGATTGGTGATTATCGCTTTTGGCTTATCGCGCCCTCGTCAAACCGACAGCGGTGTATAACGAAAGTGCGATTTTGACCAACTCAGCGGACATGGCGTGCTTCGGATGGTTTTTGCATTGGCGGTCGCATCCCTTCCGGGGTGACTGCACAAAGTAGCCCTGGAGCCCAAAATGCAGACACCAAAGGCACTCATAGTCGCAATCGGCCCCAGCAGGACAATTAATCGAAAGGTGAACTGCAGTGTCACAAGGGCAGCGTGGATGTCGCAGGGAACTCGCTGAACGTGAATGAGAATGATGTGCGCAATCAGAACCGGCCCGGCACTAAAGCTGTGAAGGGTGGAGAGCGGTCCGACACCGACAACAAGAATTGATCTTTGGAGAGTTGTGTCTCGCCAAGACTCCAGCCAGTTGCAAAGTGCTTGAGACATCACATCGGTAATTGATATCCGCACATCAGCCAGGTCAGACGTGCCTCAATGTCACGGGCTGGTGCGTTTCAGACAGACGTTCCCCAAGCCCAGCTTGGGCCTGGCCGCCCTGGTGTGCACTGCCCTGCGAGCAATTACGACCAGCTATCAGCAATCCGACAGTCCGATACTGGTAGACACAAGGCTCTGCATCGGGCAAGGCAACTTCCCCAAAGGGGGTCTTACCTAGTAGCAGACCGTCAAGATGCAGGGAAACGTACGCGGACTTCAACGAACCGAAAGCATCTACCGAACACAGAGGAGAGAATCATGATGAAACCAAGCACAGAAGATAAGACATCCGGCAAGCTTCACGAAGTCAAAGGCGCAGTCAAGCAGACGGCCGGCGAAATTTCCGGCAACCCCAACCTGGAGGCTGATGGCAGAGCTGAAAAGAATGCCGGAAAAGTTCAACACGCCGTCGGTAAGATCGAAAAGGCTGTCGGAGAGTAAGCGCATCACCATCGAACTCAGAAACGAGAAAGGTCAAGAGAGCATGGCGCAATCAGTGTTGGAACAGTTGGGCGTACAGATTGACGAGTCAGCGCGCAAGGCTTCTCGAGCGGCGTCCGCCGTGGCGGATGCGCTGGAGGATGGCGGCGAAACAGCCCGGCGTGTCACAAAACAGGGCAGCCACGCCGCAGCAGAGCTTCTTGCCGACACAAAAAAGCGAGTACAACGGCATCCGATTGAAGCAATCGCGGCAGCATTTACGGCAGGCATTTTGGCTGGAGCGGCGATCCGCTGGATGAAAAAGCAGCGGCAATGCTAACCAGGGACAAACAATATGAGTGAAGAGGGCCGGAACACTGGTTCCTCTTCACTCATAGTTTCAAGGTGTAAGATCACCGCATCCGCCGCATACGCCGGCTGCTCAGTTCAAACGATCCTGTCGAAACTGCCCCGGGACAAATGACCGGGCTTTATCCACCCTCATCGCCGGGGCAGTCCCGATAGGAGCCAAGGTAGGGTCGAGGGCAGGCGCGGTATTCCTTAGGCCTGGCCTATCTGTTTCTCCCCGTTTCCTCTGGGAGTGCCTCAGTAGCCAAACCGTGAATCCGTTTCCAGCCCCCGCCACATCGCACCCAGCGTGCGGATTTCCCGCACTGGGCGCACCTGTTTGCTTCATGCCAAGAGTTATGTGACCTATCGTGCTGGAGCGACTTTCGCGCTTGACCATCGACGAAGCTGGTAGTCGTTAAACAAACCCAGCCCATCATAGAGCCACTCGCTACTCCGCCGCTTCCAGGGAAAGCCATTGCGCCCCCGGGCACGTATCAGATGTTTCCGGATCTTCATTTCAACCCATTGTTTGACCTTTGAAAAACAGGAACTCGAATGACCGTACCGAAAGTAGTTCACCCAACCGCGTAGAACCGGATTGATTTTCGCAATCACGATCTCGACCGGCCAGCTGACATGCTGTCGGAAGATCTCCCTGAGCTTTGCATACAGCGCTGTTCGCTTCTTCAGCTTGGGCGCATAGTATGGCCGCCACTTCTGGTTAAAGCTGAGTATGCGCCGATACTCAAAGCCCAGGAAAGTAAAGCTCTCTCCCTTCTTCAGGTCCACCATCCGACTCTTGTCCTCGTTGATCTCAACGCGTAGCTTCGCGAACTCCTCGCGCAGCCGCCTGTTTATCGCCATCACCAGCCAGTCACTTCGCCGTTCGGCGTCGATCAAGATCACCATGTCATCCGCAAATCTTGCATACTGGACGTTGGTTGACTTGCCCCTTCGCGTTGTGTCCACCGCCTTCTCCAGCATCCGGTCTACCTCATTCAGATAGAGGTTACTGAGAAGAGGTGAAATCACACCACCCTGGGGAACGCCTTTCTTCCCGCTCGCCTTCAGAATCATCTTGAGCAAATGCATGACCGCATCATCATGGACCCGCCGAGCCACTTTCTCTAACAGCAGAGAGTGCTGCACGTTATCGAAATAGGAGGCTAAATCCAAATCAATGATGCGCGCCTTCTCTTCGACGATCGCTCGGGCAACACGAGCTACAGCTTCATGCGCTGTCCGCTTCGGTCGATATCCAAACGACCCTGCTTGGAAGTCAGCTTCGAAGATCGGCTCCAGTATGAGCTTGAGTGCTCCCTGGACCACACGATCACGGATGGTGGGAATCGACAGGACGCGGACTTTACTGCCCCCGTCCTTCGGAATCTCCTTCCTCCGTGCCTGCATGGGCCGATACGTGTTGGCAACTAATTCATCCCGAATCTGATTGAGAAAACTCTCCGATCCGCTTTCTTCGATGGCTTCGAACGTGACCCCGTCAATACCCGGTGCCCCGTTATTACTTTTCGCCATCTGATAGGCTTCCCGCAGAGTGTCCATCTTGCAGACGTGGACGTATAGTCCCCAGAAGCGCCAAGACGGTTCTGCCTTCGCCTTGACATATAGACTCTTTCGCAGGTCCTGCAAACTGATGGGCGTGTTTGTCATCTCACCCCTGCCTCCCATTTTGTTAGAGCCGTTACAAACAGCAGGGCCTCTTCGCTCCACGGGCATTACTCCGCTTCCTCACTACTACAGACCCGGCCGAATCCCTCTCGCCGTCCACCGACTTCCCGGTGTCACCGGTTATACGGCTTCCCTGCTCCGCCGATTTCGCGACGGGACGAGGAGGGTTTCTCCAGTTGCTTAGCATGACCTTGTCACCGTGCTGTCCCTACCAACCCCGCCGAAGTGTTGTGCCGCATCAGTCCATGCGACGCTCCATGCTGCCTTCGCCCAAAAACGGGAGGCTCGGCCTTCGGACTTGTCCTTTCGAGGCCATATGGGTTCACTTGCGTTACGGCCCGGTGACTCGCTCGCCATCCTTGAAGATGGCTTCGTCAATAGGCTTCAGGATTTTCAGTTTCCATCCTTCCTGCTATTCAAGCTACGGGGCTTGGACTCTTACCCCGGTGGGACTCGCACCCACTGTTCATGCCAGCCTTCGCTGGACGCACCGTTTTCGAGGACTGATCTTCGGAGCCCGTTCGGGCTTGAGTCGTGCAGCGGCATGTCCTGTGCGCCGTACCTGAATGAGAGTTCTCTAAGCCCGCGCTCGAAGGGTGAAGCGCCCCTTCCATTCACCAGGCTACTGCCAGATCGCGAATTGAGCTGACGTGGGTGGCTATGGCACACGGGGGTCGTCGCCCCAGCTTGCGTTGTGGTCGAGCCAGGAAAAGAGAGTTTTAATGCTGCCAGTGGCCAACGCCATGCAGGAGTCGCCGGCCCCGTAGTAAAGATTGATGGTGTCCCCGTCGTCCCCGATGGTCTGCCCGCAAGGAAAGACCACCTCGGGGACATCTCCGTTCCGCTCGTATGGGGCCTCCGGGCTGAAGATCCAGCAGTCTCCGCGTTGCAGGCATACATCCGGCCTGTTGAGGTCGAACAGAGCCAGACCGAGACGGTAAATGCTGCCGGCAGCGGTCCGGCGGACGCCGTGATAAATTGCAAGCCAGCCTTTTTCGGTCTCGATGAACGGAGAGCAAAGCCCGATCTTGTTGGCGTCCCACCATCCGCCACGGCGGGCTTCGAGCAGCACCCGATGGCCTCCCCAGTGCTTAAGGTCGGGCGAGTACGAGATCCACATATGAGCGCCGAGCGATGTCGTCGGGCGATGCACCAGCGCCCAGAGACCCCCGATTCTGCGCGGCAGCAGGGCGGCGTCCTTATCTTCCGGCGTCATGATGACGCCGTAGCGCTCGAAGGTCTTGAAGTCTTTCGTCAAGGCCAGCGACACGCCGGGCCCCCCTCTGGCAAAGGAGGTATAAACGACCGCATATTGCTTCAACTCCGGCACGTAGGTTATACGCGGATCTTCTATTCCCCAGATTTCTTCGGGATATTCGCGCGGATTCGCCTCCAGCGTCGGCTGCGGATCGATGCGCCAGTCGTCGATTCCATTCGCGGATCGGGCCGCGCAAAGGTGCGACAAGCCACGCCGATCTTCGACGCGACACAGTAGCAGCGTGTCACCGTCGTCCAGACGAACGACCCCGGCGTTGAAGACGCTGTTAACCGGATAGGGCCAGTCCTTGCCGCTGAGAATCGGGTTGGAGGGGTGGCGGAGGAAGAGCGAGTCTTGGCCGTGAAATCGCGTGTGCTCGGCGTCGTTCTCGGCCGGATCGGCTAACGGAGACGTCAGGGTGATTGTGCTCAAACGGGCCGCTCATTTCTTGCTTCTGTTGTGGCGCGGTTTGAATTTCCAGGCTTTGCATTCCAAGTGGGGCCAGCTGGAACGACAGCGTTGAATCTGCGCCCTGGTCTTCGTTGACGCGACCTGTACGGGAGAGTCTCGTCATCGCGAGCCTTCGCTAGAGGTACGCGTTCATATTTTTCGGCCAGCAGGACATACAGCAACACGAGCCATGATGAGGAATTTGTGCAGGGCTCGTGGACTCCCCGGTCCCAAGCGCATTGATGCGCGTTCCAGATACTTCGTCCTGCAAGGTTTGTTCTTGCCCGTTATCGCTCATGTTCTGATCTCCGTTGAATATCGCATCTTGTGTATTCATGATTTCCCTTCCTTGAAATTTCTCCTGCCTTCGTTGTGATGAGCGGCTAGTGCCGTGGCGAGCTGGGAGATTTCCCCCGGGGCAGACTACACTCAAGCTGCAGCTCTTGCAGCAGGTGCGATTCTGCGTGCACCGTGAGAGATAGTCTGATCCTCTCCACATCAAAAGGTCCGCTCACTTTGGAACACTTCCATCAGATCGAGGAGATGAATCTAGCAGGCCCGCATCGGTGGATTCGGCGGACCGAAGCATATGGGTCTGTCAAAGCGGCCAGGTCTCGTGATGATGGACGGATCAAGGGAAGCAGGTTCATTCGCGGTCGCGACGACGATGATTAAGCTCTCCACCGGGAACGAGTACATTAGCCAAACCTGCATGACGGTATCTGAATTCGACGGCGAGATTGACCGCCTAATAATGAAATTGAAGAGTATCCAGTCAGGAGGACACTCAAAAGTTGCGGCTGAATATGAACGAGAGGGAACGAACAAGTCACCAACACCTAGACCGCTGCTGCACTACACTGATGAGCGTGAGCACAACCCTTCTTGCCCTCATCGACGCCGAAATAGACCGACTACAACAAGCTCGTGCCGCGATTGGCGGGGCGCCAGCAGCAAAGAAGGGCCCGGGACGCCTCGCCAAGGCTACCGTCGCTCCCGCTAACAAAAGCGGAAGATGAGCCCAGAAGGACGCGCAAGAATCGCAGTGGCCGGTAAGGCGCGAAGCTCAAGGATTGGAATAGCGGTTCTCAGAAGGCGCGTTGCACCATCACTTCTTCGGCACCCCATCCAGAACCCCTCAATATCCTTCTGTCCGTTCTAATTTGTGGAACCGCCTTCACTTCAGCAACCCCACGGATGGCGACCTCTGCCGTGTCGAGGCAGAGGTGTGCTGGGAATTCCAAGTGGCCGGGGGAGTCGCCCCAGGGAATCACACCCCGATCCGCTCGCAGAACTGTACGTGAGCCTCTCGACTCATACAGCTCCCATCATGGATCCGTGTTACGTGCCACTTGCCAGTGAGCAAACAAGTCTGGACAACGACGCGAGAGGCCCGTAACCCAGTGGCGGGCTCTCCGGATGCCTGAGCCGACGTTACTGGCTACCGGCTCGCCTTGTCACCCAGAAGGTGATATGCAACCGAGGACTGTTGATTGGGTGGAGTCGCTGCGTCAGGTTCTTCGTCAGAGAGGAGCAGAAGACGAGACTCTGCTGAAGGCTTGCCGAAAATTCGGTGAGAGAGCCACGCTTGCCACAACTCCCGTTGCGAATCCGCTCTTGTATCCGTGACGTGTTCTCTTTGGCTGGAGTTGCCAATGGTGGAGCAGTCGGAAGCTTGAACGAGATGAGCGTCGCTCGGCTCCCTGTCTGAAGCTACCCCTTGAAAGGGACTCTGAGCGGCAACTTGCAATAGCGACCGGGTTGGCGATTCGGGACGCCTCGGACACACCGGTAGGATTTATATATATAGTGCTGTTCAAGACGATTTTTCGCGACAAGGCCCATAAAAAAATCCCTTTGGGCTGTGATGAGCCCCAACCTCTACCACTGGCACCTCGGTGAACTGAGGTTCGGGATGGCCTGCACGGAGGCATAGTTCAACGGTCTTCTGGTTGCCGCGTCCCCAGCGCTCAACAGTCCTCGCCGGCAAAAAGCCTCCGCGATCAGCGGGTTTCGCGGACGGGACAAATGCTCGAGCTTCAGGTCATCGACCTCGATGCCAGAGGGAAGGGCCAACCCGGAATGTGGCGCCTGGTCTTCTGAGAGCCTCGATGACGCGGTGCTGCCAGGAGTTCGTGTCCTGATACTCGTCAACGAGCAAGAAGCGATAGCGGTCACGAAGGACCCCGCTGATTTCTCGAAGGTCAAGAAGTCTGGCAGTGTAGTACAGGGTGTCATCCTGAGAGAGCCATCCCGCAGCCGCCTTCTCTTGATCGATTCTCCACCAGTACCACTTCAGGAACTTGCTGAATGCATTCACTACGGGCTGATGACCACCGATGAACTGACAGAAGCAGTCAGCCAAGTTCTCGGCCACCCCGAGCTCGGCTGAAATTCGCTTGCGTCGCTCAGCAGCATTCTCGATTAGTGTGGCGGCAGTTAACCCTCCGCCCCACGGGTAGACTCAGCAGAAATACGCCCAATTCCTCGGGTCAAAAAGCGGGCGGGTGGACCAGCAAAGAGATCAGCAATAGCGCTGATGATGGCTATCCCGGGTCATGATTCTGAGACCCGGGATGGCCATTGAAAAGATCGGGCACTGTTCCAAAGGCCCCGGACGACCAGGATGCCCATCATGTATAAAAGGTGGTAGAGCACTTCAGAGTGCTTGAGCAATGAAACAAGATTGGGAAGTGTGGGTTCTGAGCGGTTGCGCAAATTCCGGATCCTGAGCGTTTTGTACCCGTTTTGTGCCGAGATTTGACAATCATGCCAATCCTTACTGATTTGACATTCGTAGAATCAGTAAGTTACGTGGTTTGAAAGAGCGGAGTGCGACCGACTCCGGCCGCCTGCACTAGTTTTTAGACGCTTAAAATAAATGACTTACATTTTCGGACTGAAAACTTGACCGGCTCAATCCCGATCAGGTCGCTCGCAAGCGCGCGCGAACACCAGTCGAGAGTCACACGGAGCCAACGAAGGAGATTTGGGCTGACCCTGCACGTTCAGATCATTTGCCTGATCCTTCAAATCCCATTCGCTAACTCTTGCCTCGTACTTCGGGGTGGGCTATCCTTTAATGCGATTGAAGAAGTTGCGGTCCCCATCTGCTCGATGGAAGGCACGGTCTTCAGTCAGCGGTGTTTCGGCCTGATAGGCCGCGCCGCGCGGTTCACGGGTTTGCAAGGGCTGTGTTAATCAGAGTTTCTCTGTTTCCACAGTTCTTCACCGCTCCCTCAGCGCTTTGTGAGGGTACTTGTGAAACCGCTGACCAGTCTGGTTGGCCTTGATCAAAGGAGACCAGCAACTGGCCCGCGGCTAGATGCATGGGTCTCCTTTGTTTTTTCGGAGACCCCAATGTCAAAACAGCTACTCCACCTTACGATCGAGCTTGATGGTTCGGTTCGCAAGGCACAAGACCACGCTCCACTCTCCGTTCTCGACCAGCAATGGCAAGAGCGGTATGAGAAAGGGGCCGAGCTGGCGATAATCTCTGCGCCGGCACCCGAAGACGACAAGCAGCGGAAGCTCGTCAACAAGACCATCAACAGGTGTATGTTCAATGGACAGCGCTATGCTCTTTGGCCGCTGTCCGGCGAAACGAACCTGTATGTTGGCGAAGTTGACCCTGGCGTCCTCATGCTTCGCATCGACCGCAACGGGAAGGTCCATGACCAGAAGAAGGAAGCGGCAGCGAGAGGCGAACGCCTTACCTCTCCTTACGCAACCCGTATGCTGGCTGGCCGCCTTTTCCCCGGCATCGAACTGGCTCTCGTCCAGGTCCCAGGCCGGATGACGGAAATTGAAGAATTCTCCGTCAGAGACACCCTGGCTGCCCTCGTTTGGAAGGGACGCCGCTACCGCCTCGTTGGAGCAACCGGTGGCGCGAAGGATGGCAAGTTCTACTTCGCAGAAGAGAAGTGGGAGACTTGCCTCGCCCGTCAGTACCAGCGGTGGCCAGAAGCAGCCATTTCGTACTTCGGCATTCTGGTGTCCGAGTGCGAGAAAGGGCTCATTGAAACCCATGCCCGAGTCAAGGTTGTAAATGACCACGAATTGGGCACAAATGACAGCCGCGGCTGGGTTAGCCAGTCGCTGTTCGACCAAATGAAGATCGATGGCGGGGCGCTTTACCAGTTCCGGCTTGCTTTTGAGCTGGCACAGGCGAAGGGCACCTTCAAGGTGATGCCGGACGAAGTGGCCCAGCACCCTGACATCAACGCTGACATCGTGATCCCAGAATCCGCAATCAAGCCGTCTCGGTCAGACTTGGTCGGGAAGGTATTCGAGGGTCCGGTAGTCCTTGGTGTACGTGATGTATCGCGCACGGACACTAAAACAAAAGGCTCCTATACGGTTCTTCAACACGCATCCTGGCCGGTAATCGACGAAGAGATCATCGGACAGTGCCTGCGTGAGATCGCAACCCTGAAGAACGGGTTCGATACCGAAGAGCACAGGGAGTTGCTTGAGCAGATCGGCAGCGCAAACAGCGATGCCGGCTTCTACAGGGTCGTTGAAGCGTGTCTCTCGGCAGATCGGGATGGTTCGATGTCGCGCCACCCCCACATTCACCGCGGCATTAAGCAACTGCTTGCACAGTGGGCCTACAAGATGCTCACCGGCGGCGGTATGAGAATGCCTGGCCGGATGCTCGTGGATGATGGCTACCTGGCAGTTGAAGATGGGAAAGTGTATGCGGGGTCCGATTGGATTCCGTACCACTTTTGCATCACAGACCAGCCTGGTGATCGGAACCTCTGCGTCCGCTTTCCTGTTCGCATGGCAGAAGATCTTCTTCCTATGAAGAGCCTCCCCCGCGAAACAGCAATTGGCCTGCTGATTCAACGCGGGCTCTCCTTCAACCTCGCGAAGAAGTTGCATGCGACGCAACTCAGTCTGCATGGAACCTACACGCTCCGCGCAGACAGGGCAAAAACCTTCGGCGGCGACTATGACGGCGACGGAATCGCGGTCATCAACTCGGAACAGTACCCCAAGTTTGTGGAGTACCGCTTCGGGATGAAAGAACAGAAGCAGCCGGAAAAGGGCAAACACGAGCGGGAGCATTCTCCGTGGCGCAATATCACCACGCTGGCATTCAAGGCAATGGGCAATCGCGTTGGTGTCATTACCAATACGATGTCCTCAGCATTGGCGGCCGGCATGCCTGAGTTCGCCTACGAACTAGTCCCCGAGCTTCAGTCCGAAATAGACAGCCTGAAGCACAACACTCAAGCCAACATGAACCGCGTCACCGAGATTGCGGACAAGGTTGGCAAACCGTGGTGGCTGACCATCGACAAGAAGCTGAAGTCCGTCGATGAACTGCCCAAGAAGCTAACGCCCCTCAGTGAGTCAGATCTCGTTGCCAGGATGTACAACGTCCTTTGCCCCGAGCTGATGAAAATGATCGGCGAAGCGAAGCCAATAGCCCATTTTGCCTGGATGTTCTCCGGCCTAGCGGGCGGGAAAAGACTCACCGAGGGCATGCTACTCGAATGCCGCAGGATGAATGAGTTCTTCGGCTCAACAATGTGTCGGATCTCTGCCTGGCTAGGGCTGAGAAAAGATGCTCTGACCGCAGCACAAGCAGAGGTTAGGGCCGCAAAGAGTGGGGGGGACAAGGTCGAAATTATGACCGCGTACGCCCGACTACGCGAGGCCGAAGCCAATCTGGAGGTTGCAAAGAGGAAGCATCGGGTTTTCTCCTCTGAAATCCGCCAAGCCATTTGCGTTTGGGGGGCAGGAAAGCCTGACGAAGAGCGGATGCACTGGGCAGCAGCGCTGAACCATGTTGTTTCCCAGGGAAAAGGCTCCGGGTCGATTCTGTACCATGCCTTTCCGCAGCAGTTTGCGGATGCGGTAGCGGAACAGACAGGCGGAGAACGCGTACTTGTGGACGAGGCAGTCGAGAATTGGAAGCTTGTCCTAAACGCAACAAAAGATATCCTCATCCGAGTCAATCAGGATTCGACTTGGATCTCTCGCTACAAGCGGGTAGAGGAGAAAGAGAATGCCGCGGACGGCAACGTTCGCATTGTCCGGGTTTGGCGGCGGGTTAACCCCGAAATGCCAGAGATCGTCGCGGGAGAAGAGGATCCCGAGGTCTACGATCTGGATAACGACAACCTCTAACAGACGGAGCGCTTCGTGAACAGTATCCCTTCGGGGTACGACGTTCACGGAGCGCTCAGCTTTTTGGGGGACATTGCACTTTTTCGTCATCTAGGCATTCCCCTTGAGTTATCCTTCGGCCTACGATGCGGGCTATGAGCAACCGTATATCTACCATACGTCCGTCTCTTGACTGCGTCACCTTCCTCGCGGCGGCGCTCTTGGCGGCCGGACCGCTCCACGCCCAGACCAAAGTTGAGGTTATAGCGACGGCACTTCACCATGTATCGGTTGTCCAGGTTCCCGAGCCGGTAGAAAACGTCGCATTGGGCTCGGCTCAGGTCCATGTCGAGTGGCACGGCAACAACATCCTCATCGAGCCGCAGCGAACTGGTGTCGACACCAATATGGTGGTCTTCACCCACCGGACCACCTATCTCTACGAGATTGCGGCGGCCTCGGAGCCGGGCGCCATGTCGTGGCTAGTGAAAGAAAATTCGCCAGCACCCCCTCCACCTCCCCTTGTTCCCTCTCCAAGTGAAGTCCAGACAGAGCACGACCGACTTTTTGCCAGCCTCATACTGGCTTCGCGCAGCGTTGACACGAGCGGCATCCACCCCAAAAAGCATTCGGTTGTCGTTCGGGTAGTGCAGGTGAGCGAAGACGCGCACAACTATTATGTCCGGTTGAGCGCGACCAACAATACCTCGCACACCTACCGGCTGCAGAACGCCGCCGTAATGAAGATAGATCCGGCGTTTGGCGGCGACATTGCGTACCAAAACGTGAACCACCAAATCGGGGCCGATGTGTTCAAGGAGTTCAGGAAGTACCAGCAGACTCCGGTTGTCACCCACGGTTCTACGCTCGACATCACGGACATGCCGCCGGATACGACAATGGATTGGGTCGAGGCTCTCTCCAAGCCGGGTGTCACCCCGGCCATCTTCCGCTGGACGTTCGCTGCGGACCTAGGGGCAGAGATCGATGCAGTTGCCATTTTCTGATCCTGAACCGAAGCCTCTATCCGATTCCACGACAAGAGCACGAGTTGCTGCAAACACGAAAGCGGCGGCACTGGCTTTACCTGCTGATCCGGCCTGTACTCCCTTAGAACAGGCCATCACTCGGGCCGGCCAAGCCAGCGAACTGGCTTTTCCTATCCCCGTGTTTGATCCGCACACCCCCGATGACCCGACCCCAGCAAATGAGAACCAGGCCGAGGCTTGGGTAAACGAGATGTGCAAGCGACCGAGCGTCTGGCTTCGAAGACTTGCGCAGCTCACGCGTGACTTCAACCCGGAGACATTGAAGGAAGAGTTTTCTATGATGTACGCCGAGAACGCAGAGGGTAGCGCGGCGAATTTCCTTCGGCGTCACTTTCGTCGGCCAGACGCGCCTGCCGACGCCAAACCGTTCCCCATTCGCGTCGAATTCTTCCACCTGCTGTTCGGAGCGTTAGTAGTGACGATCGTCTTGGTAATGCTGGTCCTGTTCCGGAAGCACAATCCCTAAAACACAAGAGGAAAAGACGTGGAAAGAGTGGAACGCGTCCGGTCGCCACAAGAAGAGCACCGCGAAGCGATGATGGTCTTCACCTGGCTATTCCTGATCCTACTGGCCGGTGTCGTGTGGGTTGCAAACCGCGGACTACTGTTGCGCCTTCCGCAAACGATTGCGATCATGGCCTTCCTGGGTCTGCCAATTTTCTACCTGATTGTGGTAGTCCGCTACTACTTCGAGCTTCCGCAGTTGCTGGCGAAGCAATGGCCCCGGCCACGGTTGTGTGTGTCGCGGCGAAATGCTCGCAAGGCAGCACAGGAAGCGGAACGGCAAGGCGTCACATTTCTGGGTTATGAGAATGACGGCACACCAGTTTATTGGACGAACGACCAGCGCTCCATGCAAGCCAACCTTCCCGGCCAGAGCGGCGCCGGCAAGACGAACCTGTTGCTCACCATCATCGACCAGGACATTCGTCGTGGCCATCCCGTCGTTTACTTTGACGGGAAAGGCGACAAGGAACTTGTACTGAAGATCTGGAATTTGGCGTTCGCCGCCGGTCGAGGAACGGACGTGCGGGTGATCGACCCGACGCATCCGGATATTTCCGAGAAGTACAACCCCTTCTATGCCTCGGATGGCAAACTCCAGCAACGCGTAGGAACCGTCTTCGATTCGCTCGGCGCCGCCCAGGCAAAAGACGAATTCTTTTCCGAGCACCAACGCGCATTTCTGAATGCAGTCACCGTGATCCTGGAGCATACGGGTAAGCAGTTTACGTTTTGGGATGTGCTGGTTGCTTGCCAGCAACCGGAATTGATGAACCGGCTCATCGAGAACTTCCAGGCTCAGGTAATGACAAGCCCCGACCTCCCCCAGCATAAGAAGAACGCCTTTCTGCTTGCAGCCACAACACTCAAGGGTAACTATGACGACAAGGATTGGCTCACGAAGATCCGCGGCCTGCTGAACAGCATGATGCCGTTCGTTGGCGATTCGTTGGCACTGATCACAGGCTCGTGCGAGAACCTCGTCACGTTCGAAGAGATAGTCGAGAAGAAGCAGATTCTGATCGTCAGCATGAACCTGGGTACCGACAGCCAACCGTACAAGGCGTTGGGCAGAATTCTCATGCGCAATATGCAGTTCATGATTGCGTCTCGATACGACGCCTACTGTCTGAACCAAAAGCACCCGTTCATTTCGATTGTGCTGGATGAGTTCGGGCTGTACTCCTACCAGGGATTCAAGGACATCATCCACACCGCGCGGCAAGCGAATGCCGCTTTCATATTCTCATTCCAAAGCATAGAGCAGTTGTCCATGGACGTAAGCGAGTCGTTTGCTTCCGACGTTGCCAGCGCACCGAACACGAAGTTCATGATGAAGATCAGCAACGAGGGAACGGCGAAGGCCTTTCAACAGGCGTCTGCCAGCGTTCCGACTGAACGGTTGAGTGTGCGCGTCGAGAAAGGCACCATTCTGGACAGGAGCCCGTATACCGAGGAGGGAACGGGGACAAGGCAGGAAGCCTTCGACACTCGCGTCCAGGATCATCAGGTGAAGATTCTGCCGACTGGCCAAATGATGGCGCTGCTGCCGGACAGGAGTATGGGCGTTATCGTGAAGCACATCCATGTTCCTCTTGGAAATAATTCGCAGTTGGCGTCACTGCCGGAATGGCTACCGGTACTCAAGACGCCAAGGGTAGATTCCTTGGCGCTCGACCTGCGTCTGATTGACGCCGAGGCGGCAAGCAACAACAGTGTGTCCCCGAAGAGGAGAAAGACGAATGCAAGTACGCAAGCGTTTGGCGATGGCGCCCGTGCTCTTTTTGGTAGTGGTGTTCGCGGCGGCACAGACTCCGCGCCTGCTTCCCGGTCATAGCCAGCAGGCGCAACAACTCGCGCATCCGACGCAACCAACTGACCCATCTGGTAACAATCAGCGGTTCAGCCAAAGGCCCTCCATCGAGGAAGGAATGCGGCACGCAGTCAACCCGTGCAACCGGGATTACGGACGCCTATTGTACGGGTGGCAGGATACTGCGGTGCAGTACACCATCGACAGTTGGGTCTGGTGGTTCGGCATGATTACGGCAGTTAGCTTTCTTGCAGCTCTCGTTTATATCTGGTGGCTCAATGAGCGGTGGGATGCTCGGCAAGATTGTTTTGCTCGAGCCGCCGCGATTCTGATCGGCCAGCGCAACACGGCTTACCAGCGTGCACGGTTCGCCATCGATAAACACAATGAGCTCGTTCTAAGGTTCGACAGTCTCTTTGGCAATTTGGCAGAGGCCAGACGAAGACAGCAAGTCGCAGACCATATAGAGGCCGGAAGAGAGTCGTCGCAGCCGTTATTCCCTGTTGACGGCGACGACGTGGCGTCAATCGGGGAATCGGGCGTATCTGTTGTCGAGGTGCAAAGCGCGACGCCGCGCGGAGAGCAAATTGTTAAATTCAACGGCGCAGAGTTCGTACCGGTGGAGGCCCACCGACGGCGCGTCCATGCATTCGAGACCAAAATCAAGGCGCAGCGCACAGCAATACAGCAACTGAAAGACAGGCTATCGCAAATAGAGGGTACGAAGTAGAGCGGTCGACTTTCACGGAATGGACAGGGCGTGCGAAAGCATTTGTAGTGAACCAGGCTAGCGATAGGAGTGCCATCTTGGGTGTACCGGGTCTGAGCAGAGAAATGATGCAGTTGATGCGGGGCAGAAGGACCCGCGCAAGATTACTTCTCAAGAAGAGATACGCGCGCATCTATCGCATTCGGCGGTTCGCCAATCGCCGAATCGACAGCATCGAGGATTTGGTCGCGTTCCAAGCCGTGCGCCTCGCGGTCGACCCTCGGATCAAGCTCGCGAATATAGCACGCTCCCGTGAGAGCTGCGCAGCCACCCGCATTCATGCCAACTCAGCCCTAGCCCGAACTGGAAAGGCAAACGGGATAAGGAGTTCGCTTTCTCTTCCTGGGCCCACCACCGCGGTCTCTCTGGACCTGCGATGATTGTCCACTGCATTGAACTTGGTTCTCACTGGTGGACTCGGATCACCAGCGACAACGACGGAAATTTCGTCCCTGTAAGGTCCGCGTTCTTCAACAGTACAGCACTCCCGCGCGGCGCCAGTGGCACACATTGGTTGAGATGTTGGACGATCCCCGGCATCGTCCGTTTCAACGTTGCCGGTTTTCCGCGCGCAACAATGCCGACGCACCTGCAGAACATCAGCGCGTTCTCCGAGGGACTGGACACCCAGCGTGGGGGGAATCGACTGCTGTTTCGTTGCGCGGCTCGTCGTGATGCACCGATTGATGCCTACCTGGTTGTCGTCCGCAGCATGATGTGCGGCCGGATTGCCTTTGGCTCTAAATGGAAGTCGGAGGGTGTCCGGGTCGTTTGCGCGAGTGCCAACAAGGGCGATCAAGAGACGCTTGTGCTGATGCCGCCCAATGGCGTCATCCAAACTGACGAAGGCAAATGGCGGATCGGGTGGAAGAATGAGCGGAAATCCCAGAGGCGCGCGCGGCTTGTCCTGTCCTCTGGGCACCTGAGCTCCGTTATGTAATAGCGACACCTTGGAGAATCGCCATGAGCGAATTGCCAAATCCACACTTGGATGTACTCGGTGAAGACGACACACTCGGCGCGACGGCCGAGGCCGTACTACCGTCTGCGCACCTGGCGCCCGACCAGAGATTGCTTTTAAGCGCAGCAATGCCCCCTGCGAAGATGAGAAAGGTAAGTACCACTGGAGGCCTCACCGCGCGGGAATACCATGTGCTTCGAATCCTGGACTGCTACGGGTGGTGTACACCAGAAATGGTACGGCGCATTGCCAACTTCCATGGAGTGCCTTGGACGAGTGAAGGCAGATTGACCTACCGGCTGCTTCGCAGGCTAAAGGAACTTGGGTTTGTCGTGAGCCGCAAACTGCATGACGGGACAAAGACCATCGCCAATGCCGCAACGCCAAACGGGATGGCGTACATTCGTTCGCACGGCGATGCTTTGCTCTGTGACACGAATGCGGTTAAGGATCCAGCCAGCGTCTTTCATTTCATTGGCCTGAACAACATCATGCTCCAGTTTATGAGCCAGTTCCCCACACGTTATTGGCTGTCGGATTTTCAGGTGCGTTCGGACAACAGCTGTATTGGCGCGAATGGTCTGGCAAAAGACTACGACTCGGTCGGCGAACTAGCCCTGTCAACTGGCCATGTACGCATCGCGGTCGAGTATGAAAGATGGCAGCAGAGTTCGCACCGATATCTCAAGTTGTGCGCGTGTCTGGCGTCCGAGAAGTACCTGCACATGGTCATCTACTTTCTCGGCAAACCCGAATTGCTCCGATCTGCAGCGCCACATTTCAAGAGATTGGGCGGATTCGTCTACTTCGTTGATTATGGCCAGTTCCTGGCGAAAGGGGCGGATGTGTACGCACATTACTGGTATCTCGGCCATCTTTACGAGGCCCCATTGCGCGACGTTCTCGACCACGCGAGCCGAAAGCAGCGCTTGGATTATTTTCCGATTCATCAACTGACGCTCAGGATGGGAAAGTGATCCATTGTCTAAATGAAGTACACATTGAGTACAAACCGCTTGATTTCGGAAGGGAAAGATGAGCCCTCTACTATGGGCTCCGAAGTACCTGATATAGCAATTAGTTAGAGTTTCTCCGATAACGGTCTCCCAGGGTCTTCTTGAGAGACGGAATCGTTGTAAAACCCCTATAAAGCAACTTCTGCCCGCATTACTGCCCAGGACTCTACCCGCTTTGGATTGCTCAGCCGTGTGCGCTCTGACGCAGTTCGGCTGAAGCAGTTCCGTGCCATTTATCGGCTTCTTTGCCACCGCCACGAGTAGCTGTTGTGGTTCTTGCCCGTGCAGCTGCGCACAGACGTGCATCCGCGCTGCGCCAAGTTGCTGACCTCTGACGCAGTTCGGCTGAAGCAGTTCCGTGCCATTTATCGGCTTCTTTGCCACCGCCACGAGTAGCTGTTGTGGTTCTTGCCCGTGCAGCTGCGCACAGACGCGCATCCGCGTTGCGCCAAGTTGCTGACCTCTGACGCAGTTCGGCTGAAGCAGTTCCGTGCCATTCATCGGCTTCTTTGCCATCGCCACGAGTAGCTGTTGTGGTTCTTGCCCGTGCAGCTGTGCACAGACGTGCATCCGCGTTGCGCCAAGTTGCTGCGCTCTGACGCAGTTCGGCTGGAGCAGTTTCGTGCCATCCATCCGCTTCTTTGCCGCCGCCACGAGTAGCTGTTGTGGTTCTTGCCTGTTCAGCTGCGCACGGACGTGCATTCGCGTTGCGCCGAGTTGCTGCGCTCTGACGCAGTTCGGCTGAAGCAGTTCCGTGCCATTCGTCGGCTTCTTTGCCACCGCCACAAATCGCTGTTGCGGTTCTTGCCCGTGCAGCTGCGGACGGCGATGCCCCAATATGCTTTGCTCGGCGAACTGGCTACTTTGTGTTCCTTTTGGCCCCTTCACACCGCCGCCTGGCACTGTTGTGGGTGTTGTCCGTGCAATCGCGTGCGGATGTGCACTTATATTGGACCAAGTTGCAGCGCCGTGACGCAGTTCATCTGACCGCGTCCCGCGGCTTCCCGGCGCATCTCTGTTACCTCCACGAGTGGCTGTTGCGAATCTTTTCCGTGCAACTGCACACTGCTTTGCAATCGAGTTCGGCATTGTTCCGCGCGAGGACCGCGTCAACTTGCCATCCAAACCAAGCTCCGAATTTCCACCAAAGGTGGGGGTGCGACACACCACTCAATCCGGTTTGCCTTCCTGGCCGATCGTCATAACTTTCATTTGAAGGAGAGCTTCATGCGTCGCGGAACAACGAGAAACATCTGGAACCGGTTCGAGCAGCAACAGAATGCCCTGCTTCGGGCGTGCTTCAACGAGAAGGCCCGTGACAACTGCGCGTAAGGCGGCAGTGGCTGTGACGGCAGTTCCCGCCCGGTAGAGGCACACAACGTCTGGCTGGTTCGGCAATACGGGAATCTCCACCGAAGGTGGGGGTGGCGTGGAAACACTCTGCCGTATGCCCACCCTCCTTCACCTTTGCCGCTTGCCGCTAAACTGCATTTGCAATCTGACGGCTGCGGAGTGCTGGACTCAGGAGATATATGAAGTTCATCAGTACACGCGATACGCGCACAGCTGCAGAGGCTAGCGCGCGAAAGGCTTTCGCCCGGCATCGGGGGGAGCTTTATTTGGAAGCCGCCGAGAAGTACCGGGCTGTCGGCGACGAGACAAATGCCCACGCGGCAGCGACCGAGGGACTGCGCCTAACCGCCGGACCTTTCTATCTTGCAGTGAGAGACAAGCTGCAGGACTTCCTTTCGACTGTGCCATCTGTAGCCTGACGGACCCCGACCATCATCCCGACCAAGGGTGGGCGCGATGTTGCCGGCTTCCTTATTTCTTTTTCGCACTTCCTTCCTTCCGCCATTTCTTTACTGCGGCAGTCTTGCCACGCGGCTTCCGGCAAAGAGCCTACCAATTCAGCGCCAACCTGTGACTATTGCGGCGTGACGCCGACGCTGCGGATACTGCACTCTGCGGCCGGCTGAAACATCGGCACGTACTGTGAGTGCGGTCCCTAAAGCCACGAGTCTGGCTACTACAAATCTTCGGACCCCGCTCAGGCAGCTCTGCGCGATGGGAAGCATTCACGATGAGGGCCGGATCCTCGCAGGAGTGATGAGCAATTTGCTCAACGCGAAACGCCTTCTTGTCCTTTCATCCACCACACAGTGACAGGGGAATCTCTTACCAGAGATGCGTGGCGACACTCGTCCTGCACTTTCTTCCGCGGCAATACCACACCACAACTACACGCCCGGTTTGCCGTCTTGGCAGATCGCCAACCACGTTTCATCTCAAGGAGAGCGCTATGCGTAAAGGAACAAGAAGGTATGACTGGAACCGGTTTGAGCAGGCACAAAACACACTGCTTCGGGCGTGCTTCAACGAACAGTCCGCTGAGGCCGCTGCGCGCAAAGTCGCCTTGGCAGCGGCGGCAGCTTCCGTCCGGTAGCGGCACAGACCCTTTGGCCGGTTCGGCAATACGGGAATCCCCACCAGAAGTGGGGGTGGCGTGGAAACACTCAGCCGTATGCCGAACCTGCGCCATTCTTGCTGGGGCACTACTCCAGCACACCCCCCCTTACAAGATACATGTGCAAATCTCAACGGCCGACGCTTCTGCATGAGGCGGCCACAAGGAGTTCACCGTGCAAACCATCGAAGCCAAAGTGAGCGCCAGGATACTCAGCAAAGCCGACCGGCTGTTCACCAATAGGCTCAGCCAGATCTTCGTCGAGCTGCTCCAGAATGCTCGCCGCGCAGGCGCGTCCCTGGTCACAGTCACGACCAGCCCGTCACCCACCGACTCAACCTCCCTCATCACCTTCACGGACAATGGCTCCGGCATCGAGGACTTCAATAAGCTGCTCCACCTGGGCGAGTCTGGATGGGACCAAGCCGTCGAGCGCGCGGAAGATCCGGCGGGCATGGGGCTGTTTGCGCTGCTGCACACCGGTGTGGTTGTGAGGAGCCGCGGGAAAACCGCGACCATCACCACCGATGCGTTTCTGGGGAAGGAAGCGGTACAGGTCCACGACCAGGATTCTGTTGACCCGAAAACAGGAACGACGGTGGTCTTCGCCCGCGAGGAGGCACAAGCCGCAATCCTGGATGTCCTCCTCCGCGTCGCTCGCTTCGGCCCGGTTGACGTCAAGGTCAATGGAGAACTGCTGAAGCGTGAGGACTTTCTCGCCAACGCCGTGTACATCAAGGAGGTGGATGGCGTACGCATCGGCGTATTCGTCGGCCATTCCGAACCGTTGGAGTCTGTCAACTTTCACGGCAATCTCATCCGCGTCAACCTGTCGGAGACCGCACTCGGCAAGATTGTGGTCTCGCCGACGCACAACGACCTGCTGTCTGTCGGGGTGCGCCTCGACATCACCTCCACCGCCAGCCTCCACTTGAAGTTGCCCGACCGCACAGACCTTGTTTACGACGAGGCGTACCACACAATGCGGAAACAGGTGCGCAGAACGATCCTCGAGTACTTGGCGAGCGAAGGCGTCCAGCACATCGCATCGTATGCGGTGTACAAGGAAGCACTGCAACTCGACATTCCCATCCAACCGGCCGTCCCGTACCTGCAGCCATTCTTCGTCTCCGCCCGGGACAGCAATTCAGGCCAAGAGCCGTTCAATGGCGACCGGGGCGATTACCTGGCTACGATTCACGACCCGGCTAAGTGCGCTCTCGTGTGTCTGGATGACTACCACGCCGACTCGACTCCCTTCACGTTCGACCTGGGTTCCAGGGACCGCCAGCTTCCAACAGGGCTTGTGCCTGTGCGGGAGAACTCCGGCTTCAAAGGCTATTCCTGGTACGACAATCTAGCCTGCTGCCGCAACTTTAAGCTCACCATCGACGGCAAACCCGCCGAAGATGCAGCCCACCCATTGGCAGTAACGATCGTGAATGGTATCCAACTGTCATTCGACCTGGAGCGTGCAGGCGCCATCGAACAGGTTGCATGGAACCTGCCCTTCGCGGGCTGGGGCGAGGAAGACGAAAACGAAGCCAGCCTTTTCATCACGCGCGACAGCGAGTGGGCGCAAACCAGTTCGCCTTACCAACCGTTCTCCCTTATCGATGTCGCTCAACATCTCGCCTTCGATCCGAGCGACGACTTCGAAGCGGACAGTTACGAAACTCAGGAGCAATACTTCAAGCAGCGCTATGAGGAAGCCATCATCGAAGCTATCGGCGGTGCTCTTGCCGCCGCGCGCCTGGCATTGTCGCGCGCTCTCGGCTGGGACCTTACCAGGGCTCTCGACGCCGCCCACTTGTCCGAGGTCCGGTTCGTCAGGACAGAAGACGGGAAGTGGAAGGTGGACCTTCCCACCGCACCCTAACTTAAAACTGATGGACTGAGCTGGCCGCTAAAACAAGGCGGCCGGCTTACATCCTCCGACCTTACCCGCGAATCTCAGTTCAAACTCTGGAGACCGTTGTGTTCACACCCAAAAACATTCGTACTACCTGCCTCCCCAACGGGCTGACCATTCTCACCGAGCGCATGGAGCATACCCGCTGCGTTTCCATGGGCGTCTGGCTCAAAACTGGCGCCCGCCATGATGCACCGGAACTCAATGGTCTCTCCCACTTCGTTGAGCACATGGTTTTCAATGGCACGATCTCACGGTCTGCTCGGCGCATCGCCTTGGACAGTGATGAGCTCGGTGGGTTCATCAACGCCTTCACCGGGTACGAGACGGTTGCATTCTCTGTTACCGTTCTCGATACCCACGTGGCCCCGGGGCTGGACCTTCTTGCGGACATCCTCTTGAATCCGGAATTCGTTTCCTCAGCGATCGAGCGCGAGCGTGCAGTCGTCATTGAGGAGATCAACGAGAATCAAGATGACCCGGGCCGTCTTTGCCAGGACGCATTTGTTCGCACCCTATGGAAGGACCACCCACTCTCCCTGCCCATCGGCGGCACGCCGGAAACGCTTAGCTCTTTCACCCGCGACGCGCTTGTGCACTTTGCGCAGGAGCATTTCACAGGCCACAATATGGTGTTCGCCGCTGCCGGAAATATTGAGCACGACGACATGGTGTCTATGGTGGAGAAGTGCTTTGGCCACGCTCCGGCCGGCACTTCCCTTCCCGGAGCCACGTGCCCTGCACCATTTGCTGGAAGGACGCTAGTCGACAAGCCGACAGAACAAGTGCAACTGGTCATCGGTGTCCCTGCTCCCCAACTCACCGATGCCCAGTACTTCACCGCGCTGACGGCAGCGACCTTACTGGGGGGAGGAAGCAGTTCCCGCTTATTCCAGTCCGTCCGCGAAGAGCGCGGCCTGGCGTACACCATCGCTGCGGAGTATATGGCGTTTCAGGACACTGGATACTTCAGCGTTTATTCCGGTACTTCCCGCGCCCAGGTTGAGCCCGTTCTAAACCTCATCCTCCAGGAGCTGCACCGGCTGAAGACGGAGCCCGTCTCACCTGGCGATCTTGGGAGAGTAAAGGGAACGCTGATCAGCAGCAGCATTCTAGGGTTGGAAACAAGCTCTGCCCGAGTAGCCGCGATGGCGGGTCAGTTCCTGACATTGAGTCGTACCGTTGGCATGGAAGAAAGACAGGCGCTCATCGAAAGTGTCACCGAAGATCAGGTGATGCTGCTCGCGAATGAGCGGTTCGACTCGGATCGGCTGGCCGTCGCGCTGGTGGGAGACGTGCACGGTTTGGAACTCGTGTCCAACAGTCTCAGTTGCTAACCGACTTTATGCTCGTAATTGGCGGGCCCCGGAGCATCTGCTAGTCGCGCTTTGCGCCTAACGGCTCCCGTGTTGCACAGCCTAAGCGTTCTGTTCTCTGCTGGCCGGCCCTGAACCCATCAGGCCCGATGTCCAATCTGCTTTTGCCATGCATTCACCCCCAGTCATTTCAATCGATCCGACAGCTTCTTGCGTTTCTGCATCCCACTCGGGGCCAAAGCGTGATTCCTTTTTCCAATCCTGCGGTTGGTCTACGCGGCCGATCGTGCATCCTTCCACCCTGCACAAGGAGAGTGTGCCATGTCGTTACTGTATCGTTCGCCTTTTGGGCCTCGGCATCCCGAACCGCTCGTGACCCGAACAACCTTTCCGTCCATTCCGTCGGTGCTTTTGGCACCAACGTTGCGGGCCTTCCCGCCAACGTTCCCGCAACCGAACCGGTCTTGGAATTGGTTCTAGCCTCCTAGCCTCACCAATCTGGGTGGCGGCGCACGCCCAAACGGACGGCGCTGCCCCCTGCCGAGAATCCCATGTCTCCAATATCTTCTCTCGCACATTTGAAAGCGCGTCCCCGTCGTCTCGTGTGTATCACCCTCCTGCTCGTAGGACTGTGCATCGTTGGCGTTGGCATTGTTTCTGCCGTACGCTTTTCCAGCAAACACTCCATCGGCCTCCTGCTCCTTTGGGAGGCGATCATGTGGGCCGCGGCGATTTGGCAGGTGGTCCGTTTGTGCTTTTGCACCGATCAAACCACCGGCTCCTGTCGATTGCGAGGTCATTAGTGCTAGACGCCGAGAACCGCGCACAGTTCGAGCGTGGTGTGGGCATGGCCCTATCCGCGCTTGTGAGCATCCCTGTCCTGCCCATCGATCGCAAACAACTTGCGACCACAATTGCCAGCGCTACGTTGGGCGTTGGCGCCCAAGCAGCCACCCGCTTCGTCGAAGCGCTCTTAGACCAGCTTTCAGAGCCGACCGGCGAGACAACCGACGGGCTCATGAACGAGGCCGCCTAACACTCCCACCCGGATATCTTCCGACTATCCGGCCGACTGATTTTCGAACGATCCCCGCGCTTCCTTGGTCCCGCCACGAGTAGCCGTTGTGAGTTTTGTCCGAACAGTTGCTTGCGGAAGTTCGCTCGCATTGCGTCATCCTGCCCGATCCTGCCGCCGTGAGCTTCGGCCCGGCAGCTATCCATTTACCTGGTGCCAGGGGAATCCACCTATGGATGTGTGGCAACACCCCGCCCTGCGCCGAGAGACAACCTGTCTGGCTCAGATTCTGAGGCCAGCACGAGGAGATCGCTATGAATGAAAAGTTCAGTTTTATTAGAACGGTCAGCGACAAATCCCCCATCAAGGTGCTCTCCGACCTCGTGCGCAATATATCGGGGGGCACAGTGGCGCGCCTGGAGGAAACCCGCAACGGTTTTGTCTTAGCCATCGTGACTGCGGCGGGGGCGAACACCGGCGCGATCTATGTTTACGACGAACCGTGCAGTGCATTGTTCATGTTTGAGGTCGACGAGCGCTGCGACGATTTCAGCCGCCGTGAGATCGGGTACCTGGTGCCAGCAGTTGTCAAGTGCCTGAACGGGCCCGACCGCTCGCGCTCCCAGCACCGCCGGCGCCGGCGCGCACATCGGACAACCCGGTCCGGTTCAGTCGCCATTGCCACAACACGTTCGAGCGTTGCCGCTGTTGCTGCGTAACCACGTTTTGCGCTCAATGCTCACACCCAGCCTGGTACTCCACTGCCGGGCTGGGTCTTTTCCTTTCCTGCTGTCTCCAACGGCACGCTCAGGCGTAGGGTCGAGCCGATCAAGTGTAGTGTTTTACCGATTCCATCTCACTTAAGAAAGGATCGAGCGACAGTAGGGGCGCTCGATGCGGGTAATTCTCATGCCAAAATCTGTAAACAGGGTGGCCCTGTTGGGTCACGTCGGTAAGGAACCGGAAGTGAACAACACGCCCAGCGGCACACTTGTTGTGAAGTTCACCCTCGCAACCAGTGATCGCTACAAGGACAACCACGGCGACTTCCAGGAGCGCACCGACTGGCACAGCCTCGTTGCGTTCAGCAAGACCGGGGAGATCATTCGCGACTACGTGAAGAAGGGCTCCAAGCTCTACATCGAAGGAAAGCTTCAGACCAGGAGCTGGGACGACACGGAATCCGGTCAGAAGCGCTATAAGACCGAAATTGTCGTCAGGGAGATTTCGCTACTTGGCGACTCCAACGGCAGCCGCGGTGGCAACACCAACGTCAACAAGCGCAACGGTCGCCATGCGGCCGATGCGACCTACGGCACCGACACCGACTATGCTGGAGACGATGGGATTCCTTTTTAGGATGAACAGCCGCACATTTCCCCTCTCACTCCGCTGCTGCATTGCAGCAGTCCCGCCCACAGCTGTCTAAACAGCAGCCCTGCCACCAGGCTTCCGGCGTTGAGCCTCTCCATTCAGCGCCGACAAGATTGATGTCCAACGCGCGCGCGTATCGTCCCTCACGCGCGAGGGCTGGCGAGTACGAAAGCTCGCCACAACATTCCTGTCTCGATGAGCAGTCCCACCTATATATATGATGCGCGGACGTCATCATGCACACCGAACGGGAGAGTCGCCACCCAGTTGTCTCACCAGGTTCCCCAGGAGGCGCCAGTGTCCACCTTCACACCCGCCGTACTCTCGCTCGATCAGGACTCCCGGTATGCAGACGATGAAGCGGATGCATTGCTCGCCGGCAGCGCTGAAGAGCTTGGACGTCTGCGCTTCACGATCATCCTAATCGCGAGATGGGAACAGTCCAACAGCCTCACTCCGCAACGTCGCAAAACGTTTAGCGAAGAACTCAGTAAACTTCGTGCGTTGTATCTTGGCATGCTCGACGAATTGGGCATGGCCTTTGGTGTCCAACAGGCAACGAAGACCCAGGAGCAGGTTGAGCGTACCGTCTCTGTTCCGCAGGGAATGCTGCCACCATCCAACCCATGCTTCAAGAGATACTGTTCTGAAAGCACGCTGCCAACAAGTCTTTTCCCTCTCCGGTCCACACGCCGTGGAGTCTGACGCTCAACTTCACCCAACACGCTCAGCGTCACCTCGACCAGCCGCCCGCTCCAAAGCAGGCGCATTTCGCGGAAAGCAGGCTTTGTCCCATGCTGAAACGCTTCATCCAAGCAGCTTGTTCCTTCTTTCATCGGCCGAAGCAGAGAGCTTACGACATCCTGGCCCGGTCGCCGATCGATCCACTTTCGATCCCCGCTTTCAAACGCACACCACCCACCTCATCTCGACGTGCCACTCCTGCAGCTTGAACTGATGGTGATTGGGGTGCCGTTTTCGATTCCGCCACCAAGGGTCAAGGAAATGCATCTGGAACCACTGCTGGACCAGCCGAGCAACAGCAGTCTCAGAATGCATTGAAGAGACACTTCATCGCGGGCTTCGACTGACCTTGGCACCGACCACCCTGGCGGGAGTCAGGCTCTGGCTCGGCGCGCTCGAAGGCAAGTTCGCAGCATGCGCCGATCGTAGCGGGCGAAAGACGCTGAAATATTCGTTCTAAATCCAGTCGAGGCGCAAGAGCCTAGCTCTATGCGCCTCGCCGGTTCGCTGGGTTGGACCATTTTGCACCGTTGCGGGTACATCCATCTCCCGCTCCGGCAGAGCCGTCCTGTCGCTCATCCCCCACAGGGGTCAGTGCCGGACGCACTCCTTGGCAAGGGGCTCAGCATCCACGCCGGTTATTTCACCGGACTTCCGGAGGTGTGTTGCCTTTTCCCACTTCCGGCAGGTTCCGTGGGCCAAGAGCGCTATGCGCAACAGGTATCTCCCACAGCATCACTTCCCGCGTGCCTAGCGACTGTGCTCGCCTAACCTTGCTAGCGAACCGCCCTTTGCCGCCCCTCGCGGTAGGTCTTTCAACATCCTTATTAGGTAACAACTCCTGCGAAATGTCAAGATCGCCACGCTGCAATTGAAGTGCGCGGCTTAGCAGAATCAACCACAACTTTTCCGAATCAACCGTGTTGCGCGCACCATGCAACGACGATGATCATTCACATTCCATATATCGGGGTTCTTTCTTGTGTTCGCGCTCCATAACGTCGTTTCCACAGAATGATTCCCCGTGGCGTCCTTGTCTTTAAGCCCGAGGAAGAGGGAATCTAGCGTTCGGTGCAAGCCACCAACGATGACAGGTAACCAGCAGTCATGCCGGACTTGCTCCCAACAAAATCTGCGCTCACCTGATGGTATTGCCAAAGGAGTCTGCCTATGTCCACCCAATCGACTGCGGTGATCCTGCCGGTGACTCACGCCCAGGCCGCCGAATACATGCACATGTTCGCAAATCGCAGAGCTTACCTGCGCCAGAGTCACTACCCAAGCAAGAAATCTGGGC
>Ga0302319_10003574_pt1 | contig 32439 bp, 24 predicted proteins | sample Bog_T0_2_FD_203319 | JGI IMG/M metagenome (GOLD analysis project Ga0302319, IMG submission 203319) | Peat permafrost microbial communities from Stordalen Mire near Abisko, Sweden - Bog_T0_2 | ecosystem: Environmental > Terrestrial > Soil > Wetlands > Peat | place: Sweden: Abisko, Stordalen Mire... | reverse complement strand
GCAATCCCGTGGACGACATCATCGACGTTCCCGCCGAAGACGTCGACCTCGCGCAGTTGGCGGAACTTGCCAAGCGCGTCAGCGAACGCAAGTCCTAGCAGCAGCCGACCGGGCTCATCCGCGTGGCCGCGACCGCCACGAATCGCGCCTCAAGCCGGCCGCGCGACCGGACGATACCACGTCGCCGCGAGCGAGCGGCGCGGCAGCGGCGGGATCTCGTACTGCGGCAGTTCCTGGAGACAAAAACTCAGCGCGATCAGCACCGTGGGGACATGGAAGAACAGGATCCACAGCTCGGAGACGCGGCCCGTGCCGCGCCGCGCGAGGCTGGCGACCGCAATCAGCAGCGCGACGAAGGTCAACAGCGGTATGGCGCGCCGGAACACGACGCCCCAGCGTGCCGCAACGAGTCGATCGTGGAACCGGCTCGGCGGCTCGCGCAAGGTGCGCGTCAGATGCCGCGCAGCCGCCTCGAGCGCCCGTTCGGCGGTGCGGGTGCGCTTGCCGAGCGCGCCGCGCAGCCGCAGTTTGGACTTCCAGCCCTCCTTGGTCTTGATCAAGCGCGCCCAATCCCAGCCGAGTACGGCGAGCAGATCCTCCGGCAGTTCGAGCGCACCTGCGCGCGTTGGCGCGAGCGCGACGTCGGCGGAGACGCCCTTGACGGGTGAGAGCGCGAGCGTGAAGCGGAGGTCTTCGAGTTCGATGGCGGCGTGGGTGAGTCCGAGCACCCAGGCATCGCGGTCGGCCGCGGCGGTACGCGCGGACTCGAGTGAATAGCTGCGCGCGATCGTGAAGGTGGGCCCGCTCGAAAAAAACCGCTCGGCCGGGATGGCTTCGACCGCGGCGAGCAGATCGCCGGGCGCCGGACCCATCGCCAGCAGGCGCGCCGTGAGGCCGTCGGGGCGCCGAAATTCTCGCGTGAGCCGGCTCGTCCCGGTCGCGAGCAGTTCGAGCTGCAAATTTTCATGGACGCCGGCGAGAGCGGGCGCATCGCTCTGCGGGAGAATGGCTTTGAAGACCAGGCGCCGTTCGATGCGGTTGCTCGCCGCCAGATCCACATGGCGGCCACGCCGGGTGAACGGTTCGACCAAACCCAGAATGTCGTGGTGAGTCAGCGGAGGAACGCCCATGACAACAGTTTAGTGCCGGCCGGCACGGCTCGCCAGACCGGATGGGTCGACTTGCCGCGCGTTGCTCGCTACTCTTGAGCGACACGAAAGCGGGGCGCGATGCGAAATCTGGTGTCGAGTTTGAGTTTGCCGGAAGCCGTCGGCTTGTCGCTGTCCGTGATCGCTCCCACCGTGACCGCCGCCTTCAACATCACGCTGGTCGTGCAGGCCGCGGGTCCGGCCGCTCCGCTCACGTTCGCGATCGGCACCGTCGCGATGGCGCTCGTGGCGCTGTCTTTCGTGGCGTTCAGCCGCCGCGTCTCGCACGCGGGTTCGGCCTACGCCTATGTCACGTTTACCTTCGGCAGCCGCGCGGGATTCATCGCCGGCTGGACACTGCTCCTGACCTACCTGGGCTTCACGACCGCCTTCGCGGCGCTCGTTGGAAATTTCACGGCGGCCGTGCTCCGGCGCTGCGGCGTCGATATCGGCGCGCTCTGGATCCTCGTCGGCGCCGCGGCGATGCTCCTGGCCTGGTGGCTCGCCTTTCGCAACATGCGGCTTGCCGGGCGCCTGATGCTCGTACTCGAGGGCGCGGCCCTGCTTGCGATCGTCGCACTCTGCGCGGTCATCTTGCGCGAGATGCGGCCGACGGGGGCCGCCGCGCTCGCGAGCTTCGCGCCGTCGGCCGCTCACGGCGGCTGGACGGGCATCGGCTTCGGCCTGGTGTTCACCGTGCTGTCCTTCGCCGGTTTCGAGGGCGCCGCCACGCTCGGCGAGGAGACGGTCCATCCGCGCCGGAACATTCCGATCGCGATGTTCGGCACGGTTCTGGGCGCCGGCGTGTTCTTCGTGTTCGTAGCCTATTGCGAGATTCTGGGTTATGGCCCCGGCGGCATACCGGGCGGCATCGCCGCGCTCGCGAAGGCCGACGCGCCGCTCGACGAACTCGCGCTGCGCTACGGATCGCCGACGCTCGCCACGGCGCTCGATCTGGCGACGGCGACGAGCGCGTTTTCCGGCGTGCTCGGCGGGCTTGCGGCCGCCGCCCGCGTGCTGTTCGCGCTCGGCCGCGCGGGGCTCGCACCGAAACTCGGGCTCGTCCATGCGGTGCACGGCACTCCGGCCCTCGCGGTGACCTGGGCGACTGTGTTGATCCTCGTGCCGTTTCTGGCGTGGGCGCCGTTCAGCGGCGCGAGCAATTACTACAGCTACCTGAGCACCATCGCGACGCTCGCGCTGATCCTCATTTACGTCGGCGTCGGCGGCGCGGAGATGATCGAGGGCTGGCGCGAGCGGCGCAGGCTCTGGTCCGCGCTCTGCGTGGTCGGTCCGCTCGTGCTGCTCTGGGCGCTCTATCGGACCGTCTATCCGGCTCCCGAATTTCCCAACAACCTCTGGCCTTATGTGGCGTTCGCGTGGACGCTCGCCGCGCTCGGCGTGATCCGGATGCGGCCCGCGCTGGGACGTTCGCCATTGCCGGATCCTCTCTGAGCGATGCAGCGCGAACCGATCGCCTTCGTCGGCACCAGCGATTTGTCGGGACACTTCCGCGGCAAGAGCTTTCCCGCCGCCGACCTGCCCGCCAAGCTGCGACGCGGCGTCGGTCTTGCGCCCACGAACCTGTTCATCTCGGCCTTCGGTCCCATACACTCGACGCCGTTCGGCAATCAGGGCGAGGTATTCCTGATTCCGGATCCCGACACGCGCGTGCACGTCCCGTTCGACGGCACCGCCGCGGAACACTTTTTTATCGGCAACATCGAGACCTCGGCCGGCGCGGCTTGGAGTTTCTGTCCGCGTACGGTCCTCGCGCGGGCGCTCGAGCGCCTCGGCCGCGAAACCGGTTTGCGATTGCTCGCCACTTTCGAGCAGGAGTTCACCTACAGCGGCGCGGCGGCCGATCCCTGGCTGCCCTATGGGCTCGACACCTATCGCCGCCAGGGATTCTACGGCGAGACGCTGCTCGCGGCCTTGCGCCAGGCGCGCGTCGTACCGGATTCGTTTCTCGGCGAATTCGGGCGCCGGCAGTACGAGGTCACGACCAAGCCCGCGATCGGCATGCGCAGCGCCGACGAAGCGGTCATCACGCGCGAACTCGCCCAAGCGGTCGCCTTCCGCTTCGGCGAGCGCGTGAGCTTCACGCCGCTGCCGGAACCTGCGGGCACGAGCAGCGGCACCCACATCCATTTCAGCTTCCTGCAGGGCGACGACCAGCCGGCGCTCTATGCCGAGAACGAGCCCTGGCAGATTGCGCCCGTCGGCCGTCGCTTCATCGCCGGCATACTCGCGCATTTGCCCGCGCTGTGTGCCCTCACCGCGCCGTCGGTCGTGTCGTACTATCGCATGCGACCGAATCGCTGGGCGCCGCTCAAGACCGACGTCGGGACGCTCGACCGCGGCGCGAGCCTGCGCATCTGTCCGATCGTCGGCGACGACCCGCTGCAGCGGGCGCGGCAGTGCAACGTCGAGTATCGTGTCGCCGACGCGACCGCGAGTCCCTATCTCGCGCTCGCCGGCATGGTGCAGGCGGGTCTTGCCGGCATCCGCGACGCGCTCGATGTCGACGCGCAGGCGGCGCGTCCACTGCCCGCGAGCTTGAGCGCGGCGCTCGATGCGCTCGAGGCCGATGCCTGGGGGCTCGACGTGCTGGGCGGCGAGCTGCTCGAGGGCTATCTGGCCTTTAAACGCGCCGAGATCGCGAGTCTCGACGGACTCGACGAGGCGGAGATTTGCCGCCGTTACGCGGAGGTGTATTGAATGCCGCTGCTCGCCGCAGATGAGCCGCCGGCGGTCTTCGCGGAACGGCGCGAGGGGCGCTCGGACTTCGTGTTCGCCGTCGACCACGCGAGCGCGCGCATACCGCGCGGCCTCGAGGACCTCGGCGTGCCGCGATCCGAATTGGAGCGCCACATCGCCTGGGACATCGGCGCGCTCGGCGTTGCGCGCGAGCTCGCGCGGCTGCTCGATGCGCCGCTCGTCGCGCAAAACTACTCCCGGCTGGTGATCGACTGCAACCGCGATCCCAAGGTCGACAGCTCGATTCCGCGCTCGAGCGAATGGATCGACATCCCGGGCAACGCGAATTTGGGGCCCGCCGAGGTCGCCGCGCGGCATGCCGAGATCTTCGCGCCTTATCACGATCATCTGCGCGCGCTGCTCGAGGAGCGCCGCGCCGCGGGGCGGGCGACGATCCTCGTCGCCCAACACTCCATGACCGACGTCTTCAAAGGCGTGCGCCGCGAAATGCACGCGGCGATCCTCTACAATCGCGACCGGCGCTTCGCGGGCCTCGTGCTCGACGAGCTGCGCCGCGAGCGCGGACTGATCGTCGCGGACAATCAGCCGTACTTCGTCAGCGATGCGACGGACTACACGATTCCACGGCACGGCGAGGCGCGCGGTCTGCCGCACGTCGAAATCGAGATCCGGCAGGATCTCGTCGGCAGTGTGGCCGGCCAGCTCGAGTGGGCGCGCCGTCTTGCCCGCGTGCTCGAGAATGCCCAAAGAAACCTGCCGGGAGCGACACCTTGACCCATCCGACGAGCCGAGAGATCCCGATCGAGCCCGCTCACACGGCGCTGCTGTTCGTCGACGTGCAAAACTTCAATTGTCTCTGGGACGGCGGGGAATATGCTCACCTCGGCGCGGCCGAGAAAGCGCAAACCTATGGCTATTTCTTCGACGCGCTGCGCGGTCATGGCCTGCCGAACATGGTGCGCCTGCAGCAAGCCTGCCGCGCCGCCGGCATCGAAGTCACCTACACGGTCATCGAGAGTCTCACGGCGGACGGCCGCGATCGCTCGCTCGACTACAAGATCACCGGCTTCAACGTGCCGAAGGGCTCGCCCGACGCCAAGGTGCTCGCCGAACTCGCGCCGCTCGAGGACGAGATCCTGTTTCCGAAGACATCCTCATCGGTCTTCATGTCGACGAACATCGACTACGTGCTGCGCAATCTCGGCACGCGCTATTTGATCGTTGCGGGCTGCCTGACCGACCAATGTGTCGATTCGACCGTGCGCGACGCCTGCGACGCGGGCTACCTCGTGACCGTTCCGACGGATGCCTGCGTGACGCTGTCCGCGGAACGGCATGAATGGTCGCTGCGCAACAACCGCGGCTATTGCCGGCAGCGCACGACGCGGGAACTCGTCGACGAAATCGAAGGCCTCGGGGCGCGGCGATGACGCGCACGACACCGCCCAGCCCGCGTATGCCGCCCGCGACGAATCGCCTGTCGCGTCGAATGCTCGGCAACGCGGTCGTGTGGAGGTCCGCCGCGCGATGCTGCGCCATCGCCGTTGCGCTGATCGGCATCCTGCAGCCGGCGGCCCGCGCGGATACTGAACGCTACGCGGTGATTACGGGCGGCAAGAAGGTCGGCACGCTCACCGCCGAAACGGCGGCCGGCGGTCAGGTGCGCGTCAGCTATGACGTCAAGGACAACGGCCGCGGCCCAACCGTCACCGAGACGATCCGCGTCGAGCCCGACGGTCGTCCGAGCGCGTGGTCGATCGCGGGTACGACGACGTTCGGCAGCAAGGTGAGCGAGCGCTTCACGCGCAAAGGTGCACATGCCGAATGGCTCGATTCGACCGGCAAAGGCGCGAGCGACGAGGCCGAACCGGGCGCGGGACAGGCTTCCCCGCCGGAGGCGCGGATCTACGTCGCGCAGAGCGCGAGTCCGTGGTCGGACGGCCTGTATGCCCGGGCCTTGCTCAAGAGTGCGGGACTGCGCATGGGGGCGCTGCCCGACGGCACGCTCGCGCTCACGCGCGGGGAGAGCTTCGTCGTCGGCCCAGGTGACGGCGCAGGCGGCGCGGCGGCGGGCGGCGCCGCGCCGCTGCGCGTCACGCGCTACGAACTCTCCGGTATCCAATTGACACCCGAGACGCTGCTGCTCGACGAGCGTGACGAATTGTTCGCGGTCGTCGATCCGTCGACGGTCATCGTGCGCGCGGGCTACGAGGGCGAGGAGCGGCGGCTGCGCGGGCTCGCCGCGGAGTGGTCCACCGCACGCTTCGTGAACATCGAACACGAGGTCGCGCATCGCTATCCGGGTGCCGTGCGGATCCGCAACGTGCGGCTCTTCGATCCGCGCACCTCGGCTCTGACTCAGCCGGTCGCGGTGCTCGTCGCCGGCCGCCAAATCGCGGCGATCGAGCCGCTCACGAGCCCGGCAACGCCCGGCGAAGTCGCGATCGACGGTGCGGGCGGCACCTTGATCCCGGGCATGGTGGACATGCACAGCCACCTGGCGCAGGACGAGGCGCTGCTCGACGTGCTCGCGGGGGTCACGACGGTGCGCGACATGGGCAACGACAACGCGGTGCTCGAGGCATTGATGGCACGGATCGAGACGGGGCAGATCGGCGGACCCCGCGTCATCCGTTCGGGCTTCATCGAAGGCAGGAGTCCGTTCAGCGCGAACAACGGCATCCTCGTCGGCAGCGAGGCCGAGGCGCTCGATGCCGTGCGCTGGTACGGCGCGCGCGGGTTTTGGCAGATCAAGATCTACAACAGCATGAATCCGGCGTGGGTGCCGGCGATGGCCGGCGAAGCGCATCGGCTCGGCATGCGCGTCGCGGGCCACATCCCGGCGTTCTCGACGACCGACCGCATGATCGACGCCGGCTACGACGAGATCACTCACATCAATCAGTTCATGCTCGGTTGGGTCATCGGCCCCGACGAGGATACCCGCACGCTGTTCAGACTCACGGCGCTCAAACGCTTCGGCGGCATCGATCTGCAAAGCGACAAAGTGCAGCGCACGATCCGCAGCATGGTGGACCGCCACATTGCGATCGATCCGACACTCGGGATTCACGAGATGCTCACCTTGAACCGCGACGGCGAGATCCCGCCCGGCGCGGTCGATTTTTTCTCGCACATGCCCATCGGTTGGCGCCGCGATGCGCTCAAAGCGCTCATCGACACGGCGGCGCCCGGCGACGATCAGGCCTACCGCGCGGCATTCGACAAGATCCTCGCGACCACGCGCCTGCTGCACGACCGCGGGGTTTTCATCGTCTTCGGCACCGACACCGGCGGGTCCTTTACGTATCACCGCGAACTCGAGCTCTACCAGCGAGCGGGGATGACGCCCGCGGAAATCCTCAAACGGGCGAGTTTCGACTCGATGCGCTACCTCGGGATCGATCAGCGCTTGGGTTCGATCGAAAAGGGCAAGCTCGCCGACTTTTTCCTGGTTCCGGGCGACCCGACCCAGGACTTGAGGGCGATCAAGCGCGTGCGCCTCGTCGTCAAGGACGGCACATTTTATTATCCGGCGGAGGTGTATCCGAAATTCGGCATTCAGCCGTTCGCGCCGCGGCCGGAGGTCGTCGTCCCGGCGCCTTGAGTCTCCCGCGGGACCGTGATTTCGGACGTCGGGTGGCGAAAAAGCTCCCCGAGCGGTCGCGGTCGGATAGAATTCGTTCCCCCCATGCTTGCCACCTCCAATGTCGCCATCCAATTTGGCGCAAAACCCTTGTTCGAAAACGTCACGGTCAAGTTCGCCGACGGCAACCGCTATGGCCTGATCGGCGCCAACGGCTGCGGCAAATCGACGCTCATGAAGATCCTGGGGCGGGATCTCGAGGCGAGCGCCGGCGACATCATGCTGCAGGCCGGCATGCGGCTCGGCAAGCTCAGCCAGAACCAGTTCGGCTACGAGGACGAACGCGTGCTCGACGTCGTGATGCGCGGGCATGCGGAACTGTGGGCGGCGATGACGGAACGGGACCGTATCTACGCGGATCCGAACGCGACCGACGCCGATTACATGCGCGCGGCGGAACTCGAGGGCGTGTTCGCCGAATACGGCGGCTACGACGCCGAGGCGCGCGCCGCGGCCATCCTCATCGACGCAGGCATCGATGAGTCGCGTCACAACGGTCCGATGCGCGAAGTGCCGCCGGGCCTGAAGCTGCGCGTGCTGCTCGCGCAGGCCCTGTTCTCGCGGCCCGACGTGCTGCTGCTCGACGAACCGACCAACAACCTCGACATCAATTCGATCCGCTGGCTCGAGGGGGCGCTCAACAATTACGACGCCACGATGGTCATCATTAGCCACGACCGGCATTTCTTGAACCAGGTCTGCACGCACATCGCCGACCTCGATTTCCAGCAGCTCAAGGTCTATCCCGGCAATTACGACGACTTCATGCTGGCCTCGATCCAGGCGCGCGAACGCGTCGAAGCGGCCAATGCGAAGGCGCGCGACCGCATCTCCGACCTGCAGGAGTTCGTGCGCCGCTTCTCCGCGAACGCCTCGAAGGCGCGCCAGGCGACCTCCCGGAAGAAGCAGCTCGAGAAGATCAAGATCGAGGAGATCCGCCCCTCGTCGCGGCAAAATCCGTTCATCCGCTTCGAACAGGCGAAGAAGCTCTATCGCAATGCGGTGGGACTCGAGAAGGTCGCCTATCGGTATCCCGGCACGGACGCGGACGTGTTTTCGAACCTGACGTTCGACGTCGAGGCGGGCGAGCGCATCGCGATCATCGGGCCGAACGGCATCGGCAAGACGACTCTGATGCGCTGCCTGGCCGGCGAGCTGCGGCCGACCGCCGGCAAGATCGAGTGGGTCGAGAACGCGCAAGTGGGCTACATGCCGCAGGATCCCCAGGCGGAGTTCGAGGACAAGCTCGACCTGTTCGCCTGGATGTCGCAATTCACCGGCAAGGCCGACGACGATCAACTCGTTCGGGCGACGCTGGGAAGGCTGCTGTTCTCGGGGGACGAGACCAAGAAATCGGTCAAAGTGCTATCGGGCGGCGAGAAGGGCCGCATGATCTACGGCAAGCTCATGCTCACGAGGCCCAACGTGCTGCTGCTCGACGAGCCCACCAACCACATGGACATGGAGACGATCGAGTCGCTGCAGATCGGACTGGAGCATTACGCGGGCACGATGATCTTCGTGTCGCACGATCGTGAATTCGTCGGCGGCCTCGCAACGCGCATCATTGAACTCAAACCCGGCGCACGGCCCATCGATTTCAAGGGCACTTACGACGAATACTTGAAGACCCAAGGTATCGAAGCCTAGCGTGCTGCCGCCGCCGCGAGCGGCCGCACGGGAGGTCAGCGCAACACGGCCAGCGCGGCGAACACGAGGTACAGCGTGCCGAACGCCGCGAGCCGGCCCGCGGTGAGCGCACCCACGCGCAGCAGCAGCCACATCAGAGCGATCGACGTAAAGGTCACGATCGCTGCGATGCTGAGCGGCGCATCGAGCAGCCACGGCGTGAAAAAGATGCCGAGCGCGCTCGGTACCGTGGCCTGGATCATCATCGCACCGCTGATGTTGCCGAGCGCGAGCGTGATCTTGCCCTGACGCAGCCAGATGATCGCATTGAGGGTCTCGGGCAGCTCCGTCGCGATCGGCGAGATCAGCAGCGCCGCCAGCTGGGTGGAGAGGCCGAGCGCCGGACTCAGGATTGCGAGCTGGCGCACGAACAGTTCGGAACTCAGGAAGATCAAGCCGAGGGCGATCAGCGTCTGCAGGAGCACCCATTGCAGCGCCGGATCGGCCTCGCCGGGGCGGAACTTGAGCGGGTCGAGATCGGCCGCCAGCTGCCCGGTGCCGGGGGCGTCGGTGGTCCGGATCTCGCGCCAGGTATAGAGTGCATAGGCGAGCAGGAATGCCCAGCCGAGCCATGGCTTCCACGCAAAGCTCACCCACCCGAGCGCGACCTTGGCCGCGAAGATCGGCAGGAACCAGGCTTGGTCGCCCGCCAGCCGGCGCTGCTCGACCGCGCTCAACATTGCGATCCGCCGCCGCCGCTGAAACGCCAGGAAAGCGAGGCCGACGACGGCGTAGGCGATCGTCCCGAGCACGAGCGGGCCGCCGATGGCGGCGCCCACCCCGATCTGTTTCTGAGACGGCGGGGTGCCGGGGGCAACGGCTACGAAGGTCACGACACTCTCGGGCAGCGCCGTACCGAAGGCGGCGAGCACCGTGCCGACGGCGCTCTTCGAAACTCCCGCCTTCAGACCGACCCACTCGATGCCGTTGACGAAAAATTCGCAGGATACGTAGATCACGGCGGCGCAGGCGAGCAGAACCAGCGCGGCGGAGAGCGGCGTCACGGGATCAAAGCTGAACGTGCAGGCGCAATGCGAAAACCGAGACGGGACCGCGATCGCTGGCGTAGGCGGGATTCTTCACCCATTGATAATCCAGGGAGACACGCGCCCATGCAAGCGGGGCGAGGCTGTAATAGGTCTCGACGATGCGCTCGGCCGCGGGATTCGGCAGTTGGCCGTCGCCGACGAGGATGCCGAGTCCGCCGGCGGCGAGGTAGCGTTCGCGGTCCGCGGAGATTCCGTTCACGAGCACGGCGAGACCCAAGCGGTCGTCCCGGCGGTGCCAGGCGCTGCCGTCCGCCGTCAAGCCGGCCTCGAAGCTGCGATCGACGTCCGTGAACTCGAAGGCTTCGACGTTGCCCGCGGCTTTGCCGAGCCGCGCAAACACTCCGAGATCGGCGGCGACCTCCTGCTCCAGATCGAGGCTCACGCCGAGACGGCTGCGGTATCGACGCACGCCGGCCACGTCGGGAGTCTGCCCCGTGAGCGCCGCCGCCGCCGTGGCCGCGCTCAGCAAACCCATGCGGCCGCGCGAGTCGTACACGGTGAGCAGCAGCCGGCCGGGCTCGTCCGACCACACATGGCGGTGTTCGAGTTCGCCGAGCATCTGAAATTCGTGGCCGCCGGGATCGAGGTGCTCGCTGTTCGGGATGGTGGACAGGTCGAACAACCCGGCGCGCACGGTCCAATCGCCGGCATAGCGCTCCGCCGCCGCACCCACCGTGAATCCCCACGCGTCCGCGGCGTAATCGAAGCTTCCCGCGTCGACGGCCGTCCAGTTGAGGAAGTCGTTGCGGGCGTCGTGCGCATACTTGTTTGCGTCGAACACGTCGGGCACGCCGAACTTGCCGACCGTGAACACCCAGCGGTCTGCGGCATGCGACCCCGCGAGCTGGGTCAGGTCCGGCTCGACCGCTTCGGTGGCGCCGCCCACGTCCACGACTTGACGCAGCAACGCGCGCGGCAGGCGCAGGTACGGCCGGTTGCGGCCGACCTTGTACGCCTCGGCGCTCGGAAAGCCCGCAATGCCGAGCGTATCGTCGAGGCCGAAGCCTTGGTCGACTTCCGGCGTGACCCAGAATTCCGCGTGCGGCCACGGCCGGACGCCGATATAGAGAGTGGCGTCCGTCGTTTCACGACCCTGGTCCGGCGAGAGGCTGTTCGCGCCGGCATAAGGGGCATGAAAGGAATCCGACTCCTGCTCGACATAGGTGAACTGGCCGTGCACGGCGAACGCCGCGTCGGGCATGTCGGGCGCCCCCGCGGCCCTCGGCGCAGCGGCGGCAACGGGGGCAACGGGGGCATCGGCCGCGTCGACGCGAGAGCCGGTCAAGCCTGACCAGGCCGAGAGCAGCAGCAGCGATGGCGCGAAACCTCGCAGCAGGGCGAGTGGACAAAGCGTCAGCACCGCAACATCCCGGTTCAATATAGTATAGGGGAGTATATTATACCGATCGAACGCAATACAAGCCCGCCGCCGTGCGTCAGGGCCATTGGCATTTGCGCCGGCCTCTTCTATCGTGCAGGGAGAGTACGATTCTGCTAGCACGAGATGACAATTCAACCACTCACGCATCATGAGATCCTCGGACTGGTCGAGCCGTTCGCGCGGCGCGGGCGGCACGTCGATCTCGCGGCGACGGACCGGGCACTGCGGCGCCTGCGATTTCGCGTCGTCGAGCGGCCCGCAAGCGGTGCCGGCGACGGGGCCGCAGCCGGCGGGAACCTGGATTTGCCGGCGCTGCGCGAGGAACTCGAACTCGAGAGTCTCTCCGCCGGGCGCTTTCGACTCACGCGCCGACTCGTTCCCGCCGAGGGGGCGTCAGCCTCGCTCGCGGCGGATGGCGAGGTTCCCGCCGACCTGCTCGCGCAGATCGACGGCATACCGGCGGCGTGCGGCTTCGTCATCGGCCCCGGTTTCCGAATCGCGTTGTCGCACCGACTCGAAGACGGCGCGCGCAGCCCGGAACGGCTCGAACTCGCGGGCGGCGTGGTCGAGGTCGGCGGAATCACCGTCAGGCTTCCGGCACCGACGCCGCACGGCATTCGCACCGACGTCCTGATCGCCGCGGGCCCCGGCGACGACATCGCGCTCCCGGACGACCTGCTCGCGGTGCTCGGCCGTGACTGGGCGCCCTTGAGCCGCGTGCCTGAAGGCTGGAAATGCACGATGCGCATGCGCGGCCGGGAGCCCGAGCGCAGCCGGCGCGCGGAGGCGTCGCTCGCGACGTGCGCTCGTCACCTCGCGCAGACGCTCGCGGAACCCCCGCGGCGGTTCCACGAACGACTCGCGGCGGCGCGCTGGGCGGTGGTGTTGCGCAGGGCCATGCCGGTGCTCGTCTGCCTCGGGCTCATCGGCGCGGCGGCGTCCGTGCCGTACCTGCATCTCGCCGAGAACTCGGGCTTGCGCATGCTGATTTTCAACTCCCCGCCACTGCTCATGATGCTGTTCTTCTGCATGCGCGAGATTCCACGCATCGAACTGCCGCCGTTGCCGCGCGTTTGCGCCGCGCCGGCATGGCGCAGCCCCGGCGCGATTGCGGGAGCGGAAGCGGAAGCGGGGCCGGGGGCCGGTGCGGGGCCGGGGACGGCTGCTGGCGCGTCCGGGAGTGCGCCGACATGAACGGCAACCCCATGAACATTCCGCCGATCTCGATCGCCGCCGCGAAAGCTGCGCTCATCGAACAATACGCGGATCTCACGCTGCGCCGGCGCGCCTCCATGCTCTGGGGCACGCGCGGCGTCGGCAAGTCCTCGATCGTACGCCAGGTCGCCGAGCATTTCCGCGTGCCGCTGGTCGATTTGCGCCTCACGACGATCGAACCCGTCGACATCCGCGGCGCCATCTACGCAGACGACGTGCTGGCGAAGACCGTGTGGTTCCCGCCGGAATTCCTGCCCTCGGCCGACGAGCCGGACGGCATCCTGTTTCTCGACGAACTCACGGCGGCCGAACAGCGGCTGCAGATTTCAGCTTATTCGCTGATCCTCGACCGCCGCGTCGGCCACTACCGTCTGCCCGACGGCTGGCAGGTCATCGCCGCCGGAAACGCGACGTTTCATGGCGCCGTCTCGCACGACATGGGCACGGCGCTCGCCGATCGCATGTTTCACTTCAATGTGCAGACGACGATCGAAGCCTTCCTCGCCTATGCGATCGAGAAGGATCTGGCGCCGGAGGTCATGGCGTACCTGCGCGTGCGGCCGGACAAGCTCGACGACACCCAAACCCAGGTCAGCAACGACCATCTGATCGGCGCGAGTCCGCGCGGCTGGGAAGACATCTCGAACGTGCTCAAGTCGGCGCTCACGGAGCAGGCGAGGCGCGCGTTCGTGCAAGGGCGTATCGGCGCCGCCAATGCCGCCGAGTTCTTCGGCGTGCTGCGCGAGCTTCAGGCCGGCGCAGACGTCGTGCGCCTGCTCGCGAGCGCCCGCGGCGCGGCCACCGCCGCCCTGATGCCGAGGACGCTCGACGGTCTCTACGGATTGATCTACGGCCTCATCGCGGCCGCGACCGAAACCGGGACGCTCGCGCGCGCGCTCGAGATCGTCGAGCAGTTCCCGGACATTCGCGCCGGGCTCGCGCTGCCGATCCGCGAGGCGCAAACGCTCTGCATGGAACTGCTCATGCAGAAGTCCCTCGAGCGCGGGCTCGAGGCGACGATACTCGACAGTCCGGCCTACCGGCGCTATGCCGAGACCAGGCGCCAGGAAAATGTCGATGCCTGAGTTGGCGGCGGCGCACGGCCATCGCGGTACGCGTGCGATTCAGCGCATGGTGGAATTCGCGCCGTCGACGGGGGGCCTCGCGCTCTGGGTGCGCCACGAGGATCTGACCGAGCGCGCCGCGGACGCGGGGCCGGAGGCGCCGACGCCCGCTCCCGTCTCGACGGATGGCCACACGATTTTCTATGCGCCGCAGTTCGCAGGCCTGCCGCTCGCCCTGCAGATCGGCTGGGTCGCTCACGAGGTGCTGCACATCGCGCTGCGCCATCCGCAGCGCTTCCTCGATTTACGGGCATCGATCGGCGACGTCGATCTCGAACTGTTCAATCTGTGCGCGGATGCGATCGTCAACAGCAGCCTGTGCCACTTGAGCTGGCTGAAACTCTCGCCCTCCGCCGTCCTGCTCGACAAGCTGCTCGCGATCATCGGCGCCGCCCACACCAGCCTCGAGAAGGCCTTGCTCGAATGGGACGTCGAACGGCTCTACCGCGCGCTCGACGACCGGCCGAACCGCAACAAGGAAGGAGCGCGTTCGGCGCGAGCGCGTTCTCTCGCCAATTCCGCGGACGCGGACTTGAAGCCCGCGCCCGGCGCGGAGGGTGCGCCGGAGATGGCCGCTGAACGCACCCGCGAATGGAGCGAACGGGTCATGCGCGCTCATGCCGGGGACGGCGAGTTCTCGATGCTGCGCACGCTGCTCGCGGACCTGCCGCGCACCCGCACGCCCTGGGAGCAGGTTCTGCGTACGCTGCTCGCCCGCAGCCTCGCACCGAAGCGGGCGCTTTCGTGGTCACGGCCGACGCGTTCCTACATCGCCAATCAGGGGCGCATCGGCGCGCATCGGCGCCTGCCCTGGGAACCCGGATTCAGCGGTACGAAGGCGGTGCCGCGCCTCGTGGTCATCGTCGACGTCTCCGGCTCGATCGAGGATCGCCTCATGGAGCGGTTCGCGCGGGAAATCGAGGCGATCACGCGCCGGCTCGAGGCCGGACTCGTGCTGATCATCGGTGACGACCGGGTGCAGCGGGTCGCGCACTTCGAGCCGGGGCGCTCGGCGCTCGGCGACATCGAATTTCGCGGCGGCGGGGGCACGGATTTCACGCCGATGCTCATGGCCGCCGACGAGCATCGACCGGACATCGCCGTCGTGCTCACGGACCTCGATGGTCCGACGCGCTTCGAGCCGCGCTGGCCCGTGCTCTGGGCCGTTCCCGAGGCGCATCGCGACGCCGTCGCACCGTTCGGCCGCAAACTCGTCTTGACCTAGCCGCCCGTCCGGTAAGCTGCAAGGCCGCGACGCCGCGATCCGAAGAGGAAATACCCGCTCATGATTCTCGACCGACCCATGCCCGAAGTGCGCCGGGAACTGTCCTTGCGCGGATTGCTGATCGGCGTGCTCATCACGCTCGTGTTCACGGCGGCCAACGTGTTCCTGGGCCTGAAGGCCGGTCTCACGTTCGCCACCTCGATCCCGGCCGCGGTGATCTCGATGGCGATACTGCGCGGTTTCCCGGGATCGACGATTCAGGAGAACAACATCGTGCAAACGGTCGCGTCCTCGGCGGGCACCCTCTCGGCCATCATTTTCGTGCTGCCCGGCCTCGTGATGATCGGCTGGTGGACCGGCTTTCCCTACGGCACATCGTTCTCGATCTGCGCGCTCGGCGGCATCCTCGGTGTCATGTATTCGATCCCCCTGCGCCGTGCTCTCGTGACCAACTCCGACCTGCCGTATCCGGAGGGTGTCGCCTGCGCCGAGGTGCTCAAGATCGGCGGCTACGGCGAGAGCCGCGGTGCCGCGGGCGCGTCGGCCGACCGCCGGGGCCTCACGGCGATCATCCTGGGCGGAATCTCGTCCGCGGGGTTCGCGATCGTGGTCGCGACGCAGCTATTCGCGAGCGACGTCGTCGCTTACTTCCGTGTCGGCGAACGGGGCGCCGTGTCCGGCTTCGACTTCAGCCTGTCATTCGCCTTGCTGGCCGTCGGGCACCTCGTCGGCCTCTGGGCCGGCATGGCGATGCTCGTGGGTGCCGTGATCGCCTGGGGGGGTGCCGTTCCCTACCTCAGCGCCCTGCAGGCGACGGCCGGTCCGGCCGCGCAGGTTGCGCACAGCGTCTGGAGTCATCAAGTGCGCTTCATCGGCGCGGGCGTGATCGGCATCGCGGCCATCTGGAGTCTCGTGAAATTGGTCGGACCCGTCACGGCCGGTCTGCGCTCGGCGATGGCCGCCTCGCGGGCACGCCGCGCCGGCCAGGGCGCGCTCCTGCCGCGCACCGAGCAGGACATTCCCATCGGCATCGTCGCGGGCGTGACCGTGCTCGCCATGCTCCCCATCGGCTGGCTGCTCGGCGACTTCGGGGCGGCGAGCGGCTTGGGGAGCGCGCTGCCCGTGCTCGTCGTCGGCGGCATCGCCTTCATCGCGCTCATGAGCTTTTTCGTGGCCGCCGTCTGCGGCTACATGGCGGGCCTCATCGGCGCCTCGAACAGCCCCTTGTCCGGCGTCGGCATTCTCGTCGTGATCGGTGCGGCATTGCTGTTGGCCGTCGTCGTCAAACCGCTGGTCCCGGTCGCCGCGGGTCCCGCGCTCGTCGCCTTCGCCTTGTTCATCACGGCGGTCGTATTCGCGGCCGCAACGATCTCGAACGACAATCTCCAGGATCTCAAGACCGGCCAGCTCGTGGACGCCACACCCTGGCGCCAGCAGGTCGCTCTGCTCGTGGGCGTGATCGCCGGTGCCGCCATCATTCCGCCGGTGCTCGGCCTGCTCAAGGAAGCCTACGGCTTCGCCGGCGCACCGGGCGCCGATCCGGCGCGAGCGCTGGGCGCTCCCCAGGCCGCACTGATCTCGGCGCTGGCGCAGGGCGTGATCCAGTCGAATCTCGACTGGAATCTGATCGGAGCGGGCGTCGCCATCGGCGTCGTGCTCATCGGTCTCGATGAAGTCCTCAAGCGGCGCACGGCGGCGAGTCTGCCGCCGCTCGCGATCGGCATGGGGATCTACCTGCCGACGGCGACGACGCTCATGATCGTCGTCGGGGCGATCGTCGGGTGGGCCTATGACCGGCGCGCCGACCGCACGCCCAAGCCCGTGGAAGCCAGGCAGCTGGGCGTGCTGCTCGCCTCCGGCATGATCGTGGGCGAGAGCCTGCTCGGGGTCGTGATTGCCGGCATCGTCGTATTCTCGGGCAAGTCCGATCCGCTCGCGCTCGTGGGCGCGCGCTTCGCGGATGCCGCGGTCTGGCTCGGCGGCGGCGCGTTCGCCGCGGCCATCGTCGCACTGTATGCCTGGCTCAACCGGGTCAGTGGGCCGGCGCGCCGGAATGCCGCCGCAGCCTGAAGACCGCGAGCAGGGTCAGCAGCATCACGGCAGCGACCGCGCGGTAGGCCGCGGCAAACCCGGAAATACCGCCGCCCATGAGATCTGCGATCGCGCCGATCGCGGCCGCGGACAGCAGCGTGCCGATGGCGTTGAAAATGTTGATGAGTCCCTGGGCCGCGGCGCGCAGGTTCGCGGGCGCCTCGTCGATCGCGATCGAGCGCAACGCGCCGCCGACGACGATGCCGAGACCGAGACCGACCGGGATCGAACCCAGGTAGAACTCACGCAAGCCGAACGTCGTGACGGAGAGGGCGGCGTAGCCGACCGCGAGCAGCGCGAAGCCGACCAGCAGCAGGGCGCGCGCGCCCATGCGATTCAGCAGGCGGCCGGAGCCCGCCGATCCCACCATCGAGAAGACGACCAGCGGCAGCAGCACGAAACCGACGCGATTCGCGGTCACCCCGTACGCGACCGTCGCGATCGACGATACGAAGATGACACTGCCCATGCCGAAACCCGCGCCCAGGGCCAGACCGTAGGTGGTCGCGAGCTCGGGGTTCGCGAACAGGCGCAAGGGGATGAGCGCCTGTGCCGCCCGCGATTCGACCGCGACCAGCAGCAGCAGCAGGAGTGCCGCCGCGCCGAGCAACCAGGGCCACAAGAACAGCCCGGTCAAACCGTCGGCGACGCGAGTGATGCCGAGGACGAGCGCGGCCAGCAGCAGAAAGGTCACCGCGATGCCGCGACGGTCGAGCGGCGGTTGGATTCCGCTCGATTGCAAACTCGGCAGCGCACGCGCCCCGAGCGCGATCACCAGCGCCGCGATGGGCAGATTGATCAAGAATATCCAGTGCCAGCTGAACGCCACGAGCAACAAGGCCGCGAGCGGCGGCCCGAGCACGAACGCCATGCCGTAGGTGGCGCCGATCAGGCCCAAGGCCTTGCCCCGCTCCTGCGGCGGGAAGGTGTCGCCGACGACCGCCGACGCCGTCGGCGTGATGCCCCCGGCGCCCACTCCTTGGACGGCCCGACTCACGATGATCATCCAGAACCGCGGCGACAGCGCGATCAGCAGCGACCCCAAAGCGAAGCAGGCGACGCTCGCGAGATAGATCGGACGCCGGCCGTAACGATCGCTGAGGTTCGCCATCAGTGCGGTGCTACAGAGCGAGAACAAGATGAACACGCTCATGACGAGTCCGACTTCACGATTGTCGACGCCGAAACTCAGGCGCAAGGCCGGGATCGCGGGGCCGATGACGGCGGTGTCCAGGGCGGACATGAATACGCCGACGAACAAGACCGGCATGAGACGGCGCGGCGACACGCCGACGACCGCAGTTGCATCTGAAGACATGAATTCTCCGCGAACGGCCGACGTCGCACGGCCCCCCCGGGATTTAGTGCAAGTAAAGACCGCAACAATGACCGACAAAAGACCCCGAGACAAAGGCCCGCGATTATAGCGCTCTCCCCGCCAAGGACGCCGACGCCGGCCCCGCTCGCGCGCCGACGCAGCGGCCGGTACCCTGGCGTCGAGCCGCGCGCTGGTGTAGCGTCTTGATCCAACTCAAACAGCGCTCGAGCCGAACCATGCCCAACCTCTCTCTTCGGCGTATGCCCGACGTGGCCCTCAACATTCCCGGAGCGGATCCGTGGTACGCGGACCCGGAGGACCCTGCAATCACGGTCATGACCGACTTCCGTGAACGCGCGTCGGTGACGGTCGACGAGACTTCCACGATCGATTTGGCGCTCGAACACATGAAACACACGGGCATCCGCTGTGCATTCGCCATCGACGCGGAACGGCGCATCGTCGTCGGCCTGATCACGGCCTACGACATCCAGAGCGAAAAGCCGATGCAGTCGCTGCACACGCCGCGCCGGGAAGTGCTCGTGCGGGACATCATGCAGAAAATCTCGGACTGGCGCATCGTCACGGTCGACGAGCTCCTGAAGACGACGGTCGGTTCCCTGAGACGCTTGTTCGACGAGACTCGTCTGACGCACATTCCGGTCATGGAAACCGTCGGCGGCGGCAAGCCGATCTTGCGCGGGCTGTTGTCCTCGGCCAAGGTCAAGAGGCTGCTCTCGAAGCCCGCTTGATGCCGCAGGAGGAGCCGCCAATGGATGCCGTCGCGGAAATCCTCAGGCTGTACGCAGAACGCGGCGCCGCCGCGTATTTCGGCGAAGAGGTCTCGATGACCGAACACGCGCTGCAGGCGGCGCATTTCGCCGAGGCCGGCGGTGCTCCGCCGGGCCTCGTCGTCGCCTCGCTGCTGCACGACGTCGGGCATCTGCTCGATGCGATACCCGACAATCTGGCCGACTGGAGGGTCGATGCGCGCCACGAGGAGATCGGCAGCCGTTGGCTGGCCGCACGGCTCACGCCCGCGGTCACCGAACCGGTGCGCCTGCACGTGCCGGCGAAGCGCTACCTGTGCGCCACCGATCCGGATTATGTCGCGCGGCTGAGCCGCGCGTCCGTCGTGACCCTGACGCTCCAGGGCGGACCGATGACTCGCAGCGAGGCCGCGGACTTCGAGCGCAATCCGTTTTTTCGCGACGCCGTGCAGGTGCGGCAGTGGGACGATTGCGGCAAGATCGCGGGCTTGCGTACGCGCAGCCTCGGCGACTACGGTGCGCTGATCCAGGGCTTCACGCATCGATGACGATCACGAGGACGAGCATCGCCGAATTGATCGCCCTGTGACTCGAGGCGTTCATCGAGAAGGCGACCCGGCAGTGGCGGGACATCCACCCGGTCAATCACGCGATCATCGACGACTTGCTGCCGGAGCAGCTGGCGGTACGGATCCGGGCGGGATTCCATGATGAGCCGGGGCCATTTCCCGAATCCGCACCGGCGTTGCCCCGGGATTTATGTCAATTGACAGATTGCATCGAACCCGCAGAATCCTGTGGAATCCTCCGCAGATTCGCGCTCTCGCGGCAATCCGCCGGATGAATTGAGAGCCCCTCGACAGTCTTCGCCCCGCCCTACCCCTTACCTTCGCCGCGGTCGAGCCCCAACAATTTGCTCATTCGCCGGAGAATTTCAATGCCCGCTACCCTATTCAAATCGACTCTCGCCGCGTCCCTCGCGTTCTGTGCGGCGCTCGCCGCATCTCTGCCCGCCGTAGCGGTCGCTGCGGAACCCGAACGGACCGAAACCGTGCGCTTCGCCAAGGCGGATCTTGCGACCGCCGACGGTGCGGCGAAGGTGTATCGCGCGATCCTGCAGGCCGCCAACAGCGCCTGCAATGCATCGGCGGACGACACCGACGTGCGCATGCGCGGTCCGGGACCCTGCGTGTCGCTGGCGGTCGCCGCCGCCGTACGCAAGCTCGACAGCCCGAGCTTGAGCCAGGTGTACGTCGCCAAGAACGGCATCGACCGCGCCCAGGAATTCGGCGTGATGAACCAGGTCCTCTCCGCGAAGAACTGAGCGGATGCGCGCCCGTGCCGATCGGTCGAGAGCCGCCCGGGGCCGTCGATCGATCGGCCGTCATGTCGCGCGGTATCAACGCCCGCCGGTCGGACAGGAAAAAGCGGCTCCGGCACCGAGGTCGATGCAGCGACCGTCGATTTCCGCGCCGGGAATCTCGAGGCCGATCCATGCGGCGAGTGTCGGCAGGATGTCGACCGTTTCGATCGCCAGAGGCTCTTCGAACCCCTTGAGTCCGGGCGCATAGAACAAAATCGGGACTCGCCGATCGTAGTTCCACGCTGAGCCGTGGGTCGCCACGTAGCCGTGCCCGTCGGGGATGGGCGTGACATCGGGTTTCAAGGCGACCAGTAAATCTCCCGAACGCTCCGGATCGAAACTCGCCTTGAAGCGTTCCGCGAGCGACCAGTCGGCGGGCGGCCCGGCGGGATTCGGCAACCGGCGCAGTTCCGGCGCCGTGAAGACTGCGGCAACCTGTGGGTGAGCGGCGTAGCGTGCCTTGGCGGCGGCGATCACACGCGCACGCAACGCGGCCGGTACGGCGCGGCTCACGTAGATGTCTCCGGATGGGGAAGTGCCCAGCAACACCGGCTCCTGAATGTGGAACTCGACCGCGAGATCATGGCCCAGCGCGGCGGGCATGAGCGCGGGGTCGACGCGCGCGGCGTCTGCGATGCCCTCGCGCCGACTCCGTTCGGGCAGATCGATACCGCCGTGATCGGCGGTCAGAACGAGGAGATATGGGTGGTGAGTCGCGTCGAGCGCGGCCAATATGCGCCCGACGTTTTCATCGACCCCGAGGAGTTGGGCGCACATCTCCGCGCCCTGCGTGCCGAAGGTGTGGCCGACGTAATCGGTGGCCGACAGGCTGATCGCGAGCATATCCGGCGCCTTGCCGCTACCTAAGTCGAGGTCGCGCAGAATGCCGATCGCGATGTCCGTGGTCGCCCGGTCGAACGCGAGCGTCGTGCGAAAGCCGGTGAAGTCGCCCGCGGCGCGCGTGGCGGGAACGCCGACCGTCTTGCCGGCGACCGACACGTCCACCGCACGAGTGCGGCAGGGTGCGGGCAAGTTCGGCGGGTCGGTCTTGGCGATCGCCTTGGCAAGCTCGGCGTTGACCCGCGCGACGACCCCGGGGGTCGGTCGATCGCCGTCGGCGAGCGTCGCGAACTCCTTGCCGTTCCAAAACCAGACCGAGTCGATCGCGTGCCCTCCCATCATGAGCGCCGCGCGATCCTTGCCCGCGACGGCGACCACGCGGCTGCGAGGGTCGGCGGCTTTCATGCGATCGCCGAGCGTCGGCACCTTGAGGAATTGTGCCGACGCCGTCGTCTTGGTCGACGAGGACCCGGCCACGCTCGGGTCCTCGGCGCAATAGACTTTTTTGTCGGCGCGAGCGACCGACTCGTCGAACCACTCGTTCGCGACGATACCGGTGCGGGCAGGGTGGGATCCGGTCAACAGTGTCGAATGGCCCGGGCAGGTTTCCGTTGCCGCATGGCTCTGGAAGCCTTCGGAAAATACGATGCCGGTTTGCAGGCGCTTGAGTCCCGCCTGAAAGAGCGCACGATACTCGCCGAACAGGTCGGCCGAGAATTGGTCGATGGAGATCGCGACGATGATGCGTGGCGCGGCAATCGCTCCCGACGGCGCGGCGCCCGCGGCGGCGGCGAGCGGCGCAGCCGCCGCCGGGACCGCTGCGCCAGCGAGGGTCGCGGCGGCAAGGAGGATCGCGGCGGCGCGCAGTTGGAGCCAGAGTCGTTCGTGGGGCATGTCCGAGAGTCCTCGAGCGTAATCGTCGGCGGGTGCCAGACATTAGAGGATTGCCGGCATCAGGACAATCCAGACCTTGAAACAAGCCTATGCGCTCGCAAGCCAATTCTGGGGCGAGGGCCCGGGTGCGCAGGAGTTGACCCTCCACGACGATTGGTTCGAAGCCCCGGGGCACGCGTATGCGTCGGGATTTTTCGCCGTCGACGTCATGGCGGAAGCCGCCAATTTCCCGAACCTGCAGGACGAGGTCGCCGGCAGCGGCGTTGCCGTGCCACCCATCAATCAAGACATTCTCATCGCCGACAACACATTCACGACCGATCGCCCGCAGGCGCTCGTGAACCTATCGTCGGTCGACAACGTGGTCTTGTCCGACAACCGGTTCCGGCTCGAGGGTGAGGGTTCGGGTCCGCGTCAGTATCCGGTGACCGTCCATGACGCCGGGAACCTGGTGTTCGAGGCCACGACGTCGTGGGCATCGGAGGCGAGCGGCGCTTCCTGCACGGACTCGATCATGGAACGGCTATCCGATCCGGCGCCGCTCATCACGGCGTTCGCACCCATCGCCTGCACGGTCCCCGGGACCACATCGGGGCTCGTGTACCGCTCGAAATGAGCCCGCACAAGCCTGCCGTGGCGTCGGACTCGCGCAATGCCCATCACGGCGCCAGTCCCAATTCGGCTGCCTTGCGCAGCAGCTGCAGAGCCGAGTCCGCGCCGAGCTTCTGCTTGATCGCGGACTGATGGTTCGCGACGGTCTTGGGATTGAGGCCCATGGTTTCGGCAATCGCGCGGATCGAGCGGCCTTGGGCGAGCAATCGCAAGACCTCGAATTCGCGCGGCGACAGACCGTCCGCCGCGCAACTGTCGACGCTCAAGTCGCGTAATGCGAGCTTCCGTGCGATGCCCGGGCTCAGGTATTTGGTGCCGGCCGCGACCGCTTGGATCGCTTCGACGAGCACAGTGGGCGCGCTCGCCTTGGTCACGTAGCCATGGGCGCCGGCCTGGAGCGCACGGCGTGCGAAGATCGCATCCTCATGCATGCTGAAGATCAGGACGCGCGCGTCGGGCCGGAAGGCCTGCATGCGCCGCATCGTCTCGATGCCGCTGGTGCCGGGCAGCGTGATATCCATGACGACGATCTGCGGCGCGAGCGAGCAGAAGGCCGCGTAGGCCGCTTCGGCCTCGGCCGCTTCACCGATCACGGCGATCTCCCCGTGCCGCTCCAAGAGTCGCCGATAGCCCTCGCGCACGACCGCGTGATCGTCCACGAGCAAAACCGTGATGCGTGCGATACCGGTCGGCGCTGTCATGGCTCTTCCCGCACCGGCAGTCGCGCCGTGAAGCTCAGGCCATTTCCGGGCGTACTCGCGAGTTCGAAGCGACCATGGGCCATCTCGACGCGCTCGCGCATGCCCTCGAGACCGAAGCGTGAACGCGGCGCATTGGCCTGCATCCCGCGACCGTCGTCGCTGACGGTGAGTTGCAGTTCGTCTGGTACGGCGGGCGCACCCGCTACGCTGATGTCGCCGGAGCCGGATGTTCGGCCGAGTCGCTCGAGCCGGATCACGGCGTGGCGCGCCGCCGCGTGCTTGAACACGTTCGTGAGTCCCTCCTGGACGAGTCGAAAGACGGTGAGCGTCAGTGCTTCGGGCAGATCGTCGAGGGGTCCGCGCAATTCGAGCGTGAGCCGCGTGGTCGACTGGCGCTGGCGCCATTGATCGACGCAATGCTCGACCGCTGCAACGAGCCCGAGTTCATCGAGACCCACGGGCCGCAACCTCGCGATCATTTCGCCGACGGCACCATGCACGTGGTCGACCGCGCCGATGATCGCGAGCGCCGAATCGAGCGCCGCGTCCGCGTCCCGGCCCGCCGACTCCCGGATCGCGACCGCGTCGAGCTTGATCGCGTTCAGGTACTGACCGAACTCGTCGTGAAGTTCGCGCGCGAGATGTTTGCGTTCGCTCTCCTGGATGCGCAGATTTTGCTGCGCGAGCTCGCGGTTTTGCGCGAGCACGCGTTCGAGCCGGGACTCGGCGATATGCCGCGCCTTGAGTTCGCGCTGCGCATGACGGTACCGCCCCACCGCGACCCCGATCAGACAAATGGAAAAGACCAGCATGCCGATCGGCAATTCGTCGAGCTGGACGTATTCGAAGTGCCGGGTCAGGGAATACAGGAGTTCGTTGAGCTGAAAACGCGCCGCGAGCACGAAGCTCAAGAAGGTGATCAGGATCACGAGCGCGGCATCCCGCCAGGGTGCTTCGGCCCGCAGGATGGGCGACTGTGAATCGCGTGGCGTTTCAGACATACCCGAACCCCTATGCTTGCAGGCGAGGCGCAACCTGGAGCCGCCGGGAAAGACTCCCGGAGCGGCGGGGAATCGCGCTCTGGCGACGTGCGGTGCGTTCGTGAACACTGCAAAAAACTCAAATGAGCAATCGAGGACGACCCCCCGTGCGACGACTTTACATCGCTGCCAACCTGCGGTGTTGTGCCATTGCGATTTGCGTGTCGACGTCGGCGGCCCCGGCCGTTCACGCGCACGAGGCGGCGCCGCCCGAGGCGACACCGGGCGCCGCCGCCGCGCAACTCCTGCCGGGGATCGTCGTCGAGTCGAGTGCGCTCGCCGGCGGCGGCATCGACATCGACAAGATTCCGGGCAACGTGCAGGTGCTCGACGCGAACGACCTGCTGCGGGACGGGTCGGCGAGCCTCACAGGCGCCATGAATTCCTCGCTCGGCAGCGTCAACATCAACGACAATCTCGTCGACCCGTTCCAGCCCGACATCCTGTTCCGCGGCTTTGTCGCATCCCCCGTGCTCGGGACCCCGCAGGGCCTGGCCGTCTACCAGAACGGCGTGCGCATCAACGAAGCCTTCGGCGACACGGTCAATTGGGACCTGTTCCCGGATGTGGCGATCCATCGCATCGAGATCGTCAGTTCGAGTCCGGTCTACGGGCTCAATGCGCTCGGCGGCGGCGTCTCGGTGACGATGAAAAACGCCTTCAACTATCAGGGGCGGGAACTCGAGGTCTCGGGGGGGTCGTACGGGCAGCACTCGGTCGTCGGCGAGTACGGCGTGCATTCCGAGACGCTGGGATTTTATGCCGCCGGCCGCGCCCTGAATTGGGATGGTTGGCGCGAGTTCGCGCAGGATCGGGTCCGCGAACTGTTCACGGCATTGAGCCTGCGCGCCGGGCCGGTCTCCATCGACCTGTCCTATACCCGCGCCGAGAACGGCTTGAACGGTGAGGGCCCGGCGCCGGTGCAGGAACTCGCCGTGAACCGCTCGCTGGTGTTCACGGGCCCGCAGAGCACGGCGAATGTCCTCGATTTCGTGACCCTGAACGGGACTTGGACCGCGAGCGACGCGTGGTCGGTGCAGGGGGTCGCGTATTACCGCGGCTATGCCCAGACGATCGCGAACGGCAACTCCACCGAATACGCGGCGTGTTCGGCCGGCGCGTACTCGGGCGATCTGTGCCAGGCGGACGGCGTCACGCCGCTCACGGGCGCGGGCGGCCAGTACCTCCCGGACATCTCGCGCGGAGGCACGGTGCCGATCGGCGAGAACGACTTCGAATTGCTGCATTCCTACGGCCGGGGCGCCTCGCTGCAGGCGATCGATGCCGAGACCTGGTGGGGACGCGCCAACCAGTTCACGGCGGGCGCCACCGTCGACGACGCGCTCACGCATTTTTATTCCGGCGCGCAAATCGGCACCATCGATCGCGCGCTGCTGATTGGTGCGTCGAACTTGTTCGTCGCCACGAGCGAGGCCGAGGAGAACGCGGCGACCGCCGCCGGCGGCAACGTGAGCGCGACACCCGTGAGTCTCGATGCGCTCAACAAGGCCGTGGGGCTGTACGCAACCGACAGCTTCGACCTCTCGCCCGTGGCAACGCTGACGGCGAGCGGCCGCTTCAACGTCGCCGACATCGATTTGCAGGATCTTGCGGGCGCGAATCTCACGGGAAACAACCGTTACACCCATTTCAACCCGGCCTTGGGCGCCACCTACAAGCTGGGCTCCGCCGTCACCGCCTATGCCGACCTCGCCGAGAACACGCGCACGCCGACGCCGAGCGAGATCGAATGCTCCGATCCGAGACAACCCTGTCTCCTGCCCTCGAATTTGTCCGGCGATCCGCCCACGCTGCGGCAGGTCGTCGCGCGCACCGTGGAGTTCGGCCTGCGGGGGCGGGCGGCCGACGCCTTGGGCGCAGGCACGAGCCTCTCCTGGAACGTGAGCGCGTTCCGGAGCAGGCTGCACGACGACATCTACGGCGTCGCCACCTCGTTTCGACAGGGATTCTTCCAGAACATCGGCGCCACCCAACGCGAGGGGCTGGAAGCGAATCTGAACCTCCACTCGAGCAAGTGGTCGACCTATGCGAACTTCAGCTTGATCCAGGCGACTTTCGAGTCGGCGCTCACCGTGCCTTCGCCGTCGAATCCGTATCGCGATGCTGCGGGCAACATTCAGGTCGTGCCCGGGGATCTGTTGCCCGGGATTCCACGCCAGCGCCTCAAGCTCGGCGCGGACTTCAAGGCCACGCGCAGTTGGACCGTCGGCGGCGCGCTGTCCGTGGTCGGCGGGTTTTATCTCGCGGGGGACGCTTCGAATCAGCTCGCGCCGATCGCGGGATATCATGTGCTCACGCTGCACTCGACCTATAGACCCTCCGCCAACGTCGAACTGTTCGGGACGATCAACAACGTGCTCAACAGCAAATACGCGACCTGGGGCACGCTCGGCGATCCGACCGGTGTCGGTACGCCCGGCATCCCACCCGGCGCCGTGACGAACGGGCCGGGCGTCGATCCGCGATTCTTGAGTCCGGCCGCGCCCTTCGAACTGTTCGGCGGCATCCGCATCGAGTTCTGATACCGACGAGAATTCAAAGACAGACCGGCGCTTGCGCCTACCTCGAGTCTGCGGCAACAATGGCGGATGAAATATGGCTATGCCCGCATCTTCATGCAGGAAAAAGGCGCGACCGATCAGCTCGATGCCTTGAAGAAGGCGAGGTGCAAGAAGATCTTCAAGGAAGCAGCAGTCGCAAAGCGCGTAAAGCGCCCGGCCCTCCAGCGCTGTCTCAAGGCCCTCGAGCGGGGCGATACGCTGATCGTCTGGAAGCTCGACCGCCTTGCGAGCAGCACCGCGGAATTGATCGTCATTCTGGACCAGCTCAGGAACCGCGGCGTCAAATTCCGGTCGCTGTGCGAGGCGATCGACACGGCGCCGCGCCGTCGAGGCGTGAAGGCGCGTCGAAAGCCGAAGTCCTCCAACGACGAGATCGAACCCGTGCGGCGGTTCGTCGGCAAGGGCGTGGACAAACGGATCGCCGTCGTGACCGATGCCACCTCGGCCGGATTCTGGTTCCCTGCCTGGTATCGTTACTATGCCGGCGAATTCGGCGCCGACGCGCTGCATGTGGTGACCTACGAGGGCAAACGACGCGAGTTCAAGGATTTCGATCTCGCGGGCCTCTGGGATGTGGCCCACAGTTATGACGACGAGTTGCGTCCAAAGGTGATTTCCAGTCTGGTGCGCAGTCTCCTGCTAACTCACGATGTCGTCGTGCGCTGTGACGTCGACGAATTCCTGATCCCCGATCTGCGCAAGTTCGAGGGCTTGAAGGATTACGTGCAAAAATGCGAACTACCCTATGTTTGCGCATACGGAATCGAGGTATTCGAAAGGAGCGGCGACACCGAGCTGGACGCGTCGGTGCCGATCCTCAGCACGCAAAGGCGGCACGCCATCACCAATTCAGCGCTCCACAAAATCGCCGTGACCTCGATCCCGCTCGACTGGTGGCCGGGCTTTCATTCGGCCAATGCACAGCCCGTGTTCGACGACCTCTACCTGTTCCACCTGAAGTTCGCCGATATCGATCTGCGCGTCGCCTGGTTCGAATTCATGAAGGCGAGCGTGCCCGAGGGATCATTCGAGCACACCTATTTCTCGTGCACGATGGCGGACTTGATGGCCCAAAAACAATCGCTGTCGGAGCAACCCTGTCGCGTCGACGGCTGGTCGAACTTGCCCGATCCGATCGAATTGCAGCGGTTCTTCGCGACCGTCACGCGTGACGACAACGGCTGCTGTCAGGGTGAGTTTTTCCTGGCACCCGCATCTTTCGTGATTCCCGACGAGTATCGCGGCAAGCTTTGAGCCGCAATCGCCCCTCCCCTTGCCAACGCGGCTCACGAAACTTGCTCAGTCAGCCTCCTGGGGCTGGGCTTGGGCTTGGCTCCGGCAGCAAATAACGGCCATACCAGGCGGCGATGCGCATCGCGCGATCCTTGAGGAAGCTCGGCCGCTTGAACCCATGATACTCGCCCGGATACACGACGAGCTCCGTCGGTATCTCCAGCGTGCGCAGGGCTTCGTACATCTGTTCGCCGCCCGCGATCGGCACGTTGAAATCCTTGTCCCCGCCCATGAACAGCGTCGGGGTGTGGATGCGGTCCGCATGAAAGAACGGATAGGAGACCTTGAGCCATAGCGCGGGATTGCGCCACGGGGGCCCCAGTTCGGCGTTGTACTGCAGCACGTATTGATCCATTCCGTACATGGAGATCTGGTTCGCGCTGCCCGCCCCGCTCACCGCGGCCTTGAAGCGCTGATCGCTCGCAATCGTGTAATCGGTCAGGATCCCGCCATAGCTCCAGCCGCCGATCCCGAGTCGTTTCGGATCCGCGAGTCCCTGCGCGACAGCCGCGTCGACGCCGGCGAGCAGGTCCTCGACCTCCTTGTGACCCCAATCGGCCAGGATCGACTGTGCATAGGCGCTGCCGCGACCGCTGCTGCCGCGGTAGTTGACGCCGAGCACGACGAAGCCCTCGGCTGCCAGCAAGTGCCTGCGGAACTGATACTCCTCGAACGCGAACGAATGGGCGTCCTGGCCGTTCGGGCCGCCGTGGATCCAGAGCACGGTGGGATAGCGCTTGCCCGGTACGAAGTCGGGCGGTTCGACGGCGAAACCGTGGACCTCGGTGCCGTCCTTGCTCTTGAAGCGCAGCGGCCGAGTACTCCCGATCTTGATCTCGGCGAGCCAGGCGTCGTTATGCGCGGTAAGTTTGCGCAGTCCGGCCGCTTCGATCGCATAGACTTCCGACGGCGCCGAATCGTTCGAATAGAGCCCGGCCAAATGGCCGCCGGCCGCCGTCAGATCCGTGACCACGAAGTCGCCGACCGCGATCGGGAAGGCGGTTCCGTCGTGCAGATCGAGCTTGACCGGATGTACCGTGCCATCATCCTCGACGGCGGCGATGATCGACGCGGAATCGCGTGCAAACGCATACGAGGCGACGGCGCGATCGAGCTTCGCCGTGAGCACGCGCGGCTGGCCGCCCGACGCTGCGACCACGGTGAGCTGATCTTGCATGTAGGCGTTGTACCTGGGCGCGAGACCCTGCAGATAGGCGACGAGCGCGCCATCCGGGCTCCAGGCGAGTTCCTGCGCGTTCGGCGCGAAGGGGCGTGCCAACCGGGTCGGCGTTGCGCCCGCCTGCGCATCGATGACGTCGATGTCCTCGCCACCGTCATCGTCGATGCCCGCGGCCCGCGTGCGTACGAAGGCAATCCGTCTTCCGTCCGGCGACCAGGTCGGAAGATCTTCCTCGAATCCCGCGTCGCCCGTGAGCGGCGTGGACGTGCCGCCCGCCACGTCCAGCAGCACGAGATGGCGGCGCAAGCCTGCGGCGAAATAGCCTTCCTCGTCCTGCTTGAAGTGCACGGCGTCGATTACGATGGGTTTGGGAGCCTTCGGATCCTCGTCGCTGTGCCGAACCGCGAGCACCAGGCGTGCGCCGTCAGGCGACCAATCGTAGGCACCGATGTCGTCCTTGGTGTCGTAGATCGACCGCGGCTCGCCGCCGCGCCGGTCGAGCAGCATGAGATGTTCGTGATCGGCACCGGTGGGCGTCGCGAGATAAGACAAATAGCGACCGTCCGGGCTCCAACGCGGCGCATGCGTGCCGTGCGCGGGATTCGTGACCGCGAGCCCCTGTTTGCCATCCCAGCTCTGCAGCCAGATCGCGCTGCGCGATTCGTCGGCCGCCTGGTCGTTGCGCGTGACGACGTAGGCGACCCAGAGCCCGTCGGGCGAACTGCGCGGCTCCGACAGGGTCTGGATCCGGTAGAAATCGTCGGCCTCGAGCGCGCGGCGCGCGGAGGAAACGAACGGCGCATCGGCCTCGGCCCATGCGGCAATCGCTGAGAAGAGGAGGGCGAGCCCGAAAGCCGCGCGTCGGAGTGGAACGGTTGATGTCAAGAGGGATCCTCGGTGGATGTATGGCTCAATCGTCGCGATTCGACAGAAAGTCCGAGAGCACGCTGCCGACGATGGCGCCGCCGACGAATTTGGCGACGGCGGTCTCGACGTCATCCCCGGTATCGGCGCCGGTGCCGGTGCCGGGGTCGTCGTATTCACCTTCCTGTTCGATGCGCGAGACCACCCAATCGAAACGGCCGCTGGTCACCGCAGCCTTGCAGTAGCGGCATTCGCCGATCTGCGTGAGCGCCAACGGAGCGCCGCAATTCGGGCAGGTATTCTCGAGCGTGCCCGCCTTGCTCGAGCTCGCGACGCCGACCGAGCGCTGGAAGGTCCATTCCTCGACGAACGGCTGGACGCTGCGCGCGCCGAACACGAGATGTCCGGTGGCGTCGATTTCGTAGTCGACCGCCTCGGCGCGAATGCGCACCGTGAGGTCGTCGAAGACGCGGCCGTGGATCACGCGTGTCGGCTGCATGGCGAGCACGCGCATGCGCTCCATGATGTTGCGCCGGCCTTCGGCCATCATGATTTCGAGCTGCGCGCGCCACGCGAAGTAACAGCCAGGACTCAAGAAGGCACGCCCAGCCTCGAGGTTCTGTGCGCACCAAGAGTTCTGCAGGGCGAGAAACGCGGTCTGCACGCGCCCGGCGAACGCCTGCCAGTCGAAGGCGGCGTCGGCCGCGCACAAGCTCGCGATACCGGCCGCCGGCGTCGGCGCGGCGATGCCGAGCAAGGGATCGGCGCCGAACCCGACGAAGGCGGCCGCCTGGACATCCGAGACGACCCAATCGACGCTGCCGTTCGTGACGCTCGCGCGACAATGCGTACAGGTCCCGTCGAGCGACAAGCGCAGTTCGGCGCCGCACGCAGGGCAGCGCGCCGCGGTGACGCCCCCGCTCTCGGGCGTGCGGGCGTTGGCTGCGCGTACGAAGGTCCAACGTTCGCCGTGGCGGGCATCCTGCCCCTCGTCGGCGACGACCCGGTTGGCATCGTCGATCGTCTTGGCGCGATAGACGAGGTCGAAATGCACGACCATGCGCTGGCCCGTCGCATCGAGCGCGGCGTCGACGAGATGCACGGCACGCACGTTGAGGCTCTCGAGCAGCGTGTGCACGTGCTGGGCCGCCATCTGGCCGAGGTTGCGCGTGACGATCGCGAACACCGCATCGTCGACGAAGGCACGTGCCGAGGCGGCATCGTTTTTCTGGATGGCGCGTTTGACGAGGAAAAACGTCATCTCGGCACGCTGCAGGAAGGTTTCAATTTCGAAGGCGGGGTCGCGCGCTCGAATCGCCTCGAGCGCCATGGGCACGCTCGGACGGCCCGGCGCCGGATGCAATGCCGCCGCTTGGGGCGCCGCCTGGGCCGCCGCCGCCTGGCCCGGCATCGCATCGAACGCGCCTTGGTGCTCTGCTCGATAGGCGGACGCGATCGCGGCGGCGCCGACCGTGCCGAGGCTCGCGGCGGCGACCGGCGGTACGCTGCCCGGCGGCGCACCGAAGGCGCCGCCGCTGAGCGGGGTACGGCCGCCTCCGATACCGGCGCCGCCGACAAACCGGCGATACAGGTACCAAATGACGAGAGCCAGGACGATCAGCGTGAGAATCGAGCCGAAGGACAGGTCGAAGCCGCCGCCATGGACACCGCCGTGGCCGCCGCTGAAGCTGCC
>Ga0302319_10003573_pt1 | contig 32441 bp, 32 predicted proteins | sample Bog_T0_2_FD_203319 | JGI IMG/M metagenome (GOLD analysis project Ga0302319, IMG submission 203319) | Peat permafrost microbial communities from Stordalen Mire near Abisko, Sweden - Bog_T0_2 | ecosystem: Environmental > Terrestrial > Soil > Wetlands > Peat | place: Sweden: Abisko, Stordalen Mire... | reverse complement strand
AAGCACGGCAGTTGGCTGGATATGGCGGAATCCGAATTGGGCGTTCTATCGTCTCAATGCCTGGATCGTCGGATTCCGGACAAGCAAACTCTGACCAAGGAAGTCGCCGCTTGGCAGGCGGACCGAAACAGGCGTCACACAAAGGCAGATTGGCAATTCACCACCGCCGATGCCCGCATCAAGCTCAAGCGGCTTTACCCCTCATTTTGAGCGACTCGGGCCACTAGCCGGTCGGCCGGCCCGCCGCCAAGCCGGCACCCCGCCGGCGGGGTAAGGCGGCCGGTCAGCGGAAGGCGGTGGTGATGACCTCGTCGATGGCGGCGATGATGCGGCCGGCGGCGGCGGCGTCGGCGAGGGAGGCGACGGGGGGACCGAGCCTGGAGGCAAGAATGCTGAACAGTTGCAGCGGACTCAGCACCACATCCTGTCCGGCCACCCGGAACCGGGGGGCGATCTCGTTTTGGGTGGCACCGGACCGGCTCAGGAAGCCGGAACGGACCAGCAGCGGGATGACCAGGCGCGTCGGGCTGGCGTCAAAGCGGGACGATTGCACCACCACCAGAAAGGGCGCCTCGGCGCGCAGCCGGCCCGGGTTCGCGTGAACGTCGAATTGCGCCATCAGACCGGGTCGAATTCCTCACCAACAACGCCATGCTCGCGGACAAACGCGCTGAAATCCGCAATGGCGGCGTCGATGCGGGCCTGCTTGCCGGTGTCCTGGCGCTCGATATGCTCGGCCAGCAGCCGTTCCACCGTTTCGGACAGGTTCGGCGCGATTTCCCGCGCGCGCCGCACAAGGTCGGCGTTCAGACTCAGATTGGTGGGGCGCTTCGGGGCGCTGCGGTCGTAGCCCATGCCGGCCTCCTGCTGCCTGCGCATTCATGCGCAGACGGGCGCGCGGGTCAAGTTCGTGTTGCGTTCGGCGGTTGGCAAAGCGCCCGCCGCCCCCGCTTGCAAACCCGGCCATATGCGCTATTTCCGCCGGCCACGACCCTCGGAGGGGAAAACACCGTGTCCGCCAGCAGCGAACCCGTTTTGATCGACATCCAGGGGCTGACCAGGCGTTTCGGCCGGTTCACCGCGGTGGACCGGGTGTCGTTCAAGGTCGCGCGCGGCGAGGTGCTGGGCTTCCTCGGCCCCAACGGCGCGGGGAAATCCACCACCATGCGCATGCTGGCCGGCTTCGTCACCCCCACCGCCGGCACCGCGCGCATCTGCGGGCATGACGTGCAGACCGACTCGGTGGCCGCCCGCCGCTGCCTCGGCTTTCTGCCGGAAGGCGCGCCCAACTACCCGGAAATGACGGTCACCGCCTTCCTGACCTTCGCCGCCCGGATACGCGGCTATGTCGGGGCGGAACTGCACCGGCGGGTGGCCCACGCGCTGAACCTGACCGCGCTGGAAAGCGTGCGGCTGCAACCGATCGAAACGCTGTCGAAGGGCTTCAAGCGCCGGGTCGGGCTGGCGCAGGCGCTGCTGCACGACCCGCCGGTGCTGGTGCTGGACGAACCCACCGACGGGCTGGACCCGAACCAGAAGCACGAGGTACGCAGCCTGATCGCCCGCATGGCCCCGGCCAAGGCGATCATCATCTCCACCCACATCCTGGAGGAAGTGGACGCCGTGTGCACCCGCGCCATCATCATCGCCGCCGGCCGCGTGGTGGCCGACGACAATCCGCGCGCCCTGCAACGCCTGCACCCGTCCGGCCGGCTGGAGGACGTGTTCCGCCAGATCACCCAGCCCCCGGCCAACCCGAGGCGCGCGGCCTGACCCATGCGCAACATTTTCATCGTCGCCCGCCGCGAGCTGGGCGGCTACTTCGCCACCCCGGTCGCGGTGGTGTTCATCGTCATTTTCCTGGTGCTGCAAGGGGTGCTGACGTTCAACCTCGGCAACTTCTTCGAGCGCAACCAGGCCGATCTGGCGCCGTTCTTCAATTTCCTCCCCTGGGTGTTCCTGCTGCTGGTGCCGGCCATCACCATGCGGCTGTGGGCGGAGGAACGGCGGCTTGGCACCATCGAATTGCTGCTGACGCTGCCGATCACCCAGGGGCAGGCGGTGCTGGGCAAGTTCCTGGCCGCCTGGGTGTTCTGCGCCATTGCCCTGGCGCTGACCTTTCCGTTTGTCATTACGGTGAATTATCTGGGGCGGCCGGATAACGGGGTGATCGCCGCCGGCTATGGCGGCGCGCTGCTGGTGGCCGGCTGTTTCCTGGCCATCGGGGCGGCGCTGTCGGCGCTGACCAAGAACCAGGTGATCGCCTTCGTGCTGAGTGTCGCCGTGTGCTTCCTGTTCGCGGTGGCGTCCTATCCGCTGGTGACGGATTTCCTGTCGAAAACCGCGCCGGTGCTGGCCGATGTCGCGCGGCGGCTGTCGGTGGTCGAGCGCTATCAGGGGTTCACCCGCGGCGTGGTGTCGCTGCGCGATCTGATTTTCTTCGCCTCGTTCATCGGGTTCTGGCTGTTCCTGAATGCCGTCATCGTCGATCACCGGAAGGCCGACTGAGATGCGCCGCATCTGGAGTTCCATCCTCGGCGTCATCGCCGTCGCCGCCATCCTGATCGGCATCAACGTGCTGGCCGAACGTTGGCTGGCCAATGTGCAGATCGACCTGACCAGCCGGCATCTCTACACCCTGTCGGCCGGCACCCGCAGCGTGGTGGGCGGGCTGAAGGAGCCGGTGACGCTGCGGCTGTATTACTCGCGCGCTCTGGGCAGCCGCATTCCCGCCTATGGCGCCTATGCCGACCGGGTGAGCGAATTGCTGCGCGAATACGCGCGCATCGGCAACGGACGCATCCGGCTGGAATTCCACGATCCCGAGCCATACAGCGACACCGAGGAACGGGCGACGGCATACGGGCTGCAAGGCGTGCCGGTGGACCAGTCCGGCGAGCAGGTTTATTTCGGTCTGGCCGGCACCAATCTGCTGGATGACGAGCGCACCATCACCTTCTTCCAGCCCGAGCGCGAGCCGTTCCTGGAATACGACCTGACCCGGCTGGTGTTCGAACTGTCCAACCCGAAACGGCCGGTGGTGGGGGTGATGTCGTCGCTGCCGCTGGATGGCGATCCGCGCAGCATGATGATGGCGCGCAACAGCGCCGCCATGGGCGGGCCGGGCGCGCCGTTTGTATCCATGCTGCAACTGCGCCAGTCCGCCACGGTGAAGGCCGTGGCCACCGACGCCCAGGTGATCGACCCGGACGTGCAGGTACTGCTGGTGGCGCAGGCGCAGAATCTGTCCGACACCACGCTGTATGCGATCGACCAGTTCGTGCTGCGCGGCGGCCGGCTGATGGTGATGGTGGACCCGCACAGCGAGGCCGAGGCCGCCGCCCCCTCGCCCACCGGCATGCCACCCGAGAACACGTCGAGCAGCCTGCCCCGGCTGTTCGACGCCTGGGGCCTCACCTTCGACCCGGCCAGCGTGGTCGGCGACCTCAAGGGCGCCTGGCGGGTGCGCGCCGCCGACCGCGACCGGGTGCAGGCGGTGGACTACGTGGCGTGGTTCAACATCCGCGACGGCATCAACCACGACGACCCGGCCACCGCCGATCTCAGCCAGGTCACCGTGGCGGCGGCCGGCGCGATCGGCCGGAAGGACGGGGCGGATATCGAGTTCACCCCGCTGCTGTCGAGTTCCGACCAGTCCGGCAGCGTGCCGGTCGAGCAGGTTCGCACGGCCCCCGACCCGGGCAAGATCCTGGCCGGGTTCAAGCCGGAGGGCGGCCCGCGGGTGATCGCGGCGCGGGTGCGCGGGGTGCTGAAATCCGCCTTCCAGGGGCCGCCGGCGCTGGCCGCCGGGCAACGGCGGCCGGACAATTTCCCCGCCCATATCGCCCAAAGCGTGGCGCCGGCGAATCTGGTCGTGGTCGGGGATTCCGACATCCTGGCCGACCGCTTCTGGGTGCGCGTGCAGGATTTCTTCGGCCAGACGGAAGCCACCCCGTTCAGCGATAACGGGCCGTTCCTGGCCAACCTGATCGGCACCCTGGCCGGCGGCGACGCGCTGATCGGGCTGCGCAGCCGCGGCACCTCGCAGCGTCCGTTCGACGTGGTCGACGACATGCAGAAAGCCGCCGAGGCGCGCTTCCGCCAGACCGAACAGGCGTTGCAGGCGCATCTGGACGAGGTGGAGAAAAAGCTGACCGAATTGCGCACCGGCCGCGGCGGCGACGCCGGCGGCGCGCAGGCGGTGATCACCCCGGAGCAGCGTCAGGCGATCGACGATCTGCGCCGCGACGTGGCGGAAACCCGCACCAAACTGCGCCACGTGCAGCTTGACCTGCGGCGCGACATTGGCGGGCTGGAGGCAAGGCTGCGGCTGGCCGATATCGTGCTGGTGCCGGCCATCCTGACCATCCTGGCGGTGGCGCTGGGCATCGCCCGCAGCCGCCGCCGCGCCCGGGCGCGGGCATAGCGGGGAAGGACGGAAAGATGCGATTCCGCACCGCCATCATCCTGTCCGTCATCGCCCTGGGCGTGCTCGCCGCCGCCTGGTATCTGGGGCGTGCGCCGGTCGGCCCGCATCCGTCCGCCGCCGAGGCGCCCGGCACGCTGCTGTTCCCCGGCCTCGCGCCGAAACTGGCCTCGGCGGCGCGGGTGGAGATCACCAGCAAGGGCCAGACGCTGGTGATAACGAAGGCCGGGGCAATAACCAAGGCCGGCGATTGGTGGGGGCTGGCCGATCGCGCGGGCTATCCGGTGCAGCAGGACAAGCTGCGTGAATTGCTGACCGGGCTGACCGAGCTTCGCCTCACCGAGGCGCGCACCGCCGATCCGGCCTTGCTGGAGCGGCTGGGCCTCGGCGACCCGGCGAGCGCCGGCTCCACCGCCACCCTGGTGCGGGTGCTGGACGGCAACGGGCAGGTGCTGGCGGGGTTGATCGCCGGCCACCGGCGGGTGCGCCCGCAAGGCCATGCGCCGGAAACGGTCTATGTGCGCCGGCCCGGCGAAAACCAGTCCTGGCTGGCCGAGGGGCGGCTGCCGGTGGACGCCGACCCGCAGCTTTGGATCGACCGCGACATCACCAACATCGACAGCGCCAAAGTGGCGTCGGTGGTGGTGCATCGCGGCGACGCGGTGCTGGAGTTGGGCCGCGACGGCGACAAGCCGGCGCTGAAGCAGCCGGCGACACATCCGAAGCTCGACGAGTTCCGGCTGGAGGATGTGTTCCGCGCGCTGGAGGCGCTGACCCTGACCGAGGTGAAGCCGGCGGCGCAGCAACCCGGGCAGGCGATCGGCACCAGCGCGTTCACGCTGACCGACGGCACGGTGGTGGACGTGACCGTGTTCGGGGCGCCGGTGACGGATACCAAGGAAGCGGGCGCCAAGGACATCTGGGTGCAGCTCGCGGTGCGCGGAGACTCCGAGGAGGCGAGGAAGCTGGCGGCGCGGGTGAAGGGCTGGGCCTATCAGGTCGGGTCCTGGAAGGAAAAGGCGCTGGTGCCGGCGCTGGATGATCTGAAGGCCGCCGAGAGGACACCGCCGGCCGCGCCGGCTGCCCCGCCGGCGCCGGACGCGGCCACGCCGCCCGAATAGGCGAGACCACGCTTGCATGAACCGCGAATACCCGCCGCGCCCGATCGTCGGCATCGGCGTGTGCCTGCTGCGGCCACAGCATGGCGGCGAGGTGCTGCTGGCCCGGCGCGGCCGGGCGCCGGGGCTGGGGGCGTGGAGCCTGCCCGGCGGCGCGCAGGAACTCGGCGAGACCGCCGAGGCGGCGGCACGGCGGGAATTGCTGGAGGAAACCGGCCTGACCGCCGGCGAGCTGACGCTGGCGGCCACCATCGATTCGATCCATCACGATGCGGCCGGGCGGGTGCGCTACCACTACACCATCATTGATTTCGCCGCCCGCCATGCCGGCGGCGCCCTGGCGGCCGGCGACGACGTGGCCGAGGTCGCCTGGGCATCGCTCGATGCCCTCGGTCCCTACGATCTGTGGACCGAGGGCCACCGCGTCATCGGCATTGCCCGGCGGCTGCTGGGCATCTGATGAAAACGGTCAGACCGGTTCCAGCTCGCGCACCGGTTCGGTTTCCTCGATGCGCGGCAGCGGACGCGGCACCAGGCAATCCGGCAGCTTTCGCGGGCCGGCCATCACCGGCTCGGGCGCGGGCGGCGTCACCGGGGCGGGAGACGGACGCCGGCGGCGGTCGTCGCGATCGCCGCGGGCCGACCCCATCGGGCGATTCAACAGCCAGATGGGCACGCCGCAACTGAGCAGCATATTGGCCACGAAGAGCATATCCGAGTTCATCGGTCCCTCCTTTGTTGTCGCGGCGGCATCTTCGCCCGCCCGCCGCGGGAAATGCAAGTGGTTCGCAACACGAAAATCGCAACGGATACCACATCGATCCGACCTCCGGCGCGCGGCGGACGCGCCGGTCGTATTACAAATTTACAATGTATAATACAACAAATGCTTGCTTACCCTCGTGCAATGAGGTTCAAATCGTCTTATCGACAAGGAGACCCCCATGAGCACTGCCCATCCTGAGACGATCGCCCTGCACGCCGGCTGGCGTGCCGACCCCGCCACCACATCGGTCGCCGTGCCGATCTACCAGACCACTTCGTTCCAGTTTAATTCCACCGAGCACGCGGCGAACCTGTTCGCGCTGGCGGAGCTGGGCAACATCTACACCCGCATCGGCAACCCCACGACCGACGTGCTGGAAAAGCGCGTGGCGGCGCTGGAAGGCGGGGTGGCGGCGCTCGCGGTGGCCTCCGGCCAGGCCGCCAGCGCCATCTCGTTGCAGAACCTGGCGCGCGTCGGCGACAACGTGGTTTCCTCCACCGACCTGTACGGCGGCACCTGGAACCTGTTTCAGAACACCCTGAAGGACCAGGGCATCGAGGTGCGCTTCGTCGATCCTTCCGACCCCGAGGCGTTCGCCCGCGCCACCGACGACCGCACCCGCGCCTACTACGCCGAAACGCTGCCAAACCCGAAGCTGCGGGTGTTCCCGATCGCCGAGGTCGCCGCCATCGGCCGCCGCTTCGGCATTCCGCTGATCGTGGACAACACCGCAGCCCCGGTGCTGGTCAAGCCGCTGGAGCACGGCGCGGCGGTGGTGGTGTATTCGCTGACCAAATATCTGGGCGGCCACGGCACCTCGATCGGCGGCATCATCGTCGATGGCGGCAATTTCGACTGGGAAGCCAACCCCGCCCGTCAGCCGGCGCTGAACACCCCCGATCCCAGCTACCACGGCGCGGTGTGGACCCAGGCGGTCAAGCCGATCGGCCCGGTCGCCTACATCATCAAGGCGCGCACCACCCTGCTGCGCGATGGCGGCGCGGCGCTGAGCCCGTTCAACGCCTTCCTGTTCCTTCAGGGCATCGAGACGGTGGCGCTGCGCATCCGCGCGCACAGCGAGAACGCTCTGGCGGTGGTCAGCTTCCTCAAGGAGCGCCGCGAGGTGACGCGGGTGATCCACCCGTCCACCACCACCGGGCAGGATGCCGAGTGGACCCGCAAATACCTGCCGCGCGGCCAGGGCGGGCTGGTCGGCTTCGAGCTGGCGGGCGGGGCGGAGGCCGGGCGCCGCTTCATCGACAGCCTCAAGCTGCTCTACCACGTGGCCAATATCGGCGATGCCCGCAGCCTGGCCATCCATCCGGCCAGCACCACCCACTCGCAGCTGACCGGCGAGGAACAGGCGGCGACCGGCGTGTCGCCGGGCTATGTGCGGCTGTCGGTCGGCATCGAGCATATCGATGACATCCTGGCCGATCTGGCGCAGGCGCTGGACGCGGCGACGCGCTGAGCCGGCCCGGACGAAACGGCCGCCCGGCAGGATTTGCCGGGCGGCCGGGCGGGGCCTTGCGCGGATAATCGGCGCCTCGGTCCGGGCGGCCAGGTGGCACGGCGATTGCGTTACTAGTTTCTGCGCCGGAAACTTCCGTCCAAGGCGCTTCCGTCCAAACCGTAACAGGTCAGCGCGCTCCGGGTCTTCGTTATGGTGGGGACTTGATCGGCAAGCTGTCCCCGCTCCGGCCGACGTTGTTTATCATGGAGAAAAAGGCCATGTCGATTTCCGCGGTCGGCAGCGTGGCGCTGGCCACCGCCACCGGAACCTCCGGAGGCTCCCGCAGCACCGGCTTCGACGCCCCGATGCTGGCGGCGGTGGGTCGCCCTCCCGCCCAGCACGAACAGCGCAGCCAGTCGCTCGCCACCGGCAGCGGAGCGGCGGAACAATCCCCCGGCCTCGCGGCCGACACACGCAGCCTCTTCGGCGATGTGTTTGGTGCGCTCGGCGCGAGCGCCCCGAGTCCGGCGACAGCGCAGCGCGCCGTGGCGGCGTACAGCCGGGCGCGATGAATCCGCATCGTCGTGAGAGCGGTATTAACTTCCCGTTCACAAAATCGTTCTCAGATTGTTATGCTTGGGGTGCTTGTGTGCAGCCCCTTGGCGCGGGCATATCACGCCGAGGAGTGGGGGCGCCCTCGAACGAGACCATGCGGCGGTGTGTCATGACACAAAATTGTTGTCGGCGCGTCAATTGAATGGTGATTTGTCCCTATTTCTGTATATCATCTCCACGGATCAACGGTGACGGACGCAAACCATGGCAGTGTATGCAATCACGGGGGGCGCCGGGTTCATCGGCTCCCATCTGGTCGATGACCTGCTCGCCGAAGGCCATCAGGTACGCGTTCTGGACGATCTGTCCACCGGGCGGCGTTCCCGGCTCGATCCCCGCGCCAGCCTGCTCGTCGCGGACGTAGCCGATCCGGTTGCGCTGACCCGTCTGCTGAGCGGCGCCGACGCCGTATTCCATTTGGCCGCCATCGCCTCGGTCGTGCGCTCCCACGAGGAGTGGGCGGAGGCGCACCGGGTCAACCAGACCGGCACCGTGGCCGTGCTCGATGCGGCCCGCCAGGCCGGGCGCATCCCCGTCGTCTACGCCTCCTCGGCCGCCGTCTATGGCGACCAGCCCGGCGCCGCGCACGAGGCGCTGCCGCCCGCTCCCCGCAGTGCCTATGGCGCCGACAAGCTGGGATCGGAGTTGCATGCGGCGGTTGCCTTCGGCGTACACGGCGTGCCGACCGCCGGATTCCGGTTCTTCAACATCTATGGGCCCCGGCAGGACCCGAACTCGCCGTATTCGGGGGTGATTTCCATCTTCGCCGGCCGGGTGGCCCGGCGGGAGCGGCTGACCATCCATGGCGACGGGTTGCAGCAGCGCGACTTCGTCTATGTCGGTGACGCCGTCCGCCACCTCCGCGCCGGGCTGCGCCTGGTGCAGACGACACCGCAATCGGTGGTGCTGAACGTGTGCACGGGCAGGGGCACCACCATCCTCGATCTGGCCCGCACGATGGGGCGCATCATCGGCCGCGCGCCCGATCTGGATTTCGCGCCCGCGCGGCAGGGTGACATCCGCGCCTCGGTGGGCAACCCGCAACAGGCACGCGCGCTGCTCGACGTTTCGGCGGAAACCGGGCTTGAGTATGGCTTGTCCGCCACCCTGGCCACCGGCGACCTGCTGGTGGCGGCGTAGACCGAGACCGCCTCGCCCGCCCCGGAACCGGGGCCGGGAGGGGCGCGGGCAAAAGCTTTGAATTCAGGGTTTAAGCGGTTTCTTGGCTCCGTCCCGCGACGCCGTCCGCCGCGTTCACCAGATTTAATGCTGCATTGACGGTCAATTCATTCCGCTCCCGGGTTGCCGCGGCCTATACAAACCGCAATGACCATCGCCCGCGTGCAGTCCTTCGCCTTCTCCGGCATCGAGGCGGTGCCGGTGGAAGTGCAGGTGCAGATATCCTCTGGCATTCCCGCCTTCCTGGTGGTCGGCCTGCCGGACAAGGCGGTGGGCGAGGCGCGCGAGCGGGTGCGCGCCGCCCTGACCGCCATGGGCCTCTCGCTGCCGCCAAAACGGGTGCTGATCAACCTCGCCCCGGCCGACCTGCTGAAGGAAGGCAGCCATTTCGACCTGCCGATCGCGCTCGCCGTGCTGGCCGCCATGGACGTGCTGCCCCGCGAGGAAATCGGGGAATTCGCCGCCCTCGGCGAACTCTCGCTGGACGGCTCGCTGAACCCGGTGGCCGGGGTGCTGCCGGCGGCGATCGCCGCGTCGGCGCGCTCGCTCGGGCTGATCTGCCCTTCCGCCCAGGGCGGCGAGGCCGCCTGGGCCGGCCGCGTCGAGGTGCTGGCGCCGGCCGACCTGCTCGGCCTGATCAACCATTTCCGCGGCACCCAGGTGCTCACCCCGCCCGACCCCGCCGGCGTGGCCGAGTTGCCGGGCGCGCCCGACCTGGCCGAGGTGCGCGGCATGGAAGCCGCCAAGCGCGCTTTGGAGATCGCCGCCGCGGGTGGACACAACATCCTGCTGGTCGGCCCGCCCGGCGCCGGCAAGTCCATGCTCGCCGCCCGCCTGCCCGGCCTGCTGCCCGATCTCTCGCCGATGGCGGCGCTGGAGGTGTCGATGATCCATTCGGTCGCCGGCATGCTGGATGGCGGCCGGCTGGTCATGCGCCCCCCCTTCCGCGAGCCGCACCACAGCGCCAGCCAGGCCGCGCTGACCGGCGGCGGCCAGCGGGCGAAGCCGGGGGAGGTCAGTCTGGCCCATCGCGGCGTGCTGTTCCTCGACGAATTGCCGGAATTTCCCCGCCAGACACTCGATTCGCTGCGCCAGCCGATGGAAAGCGGACGCACCACGGTGTCGCGGGCGAGCGCGCACGTCACCTACCCGTCGCGCTTTCAGTTGATCGCCGCCATGAACCCCTGCCGCTGCGGCCATCTGGGCGATGCCTCGCGGGAATGCGGCCGGGCGCCACGCTGCGGCGAGGACTACCAGAACCGCCTCAGCGGCCCGCTGCTCGACCGCATCGACCTGACCATCGAGGTGCAGCCCACCTCGATGGCGGAGTTGTCGCGCGCCCCGCCGGGCGAGCGCAGCGCCGCGGTGGCCGCCCGGGTGGCCAGCGCCCGCCATGCCCAGCAGGCGCGCGCCGGCGAAACCGGCCCGGCCAGCAACGCCGAGGCCGACGCCAACGACCTTGCACTTCTGCCGGAGGCGCGCGGCCTGGCGGAGCAGGCCGCCGAGCGCCTGCGGCTGTCGCCGCGCGGCTTCATCCGCACCCTGCGGGTGGCCCGCAGCATCGCCGACCTCGGCGGTGCCGACGCCATCCGCCGGCAGGACGTGGCGGAGGCGCTGGCATTCCGGCATCGGATGCCGGGAAAGAAAGCATAATTCACGCCCGGAGCGCGACCGGTCCCGCCGCCATCGGGGCGTCGCTTCGGTGGGTGTGTGAGTGTTCAGCCGGCGACGGAGCTTCACCTGCCTTCAGCCATGCCCGGATCGCTCGCAATCCGCCGGCTCCCGATGAGACGCCGATCACCGTGCGGTGCAGCGCGGGAAAGAGCCCCCGGTCCTCGCCGAAGCCCATTGCAGACTACCCCATCTTACTCAATGATACCCTCGGGCCGACAAGGGAATGTGTGATAATCTTGTTAAAATGCGGAGATCCAGGCATCCAGGATATCGCAGGTGTGATTCTGTCGACAGCCATATCCGGGGAACGGCGTTAGGGGAGGGTCGTGATCATGAACAACACGCTTCGATCCGTCAGCGGCAAATCCATCAAGGAGGAGCATGACGCGCTTAGTGAACAGATCGATTTAATCGACCGATCACTTCGCATGGCGCCTCAAGATAAAGCGCACATAATATCGTCTGTAAAGAAGCTACTTGAAATTACCCAAGTCCACTTTCAGCACGAGGAGCTTATTATGGCGGAAACGAATTACGATGAATTTTTGGCACACAAGCGCGATCACCAATATCTAAGAACAAGTCTAATTCATTTTCTTGAGTCCGTTGAACACAAGACGATTCCGATATTGCCTGATGTTGGAATTAATTTAAGAAGCTGGTTGAATTTTCACATAAACAGGTTTGACAATACTTATATATCTTACATAGAATCATTGGCGGGATAGGAGCAGGCGCTCCAACGAACGGCGTCGGAGCTACGCGGCGGCATTCTTCCTGTACACACCATAAGCGGCGCCTGTCGCCGCGCCGCTACACCCGCACCCTGCTTGTGGCGCGCAGCATCGCCGACCTTGGCGGCGCGGCGGCCACCCGCCGGCAGGACGTGGCCGAGGCGCTGGCCTTCCGCCACTGCCTGCCGGGGCGGACGTGACGCCAGGCCCGCGCGCGGGAACGGCCGGCTCAACAGCCGGAGCACGGAACCCCCTTCCCGCCGGTTGATCCCCGCCCCGTCCTGGCCCAATAACCCCCGGCGGCTGACCACACGGGACCCCCGACCATGCGCTACGTCTCCACCCGCGGGCAGGCGCCCGTGCGCGATTTCTCCGGCGTGCTGCTGGCCGGGCTGGCCGAGGATGGCGGCCTGTATGTGCCCGAATCCTGGCCCGCCCTCACCCATGCCGACTGGCGCGCCCTGCGCGGCCTGCCCTACGGCGAACTCGCCGCCCGGGTGATCGCCCGGTTCGTCGGCGTCAGCATCCCCTTCGCCACCATCCAGCGCCTGTGCCACGACTCCTATGCCGGGTTCGGCCATCCCGCCGTGGTGCCACTGGTCCAGCTCGACCACGGCCTGTTCGCCTGCGAGCTGTTCCACGGCCCCACGCTGGCTTTCAAGGACATGGCCATGCAGTTGCTTGGGCGGCTGTTCGACCATGTGCTGGCCGCGCGGGATGCCCGCGTCACCATCGTCGGCGCCACTTCCGGCGACACCGGCTCGGCCGCCATCGAGGCGTTCGCCGGGCGCGACCGGGCCGATATCGTCATCCTCCACCCGGAGGGGCGCACCAGCGAGGTGCAGCGCCGGCAGATGACCACCGTGCAGGCGGCCAACGTCACCAACGTGGCGGTGGACGGCAGCTTCGACGACTGCCAGGACCTGGTGAAGGCGATGTTCGCCGACGCCCCGTTCCGCCGCGACCTGCATTTGTCGGCGGTGAACTCGATCAATTGGGCGCGAGTGGCGGCGCAGATTCCCTACTACGTGGCCGCGGCGCTGGCGCTCGGCGCGCCGGACCGCGAGGTTGCCTTCGCCGTGCCGACCGGCAATTTCGGCAACGTGCTGGCGGCCTGGGCGGCGCGGCGCATGGGCCTGCCGGTGGCCCGGCTGGTCGTCGGGTCCAACCGCAACGACATCCTGGTCCGCTTCCTCGCCGCCAACGACATGTCCATCCGTGGCGTCGAGCCGTCGCTGTCGCCGTCCATGGACATCCAGGTCAGCTCGAATTTCGAGCGCCTGCTGTTTGAATTGCTCGATCGTGACGCCGCGGCGACGCAGGCCGCCATGGCCGGGTTCCGCGCCGACGGGCGCATGCAGGTGCCCGACTACGCCTGGCAGCGGGCGACCGCGCTGTTCCACGGCTTTGCCCTCGACGACGCGGGAACGCTGGCGGAAATCCGCCGCCTGCATGCAGCCACCGGCTACCTGGCCGACCCGCATTCGGCGATCGGCATCGCCGCCGCGCGCGCCCTTCCCTGCCCCGGCGTGCCGACCGTCGCCATGGCCACCGCGCATCCGGCGAAGTTCCCCGAGGCGATGGAACGCGCCACCGGCCAGCGCCCCCCCCTGCCTTCGCGCCTGGGCGACCTATATGAGAGGGAGGAAAAATATCACCGTGCGCCCAACGACCTCGCGGCGATCGAGGCTCTGGTGCGTGCCACCGTACGAAGGAACGCCGCATGAGCCAGACCACCGCTCTCGACGGGGGCGCCATTCGCGTCACCCGGATGCCGTCCGGCCTGATCGTGGTCACCGAGCGCATGGACCGGGTGGAGACGGTGTCGTTCGGCGCCTACGTGGCCACCGGCACCCGCAACGAGCTGGCCGAGGAGAACGGGGTTTCGCATTTCCTGGAGCACATGGCCTTCAAGGGCACCGAGCGGCGTAGCGCCGCCGCCATCGCCGAGGAGATCGAGGCGGTCGGCGGCCACATGAACGCCTACACCGCCCGCGAACAGACGGCCTTCTACATCAAGGCGCTGAAGGAGGATCTGGGGCTGGCCGCCGATGTGGTCGGCGACATCCTCAGCCACTCCACCTTCGATCCGGCCGAGGTGGAGCGCGAGCGCGGGGTGATCCTGCAGGAGATCGGTCAGGCCAACGACACGCCCGACGACATCATTTTCGACCATTTCCAGGAAACCGCGTTCCCCGCCCAGCCGATGGGCAGGCCGGTGCTCGGCATCGAGCCGGGCATCCGCGACATGACCCGCGACACCCTGATGAACTACATGCGCCGCCACTACACCACCGCCAACACCGTGGTGGCCGCCGCCGGCAACCTGCATCACGAGGCGGTGCTGGAACTGGTGGACCGCCATTTCGCCGACCTGCCGCACGCCCCCGCCCCCGCCGCGGTGCCGGGGCTGTACCAGGGCGGCGAGTTCCGCGAGGCGCGCGACCTCGACCAGGTGCATATCGTGCTGGGCTTTCCCTCGGTGGCTTACGGCGACCCGGATTTCTACCCGGTGATGCTGCTGTCCACCCTGCTCGGCGGCGGGATGTCCTCGCGGCTGTTCCAGGAGGTGCGGGAAAAGCGCGGTCTGGTCTATTCCATCTATTCCTTCACCGCGCCCTATATGGATGGCGGTCTGTTCGCCATTTACGCCGGCACCGGCGAAAGCGAGGCCGGCGAGCTGATCCCGGTGACGCTGGGCGAGTTGCAGAAGGTGCAGACCGAGGCCACCGAGGCCGAGCTGGCACGGGCGCGCGCCCAGGTGAAGGCCGGGCTGCTGATGTCGCTGGAAAGCACCGGCAGCCGCTGCGAACAGTTGGCCCGGCAAATCCAGGTGTTCGGCCGGGTGGTGCCCACCGCCGAGACGGTGGCGCGCATCGAGGCGGTGACCATCGCCGATATCGGCCGCGCCGCGGTGCGCCTGTTCCGGGCCGCGCCGACGCTGGCCTCCATCGGCCCGGCCGGCCATGTGCCGGGCCTGCCGTCGATCGCCGGCCGGCTGGCGGCCTGAGCGGCGGACGGGGACCACGGACATGGACGACCTGAACCTGCTCGCCGACCTGATTGCCCGCGCCCGCGAAGCCGGCGCCGATTCGGCGGATGCGGTGCTGCTGGCCGGCACCTCGCTCGGGGTGCAGCGCCGGCTGGGCCAGACCGAACATCTGGAACGCTCCGAAAGCCGCGATCTGGGCCTGCGCGTGTTCGTCGGCCGGCGGCAGGCGCTGGTGTCCTCCACCGCGGTCGATCCCGCCGGATTTTCGACCCTCGCCGAGCGGGCGGTGGCGATGGCGCGGGTGGTGCCGGACGACCCCCATGCCGGGCTGGCCGAGTTGGCGGCGCCGCCCGAGGATGCCGGGCCGCTGGAACTGGACGACCCCGCCGAGCCGGATGCCGCCGCCCTGATCGCCCGCGCCTCGGCCGCCGAGGAAGCCGCCCTGGCGGTGCCGGGGGTGACCAATTCCGAGGGCGCCGAGGCCGCCTACGGCCGCACCGTGGTGGTGCTGGCCACCTCCGCCGGGTTCGCCGGCAGGTTCGCCCGCTCCAGCCATTCGATTTCCGCCTCGGTGCTGGCCGGCGGCGGCACCCAGATGCAGCGCGACTATGACTACGCCACCACCGTTCACCTGGCCGACCTGGACGACGCGGTGAAGATCGGCCGCAGCGCCGGCGAACGGGCGGTGGCGCGGCTGAACCCAACGCGGCCGAAGACGGCGAAAATCCCGGTGGTGTTCGACCCGCGCGTCGCCGCCGGCCTGATCAGCCACTTCGCCAGCGCCATCAACGGCGCCTCGGTGGCGCGCGGCACCAGCTTCCTGAAGGACCGCATGGGCAGCCGCATCTTCGCCCCCGGCATCGTGGTGGTGGACGACCCGCGGCGCCGGCGCGGGCTGCGCTCCCGCCCGTTCGACGGCGAGGGCGTGCCGACCCGCGAATTGCGGCTGACCGAGGATGGGGTGCTGACCACCTGGCTGCTGGATTCCCGCAGCGCCCGCCAGCTTGGCCTGCGCTCCACCGGCCATGCCGGTCGCAGCCCCGGCGGACCGCCCTCCCCGGTCACCAGCAACCTGTATCTCCGCCCCGGAACCGTCTCCCCGGCCGACCTGATGGCCGATATCCGGGAGGGACTTTACATCACCGAACTGATCGGCATGGGCATCAACATGGTCACCGGCGATTACAGCCGTGGCGCCGCCGGTTTCATGATCCGCGACGGCGTGCTGGCCGAGCCGGTGGCGGAAGTGACCGTCGCCGGCACCCTGCCGGAGATGTTCCTTGCCCTGGTGCCGGCCAACGATCTGGTGTTCCGGCGCGGCACCGATTCGCCCACGCTGCGGGTCGATGGCATGACCATGGCCGGGGCCTGACCCCCTGTAGCCGCATCCGCCGCGTCCCCATATAAGCGGCCCGATCCTGAGCCATAACGAGCACCCCATGCGTCGCACCGCTGTTCTGATCGCCGGCTTCGCTGCCCTGTCGCTGGCGCTTGCGCCGGGCCTGGCCTTTGCGCGGGCCGGCTCCGGCTCCTCCATGGGCAGCCGGGGCGGCATGACCTATTCGGCGCCGCCTTCCACCAACACCGCTCCGTCGGGGGGCATGCAGATGCAGCGCAGCATGACGCCGGCACCGGCGGCTCCTTCCTTCAACGCCCCCGGCGTGGCGCCGTCGCCCGGCTTTGCCAGGGCGCGCTCGCCGTTCATGTCCGGCCTGCTGGGCGGCCTGCTGGGGGCGGGAATCGGCGGGCTGCTGTTCGGCGGCGGGCTGTTCCACGGTATTTCCGGCTTCGGCGGCTTCCTCGGCTTCCTGTTGCAGATATTTCTGGTGGTGTGGCTGGCGCGGTTCCTGTTCCGTCGCTTCTTCGGCAGCGGGCGTCCGGCCTTCGCCGGGCCGAACATCTTCGCCCGCACCGCCGCGCCCGGCGGACCCGGCCCGATACAAGGCGGCGGCCGGGCGGCGCCGCCTCCGGTCGCCATCGCCCCGGCCGACTTCCAGGCGTTCGAGCAGTTGCTGCAAGCCGTGCAGGCCGCCTGGTCGGCGCACGACCTGGGCACGCTGCGCGGTATCGCCACCCCCGAAATGGCCAGCTACTTCGCCGAGCAACTGGCCGACCAGACCAGCCGCGGCGTGCGCAACGCCGTGACCGCGGTAAAACTGGAACAGGGCGATCTGGCCGAGGCATGGGCCGAGAACGGCCGCGAATACGCCACCGTCGCCATGCGCTTCTCGATGATCGACGTGACCCTCGACCGGGCCGGGCGGGTGGTGGAGGGCGACCCTTCGCGGCGCACCCAGGCGACCGAGATATGGACTTTCCTGCGCGCGCCTGGGGGGCGGTGGGTGCTTTCGGCGATACAGCAGACAAGGTAAGGCTAAGGCCAGGGCTCCGCTCTGGACCCGGCAGGGGTCAGCGGACCCCTGCACCCCGTTACGTTTAGGCCAGTTACTGGGGCCAGCATGAACGTCGCCACCCCGGAGACCGCCCGCAGGCCGGGGGCAAGCCTGTAACGCGCTGTTCCCCGGGCCGGCGATCTCCGTTAGCGTGCCCCCCTTCAACTTGCCGGGAGGGCCAGCAGCCGCCATGAGAGCACGCGACCTGGGTCTGGCCTGCGGCACCCTGCCGCCGGGACATCTGAACACGATCGCCGACGTGGCGGGCGTGACCGTGGGGCACGCCACCGTGCTGGAAGGCGACGTGCGCACCGGCGTCACCGCCATCCTGCCGCATCCGGGCGACGTGTTCCGCGACAAGCCGATGGCGGCGGCGCATGTGCTGAACGGCTTCGGCAAAAGCGTCGGGCTGATGCAGATAGAGGAACTCGGCCAGTTGGAGACGCCGATCCTGCTGACCAACACGTTTTCGGTGCCGGCCTGCGCCAACGCGCTGATCCGCCACGCGGTGTCGGCCAATCCCGACATCGGCCGGCGCAGTTCCACCGTCAACCCGGTGGTGTGCGAGTGCAACGACGGCTACCTGTCCGACATCCAGGCCATGCTGGTCACCGCCACCGACGCCATCCTGGCGATCGAGGCGGCCACCGTCAGTTTCGCCCTCGGCGCGGTGGGGGCGGGTGCCGGCATGAGTTGTTTCGGCTTCAAGGGCGGCATCGGCTCGGCCTCCCGCGTGGTGACGCTGGACGGGGCGGCGCATGTGCTGGGCGTGCTGGTGCTGGCCAATTTCGGCCGCCCCGGTGAGTTGCGCCTGCCCGATGGGCGGGTGCTGGACCCGTCATCGGGACCGCAGGAGGAAGCCGGGTCGGTCATCGTGGTGGCGGCGACCGACGTGCCGCTGGAGCACCGTCAGTTGCGCCGGGTGATCCGCCGCGCCGGCGTGGGCCTGGCGCGCTGCGGCAGCTTCTGGGGCCACGGCAGCGGCGACGTGTTCCTGGGTTTCACCACCGCCAACCGGGTGCCGCACACCACCAAGGCCGACCTGCTGCCGATGCGCGTGCTGGCCGAGGGCAGGCTGGACCTGCTGTTCCAGGCAATCGCCGAGGCAACGCAGGAAGCGGTGCTGGACGCGCTGGCCGCCGCCGAAACCACCGAAGGCCGCGCCGGCCATGTCCGCCCGGGGCTGCGGCATGTGCTGGCGGGGAAATGAACCTGGCTATTGACGATGATCAGATCGTGCCGGCTCGCGGCTTGCACCCATCGGCAGCACGATGACCCAGGTGGCCCACCCGCGTGTATTTCATCCCGATGACCGGGACGACGACAAAAACCCCGGCGCCGAAGGCGGAGGTCAAGGCGACCGCCGCCGGCGGTCTTTCAGCCCGCCACGTCCACCAGCACAAGCTCGGCATCCTCGGTGGCGGTGATCTCCACCGCGTCCTCGCCGGTGATGGTGGCCCCGTCGCGGGTGCCCACCGCCACCCCGTTCACCGTCACCGCCCCCACCGCCGGCACCAGATAGCCAACCCGCCCAGCGCCGATCGGCTGGGTGATGGTCTGCCCGGCGCGCAGCTTGCCGGCCAGCACCGCGGCGTCGGCGTACAGCTCCAGCGCCGACCCGTCCGCCCCGGTGCGGCCCCCGGTGCGGCCATCGGCCAGCGGAACCAGCGCCCCTTCCACCCGGCCGGGAAACCGCCGCGTGCCCCAGCCCGGCGCCACGCCCCGGGTGCCCGGCAGAATCCATATCTGGAACAGCCGCGTGGGCACTTTCTCCCGGTTGTATTCGGCATGCACGATGCCGGTGCCGGCGTGCATCACCTGCACGTCGCCCGCTTCGGTGCGGCCCTCGTTGCCCAGGCTGTCACGATGGGTAATGGCGCCCTCGCGGATATAGGTCACGATCTCCATCTCGCGGTGCGGGTGCGGGTCGAACCCGGTGCCGGGGGCCACCTCGTCGTCGTTCCACACCCGCAGGCCGCCCACGCCCATGCGCGCCGGGTCGTGGTAGTCGGCGAAACTGAAATGGTGGCGGGCGTTCAGCCACTCATTGCGGAACCGCCCGAGGGCGGCGAAAGGCTGGACCTGGATCATGGTGCTGTTCCCCTCATCATTGTTCGATGTCGGAATTTCTTCCATCAAACTATGATCGGTCAGACCCTTCTTCAAGAGGCACACACCCCCCGCCCGCCGGCACGGCGGCCATGCCCAGCGCGCGCAGCAACTCGCCCAAGCCCCTAAGCTGCTCGCCGGACAGGCCCGACATGGCGTGGGCGATGTCCGCCGCATGCCGGGGGAAAACCTCCTCGATCATCGCCCGGCCCGGGCCGGTCAGCTCCACCCGCACGGCGCGCCGGTCCGCCGGGTCGCGTACCCGGCGGACCAGGTCGCGCCGCTCCAGCTTGTCCACTAGGTCGGTCATGTTGCCGGCGCTGGTCAGCACCTTGCGGCCCAGCTCGCGATGGGTCATCGCCCCCTTGTGCAGCAGCGCCTCCAGCACCCCCAGCTGGGTCGGGGTCAGGCCGCGTTTGGCCAGCGCCGGCTCGACGCGCGCCAGCACCGAGCGGCTGGCGCGCATCAGCTTGACATAGGCGCGCACCGCTTCCTCGACCGCCGGGTCATCCACGCCGAACATCTCAACGGCTCATGATCACAGGAAGGTCGGCGTTTTCCAGCACGTGCCGGGTCACCCCCCCAAGGATGAGCTGGCGCAGGCGGGAATGCGAATAGGCCCCCATGCACAGCAGATCGGCGCCGAAATCGCGCACCGCCCGCAGCAGCCCCGCCCCCACGTCGCGCTCGACCGGCCGGAAGCCAGCCGGCTCGGCCTGCACGCCGTGCAGCGCTAGGTAGTCGAGCAGCGCCGGCGCGCCGGGGCCGTGGCGCTGGTAGTCGTCCGAGTGCAGCACCCGCACCGCCTCGGCCCGTTGCAGCCAGGGAATGGCGGCCCATACCGCCGAGGCGGATTCAGCGGTGCCGTTCCAGGCCAGCGCGATGCGCCGGCCGATCACCGCGGGGGCGTGCCGCGGCGCGATCAGAACGGGCCGCCCCGACCCGAACAGCACCGCGTGCAGCGCCTCGGAGGACGCCACCTCCTCGCCGGCCTCGGGATGCGGCACGATGGTCAGGTCGGCCAGCCTGGCCTGCTGGCTCACCAGATCGTCCTCGCGGCCGGTGACCGTAGCGAAGCTGGCGGTGGCGCCGCCGGCGCCGAACCGCGCCTCCTGCACGGTCACCCCGTGCGCGGCCACGAACTGATCGAACATCGCCCGCACCGCCTGCGCGCGATCGGCGCTCTCCTGCTCGATGGCCGCCAGCATCTCCGCCATCATCGCGGCGGACAGGCCCTCGGCGGCCAGCGGCGCGACATCGCGGCCGTCCACCCGCACATGCAGCGCGGTGACATGAGCATTCCACAGGCGGGCCACGGTCAGCGCGGTGGACAGCGCCGCCTCGCCGGCGGCGGTGCTGGTCAGCGGCAGCAGCAGCTTGCGGATGGCCATGGCAGGTTTTTCCCGAACAACAGCCCACGAAGGTATCAAGCCGGCGTGGTCAGAAACTGCCGCACCGCCGCCAGCGCGCCGGCCGCATCGCTGGCGTCCACCGCCAGCCAGTCGCCCCCGCCCTGGTCGGCCGCGGCGGCGCGGCGCAGCACCGCGACATCGGCGTCGGAGGCATCGGCCCGGCGGCCCGCCACGCGCGCTTCCAGCACGCCGAGCGGCGCCCGCAGCCAGACGCCGAGAAAATGCGCCGGCCCCGCCGCCCGCGCAACGGCCGCGCGGTCGGCCGGGTCGAGGAACGTGGCGTCGGCGATGGCGGCATGGCCGGCGGCGGCGGTCTCACCCACGGCATGGCACAGCCCGGCCAGCACCTCGCGGCTGACCGCCTCGGCGTAGGCCGATGGCGGCAGGCGCTGCTCGGGCGCCACGCCGTAACGGCGCTTGCGTATTTCGTCGCTGCGCAGCACCAGCGCGCCCGGGGCGGCGCCCAGCGAGGGCGCCAGCGCCCGGGCCAGCGTCGATTTGCCGCTGCCCGGCAGCCCGCCCACCGCCACCACCACCGGCGGCGGTGGGCGCAGGTAAGCCATGGCGGCGTCCAGATAGCGGTCCGCCTCGCCGCGCCGGTCGCGGCTGGCCTCGACATGGGCGCGCACCATGGCCCGCAGCGACAGGAAGGGCGGCAGGCCGGTGACGAGATCACCATCGCCGGTGCGCGCGACATAGCGGTTCAGCACCCGGTTGGCGGCCGGCCGCCCGGCCCGCACGTCCAGATCCATGAGCAGGAACGCCAGATCGTAGCCCAGGTCGATGGTGGCGAGGTCCTCGTCGAACTCCAGCGCGTCGAACGGCACCGGCCTGCCCTGCCACAGGCATATGTTGCCCAGATGCAGGTCGCCATGGGCGCGGCGGACGAAGCCGTCGGCGCCGCGGTCGCGCAGCCAGGCAGCCCGGGTGGCCAGCGCGGCCAGCACCGCATCCCGCCAGTTCCGCACCCGCGCCGCCGGCAGACCGGCCGCCAGCGCCGCCTCGGCGTTGCCCTCGGCCACGCCGCGCATCGCCGGCACCTGGTCCTTGCCGGCAGCCGGCAGGGCGGCGTGCCAGGCGGCGACCGAGTCGCCGAGCGCGTCCAGCATGGCGGGGTCGAAGCCGGCGGACAGGCGGCGCTCCAGAAAGTCATCCGCCGGCACGCGCGCCATGCGCACCACCCAGTCCACCGCCTCGCCCTCGCCGCCCAGCGCCAGCGTCCCGTCCGGGCGGCGCACCACCGGCACCACGTCGCGGTACAGCCCCGGCGCGGCGGCGCGGTTGAGGTCGAATTCGCGCAGCGCGGCGCGCCGGCGTTCGGCCAGCGGGGTAAAGTCCAGAAAGGACAGACGCACCGCCTTGCGCAGTTTCCACGCGGTATCGGCGCCGAGGAAAACCGCGGAAATATGCGTCTCCACCGGCGGCGCGCCGGCGAGGCCCCGCAGCAAAGCGGCGGTTTCCGCCTGGGCCGGGGGAATGGCCAAGGCTACGGATACAGCTTGACGATGTCCCAGCCCTCGGCCGAGCGCGTGTACACGCTGCGGTCGTGCAGCCGGAACGGCATGTCCTGCCAGAACTCGAACCGCGCCGGCACCACGCGATAGCCCGACCAGAATGGCGGACGGGGAATCTCGTCGCCCAGATACGCGGCCTCGTATTGGGCCACACGCAGCAGCAGGGCGCCGCGCCCGGGCAGCGGACGCGACTGCTCGGAGGCCCAGGCGCCGATGCGCGACAGCCGCGCGCGGGAGGCATAGTACGAATCGGCCTCGGCGTCGGAGACATGCTCCACCGCGCCTTCGATGCGCACCTGCCGGCGCAGGCTTTTCCAGTGGAACAGCAGGGCGGCGTGCGGGTTGGCGTTCAGTTCCTCGCCCTTGCGGCTTTCCTTGTTGGTGTAGAAGACGAAGCCGCGCGCATCCCATTCCTTCAGCAGCACCATGCGCGCCGAGGGGCGGCCCTCCGGCGTGGCGGTGGCGACCGTCATGGCGTTGGGATCGTTCGGCTCGCTCTGCTCGGCCTCGGCGAACCAGGCGCGGAACTTTTCGAACGGGTCGGACATGGGCAAGCGTGTCTCCTGCGTCGCCGGTATGTGGCACCGGCGGCCGGAGGAAGGAAGGCCAGGTGAAGGCTTGTTCACCAAGGCCGATCAGAAAATATATCACCTTCCCCAAACTCTCCTATTGCCAACAACCCTCCAAAGTAATGGGTTCCAAGGGGCCACCGCCGTCGCGCCAAAGGCGCGCTGCGCGCGACGGCGGGGTCCAGGGGCAGCGCCCCTGGCCTTCCTTCCCGCGCTTGCCCCCGTGCCCATGCCTGTGCCACCACGGCACAGGAATGACGGCGAAACGTAGGATTTCAGATATGACTCATGGCGAGCAAGCGGCCGGACCCGCAAAGGGCACGCTGATGAAGGGGCGTCGTGGCCTGATCATGGGGGTGGCGAACGACCGCTCGCTGGGCTGGGGCATCGCCGCCGCCTGCGCGGGACAGGGCGCCGAACTGGCCTTCACCTATCAGGGCGAGGCGCTGGAAAAGCGGGTGCGCCCGCTGGCCGCCGGGGTCGGCAGTTCCCTGCTGATGCCGTGCGACGTCGCCGACGACGCCAGCATCGACGCCGCCTTCGCCACCCTGGCGGAAAGCTGGGACAGCCTGGATTTCCTGGTCCACGCCATCGGCTATGCGGACAAGCAGTTCCTGCGCGGGCGCTACGTGGACACCCCGCGCGACGCTTTTCTGCAGGCGCTCGACATCTCCTGTTACAGCTTCACCGCGGTGGCGCGAAGGGCGGCGGCGATGATGCGCCCGGGCGGGGCGATGCTGACCCTGAGCTACCTTGGCGCCGAGCGCTGGACGCCGCATTACAACGTGATGGGGGTGGCCAAGGCCGCCCTGGAAGCCTCGGTGCGTTACCTTGCCGCCGATCTCGGGCCGGACAATGTGCGGGTGAACGCCATCAGCGCCGGGCCGATTCGCACCCTGGCGGCCTCCGGCATCGGCGATTTCCGTTATATTCTCAAATGGAACCAGTACAACGCGCCGCTGCGCCGCAACGTCACCATCGAGGACGTGGGCGGGGCCGGTCTGTATCTGCTGTCCGACCTGTCATCGGGGGTGACCGGGGAGGTGCACCATGTCGATGCCGGCTACCATATCCAGGGCATGAAGAACCCGGACGCCCCGGATTTCACCCTCAGCAACGAGTAATCAGGCCGGGCCGTGTCGCATAACAGCTTCGGCCACCTGTTCCGCGTGACCACCTGGGGCGAGAGCCACGGGCCGGCGATCGGCTGCGTGGTCGATGGCTGCCCGCCCCGCCTGAAGCTCAGCGAAGCCGACATCCAGCCCTGGCTGGACCGCCGCCGGCCCGGCCAGTCGCGCTTCACCACCCAGCGGCGGGAGCCGGACCAGGTGCGCATCCTGTCCGGCGTGTTCCAGGGCATGACCACCGGCACGCCGATCGCCCTGCAGATCGACAATGTGGACCAGCGGTCGAAGGATTACGGCGACATCGCCGACCGTTTCCGCCCCGGCCATGCCGACCTGACCTACGAGCTGAAATACGGCATCCGCGACCCGCGCGGCGGCGGGCGCAGCTCGGCGCGCGAAACCGCCATGCGGGTGGCCGCCGGCGCGGTGGCGCGGCTGGTGCTGGGCGCGCGGCTGCGCATCCGCGCCGCCCTCGTGCAGATCGGCCCGCACCCCATCGACCGGTCCCGCTGGGACTGGGACGCGGTGGACCGCAACCCGTTCTTCTGTCCCGACCCGGTCGCCGCCGGGCAATGGGAAACCTACCTGGACGCGGTACGCCATGCCGGCTCCTCCTGCGGCGCGGTGGTGGAAGTGGTGGCCGAGGGCGTGCCGCCCGGGTTGGGCGCGCCGGTTTACGCCAAGCTCGACGCCGACCTGGCCGCGGCGCTGATGGGCATCAACGCGGTGAAGGGGGTCGAGATCGGCGACGGATTCGCCACCGCTTCGCTGTCGGGCGAGGCGAATGCCGACGAAATGCGCATGCGGGACGGGGTGGTGGCGTTCGCCTCCAACCATGCCGGCGGCATCCTGGGCGGCATTTCCACCGGCCAGCCGGTGGTGGCCCGGTTCGCGGTGAAGCCGACCAGTTCCATCCTCACGCCGCGCCATTCGGTGGACCGGCACGGGCAGGAGGTGGAGGTATCCACCAAGGGGCGGCACGACCCTTGCGTTGGCATCCGTGCCGTGCCGGTGGGCGAGGCCATGGTCGCCTGTGTCCTGGCCGATCACCTGTTGCGGCAGCGTGCCCAGAACCCGGACGCGCCCGACACCCCTCGCCTTCCCCGCAATTGACAGGGGCGGCCTGAATGACCGAGGCCGGGAGTCGGAAAAAATACAGGACCGCTGCGGTCCCCTCTCGACCCCGGACCGAATTTCGTGCGATCAAAGGGGGGAACAAGGCTCTGGGCCACCCAGACACCCAGTGAGGACGGCATGACCGCTGACAGCGACCTGATTTCCGTCGCCTCCCTCGAAGCGTTCGTGGCACTCGCCGGCGCCCGGCTGTGGCGCGAGCGGCTGGCGGCGATCGAACGGGCGGTGGCGCAGGGCCAGCGTCAGGGCCAGGCGGCGCTGCAACGGCACAGCGTGGAAGTGACCATCGAGCGGCTGCGCCGGCGCAGCATCCGCGCCCCCGGCGCGGCGGAGCGGCGCCTGGCCGCGCTGGCGGCCGAGGCGGTGCGGACGCATCGCGGCCTGTCGCGCGGCGGGCGCGAGCGCCTGCGCGCGGCATTGCGGGCCGGGCTGGCGGAAGGCGCCACGCTGATGCCGCTGGTCCACCTGCTGCGCACCGCGATGATGCAGCGCGAGCGCGGCTTCGACGTGCGTTTCGCCGGCTTCGAGGACGGCGCCCCGTTCGACCTGCTGCTGTCGCGCGGCGGCATGGAGGCCGAGCTGGCCTGCGACGTCGTCTCGGCCGAGGAGGGCCGCGACGTGCATCGCGGCGCCTGGGTGCGGCTGGTGGACCGCATCGACCCCGATTTGCAGACCTGGCTGTCGGCGCATCCCGGCCGCTATCTGCTGAAGCTGACCCTGCCGCAGGGATTGCGCGAAAGCGGGCTGCCGGAGGCCGGCGAGCCGGATGCGCTGGCGGCGTTGCACCAGCGCATCCGCGCCATGCTGGAAGGCAGCCAGCGCGCCGACCAGGACGAGGCGGCGGTGCTGCGGCTGGACCCGCTGATGCTGGCCGCCGCCCAGGCCGACGAGAACGGCCTGATGTCGTCGCTGCGGCGCGAATACGGCCACGAGGCGCATCTGGCCGTCACCGCCGCCGGCGGCGGCGTGTTCGTGCTGGCGGCGCGCGCCGGGCGGGAGAACGAGGTGGCGGTGGCCATCCGCCGGCGCATGGCGGCGGTGGCGCCTTCCCGCCTGACCGGCGCGCGGCCGGGCATCCTGGCGATGTTCATCGAGGACACCGACCGGCTGGAATGGCGGCATTTGCGCGAGAAGCTGGAACTGGAGGGCGAGGCGCGGCAGTTCCTGACGCTGCCGGAGGCACGGCAGGTGGTGGCGGTGACCTGTGTTTCACGCCTGGAACTGTTCGCCGCGCCCGGATCGGCGCCGGAGGGCGAATTGCGCTTCCGCAACCCTGCCCACCCCGCCGCCCGGGCGGCGGCGCTGGCGCCGGCGGTGATGTCGTCCGTGTAACGCCGACACGGCATTGTGCGCGCCGTACCGCGTTCGTTCATCGCCGGGTCACGCCGAAGCGCCGAAACTGCCATCGGGCAGCCATGTTCATGGCCTTGTCCTGGACCTTGATGGCTGGCAGGAGATCACGCATGACCGCAACCGATTACGACCGCAAGCTGGATGAATTCGACCGGCTGCTGAACGACCCGGACGCGCCGATCGTGCCCTCGCGGGTCTGGACGCTGCTGGCCGAGATCACCCAGCAGGACATTTCGCTCGCGGCGGCGGCAAGGGCGGCGGAGGCGAGGGGAGCGGCTTAATTCCCGCGACCGCCTCGCCGCCGGCGGAGCAGACCGAGGCCCAGCAGGCCAATGATCGCGACCGCGCCGCCCGGCGCGGGCACCGGGGTGGCGGTCACCGCGGCCTGAAGCCGGATGATGTCGGAGTCCAGTTCGAGGCCCTGCAAGGTGGAGCCGGGGATCGACTGGAATGAAATCGACAGCGTGTTGCTGTCAGCCAGGAACAGGGCCGGATCGACCGAAAAGGCGGTCAGCGCGGTCGGGAAGGCCCGGACGTCGCCGAGGGAGCCGATCTCGGTGCCGTTCAGGCTGAGCACCACCGGAGAATCGGTATCGCCGAAGGCACTCCACAGGCCGCTGAGCCTGGCCGTGCCCGGCACCGAACCGGCCAGGCTGAAATCGATGCTGTAGGTAACGCTGGTACCGCCCAGTTCGTAGGCTTCGCCGGTAAACGGCAGGCCCAGCCAGGAACTGCCGGAGGTATCGGGCAAGGCCGGGGGGACGAAGGACGCGGCCGCCGAACCGGACACCGTCCCGAGCGGGTCACGCGGGAGAGTGAAGCTCCAGGTGCCGCCGCCGGCGGTGGCGTTGGTTGACAGATCGATGCTGCCCGGGAAGGTCGGCGGAATCAGGATGGGCGGCGGAATGATGGGCCAGCCGCCCTGCGTGCCGCCGCCGCCGTAGGTCTGTGCCTGGGCGCTGGCGGCAAGGCCGAGGGCAAAGGCGAAAGTCGTGATGATCTTGCGCATGTCCCGGTCTCCGCTGCGGCCGAATTGGTTCCTGATTGGAATATTATGCGGGTTTGGTTGCGGCCACAACCGGCGACGCGGTGACAGAAATCTGACAGGTCGGGAGAGTGTTGCCGGCTCGCGCCGTCGCCGACGGAGGCGATAAAGGCCCGAGCGCGAGACCCGTCGTAAAATCCCGCGCATCCGCCAACCGATCGTCAGCGGGTGCGGATGTCGTTTCCAGGCATCGCCTGACGGGGACTACCTCGCGATGTAGAAACACCGGCTTCCCACAGTACTTGTGGCGGAAATACTTGTCTGCCCGCAGACCTCGTCGGCAACCGGGGCGCGGACGAGCTTCACCGTATCGGTCACGGTGGTGGCCCGCCGCGCGGTTTCCAACAGTTCCGGGGGGCACTCCCGCGCAGGCTACAATCCGAACAGCCGCAGCACCACCGGCACCACCACGGCGGTGAGCAGCCCGTTCAGCCCCATGGCGATGCCGGCGAAAGTGCCCGCCACCGGGTCGATCTGGAAGGCCCGCGCGGTGCCCAGCCCGTGCGCGGCCAGCCCCATCGCAAAGCCGCGCGCCATCGGCGAGCGCACCCGCAACGCCGCCAGCAGCGGCCAGCCGACCATGGCGCCCAGGATGCCGGTGATGATCACCAGCGTCGCGGTGAGCGCCGGATCGCCCCCCAACTCGCGCGCCACCCCCATGGCGATGGCCGCCGTCACCGATTTCGGCGCGATCGCCGCCAGCACCGGCGCCGGCGCGCCAAGAGCGGCGGCGATGGCGACCGCCGAAACCACCGCGGTCACCGACCCGGCCAGCAGCGCCGCCAGCAGCGGCAGCAGCGCCTGCGCCACCTCGCGCCGGTGCCGCCACAGCGGCACCGCCAGCGCCACCGTCGCCGGCCCGAGCAGGAAATGCACGAACTGGGCGCCGTTGAAATAGGTCGCGTAGGGCGTTCCGGTGGCCCGCAGCAGCGCGACCATGAGGGCCACCGCCAGCAGCACCGGGTTGGCCAGCGGGTGCCGTCCGCAGGCGGTCCAGAAGCGATCGGCCAGCAGATAGGCCGCCAGCGTGGCGGTCAGCCACAGCAGCGGGCTGGCCGCCAGATAGACCCACAGCACCCCAAGGTCGCTCATCGCCGCACCCAGCTTGCCACCAGCGCGAACACCCACCCGGTCACCGCCAGCGTCAGCAGGGTCGAGACCACCAGCGCCACCAGCAGCCCCGGCCCATAGCGAAGCAGCACCGCGCCCTGCTGCACCACCCCGGTGCCGGCCGGCACGAACAGCACCGACAGGTTGGCCAGCAGCCATGCCGCCACCAGGCCCAGCGCGGTCCGGTCCGCCGGCGGCGCGTGCGGCTGCACCCGCTCGCGCAGCAGCAGCAGGGCGAACAGCAGCACCATGCCAATCACCGGCCCCGGCAAGGGCAGCCCGGCCGCGCGGGCGGCGGCATCGCCGGCCAGTTGGCACCCCAGCAGCAGCACCAATGCGCCCAGCATGGCCGCCGCTCAGCCCCGGACCGCCCCGGCAAGGCCGGGAACCGCGAAAAGCAACGTATTCTCCGGGATCACCATCCCCTCCTCCACCAGCGCACGGAAACCCGGCGATGCTTGAACCCGCTGATTTCCAAGGTCCATAGCGTCCGCACCCCCGCCGTCGCAAAGCTGCCACCCATCCCGGTCAGCGGCAGACCAGCCTCAGCGGCGGAGCGGCGGGCCGATGCGCTGGTCAGCGGCCGGGGACGCCCGGCCGGGGCACTGGCGAAGCGGCGCTGAACGGAGGCTATAGTCCCGGCCCCACCGGGATGGAGACGCCCGTGCGACCTTTCCTGCTGCTCGCGGCCCTGCTGCTGGCCGCCCCCGCCCTCGCCCAGCCGGCGCCGCATGCCGAGGCGCCCCGCGCCGAAGCCGCCATCGACGCCCCCCCGAAGCTGCCGCGGGACAGCGTGACGCGGCAGACGCTGGCGCTGCCGGGCCGCACCTTCCGCTTCACCGCGACCGCCGGGTCGTTCCGGCTGACCGACGCGCAGGACAGGCCGCAGGCCGACATCGCCTATACCGCCTACACGCTGGACGATGCCGACCCGCATACCCGCCCGGTCGCCTTCGTGGTGAATGGCGGCCCGGGCGCCTCCTCCGCCTGGCTGCAACTGGGCGGACTCGGCCCGTGGCGGCTGGCGCTGGACGGGCCGCCCACCCCCTCGACGTCGCCGCTGCCGGTGGCCAACGCCGACACCTGGCTGGACTTCACCGACCTGGTGTTCATCGACCCCCCCGGCAGCGGCTTCAGCCGGCTGGCCGGCACGTCGGACGAAACGCGGCGGCGCTTCTGGTCGGTGGAAGGCGACATCCCGCCCATCGCCGAGGTGATCCGCCGCTGGACCGTCCAGCAGGGGCGCGCCGCCTCGCCGCATCTGGTGGTCGGCGAAAGCTACGGCGGCTTCCGCGCCCCGCGGCTGGCGCTCTCGTTGCAAACCGGCGAGGGGCTGGGCGTGAGCGGTCTGGTGCTGGTTTCGCCGGTGCTGGATTTCGACTGGCTGCCCCGGGGCACCGACCCGATGGCGCTGGTCGGCCGCCTGCCGTCGATGGCGGCGGTGGCGGCCGAGGCGGCGGGGCGGGAGCCGGATCTGGCGGCGGTGGAGCAATATGCCGCCAGCGAATTCATCGCCGACCTGCTGCGCGGGCCGCGCGACGCCGCGGCGGTCGAGCGGCTGACCACCCACGTGGCGGCGCTGACCGGGCTGGAGCCGGCGCTGGTGCGTCGCCACGCCGGGCGGATCGGCCTGCGCAGCTTCCAGCGCGAGCGTGTGCCCGGCGAGATGGCCAGCGCCTATGACGCCACCGTGGCATCACCGGATGCCACCCCCGGGGCGGCGTGGAACAACCAGCCCGACGCCGTGCTGGACGCGCTGCGCGCGCCGCTGACCCGGGCGATGCTGGAGGTTTATCGCCGCCTCGGCTGGCAGGCCGACGGCGAGTACCAGGTGCTGAACGACGCGGTGGCGCGCGCCTGGGATTGGGGGCACGGGCTGGACCGGCCGGACTCGATGAGCCAGTTGCGCGAGGCGCTGGCGCTGGACCCGGCCCTGCGGGTGCTGGTGGTGCATGGGCGCGACGACCTGGTGACCCCGTATTTCGCCACCCGGCTGCTGCTGGCGCAATTGCCGCAAATCGGCGCCCCGGACCGGGTGCGGCTGCTGGTGACGCCCGGCGGCCATATGCTGTACCTGCGCGACGCCAGCCGGGCGGCGCTGCACGACGCGGCGCGGTTGCTGGTGGACCGGTAGCGCCGGAACCGCTCGCATTGGATGCCGAACGCCCGGCGCTGTATCCGCGCCGCGGGGTATGGGAAGGCTCGCATGCCTGACGAAAGCGCTCCAGCCGCACGGATGTTCGGCCGCTTGCGCGGCGTCCGTTCACCGCCCGTCAGGCGGCCTCCGCCAGGGCCGCCGCCTGGATGTGGTCCATCGCCCGGTCCACCTGCTCCAGTGTCTCATCGTTCTGCATGAACGACAGGCCCAGCACGCCGCCGCCCGACCGGACCAGGCGCGCGTGCGCCTTGCCGTCCACTCCCGGCAGGCTGATCTCAACCGCCATGCCCGTCTGCGCCACCCGGTCGCATTGCAGGGCGGCGCCGCCGCGCGAGATGTCGTTGATGACGACATTGCGCGGCTTCTCGCCGGGCACGTGCAGCTCGGCGATCATATCCCCCCCCGGAATGCGTTCGTAGCGCCGCCGGCCAGGCTCCTCGGTGTGCGACATGGCCTTCAGGAACTGCTTGATCTCGTCGCCCAGAATATGGGCCGTGTGGCCCAGGTCGTCGGCGACCGTCACCACAAGCTGACTCGCCTCACCGGCGGTCGCCGATACGCCGGAGACGTCGCGCATGGCCTCGGTGGTCTGATGGGTGGCCGCCGTCATTGCCTGCACGCTGGCGGCGATGTCGCGGGTGGTCGCGCCCTGTTCCTCGACCGCCGAGGCGATCACCGTCGCCACCTCGTCGATCCGGGTGATGACCGCGCGGACCTCCTGAACCGCGCCGACCGCCTCGCCGGTGGCGGTGCGGATGGCGGCGATCTGCCCGGCGATCTCCCGGGTCGCCCGCGCCGTCTGGGCGGCCAGCGCCTTCACCTCGCCGGCGACCACGGCAAACCCACGGCCCGCCTCCCCCGCCCGCGCCGCCTCGATCGTCGCGTTCAGCGCCAGCAGGTTGGTCTGCGCGGCGATGTCGTCGATCAGGCGAACAACGGTGCCGACCCGCTCGGCCGCCGCCGCCATGCCGGTAACCTTGGCGTCGGTCGTCGTCGCCCGCTCCACCGCCTCCCGCGCCGCCGCCGCCGCCCGGGATGCCTGCTGGCCGATCTCGCCGATGCTGGCCGACATCTGCTCGGTCGCCGCGGCCACCGCGGCGAGGCGTTGGGCGGACGCCGCCGCGCCCTGCGCCGTCTGCTCCGAGCACGCCCGCGTGCGCTGGGTGGCCGCGAACACTTCCTGCGCGGTGTGGCGCGCCTGCTCGGCCGACTGCTCCAGACCCTCCATCACCCCGGAGGTCGAGGTGCCGAAATCCTGGGTGTGCTGGTCCATCGCCGCCTGCCGCCGGTCCTTCGCCTCGCGTATCCGTCCGGCCTCGCCCTGCAGGTCGTGCGCCTCCTGGGCGTTGCGCAGGAACACCAGCAGGGCCTGGGTCATCCGGCCGATTTCGTCGCGCCGGCTCATCGAGGGGAGATCCTGGAAATCGAGGAAGTAGTACAGCCCGCCGGAAGTCCTGACCCCATTTCACCGGCGCTCAGGCGGCGAGCGGCTTGCCGGTCATGGTCCACTTGAACGGCTTGGCGAGGGTGCGGTTGAAGTAGGCGATGAAGGCCTCGATC
>Ga0302319_10003571_pt1 | contig 32443 bp, 28 predicted proteins | sample Bog_T0_2_FD_203319 | JGI IMG/M metagenome (GOLD analysis project Ga0302319, IMG submission 203319) | Peat permafrost microbial communities from Stordalen Mire near Abisko, Sweden - Bog_T0_2 | ecosystem: Environmental > Terrestrial > Soil > Wetlands > Peat | place: Sweden: Abisko, Stordalen Mire... | reverse complement strand
GAGCCAACGGCGCGGGCAGCGGCTCAACTCAATCACCCGGACTTACGCGAAAAATGAGTGCGAGCCGTTTCGCTGTCGCCGGAACCGCCCGAGCTATGGGGAAATTTCGCCGTTTTTCCCTGCGCATTCACAAATCCAGGTGACCCCCACTGCGCGCTTTGAGTCATCGTTCAAGAGCAATGCTGACGTCATCCCAAAATACGGTCCCCGAACCTTGGTTCCGAATGAGGTGAATGCGAAGTGTGCCAGGCGCTGCCACTGTTACAGAATGCTGTACCAACTGCCAGCTTTCTCGCGGTTTATAAAGACTGGACGATGTCGCCAGTTTGGATCCTAGATCATAAACGGTAATCTGGGCGCTGGCCGTGGCGTCAGCGGGGCCTGCAACCCAGGCCGTTATCGAATAGGTATGTCCAGCCCTGAGCCCAGCTATATCCTGGTACACGCTGCCGGCTCCGTCTGCCTCCCTTAGACTCTGACGCCCGCTGCGAGCCCGCGCAGTGCTTGGGCTCGCGCTGACATCTAGATACGAAGACCAGGCAGAGAGGTTGGCATCCTCAAACCCAGCGTCTAACACCTTGTCTTGGAGCCGCTCTATCGGTTTTGGGGGAACCGGAGTGAGGCCAAACGTGGTTTTAGCCGAACAAAGTATGAACTGATCCAAGTAGTAGCACTTGCCAGGGCCGGTTGGCCCGTCGGCGATTTGCTGGGCCAGGAAAGGGGTAACGATATACGCGGAGTCAGGCGAAAGCGGCTTGGATGAGAGGGCCGAGACAGCCTCGCCGCACTGCATTTCTTTATTCATTTCCGTGTACCGAGCCGCGTAGTAGCTGTTGATTCCCATTCGTTGCGCAGCGGCCAAGAATCCGAAGATACGATAACCGTCCGCCCCTCCTGGAGATGCGGCGGATCCGCACTGCCAAGGAGGCATGATCATAAGATTCTTATGAAATTTGCCAAGTTCCGACCAAACACCCGATCGAAGGGGGGACCCATATCTTTGGTTGTTTGCGGAGCGTACCCATCGGCGGAGTCCGTGAGTATCGGCAAGTTGGAGCAGCAATGCGAGGGATAACAGCAATGTAGCCCACGCTCTGCTGAAGGAAAGGGAAACCGCGAGCAACACGGTCCCGAGAATGACATAGTAGGGCGCCCAGAACAGACGCCCGCTTGCCCGGAGCGCAGAAAGATAAGGCGTCAGGTGTTCTCTCGGATCAAGATCCACGACAGTAGCTGATCCGAAAGTAATCTTAGTTGACAGAGCCAATAGCGTTAAAGCGAAACAACAAGCGAACAAAGGTATGATCGCGCGATACCGTAGGGCGGCGTAGTTGCGCCGGTAGGCAAGGAAAACAGGCAGCCCCATGAGCGCAAGAACGATAACGCCCAAACCCAGATAGTTGTAACCTTCATACTGCTCAAAGGGAGAGGGCAGTTGGCGAAACAAGAGAGCGCCGTAAATCTGGGGATCGAGTAAGGCGAGGGTATTGAGGGAAAATTCTCGATACCCGCCGGCGGCATAACCGCGTCCGCCGGAAATGATAAGGCCGAATGCAGCGGCAACCACGAAACAGGTTGCGCCCACCGCGGCCATCACGCCTGCTGCGCGCACAACGTTGAGGCGCCGTTGCCAGAGCAGGCTGACAACGCCGGCAGTCAGTAGGAAGAGCACCTGTAGGGCGAGATAGGGATTAATTGCCACAGCGACTCCGGCCAAGATCACGGCATGGCCCACAAATCGCAACGTCGACCCTGGTGAGTTCTTTTGCACAGCGCATAGCAAGAGCAATGCGGCAACCAGCAACCAATGATTACTGAGTGCAAAGTGCGCGGCGCCAAATCTCCACGCGAGCGGCGGCGAAATCAAGAAGAATAGGGCCGGCAGCAGCACGCCAAAAGGATTCGGCCCCAAGAGTAAGCGAAATAACAGGAAGGCAAAGAACAATTGGAGCGTACTGGAGAGCACGACTTCGAGTCCCTGATACTGGAACGGTTCGGGCAGCAGCGGGGAAAAAGGCTTGAGCAATACGGCAATTAAGGGGTCCGGATCCATAAGCGCCATGGACTCGCCCTCCGGAACTCCTATCCGGTCGCTAAAAGTGATTGGCCAGTGAAGCTTCGGATCCTGACGATACAATTCCCATGCCACCTGGTGCTGCGCGGCATCCGGAGCGAGCCAGTTGATATTGTGAGGGTTGATCGGCCCGGAGCCCATCACCCAGAAACTATAAAGCACTCCAATTGCAGCGGCGAACGTTAGATTCATCCACCAGGAGCGCGGCCATTCAAATGCCCATCTCTTGCCAGAAACCTCACCGGCGGAGTTCAGCACCGCAACCTTGATCGGCAGCCATGAAGCTTTGGTCGACACACCTTAAGCAGGATATCAGAGGAGCTCTGGGGGTAACCTCTCCGGTGCCCAAGTACAAGTACTGCTATGATCGGAAAATTCGAAAGCGTGACAGTCAGTTTTCGGGCAACGTCAACTAATTGCGGTGAGTGATCACATGGAAAAATCAAAAACATTTATTATCTTGTGTCTTTTCGGAATTCTTGGGCTCCTGTGTGGGGGCTGTTCGAAATCGAAATCAGGCAATGAAAAATCAAGCGAGCAAGTGTTTGTGGCTAACGCCGATTTCGAGACGGGCGCCATTGCGCCATGGAGCCTCTACCAGTCTGTGAACGCATACGTCTCCTCGGCCAAGGCACATGGCGGCAAGTTTAGCTTGGCGGAAGCGCATGGATCGGGAACCGTATATCAAGACGTAAAGGGCCTTCACGCGGGAACTGAGTACACAGTTTCGGCTTGGGTGTATGGAGAACCCGGGACAACTGCCAAGGCGCAACTAGCGGTGTATGAGCCAGGCGCCAAAGCCGCAACGGGTTCTGACGAAATCACGCCAGTGCATGGATGGCAGCTCTTAACTCACCGCGTGAAACTGGGTTCAGGAGACTTGCTCCGCGTCCACCTCAGCCGCTATGACGGGAACGGTATCATCTATTGGGACGACGTTGAAGTGTCCCCGTCCAAATAGAGAGACGCCGAATCCGAAGGCGGCAGCTTGATCGGTAGAGTTATCTTTACCGGGCAGGTTTCCTGCATGTAACCAGACAGCGAATACCAACGGGATATCGGATGAACGGACGCAACGCACCTTCTACGCGCATGATCGCGTTCATGGCCGGGTTGGTGCGGGCCAGAGAAATATTCTTGGCGACAGCCTGTCGCTGTATCTGGTCGGGCTGGTCCTTGTAGCGCTGATTCCATCTCTTCATCAACGAAAAAGCCGGGTACACGAAAGCTCCCAAATGGGAACGATCCTCGATAAGAAAGCCCGCACGCTGCAGCTTCTCACAGAGTGACATCAACGTATAGCGGCGGAAATGCATCAATTGCTTGTCATAGATATCGAATAGCTTGGGTCCCGCGGGTACTTCAATCACCACCACTCCGCCCGGTTTCGCAATTCGGAAGGCCTGCCGCATCGCGGCAACGTCGTCCTCAATGTGTTCCAGGACGTTGAGTAGAATGACGGCATCGACGCTATTCGAGAATAAGGGACAAGTCACTAAATTGAATTGCAAAAAAGGAATTCCTGGTAACGATGCGGCAAGTCCCAACAACGGGCCACTGATGTAGTCGGCTCCAATGAGCGTGGCCTTGGAGAAGGCCTTGCGCAACTCCCGCAACATGGCGCCGGAAGAGCAGCCAATATCGATGATCACCGGTCTCTCGGCCCTTAGGCTTTGGCGAAGCGCGGCCATTGTGTGATTTCTCGATGCGATGTCGATGTAGTGGTTCGCGCCGGCGGTCTCTTCGTGGAAACTGGTTAACTCATCCGTCCACGCCGATGTCGAACTGTCATAAGCTAGCACCGGGACTTCCCGGCCATCCAGCAAAAATGCACGTCCGTTCCAACGGCAAGCGGTATCTGAAGACGATGGTGATGGAAACAATAATTCCGGCAGATAAGCCTTCCAACAGATAAGCTTTCCAACAAATGAGCGGAGATCCTACCCGCTTTGCGCCCTTGTGAAGACTTCCGAGGCGCGCTCTGCCTTCATAAGATCGCCGGGCACGCCGATAACGGTCTCAACTATAAATTTCGGACGGCTCTTTGCTTCCTCATAGATGCGGCTGATGTAAGCGCCAAGGATGCCCAGTCCCAGCAACTGTATCCCACTCATCAACAAGATGAAGATAAAAAGCGTTGCGATACCTTGCGAAAAGTTGTACCACCCAGCCGCCTTGATGACAATCAGAAAAATTGTCAAAGGCAGTGTGAGGAACGCCAGCACCAGCCCAACTTTGACCATGAAATTGAGCAGGTAGTCTGAGAAAGCCACAATTCCGTTAAACCCAATTTTGAAACTGCCCGTGAATCGATTGTATTTACCCTCGCCATCAACGCGAGCATCGCGGTCGAATGGCAGGAGATAAGTTTTGAATCCCACCACCGCCGTAAGGCCTCTGAGAAATCCGTGATGTTCGCGTAGTGCTAGCAGCTCTTCAACTACGCGCCGGTCAAGAAGCCGGAAATCGCCGGTGTTTCGCGGAATGGGCACCTCCGCAATGTGATTGATGAACCGATATCCCAGGTTGGCAATGATTCGCTTCACGACCGTCTCACCTTGGCGCGTACGCCGTTGGGGAATCACTACTTTGTACCCGGTCTGCCAGAGCCGGACCATTTCGGGAATCAGCCCTGGCGGGTCCTGCAGGTCGCAGTCAATCACGATGACTGCATCGCCCGATGCAAAGCGCAAACCTGCGGACGTGGCGCTCGGCTGACCGAAACGCCGGGATAGCACAATCGCTTTGACCCTGGGATCGATTCCGTTCTCCTCGCGAATGATCTCGAGGGTCTTGTCTTTGCAGGGGTCGGCTGCAAAGATAATTTCGTAATCGGCAGTCACCTGTTCCAGCGCAGCCCGCGTAGCGGTCAGAAATCTGCCGATGGTCTCCTCTTCGTTGTAGACGGGAACTACGATCGATAACATACCTGGAGTCCTAAGCTCACATAGAGTCCTACAAAGTATAGCCCCATTTGCCAAATGGCAGTGGTTGGCCTCACGTCAAAACACCTCAAATGGCGAACCCTGCCATAACGGCATCCCCACGGAACATTTTCACTGTCTCCAGGGAATACTCGGTCAGATCCTTGCCAAGCAGCGGCAGCTTCTTGAGGATATCGTTTGTCGCTGTAATGACGTGACAGCCCACTTCGTCGGCCTGCACCACATTAAGAACCTCTCGCGGACTCGCCCAAATCAGTTCGATGTGCGATTGCCGGGACACGATCCCCGCAGCGGCGCGCATCAGGGGTACCGGATCTCGCCCCGTGTCCGCAATGCGTCCAGCAAAGATAGAAACGTAGGCGGCTGGGCAATCAATAAGGGCGGGAAGTATTTCATTAACCTGTTCAAGCGTCATGATGGCGGTGACGTTGAGCTTTATTCCTCTCTTCGCCAACCGGCCAATCAAAAGCGTAGCAGCCTCACCACGCGTGTTCGTCACAGGAATCTTGACGTACACGTTAGGACCCCACGTCGCAATTTTCAGCGCCTGCTGTTCCATTTCCAGAAAATCGTCGGAGAAGACTTCAAACGAAATGGGCCGGTCGGGAATCGCGGCTAACACCTGGCGGGCAAAGTCCTCGTAGTCGTCTATTCCCGCTTGACGCATTAATGTGGGGTTCGTTGTGAATCCACGGATTATGGGTTCACGATAAAGAGCCGTCATATCGGCAAGCGTTGCGCCATCCGCAAATATCTTTACCTTTAGACTAGAAAGAAAACTCAGCAGACTTCTCCTCTTCTTGCAGTATCCACCCCACCGCCTCATCGAGAGACAAAACCACTTTGTCCGGGGGATGCTGGGGCTCTCGCTCTTTATAACAGTGGTTGATCAGTATGGTGCGGCATCCCGCCGAATTGCCGGCATCGATATCTCGCCAGCGGTCTCCAATCAAGTAACTCGTTTCAGTATCAATATTGTACTTGATAGCAGCCTCTTCAATTAACCCTGGCAAGGGTTTGCGGCAATGGCACGCATCACCATCGTCATGCACGCAGGTGAAAAAGTCGTCAAGCGGCAATTGAGCGGACAACATTGAATGCAACTGTTGAACCTGCGCCAGCGAAACCGCACCGCGCCGGACATCGGGCTGATTTGTCACTACGATCAGCATAAATCCTTGGCGCTTTAGCTCGGCAAGAGATGTTCCGGCATTTGGCACAATCACTAGGCGATCCGGATGCGACGGCGGGTACGGCTTCCCGTCCCATACTTCAGCTTCGTTGATGACCCCGTCCCGGTCCAGAAATACGGCGCGCCGCTTCATGATTTTACCAGTGATTCCCAGCGCGTCTCAGCCGCCTTCAGGCGAGGATGGGAGACCAGCAGATGCCAAACAATCGCTTGAAAGGCCTCTGAGTGCGGCGTGATATGTATTGGATTCACGGTTGGAATAATGATACAAGCGCTGGCGACAGTAGCTGTATAACCCCCGTCGCGGCCAACGATTCCAAGGATTGCCGCGCCTCTCGTTTGGGCGAGCCGAAGCGCGCAAACAATATTGGGGCTTACATTGTTCGCCAGATTGCCGCCGCCTACGGACAGCACAAGAATACAGTCCTTTGAACTGAGGTGACTGACCTTCAGCCATGCTTCGAAAACCGTGCCCCAGCCTTCGTCGTTTGTGCGCGCTGTCAGCTCAGAGACATTGTCGGCGGGGGCGTAAGCCTCAATCCCCACGATCTTGCGAAAATCGTTGACGGCATGGGATGCGTTAGCCGCGCTTCCACCAACGCCCAAAATAAAGAGCCGTCCCTGCTGCTCGCGCGTCGCCGCCAATATCTCCGCCATTCGTTCAAGCGCGGCAATGTCTAACTGCTGAGCTATTTCCTGAACTTCTTTAAGAAACTGTTCCGAAAAGGTCATAACATGCAAAGTCAGCGTGCGGCCGGATTCGTCCCGGATAAATATTGAGCCAGGTCCAGAAGCCCAGCTTGCGAACCTGCTTCATAAAAGCGCTCTGAGACCTCAAAGCAGCCTAGTTCGCCCGCCGCAAGCAGTCCCTGATAAACATCTGCCAGGTCACACGTCTGCTCCGGCTCTAGATCTTCAAATACCGAGCGCTTAAAAACTCCTAGACCGTAATCGATATAGCGCATACTTTCCGATCTGTTTCGCTTGTCGTAACGCACAATCCGCCCGTCTATCGCTTCCACGTTACTAGAGTCGTACTTTCCGGCGTTGTCATAAATTGTCATCAGCCCACGCCGTCCGGATACTCTGAAGCTCTCAGCGATGGCCCGGTAGTCACACGGCAGATAGGAATCGCCATAAAGAACAAAGAAAGAGTCGTCCAAAAGCGTTAGCGCCTTTCGCAGAGCGCCGGCTGTACCCAGAAGACGAACTCCATCATAAGAGTAATGGATAGTGAGCCCAAGCTGATGCCCGTCGCCGGCGTAATCTTCAATCATCTCTCCCAGGTAGCCCACACAGAGAACCACGTTTTCGATTCCCCGCGAACGCAACAGACGCAATTGATGAGCGATAAACGGTTCACCGTTTACAGCCACTAGCGACTTTGGCAGGCTTTCCGTCATTGGCCGGAGCCGCGTGGCCAAGCCGCCGCATAAAATCGCACACGGAAGCATATTTCTACTTACCTGCAATCATGATCGGGTGACAAGCATCGTTCCCTCAAAATCGAATCGTATACGAACTTCCCGTACACCTGCTTCGCGCATCACGTGTCGAAGCCGCGTCTTATCCTCCGTGTAAAACATCAGAAACCCCCCGCCGCCCGCCCCAATCAACTTCCCGCCCAGTGCGCCATTGTTACGCGCCAACTCATACCAGGTATTGATCATGCTATTGCTCATGCCATCCGTCCGGCGTTTCTTATGCTCCCAGTGTACTTGCATGATCTCGGCAAAGCCCCGCAAGTTTCCCGACTCCAACGCCTTCTTGCTCTCAAAGCCGAGTTCCTTTACGGTGTGGAGATTATCGACCATTGCGCTATCCCGTTGCCTGCTGCGAGTGTCCTGATCGCGAAGAATTTCTGAAGCAGCTCTCGTGTAGCCCGTATAAAACAGGACCAAATTGTCTTCAAGATTTGCCAGAGTCTCGTGACTGATCTGTAAAGGCTCTACCGTAACCGTGTCGTCTTTGTTGAATTCGAAGCAAGTAACGCCGCCGAAGGATGCGATGTACTGATCCTGTTTGCCGACAGGCTCCTGGAGCTTTTCAATTTCGATGTGACATGCCTGCTCAGCCAAATCGCGCTTCGGCACAATTGCCTTTTTTTGAAGATGAAGACCCTGTAGGAGCGCCGTTAGGAAGCTTCCGCTCGATCCAAGTCCGGTACCTGCCGGTATGTCCGACATACTGGCGATTTCCAACCCAACAGGTTGATGTCCTGTTAACTTGAGCGCCTCGCGGATGAGCGGGTGCTGTATATCGTCTAAGCTTTTCACGCGCTCCATTCGTGAATATTTGATGATCAAGTCATCCACAAAAGTCTGATGAACCGCGATGTAAACATATTTGTCGATCGCGGCCGACAACACAAAACCACCGTGTTCTCGATAATAAGACGGGAGATCCGTCCCGCCGCCTCCGAGAGAAATACGCAAAGGACTCCTGGTAATGATCACGCTTTTGTTCCTGAGTAGAGTTGTTCGACAATGCGCAAAGCGGATTGACCGTCGCTTAATCCCGGTTGCGGGGCTCTGCCGGACTTGATATCCAAAATAAAGTCGGCGATCTCCATCTCCCACGAGTTATCGGCCATCGGATACTCATAAATTGTGGTTGGGGGTGGGCCCATCTCGGGAAGCATCTGATAATGCATGAGCCGCTCCGTGCCGTAACTGCCGCCTAACCCTGCAATCTCCAATTTTCCCATCCGGCCGGAGATTTCGAAAGAAAAGAGATTTTTCCACTCTGTCCAGCTTGCGTGAAGAAACGCCACCTGTTTTGTGGGGCTCTCCAGCAGGAAAAACGCATTATCTTCTACTGGCATGTTCCAGAAATACACCGGCGCGCGGCCGGCGATGAACTGCAGATCCCCCAAAAACCACCGAGCAAGATCGATCAGATGGATACCCTGGTCAATCGCTTCCCCGCCCCCGGAAACTTCAGGAATTCCTCGCCACTCTTGGTCATATCCGATCCGTCCCCCATGGCCGTAGCGTGCACGGATGAACATCAACTCACCCAGAACACCTGAGTCGTAAATTTCTCTGGCCTTCTGAAAAGAACGATGGTAGCGGTGATTGAAGCCCAGTCGCACCAAAACTCCCGCGGATTTCGCGGCGTCCCCGACGCGGTCCAATTCACTAGCCTTGCAGGCGCCCGGCTTTTCGATAAGGACATGTTTTCCAGAACGGGCGGCCATTTCTGCGACCGGTGCAAGCATGTTGTGGGTCGTACAGACAAAAACCGCATCCACATCGCCGCTTCCAACGGCAGACTTCCAATCGTCGCTAACCGCTGCACCGGCGTACTGGCGTGCAAGAGCTTCGGCCTTCTGGCTATTGGTGTCGCAGCAGAGAATTAAACGAGCATCGCGCCCTAAGCTCTTGGCACGCTTTTGCCCAATCAGGCCACAACCCACAATCGCCACTCGAAGCTTGCCGTTAACCGCCATTTGGCTTTCGGTCAGCCCCATGGAAATCCGCGCTCCTGCGGCACAATCCGGCGGAGTGTGTATACGTCGGTCTCATCCAATTCCTGCCGGTGGTGGTGTAGCTGCTGCCAGGGATCCCAGGCCGCACTCACGAGCTTGCCGGTAATGCCATTACTCTCATCGCTCGCCAGGTAGAGGCAAAGATTAGCACCCAGTTCGAGCGGAGTGCCTCCCAAATCTCTCTGTTTTACGGACGCCTCATAGAAAGCCGTCCCGACCTTCTCGGGACCCGCATCGAGAACTTCTTGCAACATTCGCGTATTGAGCGCACCGGGCGCTACACTGTTCACATCGATTCCAGACGCCCGCAGCTCTCCGGCCAACGTCTCTCCGAACCGCACAACCGCGGCTTTGGACGCCGCGTAAGCGCTAAGAAACGGCAGCGGCTTCGTGGCGCCGCCTCCCGAAAGCAAGATTATTTTACCGCGCTCAGACGCCCGCAAAAGTGGTAGAAACGACCGGCAGCAGAAAACGGTTCCGAGCAAGTTGATCTGGATTGCATCCACCCAGCTCTCCCAATCCAATTCGTCAATCGCTCCTTTGGGACCGTAAACACCGGCGTTGCAAACCAGAACGTCAAGGCCGCCCAAATCCTCCGCCGCCCGCTTGGCCAATTTTTCCACATCGGCTTCCACGGCAATGTTCGCCGTCTGCACAAGCACATGTCCCTGCGCTTCAGCAAGAATCTCCTTTTTCGCGATTTCCAAGTCGGTCGCATTGCGGGCGCAGACGAGTACGTCGGCGCCTTCCTTAGAAAATAATTTGGCAATGCTTCGTCCCAACCCCTGGCTTGCGCCGGTCACAACAGCTCGCTTACGAGCTAATTTCATTGGCAACTCCGATAGCGAAATACTCAACTCGATGTTCTTCCCGCAAGACTTCGTTCAGGTGTCGGTCTGGATCCAGAACGAGGGCGCGACGCATCTTTTTGACAAATGTTAGTGAGGGAATCGATCGAAACTCCGGCCAAAGCGTAGCGATCACGGCCGCGTCGGCTGTCTCTAACGCGAGTTCAGCGTTCGCTTTCAACTGAACTGCTTTCAAATCGGTGGGCAAATCGATGATCGCCGGATCGAACGCCTGCACGGACGCCCCCTGCTCCGTCAACCAGCGGCACAGGTCGATCGAGGCAGAGCGGCGCAACGTGTTTGTCCCGGGCTTGTACGTCAGTCCCAGGATGCAAACAGTCTTCCCTCTCAGATCACCGAGCAGCTCGGAAAGACGGCGGCGCGCCCAGAATTTATGAACGTTGTTGCTTTTGTTCACGCCATTTAACAAGTTGACCGGCACTCCGTCATTTTTCCCGCGCTGAAGGAGGAAGGCGATGTCGCGCGCCAGCGTTCCGCCCGCGAAGGCCGCTCCAGGATGGAGATAGGCCCTGGCTCCAATTCGCACATCGCTTTTTAACCCACGCTCGACTTCGATGGCATCGGCCCCCGACTTCTCGCAAATGGTCGCAATTTCGTTGATAAAGGCCACGGAGGTTGCAAGAAAGGCGTTTAGCGCGTGCTTCGTCATTTCAGCCGACTCAACCGACATCCACTCAATACGTTCGGTGAATGGTGCGAAAAGCGCAGAAAGCGTCGTTGTGTCCTTCTCATTCCTCACGCCCACGACGACCCGGTCTGGCTTTAGGAACACATCAATCGCCTTACCTAAGCGAAGATTCTCGGGTGAATAGGCGAACGTCAGGCTAGGACGAATTTTATTCAATCTCGCAGTAGACCCCACAGGCAACTGCGAGGAGATCAAAACGAGTGTGCCGGGGGAGGCCAGCCGTACCAGCCTTTCGATGCGCGAATAGACAAAATCCGTGTCTGCTATGTCGTTTTCATCGACCGGTGTGTCATAACAAATCCAAAGAACGTCGCTGCTCGCAGTATCCGAGGCTTTGTCAGTGAAAGTGAGCCTGTGCGAGTTCGTGTCAACGGAGATCAAGTCGGCCAGACCCGGCTCTTCCACTGGTAACTTATTGTTCGTCAGATTCGCGACAACTTCCGAATCGTCGTCGAAAGCGATGACGTCATGTCCGCCGTGTGCACAGCATGCCGCAATGACGGTTCCCAGATGCCACAACCCCGCGACCGTCACTTTCATGCATTACTCTCGAAGATTTCAGGATTGTCTCGCAGGTACCTTACGGCACGAACGACGGTTTCTTGAATCTTAAGCTTTGGCTGCCATCCGAGCTCCCGTTCCGCCGCACAATCAGGAAAGATAAACGGATTATCGCCGATGTACTGACTTTCGGCGGCGCAGAGGGGGCACGGACGCGCTGCTTCGTATCGCATCAAACGCTTTCGAATACCACGGGGTTATTGCGCAGGTATCGGACCGTCCGCAAAACGCCTTCCCTGATACCGAGTTGGGGCCGCCAACCTAATCCTCGAATGGCCGAGCAGTCTAAAAAGATGAAAGGGTTGTCTCCGATCCAGCCGCGTTCGCCGCCCAAATATCGTAATTCCGGTCTTACGCCTAACTCTTCGCAGATCCAGCCAATTGAGTCGTTAACCTGGCAGTATTCATCCGTGCCTAGGTTAAAAATGCTGAGCTCGGACTTGCATTCCTGAACTACGGTCAAAATCGCATCAAGACAGTCTTGGATGTAAAGATAAGACTTGCGTTGCGTACCGTTGCCCAACACCGTCAGGAACTCAGGATGATCTCGCAGTTGTTTATAGAAATCGAAGACGTGTCCATGCGTATAGCGCTCTCCTAAAATCGAAACAAACCTGAAGATGAATCCCTGCATCCCGAATCCCTCGCAGTATGCCTGGATGAATGCCTCGGCGGCCACTTTAGATGCGGCGTAGAGCGAGGTTTGAATCGGGAACGGAGCGTTTTCCGGAGTCGGAAAGATCTCGGCCTCGCCGTAAACCGACCCCGTGGACGCGAAAGCGATCCGCTTTACACCAACCGTGCGCATGGCCTCCAGCAAATTGACAGTCGCAATGGTGTTTTGGTGCAAGTCTCTTGTCGGATGCTCCGTTCCAAAGCGCACGTCGGCATTCGCTGCCAGATGGACAACCAAGTCGCTCCCCGCCACCACCGGCGACAGCGTGTCCAAATCCAGCAGGTCACCTTCAACAAACCGGAACCGGCTATTGGAAAATGCCTCTTGCAGAAACAGGCGGCGGCCGGTAGAGAGATTGTCATAGCCCGTGACTGAGTGCCCTAAAGCCAACAATCGGTCTGTCAATTGACTGCCTATAAAACCGGCACAACCCGTTACAAAGACGTGCAAGTCATTTTCCTTAAGGCTCCATCTTAGCGCGTGACAACTTAATCTAGTCTCCTGTCCTAATAAGCCTTTCCAATGCCGGACTTTATTCAGGATGAGGTCGGCGGAAGCTTCCAAACGAACGGTACCGGGTCCCCCTTCCAAGTTCCCGGCCAGTGCGCCGCCGCAAGGCAGGCTTGAAATGTGGCCCGGATTGCGCCATTAACCCTGTTTCCCGTTCCATTGATCCCAACACCCACGCACCACATGCCACGCGACCATGTCTTCAAGGGCTTCCGCGTGTCCTGAAAAACCGTTCGCGCCGTTCGCCAAGTTTGCTGGTCGCATCGACCGCACTGCCACAATGGGACCGGACCTTCCAGGCTTTACAGAGATCATAAGGGGTGCACCGAAACCTATCTAACCCTACAGGTCCGCTCCCGCGCCGAGAATCCACGCTTGATTGCCTAACGATTTGGGGTGCTTCGTTACCCGCACTCGGAAATTGCGTACATTCTCGGGGAGGGGAACTTCGATAATCTCCGTCACGGCATATCCGGAGTACAAATCTTTCCGGTGGAACGGACGGTCGGCTTCGTCGCAGATTACCAGGACGGAACTCCAAGGATGCTTGAGAACTTCAAGCATTGCCTTTCGGTATCCGCCTGCCTCGCTGGAATATTCCAGATAGGCGTCCTCGCCTTCAAGCACCAGCGCGGGTCTTTTGCCTTCGAGCAAATGATCGCTCACCAGGTGACGACGTACCAAACCGATCTTCTGCCATTTCTTCTGAAGAACCATCTCCAAATATTGTTTGCTGAAGCCAGGTGGCACCTGAGGGCAGTATCGTTCGAACATGTGCAGGAGCATGCCTTCAAAGGCGCTGCTGATTTCTCGATGCTTTAAAAAATGCGAGTAACCGTCGTTGATGACTTCGAACTCGGATAAGCCGATGGACAAATCGAACTCGTGGTAACTCACTCCTCTCCCCAAGCGGTATAGCGTCTCCATCGGGGAGGTAGCGTTGGCGAGAATGCGAGGAAACTCGGTGCGAGGCGAATGGGAAGCGTAGAGTAACGCCAGATCATCAGGCAACCAATTGAAGAAAGGCAACTGGAAACTATGCACATCGTAGGCGTATAACCGGCTGGGGGTGTCGTAGACGACCATTACTCCGCGGGATCGAAGGATACTCCACGTCGTTTCTAGCACGGCCAGTCGCTCGTCCATTCGCAGGTGTTCCAGAACCGCCGGCAGCAACACCACATCGCATTTATTCGGCACACGCTTACGGAAATCGGCAATGCGGTCTGGCAACGCCCAATCGGGATTCAACAGATGAAAGGAAACGTTTTTGGCGCCTACAAAAGAGGCGCGTTCGCGGGCTACGTCAAGGGAAACGGGGTCTATGTCAAAAGAGTCGATATGAGCGCATTTCTCGGCCATCGCTAATGTTGCGGCGCCGCTTCCGCAGCCAATCTCGACAACCGATTTACCATTCAAAGGAAATACGCTCTCAATCCATGGCACCATGCAGGCGTTGTAGTTAATCGTTCGTATGAAAAAGGCGTCATTGCAGACTCCATCTGGGTTCAAGGCGAACTCAAGATCGCAGCCGTAGATCCGCCTAAAGAGATCCCGGATCTTCAAAATGAAGCCATCATCCCGAATTTCTGCAAGTCCCAATGATCAGCACTCCCCTCGGCCGTCGCCCCAAATCCGGCCCCCTGCCCCGCGAACAAACTTAGTGCAGCCGCTGGAGCCTACATACCCTAGAGTGAACCAACCGGGGTGGATTGTAAAGTATCTGAGACAGGACACCAGCATCGCGATCTTGAATGTGCGGCTTGCTGTCAGCCGTATGTCAGCCAGACTTAACAAGTCAGGTCCGCATGGCAGTATCGCATGCTAATATGATCTGGCCATGGCTGCTAGCGCAACTTCACCGCATTCCCCAGACGTCAGAATGGACCGTCAAGCGATAGTTCTGATTGCTCTGTGGGCGATCAGTATCCTCGCAGCCTTCGTTGCATGCTCTTTCGGACGTTACGCCATCCATACCATGAGCGGAGACTGGGCGAACGAAATGGCGATGATTGAGGCCGACTATCACAATGCCACTCTCCCTCATGAACAGCCAATAGTCATAGATTATTCCCTGCATTATCCGCACTGGGGTTTCGCACTCGTGGCCTCTACCGCCGCGCGATTCCGTCTCAATCCACTGCGATCCATGCAGGTCTGGACAATCGCGTGGCTCATCTCAGGGTGTTTCCTGCTGGCAGTTCGACTAGCTTCCATCAGCAAGGACCGGCCCCCGCTCGGGACGATGATCCTAACGGCACTGTATCTTGCAGTTTGTGCATACATCGGATTCGGTTGGCGGGGCCAGGTTGAGGGAAACTTCTTTTTTGCCCAGCTTAGTGCAACAACTTTGGCTCTCGCCGGACTGGTCGCGCTTCAATTCTGCGCCTGGCAAGAGAATCTCACAAGCCTCTTTATTGTCTTGTGGGGCGCCATTGTGCTTCCAAACTTCCATCTGGTTCCCGCCGTATGGTTCACGCTGGCCGGCATCATAATCCTTCTGTCGCGTACCACGAATTTAAGAGCGAGTCTTCTTAACTCTGTGCTGGTAGGTTTGATCGCTGCGTCGTCTTGGATCCTCCAGGGTAGTTCCAGTAGTATGGCGTCGCTGGCAAATAACAATGGATCGTTTATCACCCGATTAGGCCAACTCGCCGACCAGGGGAAAGGCGTCGCAGTTGGGCTTTGCGCCGTGCTGGTTCTAATGCTCTTCGCTTTGTTTCGACTGTTGCGCCGCCTTCCCTACGCAAAGTTACGCCCGAGTCTTGTTCCGTTCGCGGGACTAATCGCCGCCATAGTCTTGATCTCTCTGCAATCCGCCGTCTATGTGATGCTGCACCAGGGCAGCATCTACGCAATTCTCAAGTATTCGTATTTATTGGCCGGCGAAGGCGCAGTGCTATTGATATCCATGCGCTGGCGGGCGTCATCTGGTTCTGAGAGGCTCTTGCTCAGAAACCCGGCACTGGCCACGGTTGCTTGTGTCATTCTGCTCTTCTGTGCGCAATTGCCATTTATTCCAACACCAGACGATCAAACGGCTCTCATGAATTTGCGCGCGAGGTTGCTGCGAGTTCAAGGGCAGTTTACCCCCGAGCATCGTGTGTATCCACAGTTCCCTGATATGGATTACGACAGAAACTACTATCTGGCTACGGCAATCATGCGGATTCCCACGGATGACCGGACCATCAAGTGGCTTTTGCGCGGCGCCGTTGGAGAAGAGGCCTTTGATTGGCCGGCAAAAAATCAGATCGCCGTGCGCAACGCTCAATTTGAGAGCGGCGCTTTGGCGCCCTGGACTCCTTATGGGACGCTGGAGTCGAGTATCTCCAGTGAGCGGTTCCATAATGGCAAGTTTGGTTTGGCCGAAGCGCAAGGCACGGGAAGCGTGTATCAGGATATAACGGGACTCCAACCCGGCGCCGAATACACAATTTCAGCCTGGATATCTGCAAACCCCGGAACAACCGCAACCGCACAAATAGCGGCCTATGAAACAGATGCTAAAGGCGCCACTGCTTCGGCTGCCGTGAGGCCCACCCCTGAATGGCAAATGATAACGTACCGGGTGAAGCTGGTTTCGCATAGCTGGCTCCGCCTCCATCTTTGCCGCAACCCCGGAAACGGCACTGTTTTCTGGGACGACGTCCAAGTGGCACAAAACGTCCAGTGATACCAACCTTCGCTTCTATCCTGGCTTCCGTAAGTCCGCATGCGAACCGCGAGACCATTCCGGCCACGGCTTGTTTTTGAGACACTAGCCCTTTAGACTGCGGAAGCCATGAACATTCTTATCTGTCACGAGCGCTTTCTCTTTAGGTTTGGCGCGGACCGTGTTTTGATTTTGCTCGGCAAAGGCCTGCATGAACAAGGTCACTCCGTCACGATCATGGCGAATCGCTACGATGCGGATATCGTGAATTCGTTCTCATCGCGCGTCATCGATTGCCCGGTTGAAGGCGCGGCCTACCTCGATCTCAATGAATTCACCGCCGATTGGCTCCGTTCCCACTGGAACGCGCTATTCACCGCCGAAAATAGACCGGATATCGTCATTGTCGGCGGCTGGCCTTTTTTCTCGGCCATCACAGTGTTCCGGGAATTCTGCCAACACGTCCTCTTCATCGATTTCGGCGTAGTGCCCACGTATGGTTATCCGGAGGGTGTGAAAATCACGCTCGATAAGTTGCGCGCCCTGCGTAAGCGGCACTTGCCAGACGCCTCCCTGATTGCCGGAATCAGCCGCTTCATTGCCGATTCGCAAAGCCGGCTGGACGCCGGTGAATCCACTCCCGTTACCTCGGTTCTTCTTGGGGCCGATCACATGGAGATGACCGTCTGGCCGGCTGCTCACCTGAAACTCAGCCCTTCAACCGGGTCGGCGCTCAATCTGGTTCAGTCTCTGAAACTGCAGGGCAAGAAGGTGATTCTGTGTCTTGGCAGGTGGGAGCCGGGCTGCTACAAGAACTCGCAAGCTGCACTCGATGTTATCGCCAGGATAACCGCCGCCCATCCGGCTTCAACATTACTGATTCTGGACGAACCAGCTAACGTTCAGGTGCCTGCCAGCCAGCGCGCTACGGTTTTACCAGTCGGCTTTCCTGATGACCAGGAACTCATTCAAATCATGCACCATGCCGATCTTGGCATTTCTCTTTCCCTTTGGGAAGGCTTCAATTTGCCGCTAGCTGAGATGCAATGGTTCGGCAAGCCTGCGCTGGTCTTTGATGCGGGAGCGCACCCGGAGGTGGTTGCACATCCGTGGTATCTTTGCCGCGACGTCTCGGAGATGGCGGCCAAGGCAATAGAGATTCTAGCCGGCACGGGGCCGGAATCAGCTACAATCACTGAGTCCCTTGAAAAGTTCCGTTCTTACTTCCGCTGGGAAAGGTTCATGAATGACTATTCCACAATTCTGCGTGCGCTAAAAACGCCCGGCGCGCCGCGCCGCTCCTTACTCATCGACGTAACAAACTCCACCAGAGATACTGCAAATTCTGGCGTTGTTCGCGTAGCGCGCCGTCTTGGCCGGGAATTGCAGCGTAGCGGCGAAGACCCAATCTTCGCGGTTTGGGATCAAAGCAGCGGCCACTACGTGTTGCCTACACAATCGGAGTACGGCCTCTTGAGCCAGTTTAACGGTCCAGTTCCCGCCAGTGATGATCGCTTCTCGGCAAGCTTTGAACAGCGGACTTCCGCGGACAAACTGCTGGTGGACTCGGTCGGCTGGCTCCTGCTTCCCGAACTCGTGATGGAGAGTCCTTTCCAGCGCATTCGTCAGTTTGCGCGCGAGCGGAATCTGAATATCGCAGCCATCTTTTATGACGCCATTCCCTTATTGCGGCCTGACCTCTGTAACAAGGAAGTGCGCGACAACCACCGGCACTACATGCTTGGTCTTGCCGAGTGCGATCTGGCTATACCGATTTCGAACTTTTCGGCAAGCTGTCTTCGGGACTTCTGGCGCGAGTCGGGCATAACGCCCTCCTGCCGAATTGTACCCGACGTTCTACCTGGCGAATTCGGCGGTGCCTTGAGAGAAACCCTTGCGCCAAGCTCCCGCACCGATGGCGTGCGCATATTGTGCGTTTCGACTTTGGAGCCACGCAAGAATCACCGGAACTTGATTCAGGCCTGTCTGTGGATTTCTCAAAACTTTCCCTCACTTGATTGGTCTTTGAAACTCGTCGGTAACCGCTATGCCGGTGCGTTCGAGATTGCCGATTGGATACAGGAAGTTTCGGCCGCGAATCCCCGAATTCAATGGCTTGGTGTGGTGGATGACGCTACCCTCGACAGCCTTTACCGCGAAGCTTCGTTTACTGTCTATCCTTCGGTGATCGAGGGTTTCGGCCTTCCTATTCTCGAGAGTATCTGGCACGGTCGCCCGTGCCTCTGCTACAACCAGGGCGTGATGGCGGAGTTGGCCGAGGATGGCGGATGCTTCACCGCCGATGTGACCGACCCGGTTCAGTTGGCTGAAGCCATCTACCAGCTTGCCACCGATGAGGATCTACGAACCAGGCTGTCACGCGAAGCGGCGGCGCGCCCGTTGAAGAGCTGGCGCAATTACGCCGTGGATTTGATGGATGCTCTAGCCGCGCAGCCATCAAAGCGCGCCTTAGCGAGCCCAAAGTTGCCTGTTGCCGCTGCTACCAACGGCCACCTGTCTCGCTCCTGGCAAGCGACTCTCTATGCGGATTGTCTGGTAGACAACTGGCAGATGAACGATTCTGAGCGAATGGCTCTCGCGGGGTTGTTGGCACGCCAGCAGCCTTATTGCAGCATTGAGGTCGGAACCTACTGCGGCGGAAGCCTTTCTTTGATCTCGCAGTTTTCGAAGATGGTCTTTTCCATTGATATCGATGACACCATCCCGTCGCGTTTTAGCTTCCCAAATGTGAGTTTCCTAACGGGTCCATCCACTCTCATCCTGCCGCACCTGCTGCGCGAACTCGATAAAGCCCGCACGCCCGTTGATTTCATCCTTATCGACGGAGATCATTCCGAAAGCGGGGTCATGGGTGACATTGCCTGCCTGCTGGCGTACATTCCCAAAAATCCTTTCTTTGTGTTGCTTCACGACAGCTTTAACCCGGAGTGCCGGCGGGGAATGCTGAACGCCGGTTGGGAGAAATCTCCCTATTGTCATTGGGTTGATATTGATTTTGTCCCAGGAAGAATCGTTGAACATGACGGTCCCAGTCGCGGGGAACTCTGGGGGGGACTGGCCGCGGCGTACTTTCTCCCCGTGGTCCGGTCCGGAGATCTTAACATCGCACGCACGGCCGATCAGATGTTTCAACGCTTGAGCGCGCCGTCATACCGCAGCCAAGGCGCACATTCATAGGCAACGTGCCCAAGAAGATTATCATCTGCTCGAACGTCTATCCGCCCAACTTCATTGGCGGCGCTGAACTAATAGCTCATTACCAGGCCAAGCTCCTCAAAAAGCGCGGCTACGGCGTCATCGTCTTCGCAGGAGAATGTGATGACACCCGTCAGAGATATTCTATGCGGTCCGATCATTACCAGGGGGTGCCTGTTTTCAGGGTTAATCTGCACCCTGAAGACTATCAATTGGACTTTGTCAACTTCTCGCATCCGCCCGTTGACTCGCATTTTAACGACCTGCTCGATTTATTGTCGCCAGACGTGGTCCATATGCATAACATCATGGGTCTCTCGACGGGACTGATCGATTTAGCGAAGCGCAGGGGCGCGAAGACAGTTCTTACCCTGCATGACCATTGGGGGTTTTGCTACAAAAACACCCTCATAAAAAAGGGCCGCGAGATCTGCCGGAACTTTACGCGTTGTGCCGAATGCACGCCTTTCATTTCCGGCGGGGCGGAACGGAACATCCCCATTCGCATGCGTCAAGACTACCTTAAGCTCCAGCTTGGCCATGTTGACGCGTTCATTTCTCCAAGCTTGTATCTGGCGCAGGCTTACCTTCAGGCCGGTATACCCCTTGGAAGAATGAACGTGATTTGGAACGGCGTTGATGTCGATCGGTTCTCACGGGCGCGGAAAACTCCTCGCGCCGGCCGCGTGAGATTTACCTTTATAGGACACTTCGGCTCGCACAAGGGAATTGATGTCTTCCTCGATGCACTGGCTTTACTTCGCCCTCTGGGCGGCGTTGCAGCGAACCTGGTGGGCGCCGGCGAGATGATGGATCAACTACGCCAGAAGGTAGCAGCATTGGGACTTTCAAACGTAGTGCGCTTTTGGGGCAAATTGGACAACAGCCAAATTGAGGAAGTGTTCAACGAGACCGACGTCCAGGTTTTACCGTCTGTTTGGCCGGAGAATCAACCCGTGTCCATCACAGAAGCGATGGCTTCCAAAACGCCGGTAATCGCCTCCGCCATTGGTGGAATTCCTGAACTCGTGGTGGATGGACACAATGGTTACTTGTTTGAACCCGGAAACGCTGCCGATTTGGCAGACAAGATGTTGGAGTTTATTGCACACCCGGAGCGTATCGAAATCTTCGGAAGAAACGGGTTTCAGCGAATTGCGGAAAAGTCATTTGAGCACCAGCTAGACGAGATTTGCGATGTCTACGAGTGAAGGCGGCCAGCTTATTGTTTGCACCGGCGCCAAAGTGAGCCCTGTCTGCGCTGCGGCCATGGATTCCTTCCTCAAGGATCGGCCCGCTGCCGCTTGCCGGTTTGTGATGCAGGAGTGGCTACACGACGAGCAATTCCGTACTGCTACGCTCCTGTGGATTATGGACGGCTCTGAACCCTGGGACATAGTTCAATTCGCCCTTCGCAACCGGATTCCCCTCCTAGTTCCCGAGGACAACTTCGCAATGAAGGAAGTTTGTCGTAATGCCGGATGTGGAATGTACTACGGTAACGCTGCTGAAGCATGTTTGTGTCTTCATCTACTCGTGGAGGAAGCCGGCCTCCGGCAGCGCATGGGTCAGAGCGGGTATTTGTACTTCAAGCATACATCGCGCTAACTGGGCGACCAATGATGATGAAAGCGCCCTGGTTACACCGTCAAGCCTCGAGCCGAGCCGCGAGTGACAACGAGCGGCACCCAATGCCGACGTGCAGTGTTTTTAAAGGAGCGGTTTGGCTCGCTCGTTGTGCCGCCGCATGAAGGCTCCTTTGGTCTTGAAGCTTCCTCCGTTGAGTGTCTCGCTTCGTAGCAGGCTGAACACGAGTTCAATCTGATTCAGCCAAATGGCCGAAGTCGGCGTGAAGTGATACTCGCCTCTACCCTGCCGCTTCGACACTGCCTTTGGTTCTCTTGAGCAACATCACAGCTAACACACAGCCCGCGCATAACAGAGACATGTATCTGAAGTCGTCTACATAGGCCCATAATTGAGCCTGACCGTCGAGTACGCCTTGCAGTTCGCTGTAGGCGCGATGCATGGCGAGCCGGGGGCCGACATGGCGCTCCATCAGCGCGGTCAATGAACTGATGGAGTGCTGCACGACTGGTCTGGTGCCACCGAGCGAGCGGACGAGTTCACCACGGTGAGCTTGAAGACGGCGTTGTGCGATCGTGTTGACGGCAGAGATGCCGATGCTGCCGCCGACATTCCGGATCAGATTAAAAAGCGCGGCGCCATTACCTAACTGGTCTTGGCGAAGAGTACCCAAGGCAGTGCCTGAGAGTGGCACAAAAATAAGACCCAGTGCTGTGCCACTTAAAAGTATCGGCCAGAAAAGACTCACAGGCCCCAGTTGCAGACTCATGTTCGAGGTCCAATAGGAGGTTAGGCCGAAGATGACAAAGCCGGCGCCGATCAGCTTGCGGCTGTCGACACGGCTGACGATGATGCCCACGGCTATGGACGAAAGCATGGCTCCGAGCCCGCGCGGAGCGACAGCCAAGCCCGCGGATGTGGCATCGTAACCCAAAAGAGTCTGAAAGAAAAGCGGCAGAATGGTGGTAACGCCGTAAACACACGCGCCAAAAAGCCCCACCAGCAAGCAGCCGACTGCAAAATTCCGGTCCAGGAAAATGCACAAGTTGACGAGCGGGGACTTCGCATTCAGCTCGCGAATAATCCAGGCTGCAAAGAAGACAATGCAGGCCAGGGCCATCCAACAGATCAGACTGCTGCCAAACCAATCATCCTCTTGACCTTTGTCGCATACATACTGAAGTGCCCCGAGCCATAGCCCGAGAAAACCCAGGCCCATGCCGTCCAGCCGCCCCGCCTTCGTCTTCTTAAAGAAGGGCGGGTCCTCAATGAACTTGCTCTGCATCAGTACTGCCAGGAGACCTATGGGGATGTTGATGTAGAATGCCCAGCGCCAGGAAATATGATCGGTGAGATACCCCCCGAATGTTGGGCCGATGACTGGCGCCACCACCACCCCCAGTGCGTACATGCCCATGGCCAAGCCGCGTTTGGCGGGCGGAAAACTCTCCAGCAAGATGGCCTGGGCCAGGGGTTGCAGGGCGCCGCCGGCCGCACCCTGTACGGCGCGAGCGATGAGAATGAAGGCCAGGCTGTTGGCCGCTCCGCAAGCAAAAGAGGCAGTCGTAAAGATGAGCACGGAGGTGATCAAATAACGCTTGCGCCCAAATTTCAGCGAAAGCCAAGTACTGGCCGGAATAAAGATGGCGTTGGCTACCAGATAGCTGGTCAGCACCCATGTCGCCTCGTCGCTGGTTGCCGAAACGCTGCCGGCAATATAGGGAAGCGCAACGGCCGCAATGGAGGTATCCATCACCTCCATGAACGTGGCGAGCATCACCGAGATGGCAATCAGCCACGGGTTGTACTGTGGCTTCCATTCGGAAGTGGAATCTTCGGCCATAGTAGTTTAACTTCCTACTTCAACCAAACCTTCGGTTCCACCGACATGCCTACGCGTAGACGAGTCAGGCCACTCTGGTTGGGTTTGAAGCGGATTCGTACCGGAAGGCGTTGCACCACTTTGACGTAGTTGCCCGTGGCGTTCTCCGGCGGCAGAAGACTATATTGCGCGCCCGTAGCGCCGGGCATGTCTTCAATGTAGCCGTCGAAGTCGCGCCCAAATGTATCGACACTGATGGTGACGGACTGACCGGGGCGCATCTTTCTCAATTGGGTCTCTTTGTAGTTGGCGGTCACCCAGAGATCGTCAATGGGTGTCACGTCGAATAGCTCCTGGCCGACAGACACCTGTGCGCCAATCTCCACGGTCTTGTTACCAATAATGCCGCTCACCGGCGCGAAGATCTTGCAATAACTGAGGTTCAGAATGGCTTGCTCTACCTGCGCCTGGCTGATCTGGGCGGCAGCCTTCCGCGCCGCCACCGTAGCCCGTTGCACGGCAACTTGCCGGCTGGAGTTTACCGTTGCCTCGGCGGCGCGTTGCACGGCCTGCGTCAGCGCGCTTATGCGCTGTTCAACGGTCCTGTCGGCGGCGTCCGCCACGGCTCTGCGAGAGGAGACATTCGCGGTCTGCGCGCGCGAGTCGGCCAGGCGCTGATCGTATTGCTCGCGGGAGACTTCCTGTTTTTCCGCCAGCGCACGGTAGCGCGTCTCCTCTGCCGCTGCATTAGCCGCATTCGCCTCCGCTTGCCTGAGATCGGCCAGGGCGGATTCCACCTGCTGCCGTTGGGCTAACAATCCCGCTTGCGCGCTAGCCACGTCCAGGTCCGCCGTCGAAACACCGGTCCGCTGGCTAACCTGCGTGATGGAAACGTTTGGATTTTGAGCGTTGACGTTCGCCTGCGCCTGTGCCAGATTGCCGCGCTGTTGAGTCAGCGCCACCTCATAGTCTCGCGGATCCAGTTCCACGGCCAGCTTGCCCCGCTCCACACTTTGATTGTTCTCCACGTAAACCGCCGTCACCGTGCCGGAAATCCGGCTGGCAATCGCATTCATGTGACCATCCACCTGGGCGTCGTCGGTTGATTCGTAGCTCTGCAGATAATTCCACAGAAACCAACCACCCACCAGCAACGCGACAAGCAGAATAACGATCGCCACGGTAGCGATCGGATGCGTCTTCACCCAAACGGCCGAGCGCTTTAGAAACGGTTCTTTCTTTGCTTCTTTGTCCTTTGCTTCTTTGTCGCCGGCATCCTTAGCATCGTCTTTTCCAGCTTCTTTCTCTTTTGCTGGCGGATCTTCTTTAGGCTTCTCGTCCGGCTTCGGGGGTGGGGCATTCATCAGCCGGTCGAGATCTGCCCTCAGCCGACCCTGCTCGTAGAAAAGAGAGCCGATCACTGACTCAGGTACTTCCTCTCGCACGACTAGACTTCCGTGGCCGTCCGGGCTTTGCTCGCGTTCATTCGGCATATTTTGTTCTGGCATGTCACTACCCTTCAAGAGTTTTTGTCTGGTCCGGCCGCGGGACGGTGTTAGCGCAAAGGGCGCGGATGCGCGCCACCATGAGAGAAGCAACACTCCGCGGCCCTTTCGGTGGCCGCTCGACACCGCGACCGTCTTGCGCGTGTTTCTTGATAGGAGGCATGTTTATTTTATGAGAAATTGGCGGATTCCGCGCTCCGCCGCGCCCAGCGCCCGAGCTAGCGAAACCTTTGCCAGATTGTGCTCGAACACCGCGCTGATGTAATCGTTGTCTGCCTGGACAACGACTTGTTCGGCCTGCACTACTTCCACTGTGTCAGCGACACCGGCGGCGAAACGGTCGCGCGCCTGGCGCAGCGTTTCGTGGGCCAGATCGACGTTGCTGGCGGCAACCGCTATTTGGTCCCCCGCCACGCCCAGATCGATGAAGGCCTGCCGGACATCCCGGTCTACTTGTCCGCGCAGATCCGCCAGTTCCGCCTGCCGCTGGTGGACCGATGCTTCCGCTTGTTCAATATCGCCGCGAATGCGGCCACCCTCGTAAATCGGAATGGTCAAGGTGCCGGCCACGGTGAACGTGCCGTGCGCATCGGTGGTTGGCCGCAGGCCCGCCGCTCCATAGTCCGCCGACAGGTTCAAGTTCGGCAGACGCTCGGCGTGCGCGGCGTGCAATGCGGCCTCGGCGGCGCGCACACCGGCCTGCGCGGCGGCCAGATCGGCACGCTGCCGGTCCGCCTGTTCCAGCGCTTGCGCGAGCGTGAGATCCGCAATAGGAGCATAGGGAAAATTGTCGGCGATGCTGAACATCTGCCCCAGAGGAAGGCCAATCACGCGGGCCAGCGCGAGCATCTGGCTATCGCGGTCGCCCAGCAAGGAACGCAGCCGCTGCCGGTCGGTCTGCCATTGCACTTGCGTCCGAGTCACATCAATGCGCGCGGCGACACCATTTTGCAAGCGGGCCGCCGCCTGCTGATAGACCGCTTGTGACGAATCCACCTGAGCTTGCGCGGCGGCGATACGCGCGTTGTTGGCGGTGAGCTGCAGGTAAGCGCCACCCACGGCCAGCACAATCAAATCGCGCGCGTCGCGGGCCGATTCCTTGGCGGCGCTTACGGTTTCGCTGGCGCTCCGCAGATTCCCCAGCCGCACGAAATCGAAAATCGTCTGATTCAGGCGGCCGGCGCGCGCGTCGAAATAATTGAACGGACCGACGATCGGGCGAATGCCGGGCACGTTAACCCCGAGTGTTCGTAAGTTGCTCTGCACCACATTCTCTGTGACGACCGTGTCCAGATGAGGCATGAGCGTGCTGCGCGCCACGCGCCGGAGTCCTTCCGCCTGCTCTAGCGCGTTACTTTGGCTGAGCGCTCCCAGGTTGTAACGCAGGCCCAGCGTGAGGGCGTTATCCAAACTCAACGGCAGCGTGGCGCCCGTGTTCGTCCCTGTAGGAGTGCTGCCGGAATATGGCCCCTGAACGCTGACGGAGCTGTCCAACAGATTCACGCTATTGCCGCCGCCCGTATTGGTGGTGGCTTGACTGGTAGACACCGATCCGCTTTGACTTTGCCTTCCCGATGGCGGCAGTTGCGTAGCTGTTGACGGGGGGGTGCTTTGCGCTTGGAGAAGGACCGCGCAGGCTAGCAGGGTACCGCGGATGGCAGCCGATCTGAGGTTCTGGCGAAATCGCATATTCTCTCGAGTGTCATTTGCACACCTTAGTCGGTCGTGCTTCCCTGCTCTTGTGCACTTGAAAGGCCAAAGAAATTTGGGGGGTGGATTATCCAAAGCTTTAATACGATTCCAACGAACCAAGCCTTGACCATTGCGAAATGACCAAATACGGTCAGTTTCAACACATCAACGTTCGCGGAGAGACACCTTTTGAGCGGCTTGCTCCTGGCTTTTATTCCGGCATCGCGAACCTACATTTTAAAAGTTTGAAGTGGGAAACACGCCGCGCGATTCTCAGCCAAGCCGCGTGCGGACCAGCTTTTTCTGAATGGCTTGCAGGCGCTGACCAACAGTCTCTGCGAAGCATTCCTCAGCCTTCAGGCCGTGAAGGCGCGGATCGAGATCGGTGCCCAGATGGGCAGCCATGAAGTCCAGAAAGATTTTGACCTTCGGTATCGTGTCCGAGGTCCCGGAATAGAGCGCGCATAGACTGACTGGATCGGGGTCCCAAAGTGGGAGCACCCGTTCCAAATCGGCGGCGATCGCGGGGTCTTTTGCCATCCACAGCGGCAATATGCTGATGCCGACACCATCGAGCACCAATTGCCGGTGCACAAACGGATCTGACGACATGACCTGGAAGATAAGATCCAGTGCGACGGTCTTTCCTCCTTTGGTCAGTTTCCAGTTGGCATAAAACGCGTCGTCGGCTGACCCGGTGCACCGGTGATTCGAGAGTTCGGCAGGATCATTCGGAAGTCCGTACCTGCGCACATACGCCTTGCTGGCATATAAAGCTCGTTTCGCCGAAGGGTAATGGTGCACCCGTCTGAACGAGTCCCTTGGAGGTCGAATCTTGAAGAAAACATCAATATCTTCCTTGGGCTCCTGATCCCACAGAGAAGAATAGGGCAGGATATCCACGCGCAGTTCGGGTTGAGCGTCCACGAACCGGCCCATCAACGGCCCCATGACATCTCTCGCCATCGTCATCGGACACGCTACTCTAAGCACACCACGAGGGTGCGACCGGTTTCTGTCCAAGAGTTCCCCGGCGTTCCGCAAAGTATGGAGGGCTTCGACACTGAAGTTCAGGTACTCGCTGCCAGCGTCCGTGAGCAGCAGACCGCGCTGCCCGCGCCGGACAAGCAGCAGCCCCAAGTGCTTCTCGAGTCGCGTCAATGACCTGCTCACCGTCGAGGTTGGCAGACCAAGTTCTTTGGCCGCTTTACTTAAACTGCCAGCGCGTGCGGCGGAGGCGAAGATTTGAACGTCGTTGAGGTCCAGCGCGTTGCGCATGAAGCTTCCGATGGAGATTTGCGCAATGTGCTGATTAGCGCCTTTCTGCACATGATACCGAGGTTCGCGCCTTGCGTTTCAGCAAACACGATTTGCGCGACCGCAAGGCCCGAAGCGGCTGATATGGCCCAGAATGGGGAAGATTGCCTATTTGCGACCAAGCGTTGCTGTATGACTGACTCGAAGTGGCCTGCATTCGATCCTCAGGCCTTCCTGGCGAATGCCGGGTTAGGGAAGAGGATCGTTCATCTGAAGCCGAAACAGGCCTTCTTCTCGCAAGGAGATGTCGCCGACGCCGTCTTCTATCTTCAGGAAGGCCGTGCGAAGCTCACGGTCGTGTCGAATGCCGGGAAAGAGGCCACGATTACACTCCTTTCGCCGGGCGAGTTCGTCGGTGAGGAGGCTGTCGCGGCGGTTGCCGGCAATCGTCTGGCGACGGCAACTGCGATCACAGTTTGCACAGCGCTGAAGATAGACAGAACGGAGATGATTCGAGTGATTCACGAGGAGCGTGCCTTCTCCGATCTGTTTCTCGCCTTTTTACTGGCTCGCAGCATGCGGACACAGGCCGATCTGGTGGACCAGCTTTTCAATTCGAGCGAAAAACGTTTAGCCCGAGTTCTATTGCTGATGGCGGAATTCGGAAAATCGCCGGAGCCGCAGACGCTCCTGCCCGTGATCACTCAGGAAAACCTGGCGGAGATGATCGGCACAACCCGCTCCCGCGTGAGCCGCTTTATGAACCGCTTCCGCAAGCTCGGCTTCATCCAGTACAACGGGCGTATCCGAGTGAACAAATCGCTGCTCAACGTGGTGCTCCACGACCAGCCGTTTGAGCAAAACGCGATAAGCGCCGCCCTCCTTGCTCCGCCAGGCTCTTCGAAATCGGCCAAGCGCATTGCGAAGTTAGTAAACACTATCCAGAAAGCTCCAAAGAAGCCTGTGCAATAAACCCCATCATTTCGGCAAACGGTTTGTCCCGGGTGTGAGCCCAAAGGGACAGACACCTCCTTACCAACAATGCCAAGCTGTTTCCGTAGTCCAAAGTTGAAAGCCAAAGAATCGCCGCGTAGTCAGCGTATTTTTTCGAGCAGATGGCACGAAAAGAACGACTGCGCGTTGGCGAGTTCGTAATCCGGATCTACAGGAGATTTCCAATATGAAAATTTTAGTGATAGGCGGCACCGGCAACGTCGGTGCACAAGTCGTGAAAGAGCTGCAGAAGCGCAAGGCGGATATTCGCCTGCTTGTACGCAACGAAGGCGCCAAGGCGCCGAAGGGGGTTGAGGTTGCGATCGGCGATTTGCTCGATCCGGTCTCGGTCCAGAAGGCATTGCACGGAGTGGATAAGCTCTACCTGCTGAACGCCGTCGTGCCTGATGAACTAACGCAGGGCCTCATCGCCTACGATCTGGCCAAGAAGCTGAAGCTGAAACATATCGTCTATCACTCGGTCTTCCGCGTGGATCACTTCAAGGATGTTCCACACTTCGCGTCGAAGCTCGCTATTGAAAACGCCCTGCGGGAGTTCGATGTCCCGTTCACGATTATTCGCCCAAACTACTTCAGTCAGAACGACGCAACGCTGAAAGACGCGCTTACGAAGGCTGGGATCTACCCGATGCCTCTCGGCCCGGTGGGCATCTCGGCAGTCGACATCCGGGATATTGCTGAGGCTACAGCGATCGCCCTTACCTCCGACGGACATTTCGGCAAAACTTACAATCTCAACGGTCCGGATGTGCTGAGCGGTCCAAAGATGGCAGCGATTTGGAGCGGGCTACTGGGCAAGGAGATTCGCTATTCCGGGGATGACATGGATGCGTTCGAGGAGCAGATGAGAAAGCGGGCCCCGTCGTGGTCGGCGTTCGACATCCGCATGATGTTTCAGGGGTATCTTGAACGTGGCTTCGCCGCGGAAGCGGGCGACATCGAGACTTTGACGCAACTCCTCGGGCATCCGCCTCGTCGCTACGAAGACTTTGCAGCAGAAACTGCGGAGAGTTGGCAAGAGCTGGCAGTACCCGTTTAGGAAACCGGGCGGAATTCCAGGAAAAGAAACATTAAAAGGAGAAACAAAATGACAACCGCTTTACCAACGATCCCGCCGGACAACCCCAAACGCAATCTCACGCTGGCGCAACCCGACGACCTTCCTCACATCGGTCTAGTCGGCGATACCTACACCGTCACCGTGACAGGCGAACAGACCGATGGGCGCTTCTGTGTCATTGATATGTACATCCCGCCTGGTGGCGGCCCGCCGCCGCATCGGCATGACTTCGAGGAGACCTTTATCCTGCTAGAAGGTGAGATGGAAGCGACCTTTCGTGGCAAGAAGTCGACCGTGCGCGCTGGCGAGACACTGAATATTCCTGCCGACGCTCCGCATCAGTTTCACAACGCTTCCTCCGAACCGGTACGCATGCTCTGTATCTGCTCTCCTGCCGGTCAGGAGAAATTCTTCCTGGAGGTCGGAGTACCAGTCGCCACGCGTACGACGCCCCCGCCGAAGCTGGGCGAAAAAGAGCAGGCCGCGTTCATTGAGAAAGTGAAAGCGCTCGCACCCAAGTACCGCACCGAACTACTCAAAGAGGCGTAGGTTCCAGCTCGTATGCCCGCGGCACCCTACTATCCAGTTCGACCAACAGATATGTGCCGCCAACTTTTAAACCCCCAACCGGAGAATACAAATGATTACAACAGATTCGACTATTCACGAAGACGCAGTCAGAACAACGACAATTCATCACCCAATACATCTCCTCGATCGTGTCGCCATGGTGGCCATGCGCTTGATGGTTGCTTCCATGAAGGGGAGCGTAAACGGGCCGTCGGCGCGCGAGCCGTTTGATGAGCTGATGGGGAAGACACCGGCGGCTGACGGTGTCACTTACGAGGAAGCGGAGGTGGGTGGCGTGGCTGGCTGGTGGTGCCGGCCGGACGATGCTATTGCAGGTGCGGCCCTTCTCTATTTCCATGGCGGCGCGTACGTCGCCGGCTCGGCGCGTGCCTATCGGCATTTCGTCGGACAGATCGCGGCGCGGGCGAAGGTGATGGCCTTCGTGCCGGAATACGGTTTAGCGCCCGAGCATCCGTTTCCGGCGGCAGTGGATGACGCGCAGGCCTGTTATAGAGGTCTGGTCGAGAAAGGCTTTGGAAAAATCGCGCTGGCGGGCGACTCTGCCGGAGGCGGCCTTGCCCTGGCGCTTCTGTCGTCGTTAGTGGACAAGGCGCGGGCCGTCTCCGCGTTGCGTCCTGTTGGGGCGGCGGTGCTGTCGCCCTGGACCGACTTGGCGCTTTCCGGCGTGAGTATGGAAACGCGTGCTGAGGCGGACCCGCTGTTGACCAAGGAGTCGCTCGCTTCCACCGCGCGACTCTACCTCGGCGGGCAAGACCCGCGCGATCCGCTGGCGTCGCCTTTATATGGTGATCTGGCCGGGCTGCCGCCGGTTAGAGTGCACGTGGGTGAAGACGAAGTTCTCCTCGACGACTCGCTTCGTCTCGGCGAACGCATCGAAAGCCAGGGCGGGACCGTCCAGATCCATACGTGGCAGGGCATGATCCACGTTTTCCCGTCCAACGTCGCTCTCCTGCACGCTGCCAAGGAAGCGCTTGACGATATAGGCAACTTCCTACGGCAACAATTCGTCGGCGACCCCAACGATGCAATCAATTCGATTAGCCGCTCAACAGCGACGACATGACCGAATAGTAAGGAGTAATTTTGAGATGATCAGCCAAGAAACACTCAGGCCTCCTGCAGAGTTGGCGGCGTTTCGAAGCGCAACGACAACAGTCAACTCGATCCGTCTTCACTACTGGGTCGGCGGAGATCCGGCTGGTCCTCCGGTGCTGCTTTGGCATGGTTTCCTGGGAACCAGCCATTCGTGGCACAAGGTGATGCCGTTTCTCGCGGAGGCTGGTTTTGCTGTCATTGTTCCCGACATGCGCGGTTTTGGCGACTCCGACAAGCCCGCAGGCACCGAGGGATATGACGGGCGCGCGCTGGCCGAAGAATTCCGCGCCTTGCGGCAGCAGATCAGTTTCGGGGCCGGCCGGCCGCTGACTCTCGTCGCCCACGACATGGGCGCGCCGCCGGCGTTGCTCTGGGCGGCAGATCATCCCGATGAGATTGCCGGGCTCATTTACGTGGAAGGGCCAGTGATGCTGCAGGCAATGCTGGGGAAGATCATCGCCTACACGCCTGACGCTATGGCGAAGGGAAGCTTTTGGTGGTGGGTTCTTCCGCTCGCGCCGGGCGTGCCGGAGATTTTGATCGTGGGGAGAGAGCGCCAGTTTCTCAACTGGTTTTATCAAGGCCCGTCAGGCACCACGCGTGAAGCTATTTCACCTGAGTCCGTGAATGAATATTTACGCACTTTTTCCGGCAAGGAGGGAGTATTAGGAGCGGAGGGCGTGTATCGCGCCGCCTTTACAACCATTGCGCAAACAACCCCATTGCAGGAGAGGAGAGTGAAGGTTCCGGTTGTGGCAATCGGCGGCGAGAGGGGGCTCGGGGCGAGCGTGGGTCAGTTCCTCTCGATGGTCGCGAGCGAAGTCAGTAGCCTGGTGCTTCCGGGTTGCGGCCATTTCATTCCCGAAGAAAGTCCCGACGCGGTGGTCGACCAGGTGCTGCGGCTCGCTGTCTTGTCCGGAGCTGTGACGTGATGAAACCGGTCA
>Ga0302319_10003570_pt1 | contig 32446 bp, 23 predicted proteins | sample Bog_T0_2_FD_203319 | JGI IMG/M metagenome (GOLD analysis project Ga0302319, IMG submission 203319) | Peat permafrost microbial communities from Stordalen Mire near Abisko, Sweden - Bog_T0_2 | ecosystem: Environmental > Terrestrial > Soil > Wetlands > Peat | place: Sweden: Abisko, Stordalen Mire... | reverse complement strand
ACCGACGAACCGTCCGTTCCGACGTCGGTATCGCCGAAGCCGACCCCGAGCGCCAGACCGCCCTTGAAGTTGCGGAACAGTGCGCCGTCGGCGCCGATCGTCAGGCCGGCTGTCGAGAAACGGTTGCTATAGGCGCCGTTGGCCTGCTGAGTTCCGTATTGCAACGAGCCGCTCGCCCAGATGTGGAACGGCAGCACGCCCCGGGCGTCCAACGCCGCGATGGCGCTGGGGAACGTCGACGACAGCGAGCCGACCGCCTGCGAAGTCGAGCTCGGGACCTTCCTGGTCGGCAGATAGGTCCCGTCGGCGGAACTCGGGCTGGCGGTCGCGTAGCGTCCGTTGGCGCCGAAGTTGGGGTCGTCGCCGGGGGACGTATAGCCGCCCCTGAGGCCGGGGTCGGACAGCGCGAAGCCCGGGCGCAGGTCGTCGACCTCGTCATGGAGCTGTTCGACGCGCCGGAACGTATTGTCGATTTGCGTATTCATATAGGCTTGACCGGCCTGGACCTGGGCCGCGACGACAGCCTCGACGTTGGTGTCGAGCCGGAGGCTGGCCGGCCCGGACACGCTGAGCGCGATGGAACTGGTCGAACTCGAATAGGTGGCGTCGCCGCTATAGGCGACTGTGAGGGTTTGCGTCCCTGCGGCGAGCGAACTGACCGTCAGCTTGGCGACGTCCTGCGAGACCTGCGCCGTACCGAGCGTGGCCCCCCCGATCGTGAAGGTCACCGTTCCCGTCGCCGTCGAGCCCGCGGCGATCGTCGCGCTGATCGTCACGGGAGCGCCCGCCACGATCACCGGCGCCGAAACGCTGGCCGTGACCGTCGTCGCCACCTTGGCGACGGCGATGGCCAATTGCGCCTGCGTCGCGGCCAGATAACTCGCGCTTCCCGCCTGATTGGCGTCGATCAGGCACGAACCCGGCGCCAGGAAGGTCGCCGTCGCGCCGGAAAGCTTGCAGGCGCCCGAAGTCGAGGCGGCGTCGATGGTGAAGGTGACCGCATTGCCGGAGCCGCCGCCCGTCGCTGTGACCGTGAACGTCGCGCCAACCTGCGGGCTGGCCGGCGCTGTGGAGGTGAAAGTGATGGTCTGCGAGGCCTTGCCGACCGAAATCATCTGCTGAACCTGCGCGGCGGCAGTGTAGCTGGCCGAGGCCGCCTGATTGGCGTCGACGATGCAGGTTCCCGTGCCGATGAAGATCACGGACGAACCCGAAATCGTACAGACGCCCGAGGTCGACGCGAGGTCGATGGTGAACGTCACCGCGTTGCCCGAGGCGCCGCCCGTGGCGGAGACGTTGTAGGTCGCGCCGATCGCCGGGCTGCTCGGCGGGCTCGAGGTGAACGCAATCGTCTGCGACATCGCGCCGATGACGATCGCCTGCTGAACCTGCGCCGCGGCGGCGTAATTGGCGTTGCCGGCCTGGTTGGCGTCGACGATACAGGCGCCGACGCCGGTAAAGGTGATTGTCGCGCCGGAGATCGTGCAGGCGCCCGAAGTCGACGCCGTGTCGATCGCGAAGGTCACGGCGAGGCCCGACGCGCCGCCGGTCGCCGTGACCGTGTAGGTCGCTCCGATCAACGGACTGGCGGGCGCGGTCGAGGTGATTACGAGCGTCTGCGAAGCCTTGCCGACGCTGATCGCCTGCTGGACCTGAACTGCGGCGTTGTAATTGGCGCTGCCCGCCTGATTGGCGTCGACGAGGCAAGTTCCGGCGCCGGTGAAGCTGACGGTCGAGCCCGAAATCGTGCAGGCGCCCGAGGTCGAGGACGCATCGACCGAGAACACGATCGCGACGCCGGACGCGCCGCCCGTGGCCGTGACGACGTAGGTCGCGCCGATCGCCGGACCGCTCGGCGCGCTTGAGGTGAACGCCAGCGTCTGCGCGCCCTTGCCGACGCCGATCGTCTGCTGAATCTGAACCGCGGCGCTGTAATTGGCGTTGCCGGCCTGATTGGCGTCGACGACGCAGGTTCCCGCGCCCGTGAAACTGACGGTGGAGCCGGAGATCGTGCAGGCCCCCGAGGTCGAAGAGGCGTCGATCGTGAAGGTCACGGCATTGCCCGACGCGCCGCCCGTCGCGGAGACCGTGTAGGTCGCCCCGACCAACGGGTTGCTCGGCGCGGCCGAAGTGAACGATATCGCCTGCGAAGACGCGCCGACTCCGATCGCCTGCTGGACTTGCGCCGCCGCGTTGTAGCTGCCGTTACCGGCCTGATTGGCGTCGATGACGCAGGTTCCGGCTCCGGTGAAGCTGACGGTCGAACCCGAAATCGCGCAGGCGCCGGAGGTCGTCGAAACATCGATCGAGAAGGTCACCGCGACGCCGGACGCGCCGCCCGTCGCCGCCACCGTATAGCTCGCGCCGCCGACCGCGGCGCCGCTCGGCGCCGACGACGTGAACGTAATCGTCTGCGCCGCCTTGCTGATTCCAAACGCCTGCTGGACCTGTGTCGCCGCGCTGTAATTGCCGCTCGCGGCCTGATTGGCGTCGACGACGCAGGTCCCGGCGGCGGCAAAGCTGACGGTCGAGCCGGAGATCGTACAAGCGCCGGAGGTCGAGGCGGAGTCGATCGTGAAGGTCACCGCGGCGCCCGACGCGCCGCCGGTCGCGGAGACCGTATAGGTCGCGCCGCCGACCACCGCGTTGCCGGGCGCGGATGACGTGAAGACGATCGCCTGCGCGGCCTTGCCGACGACGATCGATTGCTGGATTTGTGCGGCGGCGGCGTAGTTCGCGCTGCCGGCCTGATTGGCGTCGACGATGCAGGTTCCCGCGCCGGCGAAGCTGACGGCGGCGCCCGAGATCGTGCAGGCGCCCGCCGTCGACGCGCCATCGATCGAGAACGCCACCGCGTTGCCCGACGCGCCGCCCGTCGCGACGACTGTATAGACCGCGCCGACGGCGGCATTGCCGGGCGCGGTCGAAACGAACGCTATCGTCTGCGCGGCCTTGCCGACGTCGATCGTTTGCGTAACTTGGACCGCCGCGTTGTAATTGCTGCTGCCGCCCTCGTTGGCGTCGACTATGCAGCTCCCGGCGCCGGTGAAGCTGACCTTGGAACCCGAAATAGTACAGGCGCCCGACGTCGACGAACTGTCGATCGCGAACACGATCGCGACGCCCGAGCCGCCGCCCGTCGCGGTGACCGTATAGCTCGCGCCGATCGACGGGCCGCTCGGCGCCGTCGAGGTGAACGAGATCGATTGCGAGCCCTTGCCGACGCTGATCGTCTGCTGGATCTGAACGGCGGCGCTGTAATTGGCGCTCGACGCCTGATTGGCGTCGATGACGCAGGCGCCGACGCCGGTAAAGCTGACGGTCGAACCGGAGATCGTGCAGGCGCCCGAGGTCGAGGAGAGGTCGATCGAGAACGTCACCGCGTTGCCCGACGCCCCGCCCGTGGCGGAGACCGTGTAGCTGGCGCCGCCGACCGTCTCGTTGCTCGGCATTGTCGACGTGAACGAAATCGTCTGCGACGCCTTGCCGATGCCGACCGTCTGCTGGACCTGAACGGCGGCGCTGTAATTGGCGCTGGCCGCCTGATTGGCGTCGATGACGCAGGTTCCCGAGCCGGTGAAGCTTACGGTCGAGCCCGAGATCGTGCAGGCGCCCGACGTCGAGGAGCCGTCGATCGAGAACGTCACCGCATTGCCCGATGCGCCGCCGGTCGCGGAGACCGTATAGCTGGCGCCGCCGACCGTCCCATTGGCCGGCGCCGACGACGTGAAGGAAATCGACTGCGACGCCTTGCCGACGCTGATCGTCTGCTGGACCTGAACGGCGGCGCTGTAATTGGCGCTCGACGCCTGATTGGCGTCGACGATGCAGGTTCCCGCGCCGGTGAAGCTGACGGTCGAGCCCGTGGCCGTGCAGGCGCCCGCCGTCGACGCGCCGTCGATCGAAAACGTCACCGCATTGCCCGAAGCGCCGCCGGAGGCGATGACGACATAGGTGGCGCCGCCGACGATCGCATTGCCGGGCGCACTCGAAGTGAAGGTAATCGTCTGCGCCGCCTTGCCGACGACGAAGGATTGCTGGACCTGAACCGCGGCGCTGTAACTGGAATTGCCGGCCTGATTGGCGTCGACGACGCAGGTTCCGGCTCCGGTGAAGCTTACGTTGGAGCCCGAGATCGAGCAGGCGCCTGAAGTCGACGACGCGTCGATCTTGAACGTCACGGCATTGCCCGACGCGCCGCCGCTCGCGCTGACGAAATAACTGGCGCCATTGACGGTCGCGCCGCCGGGCGCGCTCGAGGTGAAGGTAATGGTTTGCGCGCCGAGGCCGACGGCGACCGACTGCTGGGCTTGAGCGGCGGCCGCATAATTCGTGTTGCCGGCCTGATTGGCGTCGATGAAACAGGTTCCGGCGCCGGTGAAGCTGATGATGGAGCCAGAGATCGTGCAGGCGCCCGAAGTCGACGAAGCGTCGATCGAGAAGGTCACGGCGTTGCCCGAGGCGCCGCCCGTCGCGCTGACCGTATAACTGGCCCCGCTGACGGTGGCGTTGGTCGGCGCGGTCGAAGTGAAGCTGATGACCTGCGCGCCCAGGCCGATCGCGATGTCCTGCTCGGCCACCGGCGCCGCGGCATAGGACGTATTGCCCGGCTGGTTGGCGTCGACGATGCAAATGCCGGCGCCGGCAAAGCTGACGGTCGAGCCCGAAATCGAACAGGCGCCCGAGGTCGAAGCGGCGTCGACCGAAAAGGTGACCGGATTGCCCGAGCCGCCGCCTGTCGCCGTCACAGTGTAGGGCGCGCTGCCGACCACTATGCCTGCTGGCGGAGTCGAGGTGAAAGCGATGGTCTGCGGGGTCGAGTTGTTGACGGTCAGCGTGCCCGGACCGGCGACCGTCTGGCTCATCGCCGAGGGGCCGGCAACCGCGAGCGTGCCGCCGGATATCGCATAGGTCCCCGTCGTCGACGGGATGACGTTGTAGTAGATGGTGCAGACCGAGTTGGCCGACAACGACGACAAAGTAAAGGAAATGCTGGTCGACGAGGTCGCCGACAAGCCGACGCAATTGGCCGAATAGGCGCCGATCTGGCCGGTCCAGCCCGCCGGGAACGAACCCGAGGCGGTCAACGAGATCCCGGTCAGCGCCTGGGAATTAGGATTTTGTATCGAAATCGTAGCCGCGGCCGTTTGGTTGACGACCAGGGTGCCGGAGGTGAAACTGGCCGAATAGACGGGCGGCGACACCGCCGCGAACGCCGAATTCGTGGCGACAAGAGATAATATGATCGCCAGGACACCAGCGATGATATTCGCGATAACACGCACGACAGGGCAACGATCACGTATAGTAACGCTGTTGTTCAATTGCAGTTGCATGTCGAATGCCCCAAACTCACCCGACCATGCGGCAATGCTTAACGACTGACTGCCACAGCCAAGAGTCTTTGAGATTTTCCACTGCGTTGGTTAATTATGCGTGAAGCCCAAGCGCATCGGACCGACGGGAGAACGTCCACAGCCCGTCGCCAAGACCTGGACGCGAAGCGTTCGCCAATAGACTCAATCGGTTGCAATCTCGCCGACGAACCATCGATAAAGGGCGAGGCGCGGCATGCGCGCACGTATTGTCGAAAGACCGCATCCAGCAACGGCAACCCCCCGGGCGAAACTACGGGCGCCATGCATTGGCCGCGCGGCCGCAAACGTGTTCCGGCCATCGGCCTCATATCCCGGCACTCTTGGCCACGCGGAATTCCATCCCCTTGTCGCCGTCGCCAAGCCGGGCCAAAGTCGGGCCCGAACAAACGCCGAGCGCGCGGGGAACGATGAACGACAACCGGGACAACCTCGCGGCCGATCTCCTTTCCAGCGACGCGACGCGGCTGACCGCCGCCATCGCCGCGCGCGAAATTTCCTGCGCCGAACTGATGCGGGCGACGCTGCAACGCATCGACACACTCAATCCGCGCTTCAACGCCATCGTCGCACGGCGCGATGCGGACGTGTTGATGGCGGAAGCGCGGGCGAAGGACGCGGATCTGGCTCGCGGCGTGGCGCTGGGGCCGCTCGCCGGCCTGCCGATGGCGATCAAAGAGTTGGAAAACGTCGCGGGACTGCCGACGACCAAGGGTTCGCCGCTGCTCGTCGGCAATATCGCGGCTGAAGACAGCGAGATGACGCGGCGGCTGCGGGCCGCGGGCGCGATCATCATCGGCAAGACGACGGCGCCGGAATTCGCGCTCGGCTCCTATTCGCGCAGCCCGTTCTATGGGATCACCCGCAACGCCTATGACGAAAGGCTCACCGCCGGCGGGTCCTCCAGCGGCGCGGCAGTGGCGCTGGCCCTGCGCATGGTCGCGCTGGCGGACGGGTCGGACTACGGCGGCAGCCTGCGCAATCCCGCCGGCTGGAACAACGTCTACGGCTTCCGCCCCAGCTTCGGCCGCATCCCGAGGGAAGACCTCGACGCCTGGACGCCGAGCCTCGGCGTGCTCGGTCCGATGGCGCGTAGCGCCGACGATCTGGCGTTGCTGCTGTCCGTGCAGGTCGGCCAAAGCGAAATCGCGCCGCTGTCGCTGGAGACCGACGGCGCGGCGTTCCGGGCGCCGCTCGAAGGCGATCTGAAGGCCAAGCGCATCGCCTGGGTCGGCGACTTCGGCGGCGCGATTCCCTTCGACCCCGGCGTGCTCGAACTCGCACGCTCGTCGATGAGCGTTCTGGCCTCGCTCGGAGCGGACGTCGAGGAGGCGCGGCCGGATTTCGACTTCGGCGAACTCTGGCGCGCGTTCAAGGTCATACGCCACTGGCACAACGCGCCGCTGCTCTCGTTCTATCGCGATCCCGCCAAGCGTGCGCTGCTGCCTGGCGCCGCCCTGTACGAAGTCGAGGAAGGGCTCAAACTCTCCGCCTATGACGTGTCGGCGGCCCTGCAGACGCGCACGCGCTGGAGCGCGGCGCTCAGGGCGTTCAACAAGCGCTACGATTTCTGGGCGCAGCCGACCGCGCAGTGTTTCGCCTTCGCCGCGGAAGCGCGAGGCGCCGCGCGCGTCGGCGGGCGCGACATGGACACCTACCACGAGTGGATGCAATGCGTCGTTCCCGGAACGATGTCCGGCGCCCCCGTGCTGGCCGCGCCCGCCGGCTTCGACGCCGAAGGACGCGCGATGGGCGTGCAGATCGTCGGCCGCCCGCGCGACGAGATCGGGCTGCTGAGGCTGGCGCGGGCCTACGATCTGGCGACGGGTTGGCCAAAGAAGAGGCCGCCGGCGGCGCTGGCGCCGGGAGGATAAAAGCCATGACCCCATCCGCATTGGTGCTGTTCTCCGGCGGGCAGGACTCGACCGTGTGCCTCGCCTGGGCGCTCGACCGTTTCGAGCGCGTCGAGACCGTCGGCTTCGACTATGGCCAGCGCCACAGCGTCGAACTCGAATGCCGCACGCATGTGTTGAGCGCGATGCGCGCGGCGTTCCCGGCCTGGGAGGCGCGGCTCGGCGACGACCACTTGCTGGACTTGCGCTCCCTCGGCGCGATCGGCGACACGGCGATGACGCAGGCGAAGACGATCGAATTCGCCGCCTCCGGCCTGCCCAACACCTTTGTCCCGGGCCGCAATCTGCTGTTCTTCACCTATGCGGCGGCGATCGCCTATCGTCGCGGCCACAAGCATCTCATCGGCGGCATGTGCGAGACCGATTATTCCGGCTATCCCGATTGTCGCGACGACACGCTGAAGGCGCTGCAGGTCGCGCTCAACCTAGGCATGGACCAACGCTTCGTCGTCCATACGCCGCTGATGTGGATCGACAAGGCCGCCACCTGGGCGCTCGCCCGCGATTTTGGCGGCGAGGCGCTGGTCGGCATCGTGCAGGAGCACACCCATACCTGCTACCTCGGCGACCGCGCGCATCGCCACGACTGGGGTTATGGCTGCGGGACCTGCCCGGCGTGCGAATTGCGACGACGGGGCTGGGAGGCCTATGTCGCCGCTACCCCATCCTCCGCCCCGCCTCCTTGATCCGCTTGACCGGAATGATCGTGCGCGTGTTGGCGACGCCTTCGATGCGGGTCAGCGTCTGGGTCAGGAAGCGATGGAAGGCGTCGAGATCGGCGACGGCGATTTTCAGCAGATAATCGTAATCGCCTGTGACGAAGGCGCAATCGATCACTTCGCGCCGCGCCAACGCGACCGCCTCGAAGCGCTGGCTGAAGGCCTCCGACTGCCGCTCCAGCCGCACTTCCACATAGGCGACGAAACCGGCCTCCAGCGCGCCGCCGTCGATCAGCGCGACATAGCCGCGGATGATTCCGGCCCGCTCCAGCGCGCGCACCCGCCGCAGGCAGGGCGACGGCGAGAGATTGACCCGGGCGGCGAGGTCCTGGTTGGCGAGCGAGGCGTCGTCGGCGAGTTCGTGCAAGATCTTGCGGTCGATATCGTCCATTCGCAATTATTCCCTCAACACTGCCTCTATCAAGCTATCAAATTGCGCGCCGAGGCGCCAGATCGGCAACCTTCGCCCGCCAATTGCGGGGTCCTCGCGCTAGACTTCGTCGCCATACCGAGGAGCCATCCATGACCCGCCGCGCCCGCGACATCCTGCTCGAAATCCTGCGCGACGAGGGCGTCACCCATGTCTTCGGCAATCCCGGCTCGACCGAAATGCCGCTGCTCGACGCGCTCGTCGACGCCCCCGACATCGCCTACGTGCTGGGCCTGCAGGAGGCGACCGCCGTCGGAATGGCCGACGGTTGGGCGCTGGCGGCGGGTAAGGTTGGCTTCGTCAATTTGCACGCCATGGGCGGCCTCGGCAACGCGATGGGCGTGCTGGTGGCCTCCAAAGCCAGCGAGACGCCGCTGGTCGTCACCGCGGGACAGCAGGACACCCGCCATCTGATGTCCGAGCCGTGGCTGTCGGGCGACCTCGTGGCGCTCGCGGCGCCGGTGACCAAATGGGCCAAGGAAGTCCGACGCGGCGAGGACGTGGGACAAGCGTTGCGCCGGGCTTTTTCCATCGCCCGCACTCCGCCCTGCGGTCCGGTGTTCCTTTCGCTGCCGATGGACGTGCTCGACCAGGAGGTCGCCGACGAAGTCCCGCCTGCTTCGGCGATAGCGAGACTCGGCGCTTCACCCGACGCCGCACGTCTCGCCGAACGCCTGGCCGCGCTCGACCCCGAAAAGGTCGTCGTGCTGCTCGGCGACGATCTGCCCGCTTCCGCCGCGCCCGGCCTCGTCGCGTTCGCCGAAAGCGCGGGGTTCTCGGTCTGGGGCGCGCAACTGACGTCGCGCACGGCCTTTCCCTCCGATCACCCCTGCTGGGCCGGGGTGATGAAGCCGGATTTCGCCTGGATGCGCGCGCATTTCACCGACAAGCAGGCGATCGTGATGGTGGGGGGACGCGCGCTCGTCGCCTATCCCTATCGCCAGGAACGGCCGATCCCCGACGGCGTCGCCTTCCTCCATATCGCCGACAACCCCGAAGCCTTCGGCCGCGAACACCCCGCCGACATGGCGCTCATCGGCGACATCGCCGCCACCCTGCGCGCCGCCGCCGAGGTTTTGCACGCGCATGTCGACAGGGATGACGTCGCCCGCCGGCTCGCCGAGCGAGCAAAAGCCAAGCGCGCGCTGATCAAGGGTCTGCGCGACACGATTCTCGGAGAGAGCGGCTCGGTCATGTCGCCGGACGCCGCCGTGCTCGCCGCGCTCGACGCCCTGCCCCCGGGCGCACTGATCGCCAACGATTCCGCCGCGACCTTCGGCGCCGTGCAGGAGCTGCTGCGCACCCAGCCCGGCAAGTATTTCTTCGCCCGAGGCGGCGTCCTGGGGTGCAACATGCCGGCCGCGGTCGGTGCGGCGCTGGCGACAGGACAATGGGTCGCCTCGTTCGTCGGCGACGGCGGGGCGATGTATTCGCCGCAGGCGCTGTGGAGCGCCGCGCGCTACCGGGCCAGAGTGCTGTTCTTCGTGTTCAACAACCGCCGCTACGGCGTATTGCAGAACGTCGCCCGCAGCCTCGGCTACGAGAACGCGATGGCCGGCAAATTCGTCGGCATGGACGTGACCGACCCGGCGATAGACTTCGCCGCGCTCGCCCTCTCCATGGGCGTCCCCCACCACCGCGCCGACGACCGCTATTCCCTGCTCTCGGCCGCCTCGCGCGCGGTGGCGGACGGCGGGCCGGCAATGATCGAGGTGGCGGTGAGGTAGGAGGGCGCGCGGCGAAATCTGCGCTCAATGCGCCTTGGCCATCAGGAAATCCTTGGCCTGATTGATGCGCGCGGCCTGGGCGTGCGAGCCGCCGCGGTCGGGGTGATATTTTTTGATCAGCGCGCGGTGAGCCTTGTGGATGTCGTCGTCGCTGGCGCCGTCGGAAAGGCCGAGCGCCGCAAAGGCGCGCTCGCGGGTCAGCGAACCGTCGTCGGGCGCGGCCGCGCGGACTCGTTCGCGCCTCGGCTCTTCGGTTCGCGCGCCATACCCGGCCGAGCCGCCGCCGTAACGGTAGTTCATATAGGTTTGCAGGAACGACATGGCGTAATCGTCGCTGGAGAGGCGGCAATATTCGTACAGGCGCAGGCACTCGGTGCGCGAGAGGTCTTCCAGCCGGCGCCCGGCGAACCCGCCCTGCGCCACATAGCCGCTCATGGCGCCGGTTCCGGGCTCGTGAAACGTCTCCAGGATCGGCGACAGCCGCGACCAGCCGTGACCGCCGCGATTGGCGGCGTCGGGATGGGGCGCGCGCGCGGCCTTGCGCTTGGCGGCAGCAGGGCTCCAGCGCGCAAACATCGTCTCGTCCTCGCGCGACGCGACGAACATTCCGCGCAGCAGGTAGAAGAAGAACGCGGCCTGGGCGAGGACGACGATCAGTCCGAGCGGACCCGCGAGCAGTTTGTCCATGGTCTCCCGGAGCCGAACGAAAGGGGCGCGCACGCGCGCAGTTCAGATCACGATACGGGCGCCGCGCTTAAGGAGGGATTACCGGGCTCGCGCGCGACAGCCGCCCCTCGCCTCTCGACGCGCCCATTACCCGATAGGGGGTCGGTCCGATGACCCAGAGCCACCCTCAAAACGGAGAAGCGGATTCTTTGAGATATTCCGTTTCGTCAGCGGTATTGGATCGGCCGAGCGCCGCGTTGCGGTGGGGGAAACGGCCAAATCGGGCTATGACGTCCATGTGGCGCTGTGCGTAACGCGCCAGTTCCGGATCGGTCGTCCGCTCAGTGAACAGCCGCACCGACAGGCGTTGGTCCTCAACGTCTTCCGAATGTTCGAAAGGGAGATAGGCGAACATCCGGCAATCATCGGAGCCGTAGTCGAGGTCGAACCCCGCCGCCAGAATATGCCTCGCAACGGCCCGGGCTTGCTCGTCCGCGCCAAAGGCTTCAGCGGACCCGCGAAAGAGGTTGCGAGGCGCCTGGTCCAAGAGAATGCACAAAGCCAAGGCGGCGTCGGCGTCGTTGCGCCAAAGGTCGAGCCGCCCTTGCTTCGCAGCGATATGCAACCCGAGAAGCGAATCGCGCACGCGTTCGTCGAAAGCGTGAGACGCGGCGAACCAGTGATGGCGGTTTGCCGCATCAAACCAGAAGTCGAGGACGAGGCGCGGCGAGGGATCGTGAGGCATTCCTGATATGTAGTCCTCGAACCGCCGCGCCGCCAAGGCAAGCCGCGCGCGCACCGCGAACAACGACCCCCAGCGGCCGATCCATTCGCCGGCGGATCTCGAACGCGCCTATGTCGCGCGCGGCGTGATCTACCTGCTCGGAACGAAGGAGACCAACCCCAACATCACGCGCTCGATCGCAGTTGCATGGCCGAAGCGCAGGGCCCTTACCGGCGGGCGCGCGGGCGCGCCTATGGCGCGGCGATGAAGGCGCGCGATAGCGGAACGCCCAACCACAGCCTGTGGGAAATCGAGGGAGTCGGTCACGACGGCGACGCCGTGCTGACCTCGGTCTGCGGGCTCGCCGCCTTGTTCGACGTACCGGGTTGCGGCGCCGCGAGATAGCCGGGTCTAGCGGGAGCGCAATCTTCCGCGTTACGAATACGCGCAAGGCCGAGGTCTCGGTCCTTGCGTCCGTCCGCGCTTCCCGTCAGACTGCCGGCTCATGACCGCGCCCTTCGAACGCCCTTGGGAGACGCGAGCGCTCGCGCAGCTCGACGCGCGGGCGCGCGACATTTTCAAGCGCATCGTCGATTCCTACCTCCTCAGCGGCGATCCGGTGGGGTCGCGCCTGCTGTCGCGCCAGCTCCCTGTCTCGCTGTCGCCGGCCTCGGTGCGCAACGTGATGCAGGATCTGGAGGAACTCGGCCTCATCTATGCGCCGCACACCAGCGCGGGACGGCTGCCGACGCAACAGGGCCTGCGCTTCTATGTCGACGCGTTGCTCGATCTCGGCGGCCTCGCGCGCGAGGAGCGGGCGCGCATCGAGACGAAGGCGCGCACGGCGGCCGAGGACGGCGGCTTCGACAATGCGCTGGCGCAGACGACGAGCCTGATATCCGACCTCGCGGGCGGCGCCGGCGTGGTGCTGTCGAGCAAGGACGACGTCCGGCTCAGGCAGATCGAATTCGTGCGCCTGGAGCCGCAGAAAGCGCTGGCGGTGCTGGTGGCCGAGGACGGCTCGGTCGAGAACCGCGTCCTCGGCATCGACCCCGACTTTTCCGCCTCGACTCTCGCCGAGGCCGCCAACTATCTCAACGCCCACGCCCGCGGCAAGACTTTGGCGCAGGCGCGCGCGGAAATCGAACGGGCGCGCGAGGCGGCGCGGGGCGAACTCGACGCCTTGGCGGCGCGGCTGGTCGACGCCGGGCTCGCCTCGTGGGCGGGCGGCGCGGGCAAGCGCGAGCAGCTCATCGTACGCGGCCAAGCCAATCTGATCGGCGATCTGCGCGCCGAGGACGACCTGGAGCGAATTCGGCTGCTGTTCGCGGATCTCGAAACGCAGACCGGAGTGATCGATCTGCTGCACCGCGCCGAGGACGGCGAGGGGGTCAAGATCTACATCGGCTCCGAGAACAAGCTGTTCTCGCTCTCCGGCTCGTCGATGATCGCTGCGCCGCTGCGCGGGCCGGATTCGCGGGTTGCCGGCGTGCTCGGCGTCATCGGTCCGACGCGCCTCAACTATGGGCGCATCGTGCCGATGGTGGAATACGCCGCCCAAGTGCTTGGCGATTTGAAGCGCGCGCGCTAAAGGCGAGGCGCGAAAGGGGCGAATCCATGAGCCAACAGACCCCGCACAATCTCGGCGAAGCGTTGGAACGGCTGCGCGGCAAATGGGCGGCTTTCGTTTGCTTCGGCGCGCTGCTGACCGCGATGGGCGCCGCCTCGCTGATCTTCGCCTTCGCCACGACCTTGGCGATGGCGACCATCAACGGCGTGTTCTTCATCATCGCCGGTTTCGCCGAGATCGGCGTCGGCGCGCACGCCCGCCAGTGGAACCGGTTCTTCTTCTGGGTGCTCGGCGGCGCGTTGTATGTGTTCGTCGGCGCGCTCTGCGTGCTCTATCCGGGACGCGCGGCTTTGGTCTTGACCCTTGTGCTGGGCGCGGGGCTCATCGCCGCCGGCGTGGTGCGAGCCGTGCTCGCCGCCCAGCTTCCCGCGGGTCCCCGGCGTTTCATGTTGGCGCTCGCCGCCGTCGTCACATCTGCGCTCGGATTGATCGTCGTCACACACTGGCCGCTCGACAGCCTATATGTGCTGGGCACACTCTTGGGCGTCGACTTGGCGTGCCATGGCGCAGGATGGGTGGTGTTCGGGCTCAGCCTAGGCGCGCGCTCGCGATCGACAGGATGAGCCAAAGAGATCTGGAGCTTGTCATGACTAAGTGGGTCTATTCCTTCGGCGCAGAGAAGACCGAAGGCCGGGGGGAGATGAAGAACCTGCTCGGCGGCAAGGGCGCGAATCTGGCCGAAATGGCGGCGCTGGGGCTGCCGGTGCCCCCCGGCTTCACCATCACCACCGAACTCTGCACCTATTTCTACGACAACAATAAGACTTACCCTCCGGAGCTCGAGGCCGAAGTCGAGGCGGCGCTCGCCGCGATCGGGCGCCAGACCGACCGCAAGTTCGGCGATTCGAGCAATCCGCTGCTGGTCTCCGTGCGTTCGGGCGCCCGCGCCTCGATGCCGGGCATGATGGACACCGTGCTCAACCTCGGCCTCAACGACGAATCAGTGAAGACGCTGGCGGCGACCTCGGGCGACGAACGCTTCGCCTATGACAGCTACCGCCGCTTCATCCAGATGTACTCCAACGTCGTGCTCGACGTCGACAGTCACAATTTCGAATCCATCATCGAAGATTTCAAGGACCGCAAGGGCTACACGCTCGACACCGATCTCAGCGCCGACGACTGGCGGGCGGTGATCGTCGAATACAAGGCCAAGGTTCTGGACGAAACCGGCAAGCCGTTCCCGCAGCAGCCGAAGGACCAGCTCTGGGGCGCCGTCGGCGCCGTGTTCGGCTCGTGGATGAACGCCCGCGCGATCACCTATCGCCGCCTCAACAACATCCCCGCCGCCTGGGGCACCGCCGTCAATGTGCAGGCGATGGTGTTCGGCAATATGGGCGAGACCAGCGCCACCGGCGTCGCCTTCACCCGCAACCCCTCCACCGGCGTCAACGAGCTGTACGGGGAGTTCCTGGTCAACGCCCAGGGCGAAGACGTCGTCGCCGGCATCCGCACGCCGCAGAACATCACCGAAGCTGCGCGTAAAAAGGCCGGCTCCGACAAGCCGTCGCTGGAAACCGTGATGCCGGTCGTGTTCAAGCAGTTCGTCGACACGACGCTGCTGCTCGAGAGGCATTACAAAGACGTGCAGGACATGGAGTTCACCGTCGAGCGCGGCAAGCTGTGGATGCTGCAGACCCGCAACGGCAAGCGCACCGCGCGCGCCGCGCTGCGCATCGCCGTCGACATGGCCAATGAGGGCATCATTACCAAGCGCGAGGCGATCACCCGCGTCGAGCCCTCCGCCCTCGACCAGTTGCTCCATCCCACCATCGACCCCAGCGCGAAGGTCAGCCCGATCGCGACCGGCCTGCCCGCGTCGCCGGGCGCGGCGAGCGGCGAGATCGTGTTCACCGCGGACGAGGCCGAAGCGCTCAAGAACGCCGGGCGGAAGACCATCCTGGTGCGCGTCGAGACTTCGCCTGAAGACATTCACGGCATGAACGCGGCCGAAGGCATTCTCACCACCCGCGGCGGCATGACCAGCCACGCGGCCGTCGTCGCGCGCGGCATGGGCAAGCCCTGCGTCGCCGGCGCCGGCACGATCCGCATCGACTATGCCAAGGGCACGCTCACTGCCGGCGGCGTCACGCTCAAGAAGGGCGAGATCATCACCATCGACGGTTCCAAAGGTCAGGTGCTCGCCGGCGCCGTGCCGATGGTCAAGCCGCAACTGTCGGGCGACTTCGCCACGCTGATGGAATGGGCCGACGGCGTGCGCCGCATGAAAGTGCGCGCCAACGCCGAGACGCCGCAGGACGCACGCACCGCGCGTTCGTTCGGCGCCGAAGGCATCGGCCTGTGCCGCACCGAGCATATGTTCTTCGAGGGCGAGCGCATCGTCGCGGTGCGCGAGATGATCCTGGCCGAAACCGAAGAGGGCCGTCGCGCGGCGCTGGCGAAACTGCTGCCGATGCAGCGGGCCGACTTCGCCAGCCTGTTCGAGATCATGACGGGACTGCCGGTCACGATTCGCCTGCTCGACCCGCCGCTGCATGAGTTCCTGCCGCACACCGACGCGGAGATCAACGAAGTCTCCAAGGCGATGGGCGTTCCGGCCGATAAGCTGCGCGCGCGCGCCAACGAGCTGCATGAGTTCAACCCGATGCTCGGCTTCCGCGGCGTGCGTCTGGCCGTCAAATATCCCGAGATCGCCGAGATGCAGGCGCGCGCCATCTTCGAGGGCGCGGTGGACGCCGGCAAGAAGACGGGCGCGCCGGTCACCGCGGAAATCATGGTGCCGCTGGTGTTCGGCCGTCCCGAACTCGACATGGTCAAGAAGATTATCGACGCCATGGCCGAGACCGTCGCCAAGGAGACTGGCGTCACCGTGCCCTACCACGTCGGCACGATGATCGAACTGCCGCGCGCCGCGCTGCTCGCCGGCGAGATCGCCGAGAGCGCCGAATTCTTCTCGTTCGGCACCAACGATCTGACGCAGACCACGCTCGGCGTGTCGCGCGACGACGCGTCCTCGTTCCTCGGCCCGTACACGACCAAGGGCCTGCTGCCGGCCGACCCGTTCGTCACCCTCGACACCGTCGGCGTGGGCGAACTGATCAAGATCGCCGCCGAACGCGGGCGCAAGGTACGTCCAAACCTCAAGCTCGGCATCTGCGGCGAACACGGCGGCGACCCCGCCAGCATCGCCTTCTGCGAAACCGCCGGGTTGGATTACGTGAGCTGCTCGCCGTTCCGCGTGCCGATCGCGAGGCTGGCGGCCGCGCAGGCGGCGCTCGGCGGCGGCGGCAGCCGGACGGCGTAAGTTGTCAAGGGGCCGGGCGGCAACGCCCGGCTTTTTTCATTTCAAACTGGGAGGAAGCGATGAAAGCGACGGGAATGCTGTTGTTGACGGCGGTCGTAGTTGGCGCCGCTGTGCTTTTGGCGTCAGGCGGCGGGGCCTACGCGCAACGCGCCAGTTCGTTCCAAAACTCCTGCACCGACACGCATGTGCGCGGCTCGTTGCTCGAAGCGCGCTGCCGTCGCATCGACGGCTCATGGTCGCGCACGGCGATCGAAATCCCCGGCGTCGAAAACATCGACGGCCGGTTGCAGTTCACCGGCGTCGCCCACAGCAACTACCAACTGACTTGCCGCGAGATCGAAGCCTTCGGCAGCACCTTGTCGGCCGTCTGCCGCCGGATCGACGGCGCCTGGAGCCGCAGCTCGATACAAATCCCGATGATCGCCAACATCAACGGCGAGTTGCGCTACGAGCCGTGAGGAGAGGTTGACGGGCATTGGTTGAGTAGGGATCGCGCGCCCTGTCGCCATACCCCCGCTAGAGCGTGTTCGCTTCGCATTGACAGTCCCGGCGGGTTTCAAGTCGACCGGCGAGGCTTCGCGGCGGCGGCATCCGCCTGGGCGCCGGAAAGCGGAATCCTTGTTCCGCCGGAATCCGGAGGGACCCGCGTTCGCTTGCGCTGTTAAAAACGGAATGAAGCAGGCGTCACCGATTTTTCGAGGGGACTTTTGCCTCGGTAATTGGGAAAACCCGGGCGCGTCGCCGTAAGCCTTTTCGGTCCGTGCGGTCCTGCCAACGCCTATCCTGCGCGAGACCTCGAGCGCCCAAACTCCCGCAACGGCCCGGCTACGGCTTTCGACATTTTCGCAAAGTGATGGCGCTGCTTATGCGGATTCCACCCCTTCGAGACTCTGACATCGGAACTCCACCAAGCGTCTTTCCTGTCTTTCCTGCAGCGTGTAAGCTCGCAGTAAACCAAGCTGCGAGCTTGAGTAAATCACGGCGTCCCGGTAGGCGAAATGCGGATCGAATTTCGGCTTGGCCTGATTCTCAGCTTCTGCTTCGCGCTCGGCGTCGTGGTGGTTGGTTATATCTCCTACACCCTGGAATTCCGCGGGGCCCGTGACGAGGTCAACGAAAAATCGAGAGTCCTTCTCGAAATGGCGATCTCGATGCGCTCCTATACCAGCGAGGAGATTGCCCCGCTGGTTGCCGAAATCGGCCTGGACAAGGATTTCCATCCGCAGATGGTGCCGTCCTACGGGGCGCAAAGCACGCTGGAGCGGTTGCGCAAACAGTTTCCCGAATATCTCTACAGGGAAAGCTCGCTCAACCCGACCAATGTCGCCGATCGGGCCTCGGATTGGGAAGTGGGCGTGGTTCGAGCGTTCCAGAGCGACGCAAGATTGACGGAAAGCTACGGCGAAACCGGCGAGGGTGAAGGGCTGCGCTACTATCTTGCGCGACCCTTGCGGATGACGACTCCCGACTGCCTGCAATGCCACAGCACGCCGGATGTCGCCCCCAAACCGATGCTCGCCAAGTATGGCTCCGGCAATGGGTTCGGATGGACGATGGGCGATGTGATTGGCATCCAGGTCGTCGAAGTCCCCGTGTTGCCAACCAAGTTGAAAGCGTTGCGCGGTGTTCTGGCCACGGTCGGATCGCTGATTTGCGTCCTGGTTCTTACTTTCGCTGTTTTCCTGCTGCTGCTGCGTCGCTACGTGATGCGCCCACTCGAATCGATTACACGTGCGACTCGTTCCTCGAGCCTTGGTATCGAGGCGGCCGACGGCGACCCCCCCCTCAAGACAGGCGGACAGTTTTACGATCTTGAACAGTCAATACTTCGACTGAAAGTAAGTCTCAATGAGGCGATGCGCTTGTTCACCAGCCTCGGTGGTCAGGATCGGAAGAAGTAATGGACCACACAATTACGGCGTTGCTGGTGGCGCTGACAGCTTTGTCTTGGCTGTTGCAGTTGACAGTGGCGCCGGGGTCAAGTGAATTTTCACATGTCATAGAGACGCTGCCGCTGTTTCTGAGCGCGTTGACCGGCGCACGGATCGCCGAGGCGCTCTTGATGAGCCTTTTCAAGAGCAAAGTTAGGTTGGAAGGCCCGACGGACCTTCTGCGCACCATGACTTCGCTCGTGCTTTATAGCGCGGCTCTGTTGCTGTGGATGCGCTACGGGCTCGGGTTCGACGTCAGCGGCCTGCTGGCGACATCTGCGGTTTTCACTGTCGTTATCGGATTTGCCCTTCAGACGACTTTGGGTAACTTGTTTTCCGGTCTGTCGCTCGAACTCGAGCGCCCGTTGCGGATCGGCGACTACGTCCGCATGGGCGACATGGAGGGCCATATCGAGGCGCTCAGATGGCGCTCGATCTCGATCAAGACTCCAAATAATACCTGGATCGTTCTGCCCAACGGCGTGCTTACTTCGCATTCCATCGAGGTGTTGCGGCGCGATATTGCGTCACGGATGCTAGTTACGTTTCATATCCCGCCCTCCGTGCCGCCGGTTGGCGTTCTGACGGTGGCCAAAGAAGTCATGACGAGCGGTCTGCCTCAGATCGCTCTGGATCCCGCCCCCATCGCGCTTTTTCTCGGCACGTCGCCCCAAACCGAAAGCCGTGTTTTTGCGGTGCGATTTTACTCGCTTTCCAGGGACAGGGCGAGCCTGAGTTCGCTCGTGCTGACTCGATTGTGGTACGCTTTATCCCGCCACGGTATCGAAATGCGGGCCGACAGTGAGCTGCGGCTACCCGGGCCGGACGAAGCGGACAAGTCCTCGCCGTCTCGCCAAGTCTCCGGTCGGTCGCGAGGATCAGCCGCATTCGAATCCGTTTTCTCCTCGATCGGCAAGCATTTGAAATTCGGGCCCGGAGAAAGCGTAGCGCCGGAACTTGCGGGATTTGTCGTCGACGGCGTGATGCGCGAGGAATTGATGGCCGATGAAGTTGCGGTTGCCGAGAGCGTAGACTCGCTGTTGGAACAAACACCGCCAGCCGACGCGCAGTTGCTGATCCCGGCCGAGATATTGGCGTTGATGTCCGCGCGCGCCGCGCGCTTCCTTGGTCCGGTTGCTCACGCCATCGCTGATCGCAGTGCGCGACTGACTGACGATCCTTATCTGGTCTACTTCGCTCTGGCGAAGAGAATTGTTTCGGCCGACGATCGCGTGGCGTTTCTGGAGTCCGCTCCGGCCCATCCGACAAGGCGTTTGGAGCTCGGCGCACCCTTCGGCTGGGCCGGGATTTTAGGGTTGGAACCGATCAGACGACGCCGACGAGTCGTCAACGAGGCGGCTGAGTTGCTCATTCTCGATCGACCCGATCTGGTTGAACTGCTGAAGACGATGAATGCGGCGTCGCTGGTCGCGTTCATTGCTTCCGAGCCCGGATTGCAGTCGTTCAATTATAACGTTCTCGCCGAAAAGCTGCGCCATGCGGCGCATTGATCTGTTAGAAAATCATTGCCGATTGCGAAATTGTGGATTTGAACGATGGCGCGGTTGCGATGCGGCGCTGGGGTTTCCCCGCTCGTCTCGATGACGAGCGGGCCTGCCGCATCCGGCTTTCCGACAGAGCGGATGACGGTGGGAAATGGGGCCGCGCCAGGGCAATCGCATATCAGATTTGAGCGATGAGCTCGGCGAGGAAGGCGTTGCTCCATCCGAACCCAAAAAGTGATCTCGGAAACTTGCATTTGATCGGCCGGAGCGGTGCGGGGTATCCGGGGGAATTCAAGCCCGCCTCGCGCCGAGCAAAACCTTCATGCGATTTCGCTAACCGCCGAGCGGTCGAGCCACACATTAGTCCAAAACTACTGCGCATATTTTAACAATTCGCCTTCCTTAAGGGCAGGGTTCCGGCTCGAGGCTCCGGCATTGGAGGGATGCGAAAATGAGCGCGCCACCATTTCTAGGTCCGCAGCAATCGAACCTCTCCAACTCGCGGGACCCGAAAATCCTTGAAAGACAAGGAGTTTTCGGAAAAGTTGACGGCGGGCTGTTTCACATTGTCGTTACTAAAGTTGCGGTTTTCGATAACCCAACTCCGGTTGGATATCAGTTTGCATCGGACAGGATAGGGCCAAAACAGAACGCGCCCGTTTTCGAGGCGACATCAAGCAGGTTCGTCGCACGACGCACGCCGCTCCATTTGTTCGAAAAATCGCTTTTAGCATTGCGAAAAGAAGAACTGAAAAGGGTAAAAGAAGACGAGGAATTCGAGAAAAGACTCAAGGCTGCCGAGGCCGTCATTGAAATGGCAGGTTTGCTGTTGGCGCCGGAATTTGCACTGGGTAACCTGGAGTTGGTCGAGAGTATCATCACGATTTCCGAGTTTTTCGTCATAGGAGCGAAGTTGGCGAATGGAGAGCAACACGCTTGGTGTGAATTGGCGCAAACGGGAACGTTGGAATATTTGAAATCAAAGGGCATCAAAAAGATGTTGCCATTGTGGGCTAGGATATGCCTAGATTTGGACAGTTATATTAAAGTCGGCGCGGACGGTCTTAAGGCGCAGTGTCATGGCCAAATGGCGCAAGAAACAGGGACGGGAAAACCGGCGCGAGTGCGGGTGCCAGCCGACGATATTCTTGATCAATGCTACCGCTATCGATGCATTGCTCAACCGGGTTACCTTGAGGAGGTGCGAAAGAGGGAGGACTTCTTTGAGGGGTTGTCCAACCGTGGATTTGGCGGACCGATGAATCCTGCCGGCAACAAAACTGCCACGATCCAACAAGCGCCACCTTTCTGGCGGTCGAATTAGGTCCTTTGGGTTTGAAGCGGCGCTCCTCGTCCCTAGGCGCCGAGGTATCGCCGCTCCATGACGAATTGCGGCGTTGCGGCCGTGCGCCGTGCCGATCTTGAACGTGCGTCCGATCCGGCGCATTTTCCCGCGGTGCGTCCGATAGGGAACGAGCGATGAGCGCGCTGCCGAAGCCAATGACGATCGACGAGTTCGTCGCCTGGGAAGAGCGACAGGAACTCAAATACGAATACGACGGGTTCGAAGCGCGGGCCATGACGGGCGGCACGGTCGCGCACGCCGCCCTGCAGAGGAATCTGTTGCGCTCCCTGTCCAATCGGCTGTTGGGCAAGCCCTGCCAAACGTTCGGCCGCGAACTCAAGGTGCGCACGGATACCAGCGTGCGCTATCCCGATGCGCTCGTCACCTGCACCCGCGCCGACCCCAATTCCACTTTCGCGCCGGAACCGGTGGTCATCTTCGAAATCCTCAGCCGCAGCTCGGCGCGCCGAGATCTGGGCGCCAAGAACGCGGAATATCAGTCGCTGCCCTCGCTGAAGCGCTATGTCGTGCTGCAGCAGAGTCTGGTCGCGGCGGAAGTGTTTCACCGCGACGAAGAAGGCGAGTGGAGTTACGATTTCCTATCCGCCGAAGCGACGCTGGAAATGCCGGAGGTCGGCGTCTCGCTGCCGCTGGCTGAAATTTACGCCGACGTCGAACTGGCGCGGTAACAGCTGCACGACCCCTGTTGAGATGGGCGGGCCGGAGCTCCGCACATCGAGAACAGAGAGGGCGCTCGTGACGGCGCGCCCAAACGGGCCTAAAGGCGAGGCACGCCGCGGAGGGTTCCCATGTACGCGCCAAAATTTCTCGATTCTTACAACCGCTTCGTCGCTTTCGACGCGGAGACGACGGGCAAGCGCACGCCGAGCGCGGAGTTCATCCGCAAGCAGCCGTTCGCCTGGAAGCCCCCGGGGATCGTCATCGAACTCGGCTTTGCCGAGTATCTGCGCGACGGCGAGGGGTGGCGCAAAGGCGAGACCTGGCTCACCAAGGTCAACCCGGACGCTCCGATCGATCCGGCGGCGATCAAGATCCACAAGATCAAGCCCAACGATCTGAAAAACGCGCCGCGTTTTCCGGCGCTGCTGGAAAAGGTGAAAGCGTTCGTCGGCGATTCGCCGATCGTCGCCCACGCCTACAAGAACGAGCGCGATTTCCTCGACTACGAATTCGCCCGCGCCAAGGCGATCGCCTGGGGCGAGAGCGTCTATCCGGAAAATCGCTATATCTGCACGCAGGTCCTCTACGCCCAGATCTTCCCCGGCGCGAGCAAGTCGTTGACGGCGATGTGCGACCGGTTGGCGCTCGACAGCAGCGAGCGCGACGACCGCCACGGGGCCCTGCTCGACGCCGAAATGACCGCCGATGCGCTCATCCTGCTCGCGAACATGCTCGAACAGGGCGAGGGCGCCGCGGCGCGGACTTGGACTACGGAGTAATCGCCTCGCTGTAATGCAAGGGTGCCTTGAAAGGTTGGCCGTTCCCCGGTATTTCACCAGCGAAGCCGCTCGAACTACGCGTGATCGACGCTGCGCATGAGCACGATCGTCGAATAGACGCGCCACGCCCGCGACTCCGCGGAGCGCGGGAAAACTGCGAAATCGAGTTGGTTGGCGGGGCAAGCGCTCCGGGATTTCGACGCCAGGAGGCGGACGATGTATCGCCGACGCGCGGTCCAGGCGATGGCCGTGAGGAACACAGCCGCAAGAACGACGACCATCATCTTTACAGGCCCCCAACCGTGTAATTTCGATGATGCAATAATTACATGAGAATCTGTCATCGTCAATATTTCATTTACCTTAATTCGAAAGATTCATGGTGGGAATTGGAACGCAGGATTGCCATTCTTTCGCCCTGGATTCAAATCCCTTTCTCATGTACCGTCTCGCCTTACGGAGGCGACCGATGGCCCTGGGGATCGACGCAAACGACGAGCGAAGAGACGCGGCCCGCGATCTCGCCGAGCAGTTCCTGCGTGAAGCGCGACGACTGGGCGCCAAGATCGAGTCGCTGCTGGCGCTCGACGCGGAGACCTTTCATGAAACTGTCGCCGGCGTCGACGAGATCGTCGCCGCCTTGAGGTCCCGCGCAAACAGTGCGGAAACCGCGCCGCGCGGCGGCGACGGCGAACGCCCGATCGAGGGCGGCAACATAGAAGGCTTCATCCTCGAAATCATCCGAATTTCGCCGGAAGGGGCTTCGGTAGAGACCATTTTCAATAGCATCGGCGAAGCCGGCCTCGACCTCTCGCGCGAGGCGCTGACGGTGCGGCTGCATCGCATGGCGCGCGCCGGCAAGATCACCCGCCCGTCGCAAGGCCATTACGCCCAGTCGACGAATGTCACGCCGCTGCGTCCCGCGGCGAGATGACGCACTCTCGGGCGCCACAATTCCGTCGCTGATTCGCCACGTCGGGCGCGTGGTTTTGGCTGCGGACTCGGGAAAGACCTGACATTGTATTATAACAAGTCGTTCTTTCTGTAATAATGTATTACGATACGTAAGGCCGCGTCCATCGATCGCGAGTCGGACGCCCTCTTGACAGCGCTCGCAACGGAGCGCAGAGGCAAATCATGATCGCTTTCGTCCTCCGCCGCCGTCCTACGACCGAGCCCTTCCCGGCGCCGGAACGCTGACGCGCATCTGACACAAGCGAATCAGCCAAGCCGCGCCCGACAGCGCGGCTTTTTTGTTGCCTCAGCCCCAAAACCGGAGACCGCCATGAACGCGACGTCAAACGCAACGAGCCTGCCTCTCGTGGCGGCGTCGCGTCGTCGTGACGAGCCGCTCGACGTGCTCGGCCTCGAAGAGCGCGGCTTTACGGCTTGGCCGGCGCCGCAGAACGTCTATTTCGGCGGCTGGGTGTTCCGGCTCGGCGGCGGCTTCACCAAACGCGCCAATTCCGCCAACGCGCTGGGCGACCGGCAGGACTTGCGCTCGGATTCGATCAACGCCTGGACGCCGCGACGCGCGTTTTCCGAGGTGCGCGCGGAGGCCGAGAAGCTCTACGAATCCAAGGGTCTGCCAACGATATTCCGCCTCACCCCGCTCGCCGGCGCCGACGTCGACCCGACGCTGGCCGCGGCTGGCTACGAGGCGTTCGACCCCTCGCTGGTGATGACGGCGCCGCTGCCCACGCGCGCGGTCGGCGACGATGTCCGCGTAGAGCTCGGACCGACGCCCGCTTGGCTCAACGGCGTCACCGCCGCCAACGGCGTCGCGCCCTCCCATCGCCAGGCCCATGACCGTATCGTGCAGGCGATCGCGCTGCCGACGGCTTGCGCGACGTGGTTTTGCGACGGACGACCGGCCGGCTTCGGCATGGCCGTGCTCGACCGCGGCTTCGTCGGCCTGTTCGACATCGTCGTGTTCGGGCAGGCGCGGGGACGCGGGGGTGGACGCAGGCTCACCGATGCGCTGCTCGCCTGGGGCGGGGCCAGCGGCGCGACGGCCGCCTATCTGCAAGTGCTCAAGGCCAACAAGGTCGCGCGCGGCCTCTACGAAAGTTTTGGCTTTTCCGAAGCCTACCGCTACCACTACCGGCAGCGGGCTTTCGGTTCGCACTGAGGGCGCGGCGCGTCGGGGGCGCGGCGCCGCCCTTCAACCCGCCAGCGCGCCGAGAAACCGCCTGCGCACCCGCTCCAGCGTCTCCGGGGCCACGCGGACGGTGACGTTGACCGCGCCGTCTTCGTCGTCGCGTCGCGTCATCACTTCCGTATGTTCGTAGAGCCAATGCAGGCCCTGTCCGTCGGTCGGATCGAGCCGCAAATCGATGAGGCTGCGGCCGAGCGCGAGCTTGGCCTCGATCGCGTCGAGCAGCGCCTCGGTCCCCTCTCCCGTCAACGCCGAGATCGCGATCGGACCGTCGGCGGGGCGACGCCCCGCCAGATCCTCGCGATGGGCGTCGTCGAGACGGTCGAGCTTGTTCCAGACCTCGAGGAGTTTGTCGTCCGCATGGGTCACGCCGAGTTCCGTCAGGATCGCCAGCACGTCCTCGGACTGCGCTTGCGAGTCGGCGTGGGAGATGTCGCGCACATGCAGGATCACGTCGGCCGCCAGCACCTCTTCGAGCGTGGCGCGGAAGGCGGAGATCAGCATCGTCGGCAAGTCGGAGATGAAACCCACGGTGTCGGAGAGGATCGCCGAGCCGCCGTGAGGCAGTTTGACGAGCCGCATCGTCGGGTCGAGGGTCGCAAACAGCATGTCCTCGGCGAGCACCTCGGCGCGGGTCAGCCGGTTGAACAGCGTCGACTTGCCAGCGTTGGTGTAGCCGACCAGCGCCACGATCGGATAGGGAACCTCGCGCCGGCTCACCCGATGCAGCGCCCGGGTTTTCTTGACGCTTTCGAGGTCGCGCTCCAGCCGGATCATGCGCTCCTGGATGAGCCGCCGGTCGGTCTCGATTTGGGTTTCGCCGGGACCGCCGAGGAAGCCGAAGCCGCCGCGCTGACGCTCCAGATGGGTCCACGAGCGCACGAGCCGCGACTTCTGATAGCCGAGATGGGCGAGTTCGACCTGCAGCGCCCCTTCCGCCGTGCGCGCGCGGCGGCCGAAAATCTCCAGAATCAGCCCGGTGCGGTCGATGACCTTGGCCTTGAATTCCTTTTCGAGGTTGCGCTGCTGCACCGGCGACAGCGCGCAATCCATCACCACCAGTTGCACGTCTTCGGCGGCGACGCGCGCGGCGAGTTCCGCGACCTTGCCTTTGCCGAGATAGGTCGCCGGGCGGATTTCGCTCAAGGCGACGAGCACGCCGTCGATCACATCGAGATCGATGGCGCGGGCGAGCCCCTGCGCCTCTTCGCGGCGCGCGTCGGGGACACGGGACGACGAGGCGCCGTCCCGCTTGGACGTGAGATGGGGGCAGACGACGAGGGTGCGGGTTTGCGCGGCGACCGCCCGTTCACGGGCGCCAACGCTGTTCTCAGGGGAAAATTCGGTCAAAGCGCTCTCAGTGGTGGTCGCTCGCGTCCTCGGCCGATTCGAGCATCTGGATCGGGCTCGCCGGCATGATGGTCGAGATCGCGTGCTTATAGACGAGTTGCGAGTGGCCGTCGCGACGCAACAGCACACAGAAATTGTCGAACCAGGTCACGAAACCCTGCAACTTCACGCCGTTGACCAGAAAGATCGTCACCGACGTCTTGCTCTTACGAACATGGTTGAGGAACGTATCCTGGAGGTTTTGCCCCTTCTCGCTGGCCATGAGTTGATCTCACTTTTCGTGCGCCGCATTCACGGCTGATCGTTGGATGGGCTACAGTTCGGATGCCGAGCCTCGCCTTATATATAGCACTTTTGCGGCGCGGCGCCATGTCACGCTGGGTTTACGGCGCCTACATTTTCGGCGCCGCAGCATTTTCCACACCGCTTTCCCTGCCGCCCAGCTTTCCCAGGCATCCCTGCGCGTGGCATGATCGGCGCTGTACGCTCGAGCCCGGGAGTCCCGCCCTGATCATCTCCACCTGGAACGTCAACTCGGTGCGCCAGCGCCTGCCCCACCTGCTCGATTATCTCGCCGAGGTCCAACCCGACGCGATGTGCCTGCAGGAACTCAAATGCCTCGACGAGTCTTTTCCGCGCGCCGAGGTTGAAGCTGCCGGCTACAATGTCGCGACCCACGGGCAGAAGACTTTCAACGGCGTGGCGATCCTCTCCAAGCGCCCGTTCGAGGTCGAGCGCGGACTGCCGGGCGACCCCGCCGACGAGCAGGCGCGCTATATCGAAGGCGTCATCCCCACGGCGCAAGGCGCCGTGCGCCTCGCCAGCCTCTATCTGCCCAACGGCAACCCGACCGGCACGGAGAAATATTCCTACAAGCTCGCCTTCATGGACCGGCTGATCCGCCACGCCCGATCGCTGCTCGCCTACGAGGAGCCGCTGGTGATCGCCGGCGACTATAACGTGATCCCGCATGCCGAGGACGCCGCGCATCCCGAGCAATGGACCGCGGACGCGCTGTATCTGCCGCAGACCCGGGCAAAATACCGCGAGCTGCTCGCTCTCGGCCTCACCGACGCGTTTCGCGCCTGCGACGGCGCGGCGGGACGCTACACGTTCTGGGACTACCAGGCCGGCGCCTGGCCGCGCAACAACGGCATCCGCATCGACCATCTGCTACTGTCGCCGCAGGCCGCGGACTTACTGCGAAGCGCAACCATCGACCGGGAGATGCGGGCGCGAGAGAAGGCGTCGGACCATGTGCCGGTGCGAATAGAGTTGAAGATCTAGCCCCGTGGAGCGGCGGCCTCCCGGCCCCCGAATTCAGCCCGGCGTTTCGTCGCGACCATCGGCGGCGAGGACGCCGCCGCTCCGGGCCGAGGCGCCAGAATTGTTCGCCGATCGCGCGATTTCAAGCCTTTGGGCGCCAAAAGGCGGAATCGTCGTGACGCCGGAAATAAGGTCGCGACCCAATCGCAGTGCCGCTTCCCTGTAGGGAATCGCCTTAGTGGTTCGTCCGTATCTCCCGGGCAAGCCCAATGAGAGATTCAGTCGCGCAATACGCGCCCCGGTTAGATCTGCGAGCGTGGGTCGCGCGGACCTGGGGGGTGAGGCCGGGGGGATGCCACCGACGGCGAAGGGGGGCATTCTTTTCGAATGAAAATCGAGATCATGACGCGCTCTGGACTTGCGTCGAGTATCGTATGTGTTGGTCGAACGGGAGGGTGAGATTCGACTTCTCCACCTCCGCCATTGGGTCGACGGATCGGATGACGGTTGGGGTCGCCCATGGACGTTTAGCCAGCGCGCCGCTGGCGGGAGACACCCCCCCGCAGGGCGATGGCTGAGCTAAGCGATTGCCTTGAGGTCGATAATCAACCATTTTAACCTACCCCTTACTGAATGGTGGCGGTCGGGGCGGTTCCCTGGGGCCTCATCGGCTAGACTGGGTTACAGCATGAAAACCCAACCAAGTCTAGGCGGGCGTATCTCGGTGCAACGGGCGCACGATTGCCCTCGTTGGCTGATGCGCGCCGACCGAAACCTTCTCCCGAAAGATGCGCGAACACTCTGCCGCCTCGAGCTGGCCGAGTTGCGCTTGAAGGGTTTGCCGGACGGTTGAGAGGCGGGCGTAACCAAGACGCTTTGGGGTTGGATTGTCGGACATATCTTTCGAGAACCGCAGGCCGTTGTGGCGCAACGGTCAACGGAATTTATCGAAAATATTGATTTCTAAGAGGAACGAAGGTCTGCAAAGGGTCGATCCTGCCCTCGGTGGCGGGAAACGAGCGTTTGGTTTTGACCACTAGGTATTTTCCGATGCTGTTTGCCGAGCGATTGGTTCGCTAACGCTGAAACAGCCGTCTTGCGTAAGTGCAATGCGCCGCTGAACCTTTGGCGCGCCGATGAGCTGCTCGACTCGCCGCTTCCAGGAGAGCGTATTGGCGCCGCCTCGCTCATCCCTCTTGTGGAACCGTTGGACGCTTGCCGCCGCCGTAGTTCTGGTGGCGTGCGGCTATCTCGGCTGGCGACACCTTTCCGGGGCGGCGGCGCCGGGCGTCGTCATGGGCGTCCCAGCGCCCGTGCCTATCCCCGTCACCCTCGGGCAAGCGAAGACGGCCGACTTCCCCGTGTATTTGAACGGGCTCGGCGTTGTCGCGCCCTACCAGACCGTTCTGATCCGCAGTCGCGTCGATGGCGAGGTCACCAAGGTCGCCTTCAAACAGGGCCAGTTGGTCAACGAGGGCGACGTTCTCCTGCAGATCGATCCGCGTCCCTATCAAGCCACGCTCGATCAGGCGGTCGCGAAGAAGGCGGCGGACGAGGCGACGCTCAAGAACGCGCAACTCAACCTGCAACGCTACACCACGCTGAGCAAGGAGGATTTTTCGACCCGCCAGCAGCTCGACGCACAGCAGGCGACAGTCGATCAGCTCATCGCACAGATCAAGGGCGATCAGGCCGCCGTCGACAACGCCCAGACGCAGGTCGACTATACCACGATCCGCGCTCCCCTCACAGGCAAGACGGGCTTTCGCCTTGTCGATGCCGGCAACATCGTGCATGCAGCGGACACGACGGGCATTGTGACGATTGTCCAGCTACGGCCGATCGCCGTCGTGTTCACGGCGCCTGAAGAGGATGTTCCTGAGATCAACAAGGCGCTCGCGGCAGGCGTCACGCCGGTTATCGCCCGGAGTTCGGACGGGTTGAGGACGCTTTCGCAAGGGCGTCTCGCCGTCGTCAACGACGCCATCGACTCGGCGAGCGGCGCCATCGGGATGAAGGCGACGTTCGAGAATACGGACGACGCGCTATGGCCAGGACTTTCGGTCTCGACTCGCCTGCTTGTCGAGACGCTGAAGCAGGTGACCGTCGTACCCGACGGCGCCGTCGAACGGGGACCGAACGGCCTCTACGCCTTCGTCGTCGGCGCCGACAACAAGGTGGAGATGCGCAACATCACGGTCGACCAGGAAGGCGATGGGCAATCGGTGGTCACGAAGGGATTGTCGCCCGGCGAAAACGTGGTCACGGCGGGTCAATACAGATTGGTTCAAGGCTCGTTGGTTCAATCGAGCGCGGCGACTTCCCCCGCGCCGCCGGGCGCGCCTGCGAAGGGGCCCTGACCATGGCGGGGGGCATTTCCGAACCGTTCATTCGCCATCCCGTCGCAACCTCGCTGTTGATGGTCGGGATATTGTTCGTCGGCGTTATCGCTTATCCGAGATTGCCGGTCGCGCCGCTGCCTCAAGTCGATTTCCCCACCATTCAGGTCGCCGCGCTGTTCCCCGGCGCCGGTCCCGACACCATGGCCTCCGCGGTGGCCCAGCCGCTCGAAACTCAGTTCGCTCAGATCTCCGGCGTCTCGCAGATGACCTCTACGAGCACGCTCGGCTCCACCGCGATCACCATCCAATTCGACCTCGACCGCGACATCGACGCCGCGGCGACCGACGTCCAGGCGGCCATCAACGCCGCCAGCGGGCAATTGCCGAAGGATCTGCCGAGGCCGCCGACGTATCGCAAGGTGAATCCGGCGGACTCGCCGATTCTGCTGCTCGCCGCGACCTCCGCAATCCTGCCGCTGACCGAGGTCGACGACAACGTCGAGACCAAGCTCGCTCAACAGATCAGTCAGGTTCCCGGCGTCGCCCAGGTAACCGTCGGAGGCCAGCAAAAGCCCGCCATCCGCATCCAACTCGACCCCGCCAAGCTGGTCGCCAAAGGATTGTCGCTCGAGGACGTGCGCGCCCCGTTGTCGGTGACGACGTTGGCCGAGCCGAAGGGGACGATCAACAGTGGGGCGCGGGCATTCACGATTTACGCCAACGATCAACTCGTCCGCTCCAAGGATTGGAACGACGTTATCATCGCCTACCGCAACGGCGCTCCGCTGCGGGTCAGCGATATCGGGCAGGCGGTGACCGGTCCGCAGGACACGACGCAGGCCGCCTGGGCCGAGGGCAAGCGCAGCGTGTTTCTGGTCATCTTCAAGCAACCCGGCGGCAACGTCATCAATATCGTCAACCAGATCATGGCGACGCTGCCGCGCATCAAGGCCTCGATGCCGCCGTCGCTCGAAATCTCCACGATAAGCGATCGTACGCAGACCATTCGCGCCTCGGTCAACGACGTACAGAATACGCTGCTGCTCACCATCGCGCTGGTGGTGATGGTGATTTTCGTATTTCTGCGCAGTTTATGGGCGACGATCATCCCGAGCATCGCGGTGCCGCTGGCGCTGCTCGGCGCCTGCGCGCTGATGTTTGTCGCCGGCTACAGCCTCGACAATTTGTCGCTGATGGCGCTGACGATCTCGGTCGGTTTTGTCGTCGACGACGCGATCGTGATGCTCGAGAACATTACCCGTTATATCGAAGAGGGGGAGGAGCCGTTCGCCGCCGCGTTGAGGGGCTCGCGCGAGATCGCGTTCACCATCGTTTCGATCAGCGTTTCGCTGATTGCTGTGTTGATCCCGCTGCTGCTGATGAGCGGCATTATCGGGCGGCTGTTCCGCGAATTCGCGGTGACGCTGTCGATGACGATCGCCGTGTCGGCGGTGGTGTCGCTGACGCTGACGCCGATGATGGCCTCGCGTTTCCTGTCCGCGGCGAAGGACACCCATCACGGGCGTCTCTACGAATTGAGCGAGCGCGCTTTCGCCGCATTGCTGAGCGCTTATGAACGCGGGCTCGACGTCGCGCTCAAATTTCGCTTCGTCACGCTGCTGATCTTTTTCGCGTTTCTCGCCTTGTCGGTTGTCCTGTTCGTGGTGATCCCAAAAGGGTTCTTTCCGCAACAGGACACCGGGCAGATCAATGGCATATCCCAGGCGGCGCAAGACGTTTCTTTTGCTGAAATGGCGCGGCGACAAGTGGCGCTCGGCGAGATCGTCACGAAGGATCCCGATGTCGCCCATGTCGCGATGTCGATGGGCGGTACGGGAAACGCGCTCAACTCCGGGCGGTTTTTCATCACTCTGAAGCCGAAGGGTCAGCGCACGGCGACCGCAGATCAAATTATCGCACGATTGAGACCGCAACTCGGCAAAGTCGAAGGCGCGCAATTATTCATGCAGGTCGCGCAGGATTTGACGGTCGGCGGACGCGCCTCGCGAACTCAGTATCAATACACTCTGCAAGGTTCCGATCCCGCCGCGCTGAATGTGTGGGCGCCCAAGATGCTCGCCAAATTGCAAACCTTGCCGGAACTGCGCGACGTGGCCACCGACCAGCAGACCGCGGGCGCGACGCTGACTCTGACGTTCAATCGCGACCAGGCGTCCCGGTTCGGCCTGACCGCCCAGATGATCGACGACACGCTGTTCGACGCCTTCGGCCAGCGTCAGATCGCCCAGTATTTCACCCAGCTTTCCAGCTACGAAGTGATCATGGAGATCTTGCCGAGCCTGCAGAACGATCTGACGACGCTCGACAGGATATTCATCAAATCGCCGACGACCGGCGGCGAGGTCCCGCTCTCGGAATTCGCAAGATGGACGACGACGCCCGTCCAACCCTTGTCGATCAGCCATCAAGGCCAGTTCCCCGCCGTAACCATCAGTTTCAATCTGGCGCCGGGCGTGGCGCTCGGAATAGCGACAGAAGCCATACAACGGGCCCAAAGCGACCTGCAGCTTCCGGCCACCGTCATCGCCAGCTTCCAAGGCAATGCGCAGGCTTTCCAGGATTCGCTTTCGTCAGTCTGGATTCTGATCGTCGCGGCGCTGGTGGTCGTCTACCTGATCC
>Ga0302319_10003569_pt1 | contig 32456 bp, 23 predicted proteins | sample Bog_T0_2_FD_203319 | JGI IMG/M metagenome (GOLD analysis project Ga0302319, IMG submission 203319) | Peat permafrost microbial communities from Stordalen Mire near Abisko, Sweden - Bog_T0_2 | ecosystem: Environmental > Terrestrial > Soil > Wetlands > Peat | place: Sweden: Abisko, Stordalen Mire... | reverse complement strand
GGCGACAGCGGCACGGCGCTGGTCGCCGGGAAGCTCGTAGCGATCGTGGACACCCTCAAGGACAAGGCCGGCCGGCACCTGCACAAGGCCGCCGCGGGCGCGCCCGCCGTCGCCGTTGGCGAGGAGGGGGAGCTTTCGGTGGACCTTGTGCGCCGTCGCGCGATCTCGCGGCACCACTCCGCCACCCATCTCCTTCATTGGGCGCTGCGCAAGGTCCTGGGCACGCACATCCGCCAGGCCGGGACCCACAAGACCCCCGACAGGCTGCGTTTCGACTTCTCGCACTTTGAGGCGGTGACTCCCGCGCAGCTCAGGGAAGTCGAGGGCCTCGTGAACGAGAGGGTCATCGACAACTCGTCCGTCAGCACGTACGAGGTGGAATTCGACAAGAAGCCAGCGGACACGCTGGCGTTCTTCGGCGACAAGTACGGGAAGATTGTCCGCGTGGTGGACATTGGCGGATTCAGCCGGGAACTCTGCGGCGGAACGCACGTCGTGACCACCGGGGAAATCGGCTTTGTGAAGGTGGTCCATGAGAGCGCGATCGCGGCCGGCACCCGCCGCATCGAGGCCGTGGCGGGCCGCGCCGCCCAGGACTTCATCGCCGCCGAGGAGTCGGCGCTCGCCGGGGTGAACGCGCATCTTTCGTCGGGCCCGGCGGACGTGGTCAGGAAGCTCGAATCGCTGCTCGCCCAGAAGGCGGAGCTTGAAAAGAGGCTCAAGGCCTTCGAGCACAAGGCATCGGCCAGCCTCGCGGGCGAACTTGCAGCTAAGGCAGTTGACCGGGACGGACTCAAGTTCGTCTCCACCTCCGTTGCGGCCGAGTCTCCCGAGGCGCTCCGGGCCCTGGGCGCCCAGGTGCTTGCCCATCTGGGTGAAGGCGTGGTCGTTCTCGGCGCAGCCTTCGGAGAGAAGGCCTCCGTGGTCGCCTTTTGCTCCCCTGGGGCGATCAAGGCCGGCCACGCCGCGGGGAAACTGGTCAACGAACTCAGCCTGAAACTCGGCGGCAAGGGCGGCGGGAAGCCGGACTTTGCCATGGGCGGAGGCCGGGACGTGGCGAAACTTGCGGAAGTCCTGAAACCCTAGCTTTTCAGTCCGTCCGTCCGCCCAGCTCCAGCCGGATCGCGACCATCGAGAGGTTCGTGTCGCGGATGAAGGCGAGCATCGATCCGATCAGCGAGAGCTGGCCGATGCAGAAGATGACGATGAGCAGGAGGCCCGCCTCGATCTTGAACAAAGCCGAGACAAACAGCGCCAGGATGAGAACGGCAGCGAGGAGGACGGTGGTCACCCCGAGCACGATGGACAGCCGCAGGATGGCGGCCCGCCTCTGGAGGATGCCGATCTGGGCCTTGATGTTCGCGTCCTCGCTGGATTGCTGGATCAGTTCCCGGTTCAGGACGCGCGCCCGGTCCACCATCCGTCCGAATCGATTTGTGAGGGTCAACAGAAGCAATCCCACGCCCGAGATCAGGATGACGGGCGAGACCGAGAGCTGCAGGATCGGGATCAGCTGGGTGAGGGAAGGCAGGTTCATGGCAGACTTGGTAGATCAATCGGGCCTTCGAGTGAACTCAATTTGACCCCGGGGGGAAAAGGGGGCATGTATGGCCGCCTGTGAAAATCCACGCTTTTCCCGCGGGTCCGATCCCGACCAACGCGTACCTGTTGACGGAGCCGGCGTTGGGCCAGGCCGTCCTGATCGACGCCCCGGAGGGAGTCTGGGCGGAGGTCGAGCCCGTTCTGGAGCGGGAGAAGTGCCGGCTGACCGACCTGTGGATCACGCACGGCCACTGGGACCACGTCCAGGGGGCGGCCGAGGTCGTGCGGGCGACCGGAGCCAAGGTGACGGCCCACAAGGCCGACCAGCGGCTCATCGAGTCCCCGCAGGTGATGAGCGCCTACCTGGCGCCGGGCACCCGGTTGGAACCGGTCAAGGTGGATACCTGGCTGACGCCGCCCCAAAAATTCCAGGCGCTGGGCGCCGGCGTCGAAGTCCGGCATGTGCCCGGGCACTGCCCCGGCAACGTCCTTTTTTACTTTGAGCGGTCCGGGACTGTCTTCGTGGGCGATGCGCTTTTCCGCGGCTCCATCGGCCGGACGGACCTGCCGGGCGGCGGGTTCGAAATGCTGGCGAATTCCATCCGCACGCAGATCTACACCCTGCCCGACGAGACCGTGGTGTATTCGGGGCATGGCCCGGAGACGACCGTCGGCGAGGAGAAGGCGGGAAACCCGCACGTGCGGGCGGCCGACTAGCAACGCCATGCCTTCGCAGGAAAAGGACGAGAGGTTCATGCGTCGCGCGCTTGAGCTTGCGAGGGAGGGGTGGGGAACCACGAGCCCGAACCCGATGGTGGGGGCGGTCCTCGTCGAGGAGGGCCGCATCGTGGCCGAGGGCTTTCATGAGAGGGACGGCGGGCCCCACGCGGAGCGGGTCGCACTCACGGCCCTTGGCCGGCCACCGAAGCCGGGGGCCACGCTTTATTGCACGCTCGAGCCATGCTCGACGGCCGGGAGGACGGGCGCATGCACCGAGGCGATCCTCGCCGCCGGGGTGCGCAGGGTCGTGACCGGGGCGGAGGATCCCACGCCCGGGCACTCGGGCAACGGGCTCGAGATCCTCAGGCGCGCAGGGGTCGAGGTCGTCCCAGGCGTCCTTGGGGCCGAGTGCGCGGACCTCAACCTGATCTTCAACCATCGGATCGCCACCGGCGGGCCGCTCCTTGCGGCGAAGTCGGCGGCAACGCTCGACGGAAGGATCGCCTGCCGCAGCGGGGACTCCCAGTGGATCACCGGCGAGGAGGCCCGGGGCGCCGTGCACCGGTGGCGCAGGGTCTTCCCCGCGATCGCCGCCGGAGCCGGTACGGTCGCCAAGGACAACCCGCGCCTCACTGCAAGGCTTCCCGGAAAGCCCGAGTGGTGCCCGATCCGCTTCGTGTTCGACGGGCTCCTCAGGACCGTCGTGGACCGCAGTCTGCCCCGGTTGTACACGGACGAGTTCCGGGAGAGGACGATCGTGGTCACGACGACCCACGGCGGCGCGGGGTACGTCCGCAAGCTCCGGGACCTGGGAGTGCAGGCGTGGGTGTTCGAGTCGGCCACCCAGCGGGTGCCGTTCCCTGAGTTCAGGCGGCGGTGCACGGAGGCGAAAATCGACGCGGTCTTTTTCGAGGGCGGGGCCCAGCTCGTCAGCCGGATGATCCAGGACCGGCAGCTGGATTACCTGTTCGTGTACCGCGGTCCGCTGCTCCTCGCCGACGACCGGGCGAAGCCCATGCTGAGCGGGTTGAGGACGGAAAAGCTGGAGGACGCGATCCGGCTGGCCGGGGTGCGGCACGAGATCCTGGGCGACGACACTCTCACCCGCGGCCGTGTGTGCTATCCCCGGAGGCTGCAGGGGGACGAGACCGCGCTTTGACCTTTCAACCCGGGTCCGTTCGGGCCAGGGTAACCGGCTCCCCCATGCCCGACTTCTTCATCACCACCGCGATCGACTACGTGAACGGGTCGCCGCACTACGGCCACGCCTACGAAAAGGTGCTGACGGACGTGATTGCCCGCTTCCATCGGCTGACGGGGGACAAGGTCCACTTCCTGACGGGCACCGATGAGCATGGTCAGAAGGTGCAGCAGACGGCGCGGACGAGGGGGCTCTCGGAAAAACAATTCGTGGACGAGATGAGCGCCGAGTTCCAGGCCCTCTGGGCAAAGCTGAACATTTCCAACGACGACTTCATCCGGACCACGGAGGAGCGGCACAAGAAGGTGGTCCGCGGCATGCTCCAGGGCCTGTACGACCGGGGGGACATCTACCTGGCCGAATATCGCGGCTTCTACAGCACGCGCCAGGAGCAGTTTCTCCAGGCCAAGGATCGCAATCCGGACGGCTCGTGGCCCGAGATCTTCGGGGACGTCACCGAGATCGTGGAGCCGAACTACTTCTTCCGGCTGGCCGCGCACCAGGCATGGCTGGTCGAGTTCCTCCAGAAAAACGAGGACTTCATCTTTCCGCGCTTCCGCCAGAAGCAGGTGCTCGAGTTCCTCAAGGAGCCTCTCAACGACCTCTGCATCTCGCGCCCGAGGGAGCGGCTGGAGTGGGGGATACCCCTGCCGTTCGACGACAAGTACGTCACCTACGTGTGGTTCGACGCGCTTGTGAACTACTACTCGGCGGTCGCCGACAGGCCGGGGGTCTGGCCCGCCACATGGCACGTGATCGGGAAGGACATCCTCGTGCCGCCCCATGCGGTCTATTGGCCGATCATGCTGAAGGCTGCCGGGCTCCCGCTGCCCCGGGGGCTCCTCGTGCACGGATGGTGGCTGCTGGGAGGGGCAAAGATGTCCAAGAGCTCGGGCCCGGTGATCAATCCCCTCGACCTGGTCGCCGAGTTTGGCGTCGACGCCTTCCGCTTCTTCATGATCCGCGAGAACAACGTGGGGCAGGACAGCGAATTTTCACGCGAGCAGTTCCTCGCGCGGTACAACGGCGAACTTGCCAACGACCTCGGCAACCTGGTCAACCGCACCCTCAACATGGTCGGTCGCTTCGGAGCCGGCGCCGTGCCGGCCGCCGGCGCGGACGAGGAGGCCGAATCCGAGCTGCGGGCCCTGTGGGCAAGGACCGCCGCGGACTACGTCGCCCTGTGCGCCGGGTTTCAGTTTCACACCGGCCTCGAGCGGGTCTTCACCTTCGTCAAGGCCATCAATGCCTACATCGAGAAGCGGGCGCCCTGGAAGCTGGGGAAGTCGGCGGAGCCGGCCGACCAGGCGAGGCTTCGAACCGCCCTGGCGACGATGGCGGAGGCCCTGCGCCTCGCGGCGACGGCCCTCCGGCCGGTGATGCCGGCAACCTCGGACCAGATCCACAGCGTACTCGGGGCGGCGGCCGGGCCGGACTGGCGGGCCGACCTCGCCTGGGGGGGGCGGCTGGCGGGCAACAAGACAGCCGCCAGCCTGGTGCTGTTTCCGCGGCCACAATGAGGACGGTGGCACTCGAGGCTTCCGGGAGCCGGACGCCCGCGGCGCTCCGCGAGTTCCTGGGGCAATGCAGGGCGGCGGCGGCCCGCGCGGGGCGGCCGCAGCTCGTGAGCATTTCCCTGGAGGTGGACGCCCTTGATCCGCTCGCCGTGCTCGAATCCATTTTCGAGCCCCGCGAGCCGCATTTTTACGTCGAGCGTCCTGCCGAGCGGATGGCCCTGGCGGGGGCCGAGGCGGCGGCGGTCTTCACCGCCTCCGGACCGGGGCGCTTTGCCGCCTGCCAGAAATTCATCGACGAAACGCTGGAGCATGCGGTGGCCGTGGGTGACCTCTCAGCGCCTTTCTCGGGCCCCCTGTTCTTTGCGGCGTTTGCGTTCTTCGACCAGGTGGAGCCGGGCGAGGTGTTTCCGGCCGCCACCCTTTTCGTGCCGCGATGGCAGGTGGCGCATCAGGCCGGGCGCACGGTGGCGGTGGCGAACCTGTCGATCGACGCCGGTTCGCCGGTGGATGCGCTCGCCGAAAGGGTCTGGCGCGCGCACGCCAAGTTCAGCGCCTTTGACTACGCCGCGCCCGATTTTGCGAGCGGGGCTCCTCCGCGCGCAGGCATCCGCGAGGCGGGGGATCCGGGCAGCTATGTGCGGAGTGTCGGCAGCGCCCTCCGGGACATCGGAAGCGGAGCCCTCGAGAAGATCGTGCTGGCCCGGGCCAAGGACCTGGCCGCCGGCGAGACCCTCCATCCCCTCCGCGTCCTGAACGGCCTGCGCCAGCGGTTTTCCGACTGCTTCGCGTTTTCGGTGGCGAACGGGCGGGGGCAGAGTTTCATCGGGGCCAGCCCGGAGCGGCTCCTTCGGGTCGAGGGGGGCCGCCTGGTCACGGAGGCTCTCGCGGGTTCGGCGCCGCGGGGCTCCTCGGCGAGCGGCGACGCCGCCCTTGCCTCGGCGCTGTTCCGCGACGACAAGGAGCGCAGGGAGCACGGTGTGGTCCTCGACACCATCCTCGCCGGGCTCAAGGGCCTGGGCCTCCACCCGGAGTTTCCGGACAGGCCGGTCCTGAGGAGGTTTGCCAACGTCCAGCACCTGCACACGCCCGTGGGCGCCCCCCTGCCAGCAACGGTGCGGCTCCTCGATGTCCTCGGCACCCTCCACCCGACCCCGGCGGTCGGCGGATCCCCGAAGGACGCCGCGCTCGCACGGATTCGCGGCCTGGAGGGCTTTCCCCGGGGCCTTTACGCAGGGGCGCTCGGGTGGGTCGACTCCAGGGGGGGAGGGGAGTTCTTCGCCGGCCTGCGGTCGGCCCTGATCGACGGGGCTGCGGCCAGGCTCTATGCCGGCGCAGGCATCGTCGCGGGCTCCACCCCCGAGAATGAGCTGGCCGAAACCGAGATGAAGTTTAAGGCCATGGAGGAAGCACTTCTCTCGTGACCATGCTTGACTCCCGCAATGCAAACTCGCTCTGGGCCGGCGTCCTTGTCGAGACGCTCGTGCGTTTGGGGCTGCGCCGGGCCGTCGTTTCGCCCGGGTCCCGCTCCGCTCCGCTTGCCTTTGCGCTGGCCCGCCACCCGGAACTCGAGTCGATTCCGGTCCTGGACGAGCGGTCCGCGGCGTTCTTTGCCCTGGGGATGGCGAAGCGGGACCGGAAGCCTGTCCTTCTCGTCTGCACGAGCGGAACCGCTGGAGCGAACTTCCTCCCTGCGCTCATCGAGTCCCAGGAAAGCGGCACTCCCCTGATTGCAATCACCGCCGACCGACCGCCGGAGATGCGGGGCTGCGCTTCGGGGCAGACGATCGACCAGCAGAAGCTCTTCGGCCACCACGTGAACTTCTACCAGGAACTGGCGCTTCCGGAGGCCGCGGAGCCGCTCCTCCGCTACCTGCGCCAGACGGTTGCCCATGCCTGGGCCTCGGCCCTTTCGCCACGCGCCGGCCCGGTCCATCTCAACGCGGTCTTTCGGGATCCGCTTCCGCCGATTGTAGATGGGTCCACCGAGAGATTCGCCGAGGGCATCGACTGGGCCGGGTTCTTCGCCCATCTCTCGCCCGGCCTGCCGGCCGAGCCGATCGAGGCCGGGCCTTCCTGGCCGCCGGGAACCCGCGGGGTGATCGTGGCCGGACCGGCGCAGCCACCCGATCCCGAGGCCTACGCGGCCTCCGTCGGGGAAATCGCAAGGAAGCTCGGGTGGCCCGTCCTAGCCGACGGAATGTCGCCCGCGAGGCATCACTCCTCCCTGGTCCCCCACATGGTCACTGCGTACGATGCGATCCTGAGGGATGCCGCCGCCGCGGACCGGCTTCGCCCGGATGCCGTCCTGTGCCTGGACGACTGGCCGACGAGCAAGGTCCTTCGCGCCTGGCTGGAAAAACACGACGTCCCCTCGTGGATCGCGACCACCCGCCCCGAAAACCGCGATTCGCTTCACGGGCGGACCCGGCGGCTCGCGATGTCCGCCGGGGCGCTCGCCGCCGGACTCCTGTCCGCCGAGGCTGTCCCAGGGCACCGCGAGGCGTGGAGCGCAGCCGAGGGCAGGGCCCGCACGGTGCTCGACGAAACCCTGCGCGTCGAGGCCGGGCTCTTCGAGCCCAAGGCAGCCTGGCTCCTGGCCCAGTATCTTCCGAAGGGAACGCCGGTCTTTGTCGCCAGCAGCATGCCCGTCCGGGACGCCGAGTGGTTCTGGCCGCCCAACGACCGGCGCATCCGCCCGTATTTCAACCGGGGCGCCAACGGCATTGACGGAACCCTTTCGACCGCACTTGGCACGGCCCACGGCGGTGCGCCCGCCGTGCTGCTGACGGGTGACCTGGCGCTGCTCCACGACATGGGTGCGTTCCTCCTGCGGCGGAGGTTTCGCGGCGGGCTCACCGTCGTGCTGGTCAACAACCGGGGCGGCGGCATCTTCGAGCACCTGCCGGTCGCGCAGTTTGAACCTCCTTTCGAGGAGTTCTTCGCCACGCCGCAGGACGCTGACTTTGAAAGGCTCTGCGCGGCCTTCGGGATCCCCCATATCCTCGTCCGTGACTGGCCCCACTTCACGGGCCTGATCGGGGAACTGCCCGGCGGCATCCGCGTGCTGGAGTTGCGCACCGACCGGAAGAAGGACGCGGCCCAGAGAAAGATGCTCCTCGCCGCCGCCGCCCGCTGACGTCCCCCCCCACGCCATGAACATTGTTTACGGCGTCTCGGGGGAGGGACTCGGGCACGTGTACGAGGCACTGGAAATCGCCGCGCTCCTGGAAGCCGACGGCCATGCGGTCAAGGTGCTGACGTATGGAGACAGGGCATTCCGGTCCCTGGCGGCCTTTCACCCGACGCGGATCGAGGGGGTCCAGCTCTGCTTCGACTCCGAGGGGCTTTCCTTGTGGCGGACTTTCCGCGGGAGCGCCCACTGCTTCCCATTCTACGCGCGGAACGGGCGCCGGCTCCTGCGGGAGCTGGCCGGATTCCGGCCGGACGTCTTTCTCACAGCCTACGAGCCGTTCACGACCTTTGCCGCCCATTGGATGCGAAAGCCATTGGTCAGCATGGATAACCAAAACGAGCTACGGCACATGCCCCGGCCGCGTGATGCCGGGGTGTTTGCCTTCCATCTGGCACGGCTGACGACGCAGGTTGTGACCTTCGGGGCCGCCGAATACATCGTGAAGTCGTTTGGGATGCCGGAGCCGCGGGAAAAAAACGTCCACAGGGTTGCCCCGATTCTCCAAAACGAGATCCGCCGTCTCCAGCCCACCGATGGTTCCCATGTGCTCGTCTACCTGACCAAGCCCAACCCCGATCTGATCGAGGTGCTGAAGTCGATGGACGAGACGTTCGTCGTGTACTGCCACAATCGTGTCGGCGAGGAGGGAAACATCAGCCATCGGGCCCAGGGGCCCGGCTACCTCCGCGACCTTGCATCCTGCAAGGCCATCCTGGGCACGACCGGGTTCTCGCTGATCGCCGACTCGATTTATCTCAGGAAGCCCTACTTCGGCGTCCCGCTGCGGAAACAGTTTGAGCAGACCCATAATGCGGTCTTCCTGAAAGACTCCGGTCTCGGTGAATTTTCGGAGAAGGTCACCCGGGCGGACCTGGAGGCGTTTCTGGCGAGGCTTCCCGAATATCGCCGAAAGCTGGCCGCCTTTCGCTTCGACCCGGCGGAGCAGGAAAAGGCCCTGCGCGGCATCCTTGCGAAGCTCCAGGAGGAGTCCGCCCGCGCCCGTCAGGGAGGCGCACCGGCGCCGGACGCCGGTTCGAGTTTCAGAACGACGCAACCCTGATTGGAGTAGACGGGAACCAGGCCCGGGGGCAGCGTGGCCGGAACGGAAGCACTCCCGAGGGATGCCAGCACGAAGCCCACGTGGAAATCCCGAAGGGTGTCGAGGTCCACCCGGCCTTTGGCCCAGTCCTCCCAGAAAGCCTGCTGGCCGGCCTGGCGGCTGAGGAAGACGTCCCGCGGGACCGTGTAGGAGGCAAATACCCAGTATGGGATCCGGCATCGGGTGAGGCTCAGGACGGGGTAGACCATGCCCGGTTCGCACAGGACCACGTCCCCGGGGCGAGCGCTGCGCCCAACGAACTGAGCGGCCTCTGCCGCTTCCCGACCAAACGCAACGGGGACGGCAAAGGTCCGGGCGCACCAGGCGAAGTTTTGAACCGAGGAGGGGAGGGCAAGCGCCAGGCTGCCCAGGGCCAGTCCAGCGGCCGTCCATCCCGGGGCCCAGTGCCGTGCCACCAGTCGCGCATGGCATCGTTGGAGGAACTCGACCGCAAAGATCCACGACACGTGCTTGCTCCCGGCAAAGAACCACACGCTGTTGTTGTAGACGCTGGAGCCATAGGCTTCGGGCCCGACCCGGAGCGTCAGCGTCGCCGCGATCCCCGCCACGACAAAGACGGCCAGCAGCAAGCGAAGGCCGCCGTCGTTCCGGGGGCGGAGAAGTGCGCCGAACGTCGCCGGGATTCCAATCACCCGCAAACCGAGGCTTCCCAAGAGGTAGACCGGCAGGGCGAGCAAGGCATATCCGAGAACCCCGGCCGGTATCTCCCGGAGTCCGAGCGCAGCCATGGCCTGGGGCACGTATGGCGACGGCCTTGCCTCGAAGTCGAACCTGGCGCCGTGGCGGTTCCCCAGGATGACCACCAGGACAAGCGGAAGGGCGAGCGCCACGCTGACGACGGAGGCCTTCCAGAGCCGCGAATCGCGGAAGAGCGCGAGGGAAACCAGGCCGGCAACCCCGAGGCTGCCGAGTGCCTGGATGGCGGAGAAAACCTTCACCTCGATCAGGCCGGAGAAGAGCAACGCCGTCACGAACAGCCATGCAAACCGGCGATCGCGAAGGTAGGACTGGAGTGAGAACAATCCCGCGAACAGCATGCCCACCGCTGGAAGCATTGGATTGTGGAAAAACAGCGAAAGGACGGACGGCACCTGGAAATACACGATCGACCAGTCGGATTTTTCGCCGAGCAAGAGGCCCGGAATGAATGAAAAATCCTCGCCGAAGAAGACCAGCGCCGTCGCGAGCGCCGCGAAAGGCCCAGACCCGAGCCACCTTCGCGAGAAACAAAAGACCGCGAGGATCGAGAGCCCGAGGAAAAGGACCGGGACAAACCTCAGCGAGAGATCCCGCGTGGGAATGCCGGTCCCGTTGGCGAACATCGCCACGACGAGGTCGCTCCCGACATGGTAGCTGAGCGGATAGCCGGAAAAAAACGGCGTCTGGGGAGGGAACGAATGGGTCAGCTCGTTCGCCATCGAGAGATGGAAGACAGCGTCATCCAGGGAGACGGCACGCATCGATCCATCCGGCTTCCAGGTGAGGTTCCTGAAATAGCTCGGCAGGGTCGCGAACACGGCGACGCCGCCCAGGAACACCGCCGCAAGGGCTGCGTGCTGCGCGCGCACAGGGCCGGACGGCAGCCGACGAAGGAGTGTCCGGATGCCGCCCATGCGTCCCCGGTAGGTCACAAGGAAGACCACGGCCGTCGCCAGCGGCCACAGGGGAAAGAGCGCCGGGGCGCCGAGAAGGGCGAAGCCGGCATGGACGGCGCAGCTTGCGATCAGTCCGACCAGACACGAAAGGGCGGTATCCTCGAGGCGGGACAGCGGGCACCGGAGAAAGTGCAGCGCAAGTTTTCCCGGGGCGTAGGCCAGGGCTGCGACGCCGGCGGGGAAGAGAATTGCTCCGATGAGGATTTCCATAATAGGCCGGCGGATCTGCAGACCGATCCCAAGATCTGGCCGGGGGCGACCACGAGGCAAGGAGATTGCCGGTAGTGGACCAGCAGGACTGGAAACCAGATTGGTTCGCGGTACTGGGGGCCGGGTGGACGCGCGGCCGTGGCCGCGTTTGGTGGTAGGGACGCCCGGCCCGGGCGTCCGGGTCCTACGAATGGCTCAGCGGTATGCACGGACGGGCGGGCCGCCCGTCCCTACCACAAAACGCAGGCCCAGCGCCTTCACCCAACCTGGCCCGCCACCCAAATGAACCCTTTGGCGGGATGGCGCGACGGGGGAGACTCGAACTCCCGACCATCGATTTAGAAAACCGATGCTCTATCCAGCTGAGCTACCGTCGCCCAAGAATGAAGCCGCAGGATAGATCGGCGGGAACCCCGGGCAAGCAGTTTGCGGCCGGACCCTTTCTCATACGAACTTGAGCTTGCGGGCGGCGAGGAAGACCATGCGGAGAAGGAGCCACCCGTGGCCCCAGCGGTGGATCTTCGTGGTGCCGTACGTGCGCCCGCGGTAGCGGATCGGCAGGTCGGTGATCTTGAGGTTGAGACGGGCCGCACCGAAGAGGAGGTCGAAGTCGCCGAACGGATCGAGCTCCCCGAAGTAGCCCCGTTCGGCCTTGATCCTCTCGTAGTTCTCCCGCGAGAGCACCTTCGTCCCGCAAAGCGTGTCCTTCACCGGCTGGCCGATCAGCCAGCTGAAGATGAGGCTGAACGCCTTGTTCGCGCACAGGTTGAGGAAGGGCATCGCCTCGTCGTCCATCGGGTACACCAGCCGGACGCCGTTGACGAACTCGGCCCGGCCGCTGGAGATAGCCTCATAGAACTTGGGGAGCTCCTCGGGCGGCACGGTGAGGTCGGCGTCGAGGATCATCAGGATCTCCCCCGTGGCGGCGGCGAAGCCGGCCTGGACGGCGTCGTACTTGCCGCGCCCCGGCTGGTGGATGCAGCGGATGCGGCGCTCCGGGAACATCGCGGCCACCCTCTGGATCTCGCCCCAGGTGTGGTCGTCGGAGTGGCCCTCCACAAAGACGATCTCCGTCCCGGTCCCGAGCTCGGGCGTGCGGCGCACGGCGGCCTCGATGTTGCCCGCCTCGTTGCGCGCGGGGATGACGACGGACACCGAGCGCGGTCGCCCGGGTGGACGGGCTTCCGGGCGCGCAACGGCGAAGACCGTCAGGCACAGGGGCGGGAACAGCGGGGCAATCCAACGGTTGACGATCCGGTCGAGGCCGAGCAGCGGGACGGGCACGAGGAGTCGGGCCTCGACCCGCACGGGGCTCCAGCCCGTCAGGTGGAGCAGATTCACGACATCGGTGGTCGAAAGCCAGTTGCTCTGGGGCTGCGGCGCCCGGATCCCCGCCCACCGGGCGAGCGTCAGCAGGGGCCGCCAGAGGGCGGAGGGAAAGTTCAGGACCAGCCGGGTGCCGGGGTGGGAGACCCCGTGGAGAAGCTCCAGGAGGCGCTGGGCGTCGGCTGCCAGGTTCAGAGTATCTGAAAGTATGATACAGTCAAACCGCTCGTCGAGCGCGAGCGACTCCCCGGCCTGGACGTGGAACTCCGCGTCCGGGACGGCCGCCCGGGCGGCCGCGATCCGGGCAGGGGACAGGTCCACGCCGACCCGCCGCCGGGCGGGGATCCGGCCAAGGAGCTGGCCCGAGCCGCAGCCGATCTCCAGGACCGAAGCCCCGGCGGGAACGAGTAGCCTGTAGTAGTGGGCGAGGAGCCGGCCGTAGCCGCGCGAGGCCCGGTTGGACCCGGCGGGGGCCGCGTCATAGAAGGCCCGCAACGCCTCCAGGTGCTTGTCGGAAAGTTCGGGCATGGAGACGGGTCCCTCAGAATTCCCCGAGCCGGATGCACGCGACCTCGCGGCCGGCGAACGGGACAAGCGGCGGGACCGCCGCCCTGCACTGCTCCCGCGCGTGGGGGCAACGGGTGTGGAACGAACAGCCGGCCGGCGGGTTCAGGGGGGACGGCGGGTCCCCGGGCAGCACGATCCGCTGGCGGTGGCGCTCCACCGCGGGGTCGGGGGTGGGGATCGCGCTCACCAGGGCCCGCGTGTACGGGTGCTGCGGGCGGTCGATGACGTCGAGGGCTCCGCCGAGCTCCACGATCCGGCCCAGGTACATCACGGCGATCCGGTCGGAGATATGCTTCACCACGGAGAGGTCGTGGGCGATGAACATCAGGCTGAGGTTCATCTCCCTGCGGAGCCGCGAGAGCAGGTTCAGGATCTGGGCCTGGATCGAGACGTCGAGGGCCGAGACGGGCTCGTCGGCGATGATCAGCTTTGGCTCGAGGGCGAGCGCGCGGGCGATGGCGATGCGCTGCCGCTGGCCGCCGGAGAACTCATGGGGATACTTCCGGATGAAGCGGGGCGCGAGCCCCACGATCCGAAGGAGCGAGGCGACGCGCGCCCCGACCTCCGCCGGGGGGCAGACCTTGTGCACGAGCAGCGGCTCCGCCAGCGCATCGAACACGGTCAGCCGCGGGTTGAGCGACGCATAGGGGTCCTGGAAGATCATCTGGAGGTCGCGCCGGCCGGCCTTCAGCTCGCGGGTGGACAAACCGGAAAGATTGCGCCCGTTCAGCACGACCGTGCCGCCCGTTGCCGGGATGAGCTGGAGGATGGTCCGCGCGAGGGTCGACTTGCCGCAGCCCGACTCGCCCACGAGGCCGAGCACCTCGCCGCGGGCCAGGGTGAGGGTGACCCCGTCCACGGCCTTGACCGTGCCGACGCGGCGCCTGCGGACAAAGCCCGCCGTTACCGGAAAATGGGTCCTGACGTCGCGGAGCTCGAGGATTGCGCCGGGCATCGTCAGATCTCCCCCGCCTGGACGCGAATGCAGGATTGCAGGTGTCCCGGCGCGACCTCCGCCAGCGCCGGGTCCAGGAGCAGGCACGGTTCGCCGGCGAATTCGCAGCGCGGCGCGAAGGCGCACCCGCGGATTGCGGCCGAGGGATCCGGGGGGAGGCCTGGAATCGTGTAGAGCTCTGCCCCCTTGGGCTGCAGGGAGGGGATCGAGCGCTGAAGGCCGAGGGTGTAGGGGTGCCGCGGCCCGTGGAAGAGTTCGCGGGTGCCCGCCGACTCGACGATGCGCCCGGCGTACATCACCAGGACCCGGTCGCACAGGCCCGACACGACGCCGAGGTCGTGGGTGATGAAGATGACGGCCATCCCGAGCTCCGCCTGCATCGCCTTGATCAGCTCGAGAATCTGCGCCTGGACCGTCACGTCGAGAGCCGTCGTGGGCTCGTCGGCGATGAGGAGCTCCGGTTTCGTGATGAGGGCCATGGCGATCATCACCCGCTGGCGCATGCCCCCGGAGAACTCGTGGGGGTAGTCGTGGATCCGCTTCGAGGCGTCATGGATGCCGACCAGCTCCAGCGTCTCGAGCCCGCGCCGCAGCGCCTCCCTGCGGGAGATCCTCTCGTGGATGAGGAGCGGCTCGATGAGCTGGTCGGAGACCCTGAGGTAGGGGTTGAGCGAGGTCATCGGATCCTGGAAAATCATGGAGATCCGCTTCCCGCGGATCGACCTGGCCTGCCTGGGGGAGCACTGCAGGAGGTCCACACCGTCAAAGAACGCGGTGCCGCCCTCGATCCGGCCAGGTGGCTGCGGAATGAGGCCAAGGATGGAGTAGCAGGTGACCGACTTCCCGGATCCGGACTCGCCGACGATCCCGAGGGTTTCGCCCCGCTCCAGGCTGAAGCTCACACCGTCCACGGCCCGGAAGACGCCGTCGCGCGTGTGGAAGCACGTCCGCAGGTCCTTGACGTCCAGGAGAGGCATGGGAAACGGGGCCGGGGCCCCAAGGCTGGCGAGGCTGGTGAAACCGGAGGGACAATTCAAGCAACACCCTCTTCCCTGACGGCGGCGATCACGGTTGCCGGGGCAAGATCCTCCAAGCTGGCACCGCCGGTGGCCGGGCACCCTGGCGGCTGGAGGATCCGGAAGGGACCGGAAAAGATCGGGCCGGTGCGGACCGGGTTGGTTGGGCCGAAAAGTGCGATGAGGGGAACCCCCATCGAATTTGCGAGGTGCATTCCCCCGGTGTCGTTGGTCACGAGCAGCCGGCATTCCATGAGCCGGCGGGAGAACGACTCCAGGCTCGTCTGCCCCGCGATGTTCTTGACGCGCTCGGGCGGGAAGCCGGATGCGACCGCGTACGCCACGGCGCGGTCAGCCGCGGTGCCGAAGATCACGAACCGCCTTCCCGGGAAGGCCGAGATCAGGCTGCGCCAGTGCGCGATCGGCCAGCGCTTCGCGGGCTCGTTCTCGGAGCCCGGGATCAGTCCGATCGCCGCCTCTTCCGGGGCCGGCTGGCCGGCTTCCCGCGCGGGCGGCTGGGGAAGGAGGCTGATCTCACCTTCCAGGCCAAAATTGCGCAGGAACCTCTCCCAGAGGTCGACCTGGTGGTGCGTGCGCTCGTCGAAGTCGGCGGGTACCCTCCAGGTGTGGGTCAGGAAGGGACGCGGGCGGCCCCGCCTCCTCAACCCGAAGCGTTGCGGGCACCCGGACAGGGACGCCTCCAGGTCCCCGCGGGCGGAATTTGTCAGGAGAAGCCAGACGTCCGGATACGATCGGCGCAGGCCGTCGAAAAAGCTGAAGTAGCCCCATCCCCGCGCGGGCAGGGGATGAAGATGGTCCGCGACCTTCCAGGCTGCGACCAGGGGAAGGAACCGCGCTGCAGCGACGACGTGGATCTGCGCGTCCGGGCGCGAGGCCCGAAGCGCGCGCACCAGGGGGAGCGCCATGACCACGTCGCCCAGCCAGTTGGGCATGCGCACCCAGACGCGGGTTTTCCTCGGAAGGCACGCCCATCCGCGCGCCCGCAGGTCTTCGTCCAGAAGGTTGCGCTTCGCCTCGAGCCGAAGCCTGCGGGCGGGCACGTCCTGGTTCCGCCAGCGGTCGTGCAGCCAGAGCCAGGAGGCGCACAGGTCGTCCTCCGCGCTCAGCGCCGATTCCAGCCACCGGTTGAGCGCGATCGTGGCCCCCGCCGCCGTGCCGTCGTGGTCAATGGAGTCGGATTCGAAGGTCACCCGCCAGAAGCCCGTGCGCCGGGGATAGAAGGTTCGGATCCTGGCCCCCGTGTGCGCCGCCAGCATCCCGGGCAGCTCGGTGGTCGAGCAAACCCGCCCGAAAAAGGTGGCCAGGGCGCCCTGCCGGCCCGCGTTCTGGTCGAACAGCACGGCCGCGCAACCGCCGTTGCGCAGGATGCCAAGCGCCTCGCCAAACCCCTTTTTTCTCGAAAGGAGCCGAAACCCGAAGCGTTCGCGGGTCCGCTTCACGAAGGAATCGAGCCGCGGATTGTTGAGAGGGCGGTAGATGATGCCAAATTCCGGAATGGGAGAACGCGCGAGCGTGCCGAGCCAGGTCTGCGCCTCCCAGAGGGCGAGGTGGACGGTTCCAAAAACCACCGGCTTCGGGTCCGGCGACGCAACCCATGCCTCCACCGAGGGACCCAGCCGGGCGATGGCGCGGATCTGCCGCTCCGCAAGGAAGGGGGCCGCGAGCGAAAGCATTGCCGTTTCGACCAACCGCTGCGACGACAGGCGGGCGATCCGACGGTGCCACGCGGCCGGCTTGTCCGGGAAAGCATGCTGCAGGTTGGAGAAAATCAACCGGCGGCGGCCCGGCGCCAGCCAAAGGATGAGGTTCCCGAGGAGCACCGATGCCCAGGCGATCGGCCGGCGCGGGGCCCGGGCCAGGAGCCACCCCAGGGAACTCGTGACTGCGATCAACACGCGGTCTTCCTCCAGGCTTCTTGATACACGCCGACGATGGCCGCCGCCTCGGTGTCGATGCCATACGCCTGTTCGGCCCGGGCGCGCGCCCGCCGCCCGAATTCGTCGGCCAGGGCCGGGTCCGCGAGGAGCGGCTCCAGCGCCGCGACCAGCGCATCCACGTCGCCGGGAGGCACCAGCAGGCCCGTTTGGCCGTGCTCGACAACGATCTCGGCGGCGCCGGATCGCGCCGCGACCAGCGCCGCGCCCGAAGCCATGGCCTCGATCAGGGTCAGGCCGAATCCCTCCCTGCGCGAGGTGAACGCATAGATGCTGATCCTCTGGAACCATACGGGCAGCTCCGAGACCGGCCTTTCCCCGAGGATGAGAAGCCGGTCCGCGATGCCCGCGTCGGCCGCGCGGGACCGAAGCTCCACGACAAAGCCCTCGTGTTCCTTTCCAATGCCCCCGATCACGACCGCTGCGAAGTCCGGGTGGCGCGGCAGGAGCCTGCACATCGCCTCGACGAACACATCCGTCCCCTTTTGCGGACGGACGCGGCCGAAGCAGCCGATCGCGCGGCGCCCCGGCAGGCCGGACGCTGAAAAGGCCGCCGCCCGGTCCGCAGCGGGCCGGTAGAGGCCGGTATCCACGCCGTGATGGATGACGGTGGAGGGCCGCTCGAGGAGGGACGCGGCATGTTCGCTTGTTGCGATGACCGCGTCCATGCTCCGGATCAGGAACCTCGTGATCCACGTCTGGCGGCCGCCGCCCGCCGAGGTGAACACCAGCGTGAGCCTCCAGCCGAGGCGCTTGAGCAGCGTCCCGACGATCATCTCGTTGTTCCGGCGCGCATGCCACACCGGAGCCGGGCATCCACGAGCCCGCCGGAACCTCATCCCCAGGAGGCGCCCGAGGGTCAGGGCCGGCACGCCCCCGGGGCGGTCCGGTCCGAGCCAGGCCACCCGGACCCTTGCCGCGATCCGCGGGGCCACCATGCGGTTGGTCGCGGTGACCCCGGAGTAGTTCCAGTGAAGGTTGGGGATGATGACCTCGGGCCCGGGGGTCGCTTGAGCGAGCATGATTGGCTTCTGCGAAGTGCCACAGCCGGGCCCGGGCATCAATCGTGAAATGGATTGGACCCCGCACCGATTTGCCCTTGTGATCGGCCCCGAAAACAACCCCATCCATGACAAAAGCCATCGCAACACTTCCCGGGGCGGGCTGGGACACCGAGTTCACCCCCGCCATCCAGGAGGAAATGACCTCCGCACTTGAGGACGGATCCGTGGTCTCCCTTCCCGGCCTCGAGTTCCGGCTCTCGGCGGAGGAGAAGAAGCTCCTGGATCCCCGCATCCTGGGCAAGGCCAAGAACGTCAGCTACACACCCTGGACCCAAAAGATCGGCGGTTCCAGCTGCACGGGGGCCGAGGCGGAGCTGCTTCGCGCCCTCCTCGCACGGTACTCCGGGGCCGCCCAGGGCCTCATGCGCAACCTCTTTCCCCACTATAAGGACAACCTCAAGGTCGCGAGGGCGAGCCTCAGGCCCGCAGAGATCGCCGGCCGGAAAAGCTCCTGGCGCAAGGATGACACGCGGCTCCATGTGGACGCGTTCCCTTCCTCGCCGGTCCACGGCGAACGGATCCTCCGCGTCTTCTGCAATGTGAACCCGGTGGGGAAGCCCCGGGTGTGGAGGGTGGGGGAGGCTTTCGAGGCCGTGGCCCGCAGGTTCCTCCCGGGCCTCCGCCGCCCGGTCCCGGGCAGCGCCAGCTTGCTCTACTGGCTCCGGCTGACCAAGAAGCCCAGGTCCGAGTACGACCACTTCATGAACAAGCTCCACGACGCGATGAAGTCGGACGACGCCTACCAGGCCTCGGTGGGGCGGGAGCCGGTGAACTTTGTCCCCGGCACGACCTGGATCACCTTCACCGACTCTGTCTCCCACGCCGCGCTCTCGGGCCAGCACCAGTTTGAGCAGACCTTCTCGCTGCCGGTCCGCGGCATGCTCGACGAAACCAAGTCCCCCCTGCGCATCCTCGAGCGCCTGACCGGCCGGAAGCTGGTCCGGAACGCCGCCTGACGACCATGCTCGATCCCAAGCTCGTGCGCGAGTCGCCGGACGTGGTCCGGGCGGCCATTGCCAAGAAGCATCTCCAGGTGGATCTTGACGCCCTGCTGGCCGCCGATGCCGCCTGGCGCGGCCGGCTGCGCGAGGTCGAGGAGCTGCGGGCCCAGCAGAAGGCAGCGAACGCCGAGATGGCGGCGCTGCCCAAGGGCTCGCCGGAGTTCCTGGCCAAGGTCGGCGAGATGAAGAGGGTCTCGGCACAGGTGAAGGACCGCGACGCCGCGCTCAAGCCGCTGGAGGAGGCGTTTCGGGAGGCGATGCTGACGGTGCCGAACCTGCCCCACGCCAGCGTGCCCGAGGGCGCGGGCCCCGACGACAACGTTGTGGCGGCGGTGCACGGCGACGTCGGGGCGGCCTCGCCGCACGCCGTTCCGCACTGGGAAATCCCCGGGTTCGACCGCCTTTTCGACTTTTCCCGCGGCGCGAAGGTCACGGGCGCGGGCTTCCCCTTCTACGTGGGGGAAGGCGCCCGGTTGCTCCGGGCGCTTGTGAACTTCTGCCTGGAGGAGGACGCCAGGGCGGGGTATCTGGAGGTCGCGCCCCCGATCCTTGTCAATGCGGCAAGCGCGACCGCCACGGGGCAGCTGCCCGACAAGGAGGGCCAGATGTACGAGACGGTCCCCGACCGTTTTTTCGCGGTGCCGACGGCGGAGATTCCGCTGACGAACTTCTTCCGCGACGAGATTCTCGAGGAGTCGGCCCTCCCGGTGTGCCGGTGCGCCTACACCCCCTGCTTCCGGCGCGAGGCCGGCAGCTATGGGAAGGACGTCCGGGGCCTCAACCGCCTGCACCAGTTCGACAAGGTCGAACTCCTGAAGTGGGTGCACCCGGCCTCGAGCTACGACGAGCTGGAGAAGCTTCGCGGGGACGCCGAGAGGCTCCTCCAGAAGCTGGAGCTGCCCTACCGCGTCCTCCTGATGTGCGGCGCGGAACTGGGCTTTGCCCAGGCGAAGAAATACGACCTCGAGGTCTGGTCCGCCGGGCAGAAGCGCTGGCTTGAGGTTTCGAGCTGCAGCAACTTTGAGGCGTTCCAGTCGCGCCGGGCCCAGATCCGCTTTCGCTCCCGGGAATCCGGGCGCCCGGAGTTCGTGCACACGCTCAACGGCTCGGCGCTTGCCGCGCCGCGCGTGCTTGCGGCCCTCCTGGAGAACAACCTGACGCAGGACGGCCGGGTGCGCCTGCCGGCGGCCCTCGTCCCGTATTTCGGCAGGGACCACGTCGTGTTTTAAGGCGAGGTGTCCAAGCCCGTGCCCAATTCCCCCTGGCGGCGGCGGGCCGAAAAACTCGCCCTTCTGATTCCGCGCGAGCGAATCCACCCCGCAGCGGCCGGCTGGGCGGACCGCAGCCCGGCCGGGGAGCGATGGGCCGTTGCATTTTCCGGCGGCGCCGATTCGCTCTGCCTGCTCCTGCTTGCCTGGGCCGCGTGGCCCGGCCGCCGGCAATTCCTGGTCGGGATGCACTTCGACCACCGGCTTCGGGGCGCCGCGTCGACGGCGGATGCGCGGTTCTGCCGGGCGGTGTGCCGCGGACTTGGCATTCGCTTTGCGGCGGGCTGCTGGACCAACCCGCCCTCCAGGCCGAGCGAAGCCGCCGCCCGCTCGGCCCGCTTTGGTTTTTTCGGGCGCGCAATGGAGCGAAGGGGCATCCGCGCCCTCCTTCTGGGGCACCAGCAGGATGACATTGCAGAGACCATGATCATGCGGCTGGCCCGCGGAAGCGGCACCGCGGGGCTGGCTGCTCCCAGGCCGGTTCAAGCTGCGCCGGGGGGCAGCGTTCATGTGCGTCCCCTTCTCGGCATCAAGCGCTCCGAGATCACTGCGGCCCTGCGCGCGGCCGGAGCTCCCTGGCGTGAGGACGCCACCAATTCCGGGGACCGCTTCTTTCGCAACCGGGTCCGCAGCCGGGTGTTGCCGGCGTGGCTGCGGGCGTCCGGAAGGGACGCCCTTGCGGGGGTTGCCCTGTCCCGGGAGCTCCTCGAGGAGGACGATGCCGCCCTGGAGGCGTGGGTGGCCAGGCTCCGGGCGTTGGCGCCCAGCGGCGCGCTTTCCCTGGACCGGCTCAAGGGGGTCCCGCGGGCGGTGGCCCGGCGCGCCCTGCACCGCTGGCTTCTGGCGCAGCCGGGCGCGACGACACTTTCCCGGAGGGGGTTCGAGGTGCTCCTGGATGCCGTCCTGCGCGGGGCGCAAGCCAGGCACAGCCTTGGAGCCAAGGGATTTGCGGTGATCCGGGGGAAGTGGCTCCGCTACGTAGAGATCGACTGAAGTTGCGGAGCTTCTTTTTGACTTCCAAGGCCGGAACATCCATCTTGGACTCCAAGTCACACCCATACAAATGCCTGACCCAGAAAATCAAAGACCCCGCCGCAGCCAGCGAAACCTTCCGCCCGACCGTTTCCAGCCCAAGGCGTTGCTGATCTGGGCGGCCATCGTGCTGGGGGCCCTGGCCCTCCTGTACTGGTCTCCCGGCGTCAGCGTGGTACCGGCGACGATCACGATCCAGGACGTCATCGACCATGCCGACGCGGGCGACATCAAGACCGGCGTGATCCACCCCGACCCCTCGGGCGGTCGCGATTGGACCCAGGTGACCGGCGAAACCGTCCAGAAGGCGCTGAAGAACGAGCGTGGCCAGCTGACGGAGAAGTTCGCCGCCTCCGGCCGCGTGACCGACGCCGACCTGGCCCAGCTGCGCAAGTCGAAGAAGTTCTCGGAGCAGGTGCCGGCGACGCTCCCGATGCAGATCCTCGTGCAGGTGCTGCCGTTTGTCCTCGTGATCGGCGTGCTTTATTTCCTCTTTGTCCGCCAGCTCCGCCAGGCGGGCCGCGGTGCGCTCAGCTTCGGCAAGAGCCGGGCCAAGCTCCTCACCCGGGAACGCGACAAGGTGACGTTTGCCGACGTGGCGGGTTGCGACGAGGCCAAGGAGGAGGTCTCCGAGATCGTCGAGTTCCTCAAGGACCCGAAGAAGTTCACCAAGACCGGCGGCAGGATCCCGAAGGGGATCCTGATGGTGGGTGCGCCGGGCACCGGCAAGACCCTCCTCGCCAAGGCGGTCGCCGGGGAGGCCGACGTGCCGTTCTTCAGCATTTCCGGATCCGACTTCGTGGAGATGTTCGTGGGCATCGGCGCCTCCCGGGTGCGCGACATGTTTGAACAGGGCAGAAAGAGCGCCCCGTGCCTCATCTTCATCGACGAGATCGACGCCGTGGGCCGGCAGCGCGGGGCGGGCCTCGGGGGCGGCAACGATGAGCGGGAACAGACGCTCAATTCGCTCCTGGTCGAGATGGACGGCTTCGACACGACCGAGGGGGTCATCATCATCGCCGCGACCAACCGGCCGGACGTGCTCGACAGCGCGCTCCTGCGGCCGGGTCGCTTTGACCGCCAGATCCAGGTCGACCTCCCGGACCTGATCGGCCGCGAGCAGATCCTCCGGGTGCATGCCCGCAAGATTGCGCTCGGGGAAAACGTGGACCTGAGCGTCATCGCACGCGGGACCCCGGGGTTGTCCGGGGCCGAGCTCGCCAACCTTCTCAATGAGTCCGCGCTCCTTGCGGCGCGGCGCAACAAGAAGAAGGTCGAGATGGTGGACGTGGACGAGGCCCGCGAGAAGGTGCAGTTCGGGCGCGAGCGGCGCCGGCTGATGGACTCGACCGAGAAGACCCTCATCGCGTACCACGAGGCGGGGCACGCGCTTGTGCAGGCCGTCCTGGACGACGGGGAAATGCCCGTCCACAAGGTCACGATCATCCCCCGCGGCCGCAGCCTGGGGAGCACGATGTTCATCCCAAAGAAGGACCAGCTGACCCACGCCAAGAAGCGGATGCTGGACCGGATCGCCACCGGGCTCGGCGGCCGCATCGCCGAGGAGGTCGCCCTGGGCGACATCTCGAGCGGCGCGGGCGGGGACATCAAGGACATCACGGCGATCGCGCGCCACATGGTCTGCGACTGGGGCATGAGCTCGCTCGGCCCGGTCGCGTACGGCGACAATTCGGACACGATCTTCCTCGGGCGCGAGATCAACCGCACCGAGAACGTCTCCGAGGAAACCGCGCGCCGGATCGACGCCGAGATCCACCGGATCATCACCGAGCAGTATGAGCGGGCGACCGCGATCGTCACGGAGCGCCGCACGGCACTCAACAAGATCGCGGAGGCGCTGCTCGAGTACGAGACGATCGAGGGCCGGCACATCCTTGAGATCCTCCAGTTCGGGGAAATCCGCTCGTCGGTGACGCCGGTCCCGCTGACTTCCACCGCGGAGAAGCTCGCCGAGAAAAAGCTGTCCGAGAAGGCCGCGGCGCCCGGCGCCATCCTGCCCGGCGGGTCGCCTGCGCCCCACCCGGCGTAACCCCAAATCATGAAAATCTGCTGCATCGGCGCCGGCTACGTCGGCGGCCCCACGATGGCTATGATCGCGCTGAAGGCGCCGGACATCGAGGTGAAGGTGGTGGACATGAGCGAGGCGCGCATCGCCGCCTGGAACTCGGATTCGCTGCCGATCTACGAGCCGGGCCTCGAGGAGGTGGTGCGAAAGACGCGCGGGAAGAACCTTTTCTTCTCCACCGATGTCCGCGGGACGATCCGCGACGCAGACCTGATCTTCGTGGCCGTGGGCACGCCGACCAAGACCCACGGGCTGGGCGCCGGGCGGGCGGCGGACCTGCGCTTTGTGGAGTCGGTCGCCCGGACGATCGCGGAGGTGGCCGTCGGCCCGAAGATCATCGTCGAGAAGTCCACGATCCCGGTGAAGACCGCCGAGACGATCAAGGACATCCTCGCGGCCAATGGAAGCGGCGCAAAGTTCGAGGTGCTCTCCAATCCCGAGTTTCTCGCCGAGGGAACGGCGATCGCTGACCTTCTCAATCCCGACCGCGTCCTCATCGGCGGCGAGAGGACGCCCGGCGGCGAGGCCGCGGCGCAGACGCTCGCCGGAGTGTACGCCCGCTGGGTGCCCCGCGACCGGATCCTCCTCACCAACCTCTGGTCCTCGGAGCTTTCCAAGCTCGTGGCCAACGCCTTCCTGGCGCAGCGCATCTCCTCGATCAACTCGATTTCCGCCCTGTGTGAGGCGACCGGGGCCGACGTGGACGAGGTGGCGCACGCGATCGGCCGCGACTCCCGCATCGGGCCCAAGTTTCTCCGCGCATCGGTGGGGTTTGGCGGATCGTGCTTCCAGAAGGACATCCTCAACCTGGTCTACCTGTGCGACCACTTCGGCCTTCCCGAGGTCGCGTCCTATTGGGAGGGGGTGGTGAAGATGAACGACTGGCAGAAGCGCCGGTTCTCCACCCGGATCCTGCGCGCCCTGTACAACACCGCCGCGGACAAGCGGGTTGCGGTGCTGGGCTTCGCCTTCAAGAAGGACACGAACGACACCCGCGAGTCCCCGGCCATCGCGGTGTGCCGGGACCTGCTCGCCGAGGAGGCAAGGGTGGTGGTCTACGACCCCCAGGTGCCGGCCGAGCAGATTCGCCGGGAGGTGCTGGGCCCGGGCATCGACAACCCGAGGCTCACGGTCGCAAAGACCGCCTATGAGGCGGCGGAAGGCGCGCACACGCTGGCTGTCGCAACCGAGTGGGATGAGTTCAAGAAGCTCGACTATGCGCGAATCCACGCGTCGATGGCGAAGCCGGCGACCCTGTTCGACGGGCGCAACCTCCTCGACCTGCCGGCGCTTCGGGCCCTCGGATTCAAGGCATTTGGGATCGGGAAGTGAGCCCCCTGCGGCTTGGGTAATCACCGTTTGTTTTGGCTATTGTCAGCTGTTCTAATCCGGTCAGATTCCCGGGAGTTGATGGAAGATCATCCCCATAACGAGGAACGGCCCCCCTCGCTTTCCGCCCGATTGGCGCGACGGTTGTCCCGAAGCGCGCGCGGTGTGTGGGAGTTTGACATCCGGTTTCCCTTCTGGGACTTGCTGAACGCCCTCGAGGAGAGCCGGGCCCTGCGGACCAAGGTATATGCGGGCGCCGGACTGGTCGCGATCGCCGTCGGGGCCTGCGTCTGGTACTACCCCACCTGGAGGCAGGAGAACGCCATCCGGGTGACGGCTCAATGGATCACGGCCGGCAAGCTGGACCGGGCGTCGTACGCCTTGCGCGACGCGGTCCGCATCGCCCCCAACCGGCCGGAAACCTGGTCAGTGGCCGCCATTTTCGAGATGCGGCTGGGCCACATGGATTCCGCGGCCAACTGCATCGCCCGGGCCGCGCAGCTTGCACCGGACAACCTTGAGCTCAAGTACGAGTGCGCCGCGATCTCCCTGCTCGCCGCAAGACTGGAGCAGGCCGACAAGGCCCTTGCCAGCGTTCCGGCCGACGTGAAGGCGAAATCAGCCTACGCGGAGCGCCTGACCGGCGAGCTCGCCAGGCTGCGCAACCAGATGGACGTCGCGCGGGCGCATTTTGACGCGGCCATCCGGCTCGATGGCCAGCCGCTGCCCAACGACGAGGTGCCCCTGGGCGTCGTGCTCCTTTCGAGCCCGCGGCCCGAGGAGCGTGCGCGCGGACGGATGCTCCTGGAAAAGTGGGCGCCGGACCCGCTTTGGGGTGTGAATGCCCTCCGGGCGCTTCTTTCCGAGGCCCAGTCGAGGAGCGACGGCCCGGAGATGGTGCGCTACGCCGAGGCCCTGCGGATCCACCCGGCACGGAATCCGAACGACGTCGTCGATTGCCTTGGGGCGCTGGACAAGGCCGACGCGGCCCATTTTGCAGCAGCACTCTCGGAAACCGAGCAGGCCTTCGCCTTTGACCTCGGGTCCACCGCGAACCTGGTCGGCTGGCTGAGCCTGCACGGGCGCACGGCGGAGGCCGTGCGCTGGGTCAAGACCCTGCCGCCGGACTTTTCCCATACGCCCCCGGTCGTGTACGCGATGTCCGAGGCGCTGCGCGTCTCGGGAGACTGGAAGGGGCTGGGCGAGTGGACGGGGAACGGCGCCTGGTCCAGCGAGCTGAGTTACATCCGGGAGGGATACGCGTTGAATGCCGCGCGACACCTCGGACAGACGGCGGCGGCGGATGCCCTTTGGGCGCACCTGCTTTCGTCGGCCCCCGCGGTCCCGAGCCAGGCCTATTTTATGGCGGGCGAATTCCTCGTCTGGGGATGGAAGGACGAGGCGGTGAGGCTCTGGTGGATCACCGCCGATTCACCGGGGCTCACGATGAATTCCCTCGGCATGCTCACAAGGTATTACGACCGGGAGCATGATGCCGGCGGCATGTTCCGCGTGTTCTCAAGGATCCGGGGGCTGCACCAGGACGACCCCATCGTGGCGAACAACTTTGCGTACCTGGCGGCGCTCACCGGCAACAATCCGCTGCTCGCCGAACAAGTGGCGCGCGACAACGCACAGCGCTTTCCCAACGATCCCGATTACTGGGCGACCTATGCGTTCATCCTGAACAGGAACGGGCGCACCGACCGTGCCCTGGCAATCCTGGAGCCGAGGAAGGCCGCGGCCGTCACCTCCTCTTCCTTCGCGTTCACGTACGGCCTTGTGCTCACGGGAGCGGGCAGGACGTCCGACGCGCGCGCGGCATTTGCCCACGTGAACGTCCAGGCGCTCACCACGGAGGAACTGAAGCTTCTCAGCGCGGCCCGGTCGCAGCTTTAGTGCGCGAGCGCCGGCGGGCAAAAAGAAGGCCGCCGTACAGGGCCACCGCGGCGGCGGCCGGCAGGAAGGCCCCCACCTCCGGGGCCGAGAGCGTCATGTAGGTTCCGGAGCCGATGGAAAAGACATCGAGGCCGGTGGGATTGTTCTCCTTGGTGTTGCTGCTCCCGGTATTGATGTTGATCACGGAAAACGTGAGGGTGTTGATGCCGACGACGAGCCCGTTCGCGGAGGTCAGGGAGAACGCGGCCCCGCTTGAAAAAAGATTGGCGCCCGTGAGCGCGACCTCGGAGCCGGTCTGGCCGTTGAGATAGAGATCCACGTAGTTGTCAGCCGCAAGGGAGCCCCCGATTGACAGCGCGTACCCCGACAGCACGGTGAACACGATCTGGTAGTCGTACGTGATCCCCTTCGAGACGGAACCCGTTGCCCCGGACGCCGGGAACACATACCCCGAGCCGGACCAGGTTCCCCCGGGGGGCTGGATCCATTCGGATCCGTTCAGCCCGCTGAAGGGCACGGGCGCCTTCCATCCTGTGGACGTGCCCGTGGCAAACGCGGCGCCTTCATAGTTGGTGTAGCCCGTAACCTTGGTGTCGACCGCAACCACCTGGTAGTGCGCGTCGGCATAGCCCTCGCTGGAACTGGTCGCCGTCGTCGCGTAGGTGTCGCCTGACGAATTAAAGCCGGTCGGATACAGGCCTGGAAAGACCGGCACGTAGTTGACCATCTGCGCACGCGCGCCGATGGCTGAAAGCAGGGCGGCGGCGGCGAGCCATGGGAGTTGGTATTTCAAACGGTGGGTCCCTTCGGGGATTTCCCCAGGGTCCTGCGCCGCGCGAGCAGCAGGCTGCCATAGAGGGCCACCGCGCCGGCCGCGGGGATGAATGCGCCGATCTCCGGGGCGGAAAGCGTGGTGTAGGTGCCCGTCCCGACCGCGAACACATCGAGGCCGCTCGGGCTGCTGGTCTTGGACCCGGCGTCCAGGTTGAACACGGCGAAGGTCAGGGTGTTGGTCCCCAGGACCAGGCCGTTCGCCGTCCCAAGGGAGAAAGCGCCGCCCGCGGAGTAGAGGTTGAGGGCGGTGAGGGCGACCTCGCGGGCGCTGTTGCCGTTGAGGTAAATGTCGACGTAGTCGTCGGCCGCCAGGGAGCCCGCGATGCTGATGGTCGAGAGCGCGAAGCTTGTAGGGACGGTGAAGACGATCTGGTAATCGTACTGCACTCCAGATCCGTTCGTGGCGGCTCCCGTCTGGACCGTGCCTGGAAACCAATACTCGGGGTTGCCCGCATAGGCGCTGTACACGCCCCCGGGCGGCTCGATCCAGTCCGCGCCGTTCACGGTGGCGTGCCAGCCAGCCGCGGTGTTGGTGACGTAGGCCCCTCCCTCGTACTTGGTGTATCCTGAAACAAAGTTGGAGACCTGGACGACCGAGTAGTGGGAATCGACAATGCCCTCGCTTGTGCTGGTTGCCTCGATGGTGCCGATCGAGTTGCCCGAGGAATTGAATCCCGTGGGGAAAAGCCCCGGAAAGAGCGGCGCATAATTGAGGATCTGCGCCCGGGCGCCCGTGCCCAGGGAAAGAGCCAAGGCAGCGGCCAGGACAGCCGAAGGCGCTAAACGCAGGTGATTCATGGGCAACTTATAACGAATGGAACTTCTCCAGCAAGACAGGGGAGCTCCCTCGACGCAAGCCGAGGGAAACCCCATTCGCCGAGAGGGAGGATTGCTCTTTTTCCCGTGGCTGGCCATTCGTGAAACTACGTAGGCGCTTCTCGTTCCCATTCCCCGGGGCGCCGGTACCGTAGCCCCAACCGATGTCCAACCCCGACAACCCAGCTCCACCCCGGGTCGCACCTCCAGCGTGGTGCGGGCGGCACGCGAGGCTGGCGGGCGCGATCCTTTTCCTCGTCGCGGTGGTCACCTACATTCCGGCAATGAGCGGCGGATTTGTGTGGGACGATGAACTGGAGGTGGTGGGCAACCAGGTGCTCCAGTCCCCGGACCAACTTGCCGAGGTGTGGCTGAGGGGCGACACGGCCGACTATTTCCCGCTAAAGTCGACCGTGCAATGGGTCGGCTGGCGGGTGTGGGGGGCGAATCCCCTGGGATACCATCTTGTTAACATCGGGCTTCACGCCCTGGGCGCCGTCCTGCTGTGGCGTTGGCTGGCCCGGATCGGGGTTCCCGGGGGTTGGCTGGCCGGCCTGGTCTTTGCCGTCCACCCGGTGAACGTCGAGTCTGTGGCGTGGATCTCGGAGCTCAAGAACACGCTCTCGCTGGTCTTTTTCCTGCTGACCCTGATCGCATTCGCACGATTTGAGGGGCGCCCCTCGGGGAAGGCCTATGCGCTTGCGCTTCTTGCGTATGTGGCGGCGCTTCTGAGCAAGACTTCCGTGGTGCCACTTCCCCTCGTTCTCCTGATCGCGGCCTACTGGCAGCGTGGCGCCGTCACCCGGCGCGACCTGGGAAGGATCCTGCCTTTCCTCGGCATGGCGGCCGCCTTTGCCGTGCTGACGATCGTGCTGCAGTACAACAGGGCCATCGGCCCGGACCTGGTCGCGTACACGCCCCCCGGGGGAGTGGCCTCGCGGATGGCGACCGCCGGCCTGGCCCTCGGGTTCTACCTTTTTCATGCACTGGCACCCGTGGGGCTGATCATGATCTACCCGAACTGGCACCTTCGGTCGCCGGTTGCCTGGAATTATGTGCCTTGGTTCGCTTTCGCGGCGATCTTCGCGGTCCTTTGGCAGAATCGGCAGCTCCTCGGCCGGGGCCCGCTTTGCGCACTCTCCTTTTTTGTGGCGATGCTGCTTCCCGTCCTCGGGTTCGTGAAGATGTCGTACATGTGGCACAGCCTGGTCGCCGACCACTTCGAGTACCTCGCGGTCATCGGTGTCATTGCGCTGGAGACTGGAACCGCCGCCACCTGGGCCGGGCGGAAGCCCTCCCTGCGACCCGCCCTCGCGGGGATTGCCGTTGTCGTGGTTGCCGTGTTCGCGGCCTTGACCTGGAGACACGAGGCGTCCTTCAACAACGAGGAGGTGCTGTGGCGCGATACCCTCGCAGCAAACCCCGGGGCGTGGGCGGGCCATGACCGCCTCGGCGCGCTGCTCCTCGCCAAGGGACTCGACTCCGAGGCGTTGTTGCATTTCAGCCTCGCCGTCCAGGACGAGCCGACCCAGGCGATGGCGCGGGCCAACCTCGGCTACGCGCTGAGCCGGGTGGGCCGACAGAACGAGGCGATCGAGCAGTACAAGGTCGGGCTCAGCCTGGAGGACACCCCCCTTCTGCACACGGTGCTCGCGCTCGCCTATGCCAACACGAACCGGTACGAGGAGAGCATCGGGGAGTGCCGCGCGGCCCTCAAGCTCGACCCGGACAGCGCGCAGGCCTACTGCGCGCTGGGATACGTGCTGCAAAAGAAAGGCGACCTCGATGCGGCGATCCGGAACATGCGCCGCGCCCTCGAGCTCCAGCCCGACCTCCAGGAGGGGAGGATCGTCCTCGCCCGGATCTTCATGGACCAAAAGCGCAACGACGAGGCGCTTGCCCAGCTCCGCGAAGTCGTCCGAAACCAGCCCAAGGCCGGATGGGCCCACTTCATGATCGGAAGCATCCTCCTGCAGAAGGGGAATGCGGTGGAAGCCATTGCCCACCTGCGCCGCGCCGTGGAAATCAACCCTGCAGACGGAGAGGCGGCGAAGCTCCTCGACCAGGCGCTCGGGGAAGGTCCCAAGGGGTCCGGGCCCCAACCCCCCGACGGCGCCCAAAAATGACCTTCGACCCGAGTTCTGCGGGACAGCCGCAGGGATGGAGCCGGCGGCGCCCCGTTCTGGCCGGGGCGCTGGTGGCCGCAGCAGCCGTGCTTGCCTACCTGCCCGGATTGCGGGGCGGCTTCGTCTGGGATGACGGGGTGGAGGTCGTCCAGAACGACCTGCTTAGGACCGTGCATGGGCTCTGGCTCCTGTGGTTCCGCGCCGCCGCGCCGGACTATCTGCCGCTCAAGTCCACCGTGCAGTGGCTGGCCTGGCACCTCTGGGGCGCGCGGCCCCTCCCTTTTCATATCCTGAACCTGGGCCTCCACGCAGCCGGTTCGGTGCTCGTCTGGCGCTGGCTCGAGAGGCTGCGTGTGCCGGGCTCCTGGCTGGCAGGGCTCGTGTTCGCCATCCACCCGGTGAACGTCGAGTCCGTCGCGTGGATCTCGGAGCTTAAGAACACCCTCTCCCTCGTCTTTTTTCTCCTCTCGCTCCTGGCCTATGCGGACCACGAGGACAATCCGGGCGGAAGCGGCTACGCGCGCTCGCTGGGATGGTTTTTCGCGGCGCTGCTCAGCAAGGCCTCGGTGACGCCGCTCCCCTTCGTCCTGTGGATCGCGGCCTACTGGCGCCGGGGAGAGGTCACGCGGCGCGACCTGATCGCGACGATTCCATTTTTTGCCCTCGCAGCGTTCTTCGGGTTCGTGACGATCGCATTCCAATACCACCGGGCCCTCGGACCGGGCATGCTTGCCCTCACGTCGCCGGGCGGGTGGGGAGTGCGCGTTGCGGCCGCCGGACTCGACCTCGGCTTTTACGCATTTCATGCGGTGGCACCGATCGGGTTGCTGGTGGTTTACCCCAAGTGGTCGCATGGCTGGGCCGCGGCGTGGCCCGCTGCCTGGGGCGTGGCCCTTGCCGGGATGCTTGGAGCGTCCTGGCTGCACCGCCGGACGTGGGGGCGGGGCCCCCTGTGCGCGCTCGGGTATTTTGTCGCCATGCTTTTGCCCGTGCTGGGCTTCCTCAAGATGTCGTACGTCTGGCACAGCCCGGTGGCCGACCACTTTGAGCACCTGGCCCTGGTCGGGATGGTGGCCCTCGGCGCCGGGCTCTACGAGAGCGCCGCCCGGCGGGAGCCGTCGGTGCGCCCGCTGCTCGTGGTGCTCGCCGAAGTCACGGTGGTTGTGTTCCTCGCGGCGTGCTGGAGCCACGAGAGGGTGTTCCGGGATGAGGACACGCTTTGGCAGGAGACGCTCGCCGGAAATCCGCAGGCCTGGGCGGCCTATGCGGGCCTCGGCGTCGAGTACTACCAGCATGGGGACGCCGAGCGCGCCGCGTCCTGCTTCTCCCGGGCCCTGGAGATCGAGCCGATGCAGCCCCTGCTGCGCAACGACTACGGGAGCGCGCTCGCGGCGCTGGGGAGACGGGGCGATGCAGCCGAGCAGTACCGGATGGCACTCAAGGTCCTGGACCATCCGCTCCTTCGACAGAACCTGGTCCAGGACCTCCTGGACTTGGGGCGCTACGACGAGGCCCTGGAGCAGGCCCGCCTGGCCGTGGCGGCGTTCCCTGGGGAGGCCGCGCTCCACGGGCTTCTTGGCGAGGCATGCCTGCGGAGGGACCTTCCCGCCGAGGCCGCGTCCGAGGCGCGGATTGCGATCGGGCTCGATCCAGGGCAATCCAAGGGGCGCCAGGTCCTCGCAGAAGCCCTGAAGAAATGATCCCCGACGTGAACCAAACCGGAACCAGCCTTCCCCGGATCCTCCCCGGATTCAACCTGGCCGTGCTGGGTCTGGGCGCAGCGGGGGTGTGCGCCCTGCTCTGGCCCCAGTGGCTGGGCAATCCCGACCTTGCACACGGCCTCTTCATGCCGGTGGCGTTTCTTCTCCTCCTGCATGAGAGCCGCAGGAGGGGGGCTTCCTTCCGCGCGCCCTCCGGCATCGCGCAAGCGGTCCTGGTTGCGGCCCCGGCGGCGGCTTCCCTTGCCGCATTTGCGGCTGCCGGCCTCTTTGCCTCGGTGCTTGGCTGGTCGCATTCGGTCTCCC
>Ga0302319_10003567_pt1 | contig 32460 bp, 24 predicted proteins | sample Bog_T0_2_FD_203319 | JGI IMG/M metagenome (GOLD analysis project Ga0302319, IMG submission 203319) | Peat permafrost microbial communities from Stordalen Mire near Abisko, Sweden - Bog_T0_2 | ecosystem: Environmental > Terrestrial > Soil > Wetlands > Peat | place: Sweden: Abisko, Stordalen Mire... | reverse complement strand
TCGCCGCTGTTCCAGTAGCTCTCGAAGACCGCGGCGACTTTGTCGACGACGCTCTGGTTTCGGGCGCTGGACACCCGCACGTTCCATTCGAGCCCGCTGACCTGGGCCGAGTGCGTCAGGTTCGACGAACCGATGTACGCCGTCGAGAAGCCCGACTGCCGGTGGAACAGCCACGCCTTCGCGTGCAGCCGCGTCCCCGTCAGATCGTAGGAGACACGGACATCGGCCCCGAGCTCGCGGAGCCCATCCAGCGCGCGGGCTTCGGTGGACCCGGTGTACGTCGTCGTGAGGACACGCAGCGAGCGCCCCGCGGCACAGTGCAGCCTCAGGGCGTCGATCATCGGCGCGATGCCGCTTCGCCGGATGAACGCCATCACGAGATCGATCCGGTCGGCGGAGTGAACCTCCGTGAGCACCTGGTTTCCGACGCGCGGCTCGCCGGGCGCGTTGGTCAGCAGCGTGGTGTCGAGGAGCGGAATGAGCGGCGCGGGGATCGACTCGAAGCGCCCGTCCGGAAGCCGCCCGAGCACGCTGCGCAGCATCTCCGCGGGTTCGAGCGGACGCTCGGGCACGAGCTCGTTCGCGTGCGTCTTCTGGACGATGAGGTCGACCAGCTGACGCGCCAGGAGCGTTCCGATCGCGACGCGCTCCTTCTTCTCGAGCGAGGCGATCGCGCTTTCGAGGACACGCGAGAGGTGGAGCGCGATGCGGTCGGCCGCTTCGGCCTCGTGCAAGGGAGAGCGACGAGCTTCGCGTCGGTCATCGAGCCCGCGGAGCTGCTCCTCTAGCGCTTCGGTGATGAGCGTCTCGTAGAGGCCGCGTTCGCGACTCATCCCAGGACGCTACCAGCAGACGCCCGAGTGCCGCCCGCGCTAATCGCTACGGGCGTTGGTCGGGGGCGACGAGCGCCACCTCCCCCCTACCTGCTGCACGCGGCCAGCACGTTCGGCAAATCCGTCAGCCCCAGCACCGCCTTCCGCGCCCCATCCTGAAGCAACGTCGTCATCCCGCGCGCAATGGCCAGCTGCCTCAGCTCATCGACCGACGCGCGCCTGGTGACGAGCTCGCGCATGTCGTCGTCGACGACCAGCAGCTCGTGAATCGCGCAACGGCCGCGGTAGCCGGTGCCGCTGCAGGCGGCGCAGCCGGACCCGTGCCACAGCACCAGCTCGCCTTGCTCATCGGCGCCGATGGCCTCGGCGAGCGCCTTGCTCCCCCCGAAGATGCGAACGAGCGTCTCCAGCTCCCGAGCGCTCGCGACGACGGGTTTGCTGCATGCTACACAGATCGATCGGACGAGGCGCTGGGCGAGGACGCCGAGCAGCGAGTCGGAGAAGCTGAAGGCTTCGAGGCCCATCTCCAGGAGCCGCGTGATGGTCTCCGGTGCCGTATTGGTGTGCAGCGTCGAGAGCACGAGGTGCCCCGTGAGCGACGCCTCGATCGCGACGGTGGCGGTCTCGAGGTCGCGCATCTCTCCCACCATGATCACGTCCGGGTCGGCGCGGAGGAACGAGCGCATCGCGACGGCGAAGTCGAGCCCGGTCTTTCGCATCACCTGCACCTGCCGGAGACCCGGCTGCGTGATCTCGACGGGATCCTCGATCGTCCAGATCTTGGTCGAGGGAGTGTTGAGCCTCGAGAGAGCCGAGTGAAGCGTCGTCGTCTTGCCGGAGCCGGTCGGTCCGACGCAGAGGATCAGTCCATAGGGGCTCTCGAGCAGGCGCAGGAGCTCCCGCAGGTTCCGCTCCGACAGTCCCATCTCCTCGACGGGTCGCGGCGTCGACGGGGGCAAGAGCCGGAGCACGACGTCCTCGCCACCCATCACCGTCGGCATCGTCGCGACGCGCAGCTCGACGTCGGTGCCGTCGATGTGATGGCGAATCTTCCCGTCCTGCGGCTTGCGGTGCTCCGCGATGTCGAGGCCGGCCATGATCTTCAAGCAGGCCGTGAGCGTCACCAGCACCGGGCCGGGGACGTCGTGGTACGGCACGCACTCGCCGTCGACACGCAGGCGAATCTTCCCGGAGCCGGTCCGCTCGCCCGGCTCGACGTGGATGTCGGACGCTCCTCGTTCGAATGCGTCCGTGAAGAGTCGGTTCACGAGACCGATGACGCCGGCATCCGGCTCCATCTCCGAGGCGCCGCTTTCGTCGGGTCCATCGCCGCCGGCGACGCCGCTGGCCTCGATGCCCTGGACGAGCGCGCCGAACTCGTTCGGCGCCTCGCGCGGGGGGAGCTCTCCGAGATGCTTGGCCAGATGCCGGTCCAGTTGCGAAGGGAGAGCGAGGACGACCGAGACGCCGCGGCCGGTACGGAGGCGCAAGGCGTCCACGATGTCCAGCGCCGCCAGCGGATCGGCGACCGCGACCGTGATCGTGCGTCCGTCGTCCTCGACGGGCAGGGCGCGATGCCTCCGGAGAAGCGCTTCGGGAACGGCGAGCCACGCGGCGGGATCGATCCGGCACTCGTCGAGGTCGAGAAGTGGAACGTGGAACTTCTCGGAGATGGCCTGCGCGAGCGCCTTCTCGGAGATGAGGCCGAGGCGGGTCAGCGTCTCGCCGATGCGCTCACCCGGATGGGACTGCTGTTCGAGCGTGGCGCGATCGATGTCGGCCTCACTGAGGAGATCCGCCGAGACGAGCAGCTGACCCAGCTTGAGCCGACGGTGCACCGGTCCGGACTTCGGTGGATCGCTATGGTGCCCCCTGAGTATCTCGTGCGCGGAGCGCCCCCCCTCGGCTCCACCCGCGGTCACGCTCGCGTTGTCGCGCAGCACCAGAGTCGACGGGAGATCGGTCTGACCCGGCACGTTCAGCGAACGCCGGAAGACGAACACCTCGAGCACGGGGCTCTTGCGATCGGCGGGGTGAGCGACGAAGCCGAGCGTGGTCCAGTGCGCCTCCGGCGGCGCGAGGACGTCGAGGACGTGGCCGGATCCGAGCTCGAGGCGCACGGGTTTGACGTCGCCAGGTGGAAGCGACGCCGCCGGCTCGCCTTTCTCCCGCAGTACGGCGACGTACCGAATGTCCTTCATCGAGACACTCGTCCGCTCCCGTACCGCCTCGGGCGCGTGTGCCCCCGCGTCGGGTAGGAGCGTGATGTGTGTCAGGTAGGGGGTGAACGGCTCGACGCTCCGTCCAGCCCGCTGCGCCCCCTTTGCGACACCCACGAGGAGGAGCGTTTGCATTCCCATGCGCGCCCGAACGGCCGATCCCGCTCGAGCTTGAGGCGGCGATGGGTCGCGCGCGCGACGAAGCAACAGGAACGCCCCCTACCGCTTCATCCCTCCCCCACCGGCGAAGTCATACACCCGCACCCGCACCCCACGCCCACAGAGCCCCCCGCGAACCAGCGGCTCGATCCGCTCCCACGTCCCCCCCGCGAGACCACACCCGATGCGCGGCATGTGAACGGACGCGCCCAGCGTCAGTGCCTGCGCACCCAGCTTCTCCAAGCACGCCCCCACCGCGTCATAGCGAATGGGCGGCCCGTCGCTCGACGCCCTGATGCCGTGCTGCGCCACCATGTTCGCGACCCACGTGTCCGGCGAGACCTGCACGACTTGCAGCGCGCCAAGCGCGAAGTCGTTCTGCTCGCGCTCGTGATGCCAGCGCCGGTACTCGCGCTCGGGCTCGGGCCAGCGGGCGGAGATCGCCACGACGAAGCCTTTGCCCCACCCGCCGATGTCGTTGCAGACGTGCGCGATGATGCGGTTGCCGTCGCCGCCGGGGGTGGTCGCGTCGCCGAGGACGAATTCCAGGAGATCCACGGGGCCATGGTTCGCAGAGACGACGCCGCGGTCAAGTGGGCCTCGGGCAGTCGTCCACGTTCCGGAGGTCGAACGCGAACGGCGCGCCCCTCGGCCATCCACCGAGAGTCGCGCCGTCCGTCGAGCGGGAATCTACGACGCTCTCAGCTGCACGTCGTCCCCTTGCAGATCGGGCCCACGCCGCCTCCTCCTCCCGCTCTGCCGCAACCATTCAGCTTGGAGCTCCATGTCGTGCCCGACGGGCAGCACATGTTGCTGCTGCAGGTCTCGCCGGTTCCGCATACGCCGCAATTCGAGATCCCGCCGCAGCCGTCGGGCGTCGTTCCGCACTGCAGCCCCCCCGTGACGCCTTGGTTCAGGCAGTACGTCTCCGGTTGGCAGGCGTACGGGATCACGGTCACGGGCACGACCGTGGACGAGGTCGTGCCGCACCCGCTCGTGCCGACGGTGACCGTGTACGGCGCCCCCGGGGGTGACGGTGTCGCCGTAGCGGTCGCCTCCAGAGTGAGCTCGTTGCTATTGGTGGCGGCGACGACGCCCGCCGGGAGGGTAGTCGCCATGACCTCGTAGGAGGTCGTGCACGCCTGCTCCGCCGCCCCCGCGCTCGTGAAGAGCAAGGTCGTGGAAGCCTTCGTGACGCCCAGCGACGATCCCTGCATCATCGTGATGCTGGACGGGCTCGCGTAGAACACGGGCGCCGTCACCGTGATGGTGAGGACCACCGCGACGCCGTTGGTACAGGAGACGCCTTCGAGGAAGGTGCCCAAGGGGAAGTTCAAGGGGAGCTCGAACTGCACCCACACTCCGGTCGGGCTCACGTCGAACCAGGCCTGCACGCCGGGCTGACTCAGATCGCCGCCGGCGCTGCACGTCACGGTCGCGGGCGTGACGTTCGCCGTCGGCGACAGCGGCACGAACGGGATCGTGGTCCCCGTGCTCCCCCCCTGGAAGATCGTCAGCGAGCTTTGGGTCGCGCCGATCACGGGCGGGATCGGCGGGTCGGTCAGCTGCACCGCGGTCACGTAGGGGGTGAATCCAATGCCGCCATTGCCGCTACTCGCGACCGACGTCATGAAGACCTGCGAGCGAATCGGATCGCTGACGTTGCTGAGGATGTCGATCGTTCCGCCGGCCGACGCCAGAGCAGATTGGGTCGTGGAGGTGGACGTACCGGTCGGGGATGCGATCGTCACGGCCGGGGCGAAGCTCTGGTCCGTCGGACCGGCGGCTGCGTAGTTCGGAGTCTCGAGGAGAGGTCCGAACGGCAGTTGGCCCCCGCCCGTGAGCGAGACCGTATGGAAAACGAGCACCGTATCGCCCGACATCTCGTTGTGCTCCAGCACCGGGAAGTCGTACGCGTTGGGACTTGCACCGTTGGAACTGCTGGTCGCCACGTTCCACTGTCGATAGTTGGGGGCGGCGGTGCTCAGGACGGGATACGTCGGCGCCGTCGCCTCGAGCGGCGAGGGCGAAGCGGAGGTCATGGGCCACCGGAAGGCGGTGACCCCCTGCGAGCCGTTGACGAAGCTCCAGTAGAGCGACCCGGGCCCGCCCGCTCCGGTCGACGCCGCCGACCAGACCGGGTGGGCGTTGAACTCCTGGCTCAACCCCGCCGGCACCGGGGCCGTCGCCTCGCCCGACAACGTCATGGACCCCATCCACGGCGTGAGATCCCAGAGCGCCGGCGACTGGGGAGTGCTCTGGAGCGCCGCGAAGTAGTTCGCATCGGTCGGCACGATGTTGAACGCCGCCACGTTGCTCCCATCCATCGTGACGAGCATCGGAAAGTCGGTGCTCGTCGGGCTGTGCAGCTTCGTGAGCATCACCGTATCCGCGAGCCCGTTCTTCATCCGGTATTCGCTCGGCAGGATCGTGAACCCCGGTGAAGGCAAGAAATTCGGCGTCAGCGTGTCGTTGATCATCTCGCTCGCGCTGAACCCCCAGACCGTTCCGAGCGCGCTGTAGCCCTCGTACGTGCTGGTGTCGTGGTAGTTCACCATCACGAGACCGCGGGCGACCATGATCTGAGCCCAGTCCTGGTACGCATTCGCGAGGGTGAAGGTGTTCCAACCGTTGGCTGGATTCTCGCAATCCACTCCCGCCGGGTTGCATTTCGTGACAGCGACCATGATCTGGCGCGCGGCCATGGAAAGTGCGTAGCCCGCGCTCGTGTTGCTGCACTTGTCCGGTACGCCGGCGTCGTTGTGATTCCCGTCCCACAATCCAGTTCCGCCGGGACCCTTCGAGGTGTCGCACGTCCACACGCTGTGATGGGCTTTGGTCATCACGAAGAAGTGACCCGAGTACTCGTCATAGACGGTGTCGCCGTCGTAGGTATTGTCTACGCATCCGTTCGGGATGCCGCCGGCGGGCGGTGCATCGAGGTACTGTACGTCGGTGGTGAACGGGCAGGTCTGCACGACGTTCACGCCCGGGTTGGCCGTGACGTTGTTGTTCGTCTGGATGTTGATCTGCGGGATCTGGTCCTTGAAGATGTCGAAGAGCGCCTTGGCGTAGATGGGCGAGCCCTCGACGATGGACCCTTTCCCGTCCGTCTGACTTCTCGGGAAGGCCCTGACCGACCCAACATCGGTGACGAGAACGTAGTCGCGTCCCACGGAGACGACCGCCCTGAGGTCCGCGGCGCCGGCGTCCGAGACCGTCTGGAAGGGCTGCGGCGTGGTCGCGAGGGCTTCGGAGGTCGTCCCGATCTCGCCGTCCTGCGACGACGTATCCGGAGTCCCGCACGCGACGTGCGCGGCCAGGATGGCGGCGCACCCGGCGAGGGCGAGCATCCAGCGCCCGCTGGCGGCCCGACGGGGCGACAGCCGGAAGGCGTGGCGAAGGCGGGAAGTGACGATGGACATGACGGGGCTCCGGTCGGGGGTTGAGGGCGCAGAAGGGCCGCGGCCGCGCGTGCATACGCGGGGGCGGAAGGGCGCGCAGAATCACGAGACCGCGTCTCGCCGCTGCGCTTGCACAGGCGTTAGCAGCCGACGTGCCAGCGCTCTCGATGAGGGAAATCGTGCGCGACGTGCACGGCGCACGTGAGCCTAGGGCGCGCGCCGAGCGCACCCACTACACAACATGTGCAGGAAGTTACCTACGGCTGCTGCACCAGTGGCTCGTGCGGCAAAGCGAGCGACCCGTGCCCCGATGCCGAAGACGGCTGCTTCGGGGCCGTCGACACGGGGGACGCGAAGCGTCTCGGAGAATTGTCGGCGCCACGCCAGTCGTGCGGCGGCGCGGCCCGCTCAGAACGTCGGAATCAGCCCGTTCTTCGCCAGGATCCCTTCCCCGTCAGCGCTCAGCGCGAACTCCACGAACTTCTCGGCCGAACGAGGCGGGTTGGAGACGACGAGGTAGAACGACCGCGTGAGCGGGTAGCGCCCGGAGAGAACGGTGATGCGCGACACCTCGACGCCGTCGATCCGCAGGTTCTTGACGTCCTTCGACATGCGATTCATCGGCAGGTATCCGATGGCGCTGGGGTTCGAGCGAATGGCGCTGATCATCTCGTCGGCCGACGGGGCGGTCTTCGCGCTCTGCACGACGCCGTCCGAGTCACCCGACAGGGCGAGCGCGCCGAACGACTTGCGCGACCGATCGCTCCACTCGCGCTCATACACGACGATGGGAGAATCCTGCCCTCCCACGTCCTTCCAGGAACGAACCTCTCCCAGGTAGATGGCCTTCAGCTGCGCGAGTGACAGCCCGTCCACGGGATTGGACGGATTGGTGATCACGACGACGCTATCGCGCGCGAGGAGATAGTTCCGAAGTGTGAGGTCGTCCTCGCTCGCCGAGAGGTCGCGCCCCATCATCGCCACGTCGACGGCCCCCTTCTTCACGGCCATCGCGCCCGCGGCCGTCCCCCCGCCCCCGAACACGACGTCGATGGTGGGGTTTCGCCGCTCGAACTCCTCTTCGAGCCCTTCGAGGTACTCGCGCATCGTCGTCGAGCCGGCGATGAGCAGCGGCTCGCGCGTGGGGGGGCCCTTGCACGAAGCCGTGCAGACGGCGGCGAGGAGTAGCACTACGTTCGTCGCTCTGGTCACGATGTTCGCCCTCATCCGAGTCACTTCATGGGCACATCGCCCAGCTCCCGGACCATGGCTTGCCCCTTGGCGGGGTCGAGGAAGAAGTCGATGAGCCCCTTGGTCTCGCTCGAGATCGGCTCGCGCGCGTAGAGCGAGAGCTGCCTTCGCATCGGGTAGCGCCCCGACGTGATGGAGGCCGCGTCGGCGGTCACGCCGTTCACTGTGGGGACCTTCGAGGCGCCCACCTCGTGCATCCCGATGTACCCGATGGCGTCGGGGTCCTTGGCCACGAGGTCGAGGACGCCTTGGTGCGAGAGCATCCGGGCCGAGGGCGTGATGACGGCACTGTCCCCGAGGACCGTCTGCTTGAAGGTCTCGTACGTCCCCGAGGTCCCCTCATGGGACAGGACGTGAATGCTCGCGTCGTTTCCGCCCACGTCCTTCCAATTGAGGATCGCGCCGCGGTAGATGTCCGAGAGCTGCTTGAGCGTCAGAGCGGACACGGGGTTGGCCGGGTTGAGGATGGGCACCAGCGCGTCCCGGCAGACGTCGAAGCGATCGAACTTCACGCTTCGCGTGCGCGCCAGCTTCTCGAGCTCCTCGGGGACGATATCGGTCGCCATCGCCACCTCCGCGGTGCCGACGATCATCGCCTTCAGCCCTCGGAACGAGCTCTCCCCGGAGACGACGACCGAAGCGCCCGGGTGCTCCTGCATGTACGCCTCGGCAACCCGCTGCGCGAGCGGGTACAGCGACGTCGAGCCTCGCAGCTCCACGCTGTGATCCGACCCTTGCGCCTGGATATCGGCGCGCCCGGATGATGGGACGAACGCGAGAGCGCACGCCGCCGCGACCGAGAGAACGAGCATGCGATGCGCCCCCATCAGCTGCTCCCTTCCGGAGCGGGTGGAGGCGCCGTGCTGTGGATGCCGCGCCCGCGCTCCTTGGCGAGGACCGCACCGAGGTGCTCGTGCGCGGCGCGCACGCTCGCGATGCAGTGGTCGAAGAGGTTCGCGTCCTTGAGCCGCATCCTCGGGTAGCGATCGAGAACTTCCGCGCGGAGATGGTTCAGCCTCGCGCGCATGCTGCGAACCTCACGCACGTTGATGCTCCGGGCGGTTTCCATCGCCGCGACCATGGACTCGATCGACACGACCTCCGCCATGTACCCGTGGAACTCCTTGTCGTCGTAGACGGGCGTAGGCTCGGCTCCGCGGAACCACTTCAGCACGACGATGAACATCCCTCCGAAGCCCATGAGGAGACCAAAAGAGCTCGTCAGCTTGTTCCAGGTCTCCAGCGTGAGGATGGAGTCGTTTCGAGCTAGATAGACCCCCGTACCCGGCGACAATGGGTAACCGGAAGGGATGGAAATCGACTTCTCGTCGAACGGTTGACGCAGCTTCGCCGCCACCGCCGGACTGTAGACCACTTCGAGGAGCTTGGAGATGGCCGCCGGGTCCGTCCCCGCATGAGCGACGAGATGTGTGTTCACCGACACCGTGGAGATCGTCTTCGCCGGCACGGGCGGGTCGAGGTTGTAGGTGTACCCCAGGATCTGGCCGTTGGCGGCCCACCCGTACCGGAGCGCGAGCGACTCGGGGAAGGGAATCTCGAGGACGTCGTAGCCGTCGGCGCGCACCAGGAGCTCGACGAGATAGGAAGGAGCCGCGGAGACTACGAAGATCCCGTCGGGGAGCTTCCTGGATGGCAGAGCGAGCAGTTGCTCGGCGTCGTAGGTCGTCGCCACGTAGTCGATGCCCTCGTGAAGACCGGCGAACTGCGTGATGCGCTCTCCGATCTGATGGGCGGCGCTCGACTTCGCGCCGAGGTTGATCGACTTCCCCTTGAGATCCACCAGGCTCTTGATTCCCGGCTTCACCAGGAGGTGCACGAGGTCCGGCGCCAGCGTCGCGACGTGCTCCACGTTCGGATGATCGGTATCGAGCCCGCCCTGAATGAACGCGAGATCCAGCTCTCCCCGACTCACCTGGTCGAGAGCATCGTCCTGCTGCGGGTAGACGCTGAGCGTGACGTTCTTCTTCGGCGCCTCCTTCTGGAGGATTCGCGCGAAGAGGTGGCCGTTGCTGACCATGTCGCCGCCCGTCATCTTCAGCGCGTAGTGCCGCGGGATGAGACTGATGATCGAGCGCGCCGCAAGCGCAAGCAACGTTCCTATGAGCACCACGCCGAGGGCGATCCGGATCGATCGTCGCCCCTGCATGAAGTCGAGAACCTTCTTGAGTATCTGACTGGCCTCGCCACTCACTGCATGCCCCCTTGCCGAGTGCCGACGAGGTCGCGCGCCTACCCGGCGCGCGAGCGGGATGATGATGAGTGGTGCGCAGGAGAACTGTAAAGAACCTTCCGTGCGGCCGACGCAGAGAAGTGCGAGAGGGCTCCCGCATGTAAGTCGCACGACGGGGGTCGGGCACTTCGGATCGCTTCGGTTCTCGATCGCTTTTCGCGAGGCTGTGATACGCAGAGCGTTGGGGGAGTGGCGACTCAGACCTCTCGTCGAGGAGATGGTGATCGATGCGTCGAGTGTTCGTCGCGAGCGTCATGGTGCCCTTGCTCACGGGGTGCGGACTGCTCGGAAACGATGTCAATCCAGCAGCTCCAACCACTCCGAGCCCGGGTGGAGCGCCAGCGACGCCGCCGCAGGCCGCGAGCGCGGTCGACCAAGCGCACGAGACGCTGGAGAGCGCACGGTGCGCCCTGGGTCCGTCGCCGTTCGCCGACACGCCGCTCATCGCGAGCTGGCCCCCGGAGCAGCAGGCGCTGCTCGATCAGGGGATGCAGCACGGGATCGTCGTCCTCAAATACGACGCCTGCGGCTTGAGAGTCCTCGACCACTGCAAGGTCGACGGCGGGTACCGCTTCGTCGGCACCGAGTCGGCGTCGCGTGACGTCACGCTCGGCGAGAAAGCCACGCTCGCCGAGCACGTCCTCGGCGACTACCGCGGACTCGTCACGAAGGTAGTGGGCGGAGAGAAGGTCGACCTCCAGCTCGTCGCGGTCGGGAGCCTCGAATCGACCAAGGCGATCGTGCTCCCAACGAGCATGAGCGGCGACTGCGAGGGGGCCACGCACTACGTCTCGTCCGCCCTCGTCGGGAGCTACCGCATCGACTCGGCCAGCGCGGGTGGTGCGAAGTCGACCGAGCCCCTCGCGGGGGAGCCGGCACCGGCGACCTGCGCGCAGGCCGCGCCGGGAGCCACGGCGGCCCCGACGGGGTGCGATCACAAGCTCAGGGTCCGTCTCGCGCCCGCGCGCTTCATCGAGATCGCCGCAACCAGGGCGCACGAGAAAGCCTCGTGCAAGGACGACGATCCGGTGGGGTGCACACTGGCGTGCGTCCACGCCAACGCGAGCGCGTGCACGACGCTCGGGTGGATGCTCGAGGGGGGACACAGGCTGCCTCCCGACCCACCCCGGGCGGCGATGCTCTACCGCGGAGCGTGCATCGCGGGGTACCAGCTCGCGTGCAACAACCTCGCGATCATGTTCATGCAGGGGCGCGGCGTGGACAGGGACGAGGGCCAAGCCGCGCCGCTGCTGCGAAGCGCGTGCAGCGGAGGATTCACGCGCTCGTGCGCCAACCTCGGCACGCTCTACCGGGACGGCATCGGTGTCGACAAGGACCCCAAGCGCGCTCTCTCCCTATTCCAGCGCGCATGCGACGCGATGGACGGCGAGGCGTGCGGGATGCTGGGACGCATGATGGTCGACGACGGCGCGGCGGCCAACGTGGCCTTCACGAAAGGGTGCCTGCTCCGCGACGCCGACTCCTGCAACAACCTGGCGGTCATGATGCTCGACGCCGCGGGGGAGAAGCGGAACGAGGCGGCGGCCGTGCACATGTTCTCCGTCGCGTGCAGCGGCGGCTTGGGCATCGCGTGCCGCAACCTCGGCGCGATGTACGCGAACGGGCTCGGCGTCGCTCGCGACGTGCCGCACGCCATCGACGCGCTCGACGAGGCGTGCGGGATGGGCGCGACCGACGCTTGCGGGAAGCTCGGTTCGCTCTACGCGGAGGGGAAGGACGCCGCAAAGGGGTTCGGGCTGCTCGACGAGGCGTGCAAGAAAGGGAGCCAGGACGGCTGCGCGCGACTCGCGTCCCTCTACGAGGACGGGCGGGGTGTGGCGCGCGATCCCGCGAAGGCGTTCGGCCTGCTCAAGGACGCGTGCAGCGCGGGCGCCGCGACGGCGTGCGAGCGGATCGCGGGTCTCGCGCGCAAGGCGGGCAAGGTCGCGAGCAAGCCGGCGGCGTGGCTCGCTCCGCTGTGCGATCACGGGCAGCAGTCGGCGTGCACCGCGGTCGGCGACCTCCTCGCGGGCGGTGTGTCCGGGCATAGAGATGCCGAGGGGGCCGCAAGTCGCTACCTGCACGCCTGCGACGCGGGCGAGAGCACGGCGTGCGCGCGCGGCGCTCACCTGCTCACGGCAATGCCCAAGCGGCTGCCCGACTCGACGCACATGTTCCAGCGCGCGTGCGACGCCGGCGACGCAGGGAGCTGCTTCGATCTCGCGCAGATGTACCTGCAGGGGAAAGGCGTCGCGAAGGACGAAGGGCACGCGGTGACGCTCCTCGAAGCCGGTTGCCGCATCCCCGACGCGCGCAGCTGTGAGCGTGCCGCCCAGATCTACGAGCATCGCAAGAAGCCGGAGCCGATGACGGCGCAGTCGTACTACCGCCGCGCATGCCAGGCAGGCGCGACACCCACGTGCGCGAAGGCCGCTGGCCTCCCCGCCGCGCCGCCACTCCCCGATCCCGTCGCCGGCATGAGCGACACCGATGAAGGGGCAAACACACAACCGGGAGCGCCTTCGGGCGGAGCATCGAAGTGAGGCACGCACAGCTCGTTGGAGGCATCGTCGCCCTCGGCCTCGTGCTCGGCGCGCAGACGTTGCAGGCGCAGACGTACGACACGTGGAGGAGCTCTCCCGCCGCTCACCCCGAGCCGCCGGGGGGGAAGAGCAACCATCGACGTAAGAAGAAGGACAAGAAGGAAGAGAAGAAGAAGGACCCGTCGAAGGATCCGAGCTCGAAGCCGAACGGCGGCCCGCAGTCTCCGTCGCCTGGAGCGCCGGGCGCGCCCGGGTCGTCGCTCCCCTCGGCTCCGTCGGGTCCCTCGCTCCCATCTCTCGGAGGCGCTGGCTTGCCGACCGGGGTCTCGCTCCCTGGTTCCCTCCCCATGGGCGCGCCGCCCGCGCCCGGCGCACCCGCCCCTCCGGGCGGAGTACCCACCGCACCCGCGGCCACGCCGCCGGCAGCGGGAGGACCGGCCGCAGCAGCGCCCGCGGGCGTCGCAGCCGAAGGGGTCGTTGCGGGAGGACCTGTCGCCGCAGCAGCAGGCGCTGCGCCCGTCGCGGGCGCACCGGTCGCAGGCGCTCCTGTCGCCGGCGTTGCGGGAGGGGGCGCTGCCGGAGGAGGCCTCGTTCCCGTCGCCGCCGTCGCCGGCGCCACCACGGCGGTCGCGATCACGGAGGTGGGCCTGACCTCGATCGGCGCCGCGCTGGTTGGACCTCACGAAGCCGTTGCGCTCATGCCGAACCTCGTCGACGTGCTCGCCGACAAGGCGACCAGCGGGGAGCTCACCGGCGACGCCGAGGCCGCCGATCTCACGAAGACCGGTGAGAAGATGCTCGAAGGGGGCAACGTGACCTTCGCGTGCCAGGTGTTCGAGCGAGTCTTCTCGGCGAGGCGCACGTTCCCGAACCTGGCGAGGCTCTCGCGCTGCTACGACGCCGCCGGGCAGTTCGCGAGCGCGTGGCTCGGGTACTCGACCGTCGCGGGCGCGGGCGATGACCCCGCGCTTCGCGAGAAAGCAGCCGCGGAGTCGACTCGCCTCGGCAGCGCGCTCTCCCGGCTCACGCTCGCGATCGGGCCGTCGCCGGGGAGCGAGCCGTCGGTCCTCTACGACGGACATCCGGTCGCGTCGCAATACTGGGGCAAGCCGCTACCGCTCGATCCCGGCGATCACGTGGTGATCGTTCGCGTCGCGGGGCAGCCGGACTGGCTGCATCGGTTCTCGATCGCCAAGACTCCGCAGGAGGAGACCGTGCGCTGGCCGGAGCCCGTCGCAGCGCCCCCCGTGCCGGAGGACCGCCCCTGGTACGTCTCGAACTGCGTCCTCATTTCCGGGTCACTCACGGTCGCTACGGGCGTCGCCGGAGCGATCGTCGGGGGGTGGACCCTCTCGAAGCGTTCGCAGTTCGAGTCCGAGAACGGCCAGTCGGGCTACCCCGCACAGACGCTCGACGGGCTTCGCAACAGCGCGCGCACCGGCGGCATCGTGACGACGGCGCTGCTCGGCGCGACCGTGGTCGGGCTCGTCGTCACCCCCGTCCTCATCGCCACGAATCACAGCAGTGGCAGCGATTCGAAACCGCCCCCCACGACGCCGACCGTGTCGGTGGGCACGTGGGTCCAGGGGCACGGCGCGGGGATCGCGCTCGGGGGGGTGCTCTGATGACGCGCAACAAATGGATGCTCATCGCGCTCGGCGTTGGGGCGCTGGTCCCCGGGTGCACGTTCCTCATCGCTCCGCTCGACGACGTCCAGGTCTTCGATGGGGGCCCGCCCGGTGATGCCGGAGGCGCGGACGTGACCGTCGACGCCCCCCCGACCGCCGACGCAACGTCCGACGTGCCGCAGAACGATGGCAACAGCGCCGACGCCTCGGTGCCCGACAGCGGCCAGGACGTTTTCGCGCCGGACGGAGGCGACGGCGGTGAGGCGACGGCCGACGCCGGAATGGACGCGAGCGAAGCCGGCATCGATGCCGGAGTCGAGGCGGGCGTCGACGCTTCGACGGACGCGGGAACCGATGCGTCGGACGCAGGAGCCGATGCGACGGCCGATGCCGGCCAGGATTCCGGCCCGGCGGGTTGCACCTTTGATACGGATTGCGCGGCGACCCAGGACTGCGAGTGCGGCCCCAGCTCCGGCAACTGCGCGGGCGCTTCGGGAACCTGCGGTGCGGGCATGCAGGTGTTCCAGACGCCGACCACCGACGGAGTCACCGCCTCAGGGACCTTCACCGTGCCGGCAGGCTGCAACTCGATCTACGTCGAGGCGTGGGGCGCGGGCGGCGGCTCGGGTGGCCAGCCTTCGGCCTTCCCTCCGTTCTTCATACCTGGCGGCGCCGGCGCGTACCTCGGCGGGTACGTGACCCCCGGCACCTTCTCGCTGGCGCCGGCCGCCACGATCAAGGTCTGGGTGGGTCAGGGCGGAGCAACCGTGACGACGGGCCCAAACGGCATCGGTTCGCTCAACGGCGTGGCCGCGAACGGCGGCGGCGGAGACGGCGATCCCTCGATCTCTCCCGCTGGAGGAGGCGGCGGAGGTCTGACGAGCGTCTTCCAGGGTTCTGCGGGGTTTGCGGTCGCCGCCGGTGGCGGAGGTTCCGACATCACGAACGGGAGCATTGCGGGCGGGTCGGATGCGGGCGTTGGCGCCAGCACGTCCGGCGGCAACGCGACGGCGGGCACCAACGGGGGCGGCGGGGGCGCTGGAGATGTTGCAGGCGGTCCCGGAGGGGCGACCTCCAACGCTCCGGGCGGCGGCGGCGTACAGGGCAACTATTCCGGGATCGGACTCCAGCTAGCGCTGGGGAGCGGCACCGCTCCGGGGAACACCAGCGCGCCCGACTTCGACGGCTATTGTGCGGCTGGCGCCGGAGGAGGAAACCCGATGTCAGCATCGGGCGGTAACGGCTGCGTCATCCTTCGGTGCTCCGTGCACTGAAGTCGGCGGCCACGCTCTCCTCGGCATCAGCTCTCGCTACGCAGTCGGCGAGGCAACGAGAGCGAAGGGGAAGCGAGGCAAGGGAGGCCACGCCGTCGCGGCAGACCAAGTACGCAGCTCCACCGAGCGCGTGCTTCGCGCCGCCGTCCCCCGGAACGCTCGGGGCTGCATCGCGTCAGCCATCCCTGCGTCCAAGCGAATGACAGCGGCCGATCGCGCCCGCTCGTGAGGGCCCGGCGGGAAGGCTCGTAGGGGTCGCCCAGGACCTAGGCGCCTGCTCATGGCGTCGTGATCGTCACGACGAACCTGGCGACGCCCACCGAGACGAGGAGGAACAGGCCCTTCCGGCGGGTCGCGTTCATGCTCCTGCACACGCGCGCAAGAGGTGCGCGGGTCGCGTGCCCTTGGACGTGCGCCCGCGCTACGCGCTCCGCTCGACGCGGCTCGCGCACGCCGGGGTACGAAACACGCTCTCGCAGTTCGTTGCGCTTTGAGAGGAGGCCGAAGATGGAAACCAAGAGGATCGACGCGGCGAGCAAGGTCGCCCACCGCGCCCAGGAAGCGCTGCTCCTGGTCGTGGCTGTCATCGCGGTCCTCGTTCGAGTCATCACCGGCCGACGCCTGATGGCGTGAGGTAGGGCCCGCGCCGCCGTCACCCTCGGCACGACGGTGGTGGCCGCCGCGTCGGCGTCCGACACGGATGCATGACGGGGAGTCGAGTGCGTGACACTGCGGCAAGCGCGCACCGAGGGCATCGAGCTCTACCCTGCGGTTCCTTCTTCGCGCGGCCCACCTGGCGCTCGGGAGGACTCATCCGCGAGCACGACCGGGAGCTGGATGCACATCTCCGTGGTGGCCCCCGGCGTGCTCAGGACGTCGATATGCCCGCCCGCCCCTTCGATGATCTCGCGCGCGATCGCGAGTCCTAGCCCTGTGCCACCCCTCTCGGCGCGGGTGGTCTGGAAGGCCTCGAAGCTGTCCACGAGTCGGGACGGATCGATGCCGATGCCGGTGTCGCGCACGCAAAGGTTGACCATCTCGGGCTTGACGCATTCGACGGTGACGTCGATTCGACCCGGCCGTTGCGCGTCTTGGATGGCATGAACGGAGTTGGTCAGGATATTCGTGATCACCTGTGTCAGCTCGGTCCCGCCGAGCGGGACGCGGGGACTGCCGACGATGCTCATGGCGATGGTGACGCCCGCGCCGCGAGCGAGCGGCGCGACGACCTGCTCCGCGCGTTCCACACACGTGCGCACCTCGGTGACCTCACGCTGCGCATTGGGCTGCGGACGGCTCTTTGCGCGCGCGATGAGCTCGCCGCCGTGCTTCACCGCCTCGCCGAGCTCGCGCATCATCGTGACGATCTCGAGATTTGCCGTTCCGCACTGCTTCCGAAGCGACTCGACCGCGAGAGTGAGGGTCGTGAGCACGTTGTTCATGTCGTGGCACAGCGCCGACTGCGCGAAGTTGATCGCGCGCTGACAATTGGCCTCGCCGATCTCTCGTGTGAGAAGCGATCGGTCGCCGTCCTCACGGATTCGCGCTGTCCGATCGTTGGCGGCCATGACCACGCCCGTCGAGCGGGTCCCCTCACCCGGGAGCGTCCCGACGAGAAACTCGATCGCGTGCTCTTCGCCGGCGGTTGCCTGCATCGAAATGATTGCGCCCGCGCGCTGCGTGGTGCCGGCAAGCGCGACCACCTCCGCGAGCATCGCACGCGGTCCCTCGGCGAAGAACCGCACGATCGGCTCGCCGAGAGGCGGGGGCGTGGAGAAGAGCGACTTGAACTGTTCGTTGTAGCCGATGAGGCTCCCATTCTCGTCCAGCACCGCAACACCGGTGGGACAGTGACCGAGCACGACCCGAAGGCGCGCGTTGTCCTCTCGCACCTGCACTTCATCGGCCTCGCGGTGCCAGACCCAACCCGATGTGTGCATGAGCCCCCCTCCCTGCATTCCTCGCCATGCGACATCGATGCCGGCAGGCGCGACGAGGTCGCCCCCACGGGCTCCCGCGATTCCCGATGCGACCACGATTTGATCTGCGGGGTACGCGCAAGGTCTGCGTGGCGGAAGACCGGGACGGCGCTGCCCCCTCCTGCGACGCCGCCCGCCGCCCAGACGTGGAGCGCGCCGAGCAGGGCGAGGACGAGCGCGGTCAGCTCGCCAGCCAGGACCATGACGAGCTCGTGAGGGCGTCCAGCGTCATCCGCGCTCCAGTGTCGCACGTCGCGCGAGGAGTCCGTACGTCGTCGCCGCCTCCGACCTCACGCCCACTGCAAGCGGAAGCCGAGCGACGTCTCCGACATCATCGGCGACGCTTCGGTCACGTACGCCTTCCGACAGAACATCTCGACGATGCCGTGCACGACCGCGGGCATCGTGTACCGCACGTACGGGATGCCGGCGAGGCGCCACTGGATCACCTCGAGCACGGCCTCCTTCGGTCCACGCTTGTAGATGGCGATCCCCCCGCCGCGCCAGACGCGCTCCCACAGGCGAGGGATCTGCGCCAGGATCGACCACGGCGTGACCCCGGCCTGCTTCGCGAGACGGATCGCGAGCGCCAGCGACGTGCCGTGAACCTTGCGGGTCACCTCCACGCCGATCTCCCAGGCGTCGCGCTTGCTCAGGCCGAGCGCATCGCACGCGCGGTAGTGCGCGACTCCGACGGCGATCGGGAGCCACACCCCCGCGACACTCTCGTGGATGGGAGCGTGGAACTCGCCAGGAAGGAGCGTGAGGTAGCGCTCGAAGTGGCCGCGCTCGCGGATCGCCGTGAGGGAAGAGCTCATCCAGGTGCTCCGGAAGTGCGTCGCTGGCGGAACGCGTGCGCGCGGATGAGCGAACGCGACGAAGGGGACTTCGGGTGATGACAGATTGGGCACGGGCGACTCCACCGGCCGGCCTTTGCACGCCAGCGGCCAGGGGGCGGTCGCGCGCGCTGAGACCGCTCGCGCGCCTGATGACGCGCTCTTGGAAGCGGAGTGAGCGGCGGTGGGCGCGGCTACGGACGTGCTCGAAGAAAGGTGATGCGGCGGATCTGCAAGCGCGAAAGATGAAAACCGTGGGGTCCGACTAAGAAGATCCCCGGCGTCGCGTTCGACCTCCCCGGTCTCGAGTCGCGCGATCACACCGTGAACGCCACGAGCCTTCGCCCGGTGCAACCGGAGGGCGAGGTGATGGACGGCTTCCTCGGCGGCGACTTCATCCGGCGGTTCGTGATCACGCTCGACTACGCGAAGGGAGTGATGACGGTCGCCGATCCGAGCGGCTTCGAGTACCGCGGCCGAGGGATCGTGCTCCCGGTGACGTTTCGCGACACCAAGCCGTTCGTCCCCGCGACCATCACCGTAGGCGGCGTGTCCGAGACGGCGGAGTTCTTCGTCGACAGCGGGTCGAGCGACGCGGTCGACCACCCTGCGATCCTGAAGTCCAAAGGCCCCGTGCGTCACATCCGGATGGGGAACGGGCTGGGCGATGGGAGCGAGGGGGGAGTCCTCGGTCACGCGGACGTCTTCGCGCTCGGCGGCTTTCGCATGCCGGGCGCGCTCACAGCGTGCTGCGCTCCCGTCGAGTGGCAACGAAGCATGTTCGGCACTGAGATCCTCCGGCGCTTCACCGTCATCTTCGACTACGCGCGCAGCCGCATCATCCTCGAGCCGAACGAGCACCTCGGCGACCCGTTTCCCGACAACGGAGCGTGACGGCGGGAGCCTCGCCGCGGACGGGAGCGATGAAAGCGCCCCCCCGGTCCAGGCGCGTCTCCTCGACCTGGCGGGCTCCGGCCGCGGGCTCTGGGGTGAGGATTCGAACGAGTATCTCCGCCGCCTCCGCGACGAATGGGACTGAGCGCGGCACTTCAGACCGAAGGCCTGGCAGGGCTAAGCTGACGGCTCGACGGCGCAGGGGACACATGCGAATCCTTCCAACGAGGGCACGATGAAACGCACTGGAGCCAAGCAAGACGGCGAGTCCGCGTCCGAGAAGATCGACCAGCGAATCGCCGAGCTCGACGACTGGCGCGGCGAAATGCTCGGCCGCCTCCGCGCTCTCATCAGAGAGGTCGACCCCGAGATCGTCGAGGAGTGGAAGTGGATGGGGACGCCTGTCTTCGAGCACGACGGGATCGTCTGCACCGGCGAGACCTACAAGAGCGTCGTGAAGATGACCTTCGCCAAGGGCGCCGCCCTGAAGGACCCATCTGGCCTCTTCAACTCCAGCCTCGACGGGAACGTGCGACGCGCCATCGACATCCACGAGGGGGAGAAGATCAACGTGACTGCCTTGAAGGCGCTCATCCGCGCTGCCGTGGCGCTGAACGTCGCAGGCAAGAAGCCTGGCAAGAAGACCGCACCCGCAAAGCGCGGAACGCGCTGAGCCTCCCTGCCGTCAGTAGTACGGCGGCACGTAGAACTGCTCGGTCTTCGGCGGCCGCACGTAGCTCCCGGCGGGCTTCCGCGGCGTGAGCTCGACCGCCTCGGGCGGCAGCTCCTCGTAGGGGACCTTCACGAGGACGTGCCGCAGGCAGTTGAGGCGGGCGCGCTCCTTGTCGTCCGACTCGACGGTGAACCAGGGGGCCTCGGGGATGTTCGTGTGAAGGAGCATCTGATCCTTGGCCTTCGAGTACTCGACCCACTTGTCGCGTGACTGCAGGTCCATCGGGCTCAGCTTCCAGCGCTTCATCGGGTCCTCGAGCCGCGCGCGGAAGCGCCGCTCCTGCTCCTCGTCGCTGACCGAGAACCAGTACTTGAGGAGCACGATCCCCGAGCGGACGAGCATCGCCTCGAACTCGGGGCACGCCCGCATGAACTCGGAGTACTCGTCGTCGCTGCAGAACCGCATCACGTGCTCGACGCCGGCGCGGTTGTACCAGCTGCGATCGAAGATCACGATCTCGCCCGCGCTCGGCAGGTGCGCGACGTACCGCTGGAAGTACCACTGCGTCTTCTCGTGGTCCGACGGAGTGCCGAGGGCGACGACGCGGCAGCCGCGAGGGTTCAGCCCCTCGGTGAGGCGCTTGATCATCCCCCCCTTCCCTGCCGCATCGCGCCCCTCGAAGATGAGCACGACCTTCAGCCCCTTGTGCTTCACCCAGTACTGAAGCTTCACGAGCTCGATCTGGAGCCGCTTCAGCTCCTTGGCGTACTCGCGCTTCGACATCTTCTGCCGCGGCGCGCCCCCTCCGTCGCGCGCGCGGGCCTCGGCGCGCCTCTTCTCTTTCTTCTCCTGCTTCCGGCGCTTCTTCTCCTTCTCATCGGCGTCTCTCCCGGTGGAGTGCTCACCGTGGGGGGGAGTGGGTCCGTGCTTGGCGGTGATCCCATTCGTCTCGGCCATGTGTGTGCGTCTCCTCTCCCGTCGAGCCCCGAGCCAGAGGGACTGAAGAGTGCAGACTGCATTCCATGCTCGGATCGGCCGACGAACCGAGGCGGTCTGCCCGTGCCACCGCAAGCTGTTCGCGGCGCCGTGCAGACCGTGCGTGGTCGCGTCAGGGGTCCTGGTAGTAGACGATGCTGTACCCGGACCCGCCGTCGAGCTGCTCGGCGCCGTTCCCTTCGATGCTCCCGACGAGCACGTACTTGCCGGCGATGCGCGACGCGCCATACGCGCTGCCGACGCTATTGTTGATCGCCGCGACGGTCGCGTTGACGTCGCAGCCCGACCACATCGCTCCGCTGTTGCTCGAGCGGGTGACGAACGGACGCGACCCGCCGCACCCCGCATCCTGCCCGGCGAGGGGGGCGCTGCCGTTGTAGTGCGAGGCGATGGCCTCGTTGCCATGTCCGTCGGTTGCGAGCGTCGAGTAGAGGGCCGCGCCCACGCTCAGCGGGAGGTTGACGGGGGTGTCCCACGTTGTCCCGTCGCTGGACGAGAAGTACGTGATGCTCCCGGTGGCGCTCGAGCTCAGCGCGATCGTGCCTGCGAAGCGGGGCGCGGTCCCTTCGAAGCGCAGCGTCCCGGTGAGGTAGTCGTTCTGGACGGTCGCGGTGGCCACGCTCACGAGCGTCGTCATGCCGCTCCGCCAGTAGACGAGCTCGGGAACGTTGTCGCCCGCCGCTGGTTGGTAGAACGCGACGGCGGGGCGCCCCGAGGAATCGATGGCGATGCTCGAGACGACTCCCCAGGGGAACGCGAGGCCTCCGTCGTTCCCCTCGCCCGGGACGTTGGCAGTGTCGAAGTAGTGGGGCGGCGGGGGGCCCGCGTCCCCTTCCCCCGCGTCGCCGCCGTCGAGCACGCCCGCGTCCGGCGGTATCGTGGTGCTGGAGACGAAGCGCTGGCATGTGCCGGACGGGCAGTTGAACGGGAGGAAGCCCTCGCTGAACGTGAGATAGAGGTTGCCGCCCCCCATGGCGAGCGATGGGGTGTAGGCGTTCGAGACGTCCGTGGCTCCCCACTGATTGTTGACGCTCACCTGCTGGACGACGAAGGCCGACTGGCCCGCCTTCTGCGTCGCGAGCATGGTCGCGGTGAACGCGTCGGACCACGCCGCGTTGACGCCGTAGTCCTTCGTGTACGCGATGCCGATCTCCTTGGTGCTCGGATCGTACGCGAGCGACATCAGCTGCGTCCCGGGGTTGCTGCCGTAGAAGTTGACGGTCGAATCGATGATCACGGGGGTCGTGAAGGCGCCCGCGCACGGGTCCCAGCGGGTGAAGTACACGCCGTCGCACCCGACCGTGCTCGTGGGTGGAGAGCAGGCGCCGGGCACCGTGTTCCCCTGCACGCTCGCGGGGACCGCGAAGTAGGAGACCAGCGGGTCGTCGTTCTCGTCGAGCACGACCTGCGCGCCCAGCCCGAAATACTCGTCCACGGTCGACGTCACGACCTGCGTGTAACCCGGGGGGAGGTGCACGGGAGGGCCTCCGTCCGCGCACGCGAGGGGGCCCGCTTCCGGGCCGGAGTCCGCAGGCGCGCCGTCGTTCGTCACGGGGCTCGCGCTGTCGGAGCCCCCGGCGTCGTCGTTCGTCACGGGGCTCGTGCTGTCCGCGCCCCCCGCGTCGTCGGCGCTGGTGCCCGGCGTGGTGCTGCTCGAGTTGCAGGCGGCGAGCGCCGCGGCGCCCACGGACGTAGCGGCGGCAAGAGCGAGCAGAATGCGGAGCTTCATCGCGTCACCGCGACGATGCTGAACGGCCCGGCGTTGGGTCCCGAGATGAAGTACAGGTTCTTCGAATCCATCGCGTACTGGCCGGTGTTGTTGGCCTGCGCGGTCGACGACACGTCGAAGGAGGTCTGCGCGCCGGTCGACAGATTCACGGAGTAGATGCCGGCCTTCGCTCCGCCCGCCAGAACGAAGGCTCCAGCGGAGTCGGCCGCGATGGCGTTCGCCTCTTCGCCGTCGTAGGTCGCGATCGACGTTCCGGTCGCGCCTCCGACCGACGTGTAGAGCGTCGCGGTGTACGAGGCCGTGCTCCCCGCAGTCACGACGGTGCCGAGGAAGTACGCTGTCCCGCCGACGACGGTGAGCGCGCTCACGCTCGGGTTACCGGTGCCGGTGGGCGTGTAGATCGTCGACGGCGTGCCGGTCGCGAGGGGAGCGTAGTAAGCGGCGCTGGAAGTCCCGTAATAGATCTCGGTGGAGTCGACCCAAAGGATGTAAGACCCCGACTGCTCGATGACGCCGGGCTGCGTGCCGCCGTCTTCATCGGCCCCGTTCGTCGGGATCTCCAGGATGCCCGCCGGCGAGCTCCCCGCGATGAAGAGGTTGCCGGTCGCGTAGAACATGGCCTCTCCGTTGTAGTCGGTGTTGAGCGAGAAGCCGGCAGCGACGGTCGTTGGGTTCGCGCCGGTGAGCGATATCGCCTGGATCTGATCGAAGCCGAAGCTCGGATGGTTGCCGAAGTAGATCCGCGTCCCGTCGGTGGCGAGATTCCCGTCTACGCCCGCCTGCGCGTAGATCGTCGTGGGCGTCCCCGCCGCCGCCGTGCTCAGGCTGTAGATCTTGCTCGCGCTCGGGTCGGCCCAGTAGAGCGTCGAGCCGATCTCCATGAACGACGCCACGGCCGCGAGCCCGCTCGCGAGCGTCGTCTCGACGCCGCCCGAGCCCGAGCCGCTCCCGCTGCCGGAGCTCGAGCTTCCGGAGGACGACCCTCCCGAAGAGGAGCCTCCCGACGAGGAGCCGCTGGATGACGAGCCCGAGCCGGACCCGCTCGACCCGCCGCTCGACGACCCCCCGTCGGCTCCCGTGCCGTTCGTGCCCGAGCTGGAGCTGGAGCTGGAGCACGCTCCGAGCGCCGATGCGCCCGACGCCAGCGCGAGAAACCAAAGTGATGCGCGGAAACTCTTCCCACGAACGGCGGTCGACATGGCTCGCTCCTCCCTTAGTCTTCAAGCATCGGAGAGGCCCTCGCACGCGCGCACGAGGGTGCGCACCACGGAGGATCTCTCGCTGTTCCCCTGAAGAGCCGCGTCGGAGGAGCTCGTCTCAACAAATCGGAGGCGCGCCGTTTCGGGCCTGCGACTCTGCGCTCGAGCCCGGTTATCATTGAGAGAATGGCTGCGCGCGCTCCGGACCCCGACCTTCCGCCGGGTACCGTCGCGGCGATTCGCGAGTCGCGCCGGGCCTGGCCGGACGTCGACCTCTCCGACGCGACGTTCGCCGCGTATCTCGCCGGGCGCGGGCACGACGAGAGCGCCGACGGAGCTGCGCTGCACGTGACCGATCTCTACCTGGCGTGCGCCTGCGCCGAGGGGAACGCACGCGCCGTCGCCGCGCTCGACCGACTCTTCCTCGCGCCGCTCGCGGACGTCGTCGCGCGCGCCGGGTTTCCCGATCACGTCGGCGCCGAGGTGACCCAGATTCTGCGCGAGCGACTCCTCGTCGGGGCCGCCGACCGCCCGCCGCGCATCGCCGAGTACGGCGGTCGGGCGGCGCTCGCGTCGTGGCTGCGGGTCGCCGCGATGCGTGAGGCCGGCAAAGTCCGGCGCCACGAACAGGTCCACGCGGGCCTCCGCCCCGACGCACGCCCCCCCCCTGCGACCCCCGAGGAGGCCGCGATACGCGCGCGCTACGGCAAGGCGTTCGAGACCGCGTTCGCCGACGCCTTTCGCGCGCTGCCCGCCGAAGACCGCCTCACCCTGCGGCTCCACTTCACGCAAGGTCTGAACCTCGACGGGCTCGCGGTCACGTTCGGTTTCTCGCGCGCCACCGCGGGGCGCCGCTTGCTCCTCGCGAGGACCCGCTTGAAAGACGAGACGATGCGCCTCTTCGGCGAGCGGCTGGATGCCTCGGGCACCGAAGTAGAGAGCGTGCTGCGGGTCATTGGGAGCGGGCTCGAGGTGGGCTTCGAAGCGCTCGTGACGTCGGCCTGACGATGGGCCACGCGGCGTGTCCGGACGACGAAACGCTCCTCGCGTTTCTGGAGCGAGCGCCGACGCCCGTGCCGCGCGAGGAGCTCGCCGCCCACTTCGACGACTGCGAGAGCTGCCAGCAGCTCATCACGGACCTCGCTCGGGCCGCCGCCGACGAGCAGGGCGGCCCGAACGACCGAGAGAGAGACGGGGACAAGGTCACGGCAAGCGGTCGCTACGTGCTGCTCTCCGCGCTGGGCGCGGGCGCGATGGGCGTCGTCCAGGCCGCCTTCGATCGCCAGCTCGATCGCAAAGTGGCCCTGAAGTTTCTCGCGGCGACCCCCGGAGAGGACACCGCGCGGGCCCGTGCCCGCCTGCAGCGCGAGGCGCAAGCGCTGGCGAAGCTCGCGCACCCCAACGTCGTCACCGTGCACGACGTCGGCGTCCTCGACGACGAAGTCTACGTGGCGATGGAGCTCGTGGAGGGCTCCACGCTGCGCACCTGGCTCGCGGCACGGCCGCGCGACCTCAGGGAGGTGCTCGCGATCTTGCGTCAAGCCGGCGAGGGCCTCGCCGCCGCGCATGCGGCCGGGCTCGTTCACCGCGACTTCAAGCCCGACAACGTCCTCGTCGGCGACGACGGACGAGCGCGCGTGACCGACTTCGGGCTCGCACGCTCGGCGAACGAGAGCGACCAAGGCTCGGCCCCGGACGCGCCCGGCGAAAGCGCACGCATCGCCACGCTGACCCAGACCGGTGTTCGCGCCGGCACGCCCGCATACATGGCGCCGGAGCAGAAGGCCGGCGAGGCCCCGAGCCCGCGCTCCGACATCTACAGCTTCTGCGTCACCCTTCATGAAGCCGTCACGGGGGTGAGGCCCGGTACGCCGCCCCTCCGGCGCGCGCCGGCGTGGCTCGACCGCGCCATGGCTCGCGGTCTCCGCGCCCGCCCCGAAGACCGTTGGCCCTCGATGCGGGCGCTCCTCGACGTTCTCGCCCGCGGGCCGCGGATCACCAAGACGCGCGTGGCCACCGCCGCGTTCGTGCTCATGCTCGCCTCGGCGGCCGTCGTCGGCGCCCGCGAGCGCCTGCTCCGCGCCCCGCCGCCCTGTCCTTCTCCCGAGCACGCCTTCGACGGAATCTGGGACGACGCGCAACGCGCGGCCGTCGATCAGACCCTCCGCGCGTCAGGACACGACAGCGCACTCGCGTACATCCGGCCGTTGCTCGACGAGTACCGCGCGGCGTGGGTCCGCGCGGAGGTCGACACGTGCGCGGCCACGCGCGTCCGTGGTGAACAGTCGGAGCATCTGCTCGATTTGCGCATGGCGTGCCTCGAGGACCGCCGGCGCTCCATCGGCCGAACCGTGTCGCTGCTCTCCAGGGCCGATGAGGACATCGCCAGCCACGGCGTCGAGATCGTGAGCCAGATCCCTGGTGTCGACACGTGCGCGAACGTCCGCTCGCTCGAAGCCTCGCCTCCACCCGCGGCAGGCACCGAGGGCGCCGTCGCCAACGCCAAGCTCGCGCTCGACGACGCGCGCGCCCTCTTCTACGCAGGCAAGCCGGGGGAAGCCCACGCGCGCCTCGAGCCGGCGATCGCCGACATGACCCGCGTAGCGTACGCACCGCTCGACGCGCAGCTCCTCTACTGGCGCGGCAACGCCGAGTTCGACCTCTTGCGTCCCTCCGAGTGCGAAGCGACCTTGGTCGCGGCCGCCGTGCAGGCGCTCGATGCGCGCGACGACGCGATTCTCGCGCAGACGTGGACGCTTCTCGGGTTCGCGATTTCGAGTCGTCCCGACCAGGCCCGCGCCTGGGTCGAGCAAGCCGGGGCCGCCATTCGTCGTCTCGGAGGAGACGATGAGCTCGAGGGCGAGCGCCTCCTCAGCCTCGGTGCGATCACACGCAAGCCCGACGAGAAGAAGGCCGACCTGCTTCGTGCCCGCGAGCTCCTCGTCAAGACGCGAGGCGCGGACTTCTACCTCGTCGCCACCGTCGACCAGCGCCTCGGCAACGCGGCCTTGGACGCCGGCCACCTGGACGAAGCCATGACCTTCCACGCGCGGGCGCTCGGACTGCGCCGCCGCCTGTTCGGGATCGATCACAGGGCGACGGTCTCGTCGACCTTCAACGTCGCGGAAGACGCCATCGGCCGCAAGCGCCCCGCCGAAGCACGCGAAGCGCTGCGAGAGCTCGGCACGCGGATCGCGCAGCACCCGCCCGCCGAACGCGCCTGGTACGCGATCAAGCTCGGCGACATTGCGCGGCTCGAGGGGAGCTTGTCTGCCGCCCTCGAAGAACATCAGCAGGCGATCGCCCTCTACGACGCGATGCCCGAGCGGGATCCCATCTTCGGGGTGGCCTACTTCGACGTCGGTCGTGATCTCCTGGATCTCGGTCGTCCGAAGGAGGCGATAGGTGCACTGGAATCGGCCGCGCGCCTCTGGGAGGCCATCGGCAACGACGAGGCTGCAGACGCCTGGCTCGAGCTGGGCCTCGCCTACTTCGGTTCGGGAGACGCCGCGCGCGGCCGTCAGCTCGTTCGACGCGCGCAGGCCGTCTACGCGAAGAGCCCCGAGCTGGCCGATCCGGAAATGCATGCGAAAGCCGACGCCTGGCTCGCGTCGCACGGGTAGGCCTAACCGTCTCCGAGACGGCGCGCTCCGGCGCAGCTCCCAGGCCCAAGGAAGTGGGAACGTCCCCTCCCCTTGGACTCCGCAGTCGCAGCGCTCACTCCGTGAAGATGTCGACCGTGGGAACGACGATGCCCGTCGAGCTCTGCCCCCCGGCGATGATCACGCGACCATCTTGCAGCGTCGTCGCGCTCGGGATCGACCGCGCCACGCTCAGCATGCCGGTCGCCTCGGAGAACTGATTGGACGTCGGGTCGTAGATGAGGACGTCGCCGAGCGTCCCAGAGGTGCCGATTCCACCCGCCATGAGCACGCGCCCACTCTTCAGCGTCGCCAGCCCCGAGTCCCGGCGGAGCGACGGGAGGGCTACCGTGCTGAACGTGCCGGTCGTCGGATCGAAGATATCGGCCGAATCGCCGGAGCCGCCCGTGAAGAAGATGCGGCCGTCCTTCAGCACGGTCGACTGCGCCGGTTCTCGGGTCTCGCCCGTCGCGTTCGTGGTGAACGTGAACGTGCTCAGCGCCGGGTCGAGTAGCTCGCCGAGGTCCCCGCCGTCCGCGGGATTGTTCCCTCCCACGATGAGCACCCCGGCTTCGGGCAAGAGCACCGCGGCCGACGAAGTGCGTGCAAAGTGCATCTGCGGCGACGCGAGCGTGAAGGTCCCTTCGGTCGACGCGTCCCCCGGATTGAAGACCTCGAGCGTCGCGAGCGGCCCATAGGTCACGCCGGAGAACGGCCCGCCGTCCACGAGCCCCGTCCCCCCGACGAGAAGCACCTGATTGGTGTTGGGTGCCGCGCTGAGGAGCACCGCGGGCTGCCCGGTCCGCGCTTGCTGCATCGGGGCCGTGACGAGCGTGAACGCATTCGCCGTCGGGTCGAAGATCTCCGCGTTCTGGAGAACGCCGTAGCCACCGCCGTCGGTCAGCGTCGGCCCCGTGCCGCCGGCCATCAGGAGCTGACCGTTCGCGAGGACCGTAGCCGACGCGTACTGGCGACCGTAGTGCATCGCCGCGCCCGCGCCCATCGTGGTCGTCGTCGGGTCGAAGACGTCGCAAGAGGTGAGGCTGCTCGACTCCGTGTAGTAGCCACCGCAGAACAGCACGCGACCGTCGTTGAGCAGCGTCGCGCTGTGCCCCTGGCGGAAGATGGTGAGTGCCAGCGTGCCCGACGACGTCACGGTGCCGGGGCTGGCGTCGAGCACGGCCGCGTCGGCGGCGTCTGCCACGCTCGCGTCGCTCGCGTCGCTCGCGTCGCTGCCGCCATCCGTGCTCGCGCCGTCCTGGATCGTCGCGTCTGCGACCGTAGCGTCGGCGGCGTCGCCACCGGCATCCAGCGCCGCACCTGAATCGTCGGACGGAGTGCCGGTATCGGTGCCGCCTCCGTCCAGATCGGGAGAGCCGTCCGCCGCGGGCGGCGTCGAATTGGAGTTGGAGACGCACGCAACGGCGAGCGCACTGCCGAAGAACACCATCGCCGCACGCGCGGTCGCTCGTCGCATCGAGATCTTCCTTCCGCTCCTGTTGCTACGTCGCAATCGAACGGAAGAGCCTAGCCCAACCTACGCGCGGCCGGGGACGTCGTGTTCGAGGCCACCCGCGACGCGCTCGCGAACCTAGGCAGACTCACGCCCGGGTCGCGCCTCCCGTTTCCGCGCTCGTTCGCCTAACGCCATCAGTGCGCCGGCGCGCCGGCGGCAACGGTGGCCGTCGAGTGCTCCATCACGTCCTTGATGTTCGCAAGTGTCGTCTCCGCCTCGCGCCTATTGAGCTTCACCGAGATCGCCTCGGCGATCTTGCCGATCACCGGAGTAGGGATCGCGTACTCGACATCGCACGTGAGTCGCGTGCCTGCCCCGTCGAGCCCCTGGAACGTCCAGCGGAACGTGCTCAGGATCGCCCCCTCACTCCGGGTGCGCAGCAGCCTGCCCGGCTGAGCCTCCTCGGTGGTCGTGTGCCCCTTCATGTGTACGCCCGCCATCTTGTAGACGAAGTCGTAGTCGTAGACGGGGCCCGGCCGCGTGACCACGTGGGAGACCTCGAGCAGACTGTGCCAGACGCCAGGTAGGTGCCTGGGATCGAGGATGAAGTCATAGACGCGCTGAACCGACGCCTTGATGTCGATGGTCGTTTGGATCTTGTGCATGGCTCTACCCTCCTCGATCGCGCGCTGCGGTGCGCCGGCGATACGAAGGCATCGCCTGCGCCAAGAGGAGATCGCGGGCCGCAGCCCAGCGTGAAGCTACGGTCTCCGCACCTTCTGCGCGACGACGCACCAAGACACGCGCCGCGTTGGCCCGAGGCCCTCAACGTCGGAGCGTGCGCCATCGCTGCGGCGATCTCACCGAGCGCCGCCCGTCCGCGGGCGACGCTAGAGCTTCCGCCGCTACAACTCCGAATTCGGAACCACGCGCGCCACGGAGCCGGGGGATGGAAGCACTCTTGTTGCGCCACCGAAGAACGCGTCTACTCCCTCCCCATGTGCGACAACGATTCTTTCGACGACATGGTCGCGTACCGCCTTCGCGCAGAGCTCCTGTCGCGGCGAGGCTTCGGCTCTCTCTCGCTCGGCGCAGGCCTCGCATCGCTGCTGCCGATCGGGTGCAAATCGGCAGATCCGGCGCCGGGCCCGGTGACCGCACAGACCGCGGCGGCATCGGGTGCGATCATGCCGACAGCCGACGCGGTGGCTACGACCGAGTCGGAGGTGAGCCTCACGACGCCGGACGGCGCATGCGATGCCTACTTCGTCCATCCAACCGCGGCCGCGGCCCCGGCGGTCCTCGTCTGGCCGGACATCTTCGGTCTCCGTCCGACGTTCCGTCAAATGGGAAAGCGGCTCGCCGAGTCGGGATACGCCGTGCTCGTGGTGAACCCCTTCTACCGGACGAAGAAGGCGCCGACGTCGTCGCCGCACGCGGACTTCGAAGATCCGGCGACGCGTGATGCGCTGATGGGGCTAGCCCATACGCTCACGCCGGAGACCGAGGTCACCGACGCGAAGGCGCTGACGGCGTGGCTCGACCAGCAAGCGTCCGTCGACAAGTCTCGCGAGATGGGAACGATCGGCTACTGCATGGGCGGACCGCTCGTCCTGCGCACCGCGGCGACGAATCCGGATCGCGTCGGAGCCGCGGCGACGTTCCACGGCGGAGGTCTGGTGACGGACAAGCCGGACAGCCCGCACCTTCTGATTCCGAAGATGAAGGCGCAGTTCTTCATCGCGATCGCGGCCAACGACGACGCGAAGCAACCGGATGCGAAGGGGACGCTCAAAGCTGCGTTCGCCCAGGCGTCTCTCCGCGCGAACGTCGAAGTGTACGAAGGGACGATGCACGGCTGGTGTCCGCCGGATTCCCACGTGTACAACCGCGACGCGGCCGAGAAGGCGTGGGGCGAGCTCCTCACGCTGTTCAAGAGCGCGCTCGGGTAGCGCCGTGAGCTCACCCCCGCGTTTCGAGCGCCGCTCCGGGTTGCGCCTCGAGAGCGTCGATCGTCGGACGCCGCCGGCGTGACCAGCGGCCGAACCCGATCGCACCAAGCGTGCAGGCGACTCCGCCAACGACCAGAGGCACGCGGGGATCGGACGCTGTCGCGAGCGAGCCGGCCATCACGGAGCCGACGGGAGAGAACAACGAGAAGATCATCGCGAAGATTGCCATGACGCGACCACGCAATGCGTCGGGCGTCATGGCCTGGATGAGCGCGTTGGTGGCGCTGACCTCGATCATGGTGGTGCCCCCGAGCAGTACCGAGATTGCGAGGGACAGCCAGAGAGCCCGCGAGAGCGCGAAGAGGACGAGCATGACGCCCAGCGTTCCGCAGGCGCCACCGATCCAGCGATACGACCACTCCGTACCGCGACGCGATGCGAGGACGAGCCCCGCGACGAGCGCACCGCCGCCTTGTGCCCCCATCAGCCAGCCCAGTGTTCGCGCGTCCCCCCGGAGGACCGTCGAAGCAAAGACGGGCATCAGAGTCGCCGAGGGAACGCCCATCAACGCCACGAGCGCGAGCAACATCAGCAGCACGCGCACACGTTCCTCGGTCGCCGCGAACCGAAAGCCTGCCAGCACTCGCGCGAGCGAGAGATGCTCGCGCGCGAAGGGGGGCGGGATCGGGGAGATCGCGCATCGCGAGCAGGCATGCGATGACGGCAACGAAGCTCACACCGTTGACGAGGAAGCACCACCCTTCGCCCAGCGCCGCGATCGCGACCCCGGCGATCGCCGGCCCCAGCAACGCCCCACCCATCGCCAGCGTCGAGTTGAAAGCGACGGCGCTCGCGAGGTTCTCGCGGCCGACCATTTCGACCACGAAAGACTGTCGGGTCGGACCGTCGACGGCGTTGATGGTGCCCAGCAACGTGGCGAGCACGAGAACGTGCGCGATCCGAACGTGGCCACTCAACGTCAGCCCGGCAAGCGCCAACGCGAGCACCATCGCCGACGACTGCGTCCAGACGAGGACCGTGCGTCGCCGATGACGGTCGGCGACCAGACCGCCCGCCGTCGCGAGGAGGAAGACGGGCGCCTGCTGGCAGAGGGTCGCGATCCCAAGCCAGAACGCCGAGCCCGTGAGGCGATACACGAGCCACGTCTGCGCCACCGACTGCGTCCACGTGCCGACGAGCGACACGAGCTGCCCCGCGACGAACAAACGATAGTTTCGGCGCTCGAGTGCGCGCGAAACGCCGGTCCACCTCGTTGACTCCGCCATCGGATCGCGACACGCAAGGTAGTCGCCGCGATGTCCCGAAGGTTCGGAGATTTCAGCGCTCGGTGAGCGGTGGCCACGGCGCCTGTTGCACCGCACGACGTGCCGCGTCCGTGATCCCGACCACGACGGTCTCGGTCGACCGCCTGGACGTGCACCTCGGCCATCACGACTGCGACTCGGAGCCCCTAGCACTACTGAATCGAAAACTTTTCCATCTGCCCGGTTCCGTGCGAGTCGGGGAGCATGGGGTACGAGCT
>Ga0302319_10003565_pt1 | contig 32467 bp, 22 predicted proteins | sample Bog_T0_2_FD_203319 | JGI IMG/M metagenome (GOLD analysis project Ga0302319, IMG submission 203319) | Peat permafrost microbial communities from Stordalen Mire near Abisko, Sweden - Bog_T0_2 | ecosystem: Environmental > Terrestrial > Soil > Wetlands > Peat | place: Sweden: Abisko, Stordalen Mire... | reverse complement strand
CGAATATATTCATTTCTTTCATCTAGCCATATCAGAGCGCCCCTGTCAAGCGAAACATGCGCCATTAAAGGCGATGAATGCCATCGGCACCTCGCCTAAACCGTTAGTTTTGCGAAAGTCGGGCTAGTAACCCTATTGGTCATTAAAGAGTATTGAGGCTAACCCAGCCCCTTCCGGAACGCCAAGGTGCCATCCCGGGGAAAAGTGAACGTAGTCGCGTAAGCACAATCAGGTTGCGGACGGTGTTGATCTCCGCCCAAGACCGCGGAAAACTCTCCGTGGACGCGTACCTGCGGACTTGCCGCTATTGGTATACCAAAGGGTCGACAATTCATTACAAAGTTTTACGCGCCTGTTTAATCGTTTCATGATAGAGTTCGACTGTTTATGTGTGGAACCGGTACCATAGGGCGGCGATGCTGCCCCGTCATGCTCCGAAGTACCCGGCTTTTGGCGCGCGGGCCGCACGTCCGTATTGATGCCGCGACGTAGTGCAAGCCCGCTAAACCTGGTACTGAAGAATGCGCTCGATGAACCCGGACCGTTCCGGACCGATATAGTCACCGCCTCGAAGTAACGGAGAGATTCATGCGATTCAATACGAGATACGCCGCCCTGCTCCTCTGTGCGGCCCTTACTTTTGCTCCTGGCGCTTTCGCCCAGCGCGGCGGAAGATTCAGGATTTATCCGGCGGAAGCGATTACCCGTGGGCAGGATTCCTACAATAAAAACTGCGGCTACTGCCATGGCGAGAAGGCCAAAGGCGGGCAGGTCGGCCCCGATCTGATCCGGGCTGATGTCTCTCTTCGCGATGAAGATGGCATCGGGATGGCGGAATACCTGAAGGGCGCCGTGCACCAGAAGGCAGTCAAGCTCGATTTGCTGCAGCCGACAGTCTACGATATCGCGGCTTACATCCACGCACGCATCATGAACGCGGCGAACCAGAGAGGCGACGGAATATTGGTCGACGCGGTCGCCAGGGCCGGTAATGCCAAGGCTGGCGAGGCGTATTTCAATGGCGACGGCGGCTGCACCCAGTGCCACAGTATTGATGGCAACCTGAAGGGGATCGGTTCGAAATACGACATCGTTACCCTGCAGGACCGCGTGACCATGCCGTCGCGGGGCGGCGCCGGCGGCGGACGTGGTGGTGGCGGACGCGGTGCCGGTGGCGCAAGTGGCGGTGGACGCGGTGGGCGCGGTGGTGGCGGTGGGCGCGGCGGTGGCGGCGGGGCGGCTGCGGCGGATGGCCCGCCGAATCCTCTGGCAATCACCGCGACGGTGACGCTCGCCGACGGCAAGAAAGTCGAGGGAACGCCAGTCCGGGTGACCGACTTCGAAGTCGTTCTGCGGCTTGCCGATGGCACGCAGCAAACCTGGCCTCGTGAAGATGGCATCCCCGGCGTGGAGAACCACGATCCGCTGGCAAAGCACATTGAGATTCTGAAAACGATGACGGATCAGCGGATGCACGATCTGACTGCTTATCTTGCAACCCTGAAATAACGGAGCCGTAAAATGAGAACTCTTCAATCCCTTCTTCTGGCAGCGGCCGCCTTTGCCGGGCTGGCGCATTCCCAGGCTCTTCCGCAGGCCGATATTCAGAAACCGAAACCCGATAGCTGGCCGACCTTTAACGGCGACTATTCCGGCCGCCGGTACAGCCCGCTCAAGGAAATTAACACGACCAACGTCAAGGAGCTTACACTCGAATGGTCGGCCAAAATCGGCGCCGGCACGCCTCCTGCTTTTACCGGTGGTCCGGGAGAACTGCCGCAGGGCGGTGGCCAGGTGGCTCCCCGCGGCACGCCGCTGCTCGTCAATGGAGTTCTCTATGCCGTGGTCCCCAATGCTGTTTATGCCGTTGATGCGCACGACGGCCATGAGATCTGGCACTACGTGTGGAAGGGTCTGCCGGCCTTCCAGCTTGGCAATCGCGGCGCCGGCATCTACGGCGACTGGCTGTATTTCGAATCTCCCGACTGCCATCTGATTTCGCTCGACATCAAGACCGGCAAGGAACGCTGGAACCAGGTCATCGCCGACGTTAAGCAGGATCATTTCTGCTCGTTCCCGCCGACCATCATCCGCAACCACGTGATCGCCGGCGTCGGCGGCGATTTCCTCGACATGGCGAATTACGTCGAATCGCGCGATCCGGAAACCGGCGATCTGCAGTGGCAGTTCTACACGACCGCCCACAAAGGCGATCCCGGCTCCAATACCTGGCCGAGCGAGGCCGCGGCGGCGCATGGCGGCGGTGGCGTGTGGACCGCCCCGACCTACGATCCCGAACTCAACCTGTTGTACGTCGGCACCGGTAACGTGGAACCGACCATGGTCGGTGTCAGCCGTCCGGGCGACAATCTCTACACCTGCTCGGTCGTCGCCATCAATCCGGACACCGGTAAGCGCGCGTGGTATTTCCAGTATTCTCCGCACGACACGCACGATTGGGATGCATCGCAGATTCCTGTCTTGATCGACGGCACCATCAACGGACAGCCCAGAAAGCTCTTGGCGCAGGCATATCGAGGGGGGCTTTTCTTTGTGCTCGACCGAACCAACGGCAAGAACATCCTGACCAAACCGTTCGTCGAGAGCGTCAACTGGTTCACCGGCATCGCTCCCAACGGCCAGCCGATACCCGACAAGACGAAGGAGCCCTCGGCGGCCGGTACGCTGACGTCTCCTCCCTCCGGCGGCGCCACGGGTTATCCCAGCCCGGCCTTCAACCCGGACACCGGACTTTTCTACGTCGGCACCTCCCAGAACTATGCGGTCTTCTACCGGACCGATAACGATCCGCAGCCCGAAGGCTATGGCGCACAGGAACACAGCGTCGCAAGTCTGGGCAATTCACTGCGCGCGATCGACTATAAGACGGGCAACATCGTCTGGACCCATCCGATGGCCGCGGGCGCGCAGAACCTGATGACAACCGCCGGCGGTTTGCTCTTCGGCAGCGATGGATATGGAAACTTCATCGCTTTCGACGCAAAGACGGGCAAGGCGCTCTGGCACCAGGCGAATGCGAGTCCGGGTAATCCGCCCATCACATTTGAGTTGGACGGGCGTCAGCACGTTCTCATCGCTTCGGGCGGGAACTTTATGAGCTTCGCCCTCCCGGCTGCGGGCGCGGCGAAATAGAGCGCAAGTCCGGCGATCCCGGCGTTTTTCTCCTCGCGAAGCGCGGGGATACGGTGGCCGAGGCGGCGGTCGCGGCGGTGGGGTTGCAGCGGCGCTCTTTACCGCAGCCTCGCGCCGTCGGGAACCGCCCTTACCGTCCGCCTTCGTCCGGCGCCGTCCGCAGCGAGTCTTTCAGTAACCGGAACGTCTCCGCGCTTTGCGGCCTGAGAGAGAACGCCCGCCAGATCCGGTGAACGCTGGACCGACTCAGACCGCTCGCCTCCGCCAGCGACCGGGTCGACCAGTGAGCCGCGTGACTGGGCGTCGATTCCAGCGTCAGTCCCAGCACGCGGTCCACGTCGGCGTCGCTGAGCTTCTTCGGCGTGCCGGGCCGGGGCTCGTCGAGCAGACCGTCCAGCCGCTTCTCGATGAAACGCTGCCGCCACTTGCCCACAGTCTGTATCGTGATGTGCAGTTCGGCCGCCGCCTGGGTGTTGGAGCAGCCGGTGGCGCAGAGGAGAATCAGGCGCGCACGCAGAGCCAGGGCCTGAGGGCATTTCGGTTGCCGGGTCCAGGCTTTGAGTGCATCGAGTTCGCCTTTGGTCAGGAACAAAGCGGGCGTGGGACGTCCGGGTTTCATGAGCTTTCCCCCCGAAAAGCTTCAATTGCCGAGGAGCCGGCGAACCGGCCCCTCGTTTTCCTGTTGCGACGCCGTCGCAATCCACCAGGGCTGCCCGGCCGGATCAGAACGTAATGCGCGCCCCGAGTGAAACCAGCCGCGGGAAGTTCGTCTGGCTCGTAATTGTGCCGAATGTCGACGCCGTGCTGATGTTCGTCGCCGGCGAGCCAAACAGCACCGTGTTCGTCACGTTGAGCACCTCGCACCGGAACTGCACTTTATAGTGCTCTTTGACTGTGACCGTCTTGAACATGGAAGCGTCGAAGTTAAACAGCGGCGGGGAATACACGGTCAGCGACGGGTTCACGTTGCCGAACGTGAAAGCCGGCGTGATCGAGAATGCCGCCGTATTGAACCAGTTGTAGAGCCGGGCGTCGACCGATCCGGGCGATTGCGCGTTCACGCCGGTCGCGGTCGGATACTGTCCGCAGCCGTTGCATCCTGTGTTGGAGTTGGTTTGGGAGACGCCCAGCGGCGTGCCCGAATGGATGATCGCCTGCGACTGGACCGACCATCCGCCAACGATGTAATCGAGCACCTTGTTGTTCTTCAGGAACATCTGGCCTTTCCCGAACGGAAGCTGGTAAGTGAACGACTGAGAGTAGCTGTTCGGCTGATCCGTTCCGGCCCGGCCCCACGCCTGCGCAACGATGGGAGCGTCGTAGTTCTCCGGCGTGCCGAGCGACATATTGCGCGACCACGTGTAAGTGAATCCGAGGATCAACCCGTACTTCAGGCGCCAGTCGCCCTTGGCGTAGAACGAGTAGTAAGTCGCTCTCCCCATCGGACTGGACAAGCTTACCGAGGAGTACTCCGGATACTGAACCAGCAGAGAGGATTCCGCCAGCGTCGTGCTCGTCCCGAGCGACGTCGTGTTGGGCGCGAACCCATAGAACGGATTCGATACGACTTTGCTCAGGCCGGAAGAACCCAGAGCGAAGTAACCGGGGTTCAACTGGTTCAGCGAGAGGCTGTACGGCCTGTCGAGCGTATGCGACCCGATGTATCCCGCCTTCAGCGCGATGTTACTTGTGATCTGCCGCTGAACGTCGAACGACATCTGTTCCACATATCCGGCCGAACGATTGGCGGGATCGGTGGCTGTGATACCGGAACCGATCGCGGCCAGTCCGCCCAGCGTGTTGCCCGCCAGCGGCGTCAGGCCGTTGGGATACGGATTAGTCAGGCTGGAAATCGGCGTGTAGTTATTGTTCGTCGAAGTCACGATCGAAGTACTCTGCGAGTAACCCGTCGCATTCTGCGCCCCGAACGACTGCGGGATCCAGAAGATACCGTAGCCGCCGCGGAACACGGTCTTGGAATTCATCGAGTAAGCAAAACCGAAGCGGGGGCCGGCCTTGATTGCCAGAGGATTGCCGGCGTGAGTCGGGTTGCCGTTGACTCCGGCATAGCGCGCCTGGCCGAAAAGCGTCAGGCTCGGAACGCTGGCCTGCAGAGGATTTACCGCGGACAGGTTGGCGTCGATCAGGTACTTATTGTTTTCTTCCGCGACGTTGGTCTCATGTTCGCCGCGGAAACCGAAGTTCACGGTGAGTTTCGGCGTCACACGATAGTCGTCCTGAATAAAGAACGACTCGTAATGAACGAAATCGTTGAAGAACGATCCGGTCGTGACGCTCCCTCCCGGATATCCCAGCAGCATGGTGGCCAGACCGCCGCCCGTGCCGGTGACCGTCTTCACCGGCGTTTGCGAGGTGAACCCGGAGCTGAAACTGAAACTGCTCGGCCCGAGAGCGGTAGAGGAGGCGTCGTGGAGTGCGCGGTAGTCGCCGCCCGCCTTGATGCTGTGTTTGCCGATGAACTTAGTGACTTCGGCATTGAAATTGGTGGAAAACTGAACCGTCCAGCTCGCCGTGCCGCCGCCGAATGAGGTGAACTCGCCGGTCGATATAGCGGGGAAATCGGGAGAGCCGGGCGTCAGCGCGTCCACCGCGGCGGGGAAGCCGAGCGTCGTGAGCTTGAAGCCTTTGCTGAACTGCGGGTCGAAATCCGGGAACCGGTTGTAGCCGAAGCGAATCGTCGCGACGGTCGTCGGGTTAAGGGTAATCGTCGCGTTGCCCTGCGACGAGTCCACGTGCCGGTAAATCGTCGTCTGACCCGGAGTGGCGATACTCCCCGGCCAGGTCTGATTCGATGGCTCCTGGCTGCCATAGTGAAGGTAAGATCCCGAGAGCTTCAGCCAGGAGGCTGGGGCCTCGTCGAGCTTGAACGTTCCCTGATCGGCACGGTCCTGAGTGCGCAGCGAAACGGTGTAATCCGATGCGCCGTAAGTCGCCGGAGCGCTGGTGGGCAGCGGGAAATACGAGGCGATGTTTCGTCCGATCGGGCTGATGATGCTGGCCGGAATCACATTGTTCGGAAAAGGCGTGCGCACGCCCGTGGATAGGTTTGTGCTCAGAGGATCGTACATCGTCCACTGCACCGGCGTGGCGCTCGCGCTGGCCTTATACAGGCTCTGCGAAAAGTCCCCTGTGCGTTCGGCCGCCGTCGGCACCTGCGACGTACTGGCAATGGCGTCGAACTGCCGGTAGCCTTCCGTGGTGACGAAGAAGAACGTCTTGTTCCTGCCATCGTAGATTTTCGGAATCCGTACCGGGCCGCCCAGCGAATCGCCGTAGTTCTTGAACGGCTGCTGCTCGATCGGCAGCCCCGCTTTGTTGCTGAAGAAAGTGTTGGCCAGCAGGGGCTGCGCGCGAAGCAGGCCGAACGCCGCGCCGTGCATGCGGTTCTGGCCGGAGCGCAGGGTCGCGTTGAAAACGCCGCCGCCCGTTCGCCCCATCGACGCGTCGTAGGTATTCGCCTGCACTTTCATTTCTCCGACGGAATCCTGATCCGGGATGATGACCGCGCGGTTGGTGGAATCCGTAATCGAGATACCGTCCAGCGTGTAATTATTTCCCGCCGTGGGACCGCCCGCAATCGACATCGACGACTGTCCGCTCTGGTCTTCCATGCGGTCGAACTTCGGGTTGCCCGTCCACACCACGCCTTCGCTCAGCCGCGCCAGCATGAAGGGATCGCGGCCGAGGTTCGGAATATCTTCCAGCTTTTCGCGGTCGATCACGGAGCCGTTGGACGCCTCGGATGTGTCGAGCAGTTCCGCTTCGGCGGTGACGTTAATCGTCTCGGTCACCTGGCCGAGTTGCAGGACCGCGTCCGCGGTCACCGCGGTTTGGGTCGGGACGATGATATCTTTCTTCTCCAGTTTCTTGAAACCGGGCGCTTCCACAATCAGCGTGTAAGTACTGGGCTGGAGCGCGGGGAAAGAGTACTCGCCCTGCCCATTGGTTACGCTGCTGCTGGACACGGATGTCGCGTCCTCGACAGCCGTGACTTTGGCAAGCGGAACGACGGCGTCTTTCGGGTCGGTGACCCGGCCTCTCAGCGACCCCTGGAAGGCTTGGCCCCAAGCCATCTGGGTGAACGCCATTGTGGAAAGTATCGCAAACGTACACAACAATCTCATGAAAGAGTCTCCCTGTTTGAGTTTTTTGGACACACTGATCCGGGCGTGGGAAGTCCGCGCGCACACGAGACGCGGCGGAAGCGTGAGGAAGCTCTGCGCATGAAAGTTCTCATGCGCCGCTGAAATAACCGTTGCGTTGGAAACGTTAGTAGTTCAGGCTCCCCGTAGCGAAAGCGGAAAACTACCGAAACCGCAAGAAGAAGTTTGGCTCAGGGCGTTGAGCCGGGAAAAGGAAACAGTCGCTGCGACGCGTGTTTCTAAACTGATGTTGTCAATCGTAGCACACCAGGTTACAGGATGCGCAATCTTTTTTACATTTTCTTTGGAGAAGGTGCGCTCCGCGGAAGAAGGCGCGCCACGCGGGAGAAGGGGCGCCGCGGGGGGAGGCGTGGGCGCGGGGGAAGGCGTGCCGCGGGGGAAGGCGTGCCGCGCGGGAAGGCGTGCCGCGCGGGAAGAAGGCGCGCCGCAGGGGCGATCACGGCCAAACGCACGAAAAGGGGAGCGGCGAACCGGCTCCCCTTCGTTACCGACTGTCTTTGACCACCCCGCTCAGAACGTAATGCGCACCGATATCTGGAACAGCCGCGGGAAGTTCGTCTGGCTGGTGATGCTTCCAAAGGTGCTCGGACTGGTCACGGCCAGCGACGGTGCTGCGAACAGCGGCGTATTCGTCAGGTTCAGCGCTTCGGCCCGGAACTGCACGTGATAGTACTCCTTAAACGTCACGGTCTTGTGCAGCGATGCGTCGATGTTGAACAGCGACGGCGAGTATACGTTGATCCTCGGGCTGACGTTGCCAAACGAATAAGCCGGCGTCTGCGTGAATGCCGCGATGCTGACCCAGTCGGTGAGGCGCGAATCGACCGAGCCCGTCGTCTGCGCCGGCAGTCCGGTCGCCGTGGCGTACTGGCCGCAGCCGTTGCAGGTCGAGCTCATGCCATTGGTCTGGGTGACGGCCAGCGGCGTTCCCGAATGGATCAGTTGCTGGCCTTCCACCGACCAGCCGCCGAACAGGAGATCCATGGCCTTATTGGCGTGGTCCATGAACATCTGCCCTTTACCGAACGGAAGCGCGTAAGATACCGACATCGAGTAGCTGTTCGGGGTATCCGTGGCCGCTCTCGCCCATCCCTGCGAAACGATGTTACCGAAATAATTCTGCGGAGCGCTGAGCGCCATGTTGCGCGACCAGGTGTAAGTCGCGTTCAGGGTCAGGCCGTATTTCGCCCGCCATTGGCCCTTGCCGTAGAACGAATAGTAAGTGGCACGGCCCATGTTCGTCAACAGGCTGACCGAAGTATATTCGGGATATGCCGTGAGCAGAGTAGCCTGAGAGACGGTGGCGGCGCTTCCGAGCGATACCGTGTTGGGTGCGTATCCGAAGAACGGATTCGTAACCGATTTACTCAGACCCGAAGATCCCAGCGAGAAGTAGCTGGGGTTGAGCTGGTTCAGCGCGACGGTGAACGGCTGATCCAGAGTGTGGGATCCGATGTAACCGCCCCAGATCGAGGCATTCTTGGTAATCTGACGCTGGATGTCGAGCGACATCTGCTCGACGTATCCGGCGGAGCGGTTACCGTTTTCGGTAGTCGTGATGCTGTTGCCGATGTTGGCGAGACCGCCCAGCGTGTTGCCGGCGATCGGCGTGAGCCCGTTCGGGTAAGGGTTGTTCAGCGTCGCGTAAGGTGTATAGCCGCCGTTAATCGTAGTCGTAATGTTAGTAACCTGGGAGTAACCCGCCGCGCTCTGGGCTGAGAACGATTGCGGGATCCAGAAGATGCCGTAGCCGCCGCGGAATACGGTCTTCGGATTCATCGAGTAAGCAAAACCAAAACGCGGCCCCATCTTGATCGCCAGCGGGTTGCCTGCATATCTGGGATTCCCGTTCACGCCGGCATATTCCACCTGACCGCGGAGCGTCAGGCTGGGGATGCTCGCCTGGAGCGGATTCGCCACCTTCAGATTGGCGTCGACCGTCAGCTTGTTGTTGGTTTCCTCGGGTTGAGGTTCATGTTCTCCCCGGAAGCCGAAGTTGATGGTCAGTTTCGGAGTGAGGCGATAGTCGTCCTGAATGAAGAACGCCGTGTAGTGGGTGTAGTCGTTGAAAAACGATCCCTTGGTAATGCTGCCGCTCGCCGGGTCGCCGAGCAGCATGCTGGCCAGACCGCCGCCCGTGCCCGTAACGTTCTTGGTCGCGGTCTGCGAGGTAAACGCGGAGGTAAAACCGTAGCTGCCCGGTCCCGTTGCCGTCTGCGATGCGTCGGCGATCAGGCGGTAATCGAAGCCGGCTTTGATGCTGTGTTTGCCCACAAACTTGGCGATTTCAACGTCGACGCTCTGCGAGTGATAGACGGTCCAGGATGTATTGCCGCCGCCGTACGACGTGAACTCACCTGTGGAAATCGACGGGAAGGCCGGATAGCCTGGCGTCAGCGCGTCTACGGCCGCCGGGAAACCAAGCGTGGTCAGTTTGAAACCGTTGCTGAAATTCGGATCGAAATCGGGGAACCGGTTCTGGCCATAACGGACCGTCAGAACCGTGCTGGGATTCAGCGAAGCCACGGCGTTGGACGAGAGGCCGTCCACGTGGCGCTCATAGATGGTCTGGCCGGGCGTCCCGAGGTTCGGGAAAAACGTATTCGAGGGCTCCGTGCTGCCATAGTGTATGTAAGTCGCGGATAACTTGAGCCACTTCGTGGCCTCGTGATCCAGCTTGAAGACGCCCTGATCCGCGCGATCCTGAACATTTACAACCAGAGAGGCGTTCGGCGCTCCGTAATTCGCTGTAGCCATCGTCGGGAGCGGGTAATACGACGCCAGAGCCAAGCCGATCGGACTCAGCATACTCTGGGGAATGATGTTGTTCGGAAACGGCGTGCGCGCGCCGGCGTTCGTGCCCGTGAGAACGGTGCTCATCGGGTCGTACATCAACCATGGAACCAGCTGCGGGTTTGTGGCCGTGCCCTTGTTGTACATGCTCTGGGAAAAGTTTCCGACCCGTTCGAGCGCGGTCGGCACCTGCGCCACGGTCGTGGCCGCATCGAACATCCGGTATCCCTCGGTGGTTACGAAAAAGAAGGTCTTGTTGCGGCCGTCATAGACTTTCGGAATCCGTACCGGGCCGCCCAGCGAGTCGCCATAATTCTTGAAGGGCTGCGAGAGTACGGGAATACCCGCAGCGTTGGCGAAATAGGTGTTGGCCAGCCAGCTGGTCTCCCGGATGATGCCGAACAGCGAACCATGCATGCGGTTCTGGCCGGACCGCATCGTCGCATTGAACACGCCACCACCGGTGCGACCCATCGACGCGTCGTAGGTGTTGGCCTGAACCTTCATTTCTTCCACGCCTTCCATCGACGGGATGATGACGGCGCGGTTGGTCGAGTCGGTGATCGAGACGCCGTCGAGAGTATAGTTATTGGTCTGCGTGGGGCCGCCGGCGATCGATACAGCCGACTGTCCGCTCTGGTCTTCCATGCGGTCGAACTTGGGGTTGCCCGTCCACACCACGCCTTCGCTGAGCCGCGCCAGCATGAAGGGATCGCGGCCGAGATTGGGGATATCTTCGAGTTTCTGGCGATCGATATCCGTACCGGTGGATGCTTCCGAAGTATTGAGCAGCTCGGCCTGGGCCGTGACGTCGATCGTCTCGGTGACCTGGCCGATGTCGAGCTTCGCATCCTGCGTGTTGGCGGTCTGGGTGACGATGACGATGCCTTTTTGTTCGAGACGCTTGAAGCCGGGCGCTTCGACGACGAGCGTGTAGGTGCCGGGATTCAGCACGGGAAACGAGTATTGGCCCTGGTCGTTGGATACAGTGCTGCTGGCTACGGTGGTGGCTTCTTCAATCAGGGTGACCTTGGCCGTCGGAATGACAGCGTCTTTGGGGTCGGTCACGCGGCCTCTGAGAGAACCCTGAAACGATTGGCTCCACGCCATCTGAGTCATGGCCAGCGCGGAAAATAGTACAAGTTTGCAGACGAGTCGCATGAATGAGTCTCCTGGTTAGTTTTCTCTTGCCCGCCGCGCTCCGTCGAAGAGCGTGCGGACTAATCGGTCCGGCATGGGAGGACAGTCCGCGCGCGCACAAAGCGCAACGGAATCGTGAAAAACGCGCGCATCGAAACGGATGCGTGTGAGTAACCTGTTGCGGACGAAATAGTCAGCAGTCAGCGCCGGTGACGGCAATATAACTACTGGATTCAAAAGGAGTCAGCTCAGGGCGTAGAGCTTTGGAAAAGGAAGACGGTCGCTGCGAGGCGTGTCTCCAAACTGAATACAAGAATATTATCCAAAAATCTAATGTATGTCAACGAACTTTGGATACAAAAAACAAATACCGCGTATAGCCGGTTTTGGTTTCGGTGTGCATTTGGATGATGGCAAAGGACTTGGGCTTCCGGATCGTGGACCGTTCGGGGCTGAGTCCGTTGGCCGGAACCGGTGTGCGATCGCGCATTTGAAAAAGTGAAGCCAATTGGGGCGCGAGTGGCCTGCTGGCAGTGCGTCGCGGGAGCCGCAAAAAGCGATTTGAATGAACAGAGCCATTTTGGTAACTTCCTCCGATCAAAGTAGAGCACAGGCATCTGGAGCTGGATAGCGATGTTATTGATTCTATTATGCAAAAATGGCAATACTCGGTTTCGGGGCACCTCTGGTCCGGGCCCGAGCGTCCGCGCTTCACCATCGTGGGGCTTCGCCTGCCTATTGTGGCTTGCCTTTCGGGGCAGATCAATCCCCACTGAAACTGCTGTGGCAGTTCGGGGTGCCCGCGTTTCAGCCGAAACAGAGCATGCTTCCGCTTGTCTGTTGGCACTTCACCGGACCCTCCTGCGGGCGTGACTGAGTGTGGCGGTTTCGGCTTTCCATCGCGGTGTTCGGTTTCGGGTCTCAGTGCAGACGCGAAAGCAGATTGTTGAGGTGCGATGGGTAGAAAGGACGAGCAGGGCGCACCGGTAGCGGTCGGCAAGAGTTGCTGCCGAAGGTGGAACGAACAGGCGCGGCTTATCATACAGCGATCTGAACGTGCGGATAAGCGATGATCCTCAGGTCCGCCGTGAGTAGCGGGATTCCATATATGCGAGCCGTCGCGACTATTAACTGATCGGCCGGGTCGCGATGGCAGGGCTCCGGCAACTGCGTTGACTCGACCATGATCGCTGGTGTCAGTGGAAGCAGGTCCAGTCCGGGTCGCATCAGCGCGGACTCGATCCATTCCGCGACGGGACGACCCAGATCGAGGCGACCGTACTCGACAAGCTTCGCAACTTCCCAGCAGGAAATCATGCTGACTGCGAAGCGCTCAGCGGAGTTGTTCAGTATTTCCAGGTGCGGTCGCCCGAGACGCCCGGGGTTCGATTCCCACCAGACCCAGATATGGGTATCGAGCAGAATCAACGCTGGACTTCCCAGTCGTCGAGAGCGACTGGTTCAAACGGGTCGTCGTAGCGAAGTACGGAACCCGTCAGGTCGCGGCGCCGACCTGAGGTTCCATCGCGCGTCCTGATGATGACGTCGACTTTCTCTCCGGGCTGGAATGGCAGATGATCCAGGACAACGCGTCCCTGGGGATCGACCGTCGCTTCCGAGATGTGAACGCTCATGACTTCAGTATATGTTGAACTCCGTTCATTCCCGGATTGTGAAGGCAGAAAGCGGGCGCGTTGTTGCCAACCGGCGGCAGACTGCCAGTCTCCACTACAATGGCTGACTAGCCGCGCAGGATCGGCAGGAGCACTACGCTGCCGTCTTCCACTCCCAATACCGGCGGATACTGATGCGCTTTTTGCTCCCAACGCTGCGGACGGAGGATGCGCACTACCGCGATCTCGTCGCAGGCCTGAAACTTCGGACAGCGCAGGCAGTCCTTCCAGGCTTTCAACGGCAACTCGCCGCGCTCCACTTCGTGGAATCCGGCTTTGGCGAAGAAGCCCTCCACGTACGTGAAGGCGAAGACCGCGTCCAGCCCGTAAAGCTTCGCTTCGTACACGAGCGCATCCACCATCAGGCGTCCGATGCCGTGTTTCCTGTGCGATTCGGCGACGGCGAGCGAGCGGATTTCACCCATCGTCGGCGAGTAGAAATGCAGCGCACCGCAGCCGGCGAGAACCTTGCCGTCGTACGCAACCATGAAGTCGCGCATGTTCTCCGACAATTCGAACTCCGTGCGCGACAGCATGATGCCCTTTGCCGCGTAACCGTTGATCAGGTCTAGCACGGCCGGGATATCCTGCATCGACGCTTTGCGGATTTCGATGTCTTTGTTCGAAACTGTGGCGTGTTCCGCCATCAGGTCCGGTCTCAGCGCGCTAATCACGGGATAATCCTCGTTCCGGCGCTCTCGCCCGCGAAGACGCGGCTTACGATGTTCGGGTCCGAGCCGCGCACGATCCGCACTTCCGCCACGCCCTGCGACACCGCTTGCGTCGCCGCCTCCAGTTTAGCCTGCATGCCGCCGGTGGCGACGCCTTCCGCAATCAGCCTGCGGCAATCTTCGATCGTCAGGACGGGCAGAATCGACTTCGATGCATCCATCACGCCGGGCACGTCGGTGAGGAAGATCAGCCGGTCGGCTTGCCAGGCCGAGGCGACGGCTACCGCCATGGAATCGCCGTTCACGTTGTAGACCTGGCCATTCTCGCCACCCGCTATGCAGGCGATCACAGGCAGATAACCCGCCTGTGTGAGCGTATCGAGAAGTGCCGGGTCGGACGATGTGACACGACCCACTAAGCCGAGTTCGGGATCGAGCCGATCCGCGATGGCGATGCCGGAATCGATGCCGGTGAGACCCACGGCGCGCGCCCCGGACGCTCCCAGAGCCGCGGAGAGCTGCGTGTTCACGCTTCCCGCCAGCACCTTGAGCACGGCGTCAATCGTCTCTTCGGTGGTGACCCGCAGACCGCGCACGAACGTGCTCTTCACACCGCGTTCTTCGAGGAATCGCGTCATCTGCTTGCCGCCGCCGTGAACAACAACAATGCGATTGCCCCATAGCTCGCGCGCCGCGATCTGGAAGGCGAGGTAGTCGCGCAACGCCGCGTCATCGAGCAGGCTTCCGCCTATTTTGATCAGTACTTTCACTGGAGTTACAGGAGCCCCGCTGTTTCTTCGATGCCGAGCGCGAGATTCAGATTCTGGATCGCCTGCCCCGCGGCGCCCTTGACCAGATTATCGATGACGCTGACGACAACGCAGCGGCCCGAAGCGGGATCGGAAACCACGCCGATGTCGCAGAAGTTGGTGTGCGCGACGGCGTGCAGGTCGGGAACGTCGCCGGCTTCGTGGATGCGCACAAAGGGCTCGTGCGCATAGTGCTTCTGGTAGACATCCGCAACGATCTCGGCCGACGTCATCGGTTTGGCCAGGCGGAAGTAAATGGTTTCCAGAATGCCGCGCTCGATGGGGATCAGCTGCGCGGTGAAGCTGAGTTCGGATTCCACGAGGCCGCTCACCATGAGCACTTCCGGCACGTGGCGATGGCGCAGGATCGAGTAGGCCGAGAAGTTTTCCGTAACTTCGCAGAAGCTGTTTTTCAGCGTGGCTTTGCGGCCCGCGCCGCTGACGCCGCTCTTGGCATCGCAGACGATACCGGCTTGGCGATCGATCACGCCGGCTTCGACGAGAGGCCGGAGGGCGAGATTCGCAGCGGTCGGGTAGCAACCGGGGTTGGCGATGAGCTTCGCTGTGCGGGCCGTCGCGCGGTGGAATTCGGGGATGGAATAGACGGCGCCGGAGAGCAGGTTTTGGGCTGTGTGCTCCTCCTTGTACCAATGCAGATACTGTTCGGGAGTGGGGAGGCGAAAAGCCGCGCTGAGATCGACCACGATGGCTCCGGCGGCCAGAAACCGGGGGGCGAGTTCCATGGATACGTCCTGCGGGGTGGCGAGGAGGATGGCGGATAAACCTTCGGTGGCGACGGCTTCGGGGGTGGCCTGGCCGCGACGGATGGTGGGCTTGCGGATGAGCTTGGGACCATCGCCGGGGTCGGCACGATGCGAGAGCAGGACGGGTTCGCAGTGGGGGTGGCGGGAGAGGATACGGACGGCTTCGGCGCCGCTGTAACCGCTAAACCCAACAATACCAACGGAGTATTTCATATGACTAAATATTCAGTGCTATGAATATATATACCATACGGGGAGGAAGCAAAATCGGCCGCTGACGGACTGCCATGAACGCGGATGCAGGGGCATTCCGCGGCGGTGCGGTCGTGGCGGACTCACGGTGAGCACTTCGCGGCCCTGTAAGCCGCGCACGGAATTCGGGACCGGGAGTGTCGAACAAGCCCGGGAGTATCATAGTCGCGTGATGATCGTCGGAGATGCCGGATGACCGTACTCGGCCGGCTGGATCGCTGGAGGGACCAGGGTGCGCTAACGCCCGAACAGCACGCGCTGCTCGACGGGCTGGTCCGCGGCAATCCCTGTTCGGTTTTTCTCCACCTGAACTTCCTGCTTTACGCGGGCGTGCTGGCCTTCGTGGGCGGTCTCGGCTGGACGGCCGAGGCGTATTCGCAGCAACTGGGCGACCTGGTGGTCGTCGCCGGCCTCACTTTACTGCTGGCGGCTTGCCTCGGATATTGCTTTGCCAAAGCGCCGCCTTATTCCGGCGCCGAAACGCCATCGCCTAACCTGGTGCTCGATTACGTGCTCTATCTGGGCAGCCTGACATGGTCGGCGGAGCTGACTTACCTGGAGAAGCGATTCCATCTGCTGTCGGGCCAATGGGATCTCTATCTGCTGGCGACGGCCCTTTTCTTCTTCGCCCTGGCTTACCGCTTCGACAATCGCTTCGTGTTGTCGCTGGCGCTCTCGACGCTCGCCGGCTGGTTCGGCGTGACCATCGCGCAAACCACTGGATACGGCGAGGCGTCTTATCGCCAGTTTGCGATCCTGTACAGCCTGGTCGTCGGCGTCGCCGGAATCGCGCTGCAATCGTGGGGAATCAAACGTCACTTCCTCGGAACATACCTGAACATCGCCGCCAACGTTCTCATGATGGCGCTGCTCTCCGGGGTGTTCACGCGGGAGGGTTACCTGCTGTGGTTGTTGCTTCTTGTGCTCGCCTGCGGCGCGTCGCTTTGGTATGGGGTGACGCAAAGGCAGTTTTCGTTTGTCGCTTATGCCGCGCTCTACGGGTATGCGGGGGTCAGTGCGATTCTGATTCGGAACCTGCATGATGCCAGCGCCCTTCTGACTTATTTCGTGGTCACGGGAGTCACGATGGTCGTGGTTCTGGTCGTACTCGCGCGGCGCTTCGGGAGGGAGCCTTGAGAGCCTACGCCGCATCCGACGAAGAAACACTGCGCGTCCGCCGTTACCTGAACGACTGGGCCGGCGAGGGACTCCTGAGCGATGCGCGGTATCAAGCGATGGAACAAGAGGCCGAATGCGGGCTTCGGCGCACCAATGGGTTTCTTCGCCTTGTGCTTTTTGTTTTTACCATGATCAGCGCGAGTGCCGCTGCGTGGCTTTTCTTCGTTACTTTCTTCCAGGGACAGCTTGCCGGCAACTCCCGCGAACAGGGAATTTTCCTGCTCGTCATCGCGGCACTTGTCTATGCCGGAGCCGAAGTCTGCGTGTCCGGCGCGCGGCTGTATCGTCACGGGATTGAAGAAGCGCTCGCCGTGTTGTCGGTGCTCTTTCTGTGCGCGGGGTTGCTGGGAGTACTCGGCCGGGACTTCACGTCGCAGGGCTCGTCCGCGTCCCTGGTTCCCGCGGCAGGGGCGATCGTATCGTTCTGGATCTATCGGCGTTTTGGATTTCTGTATGCCTTCGTGGCCGCCATGATCTTCGTCGCCTTCCTGCCGCAGTACGGGACTGCTTCACACACAGGGCAGCGCCTGATCCTCGCGATCATTTATACGGCCGGCCTGGCGACAGTGGCCCTGGTGCGCACCGCCCATCGATTCGATTACCTGGATGAGGAGTATTCGCTCGTCGAGGCGCTGTTGTGGCTGGGACTCTATCTGACGTTCAATCTTCGGCTTTCGTCGCTGAGCCTTCTGGCGGATCTCGGGAATCAACCATCCGCCAGCACCGCGGAATCCGCGGGAGCGTTTTACTGGACCACCTATGCGCTGATCTGGTGCCTGCCCGCCGTGCTGCTGTGGCGCGCACTGCGGATGAAAGACCGGTGGCTATTGGGGCTTGGAATGGTAATCGCGCTGTTGACGCTAATCACCAACAAGGCGTACCTGCGTTGGCCGATCCACCCCTGGGACCCCATGTTCCTGGGAGTATTGCTGGCCGGCGTAGCCATCGTTGTTCGGCGCTGGCTGGCGAAAGGGCCCTCCGGCGTGCGCGGCGGTTTCACGGCGCGGCGTCTGTCCGGACGGGACAAAGAGTGGATGAGTAACTTGTCCTCCGTTTCGAGTGTGGTTTCTCCGGGTCCGGCCGCCGGACCGGCTGAACCATCGTTCGGCGGCGGGTCTTCCGGAGGCGGTGGCGCTTCTTCGAACTTCTGAATGGTAAGACTGCCTTCGCCGGATCGGCGGCAGCGAAAGTGTGAGTGCGCACAACGCGCAGGCGCCCCGGGTGGCTATTGCCGGTGCGCGTGCGCAAAGCAAGCCCGCACCCGCGCATCCAGTTGCGGCGGCGTAAACGGCTTGGCGACGAAGTCGGTCGCGCCCAGCTCAAAACTTTTTCGCGCGCCTTCCTCGTCGCCATGCGCCGTCAGAACGACTACCGGCAGCGTTCGCGTGGCCTCGCCCGATCGAATCTTCCGCAGAACCTCAAAACCATCCAGCGCGGGCATGAACAAATCGAGAACCACCAGGTCGGGCCGCCGTTCCGCAATCATGCGCAGGCCCTCGGCGCCGCCCTCCGCCTCGATCACGCGATGACCGCCCTTCTCCAGAGCCTTGCGCGCCAGAACCCGCAGGTCTTCGTCGTCGTCGACGATCAGAATCAGCATCTCGTCGTACTTGGGCTCGGAACTCGGCACCTCGTTGACCAGGCCCTGCCCGGCGTCCGCCTCGAAGGTCTCTTCGTAGCCTTCCCGCGCGCACTCCACCCGCATCGAAGAGCCGGCCGCAATCGCAAAGCCCTGCGCGGCATCCTGCATCTGGTCGAGAAAATCGTCGTTATGGGTGGGATCGTGGTGAGTCAGAAAAAGCCGCTTCACGTTGGCCGCCGCGGCGATCGCGGTGACATAGGTGTAGGTGCTGTGACCCCAGTTCTTCTTTGTGGGATACTCTTCCGGCGTGTATTGCGCGTCGTGGATGACCACATCGGCATTCTGCATGAATGCGGCGTGCCTGCGGTCGCCGTCGTGCACCAGAGAGTCGAGCTTGCCGGGTTCCCGGTCCGAGCGCCACAGGCTCTCCCAGTAAGGCTCGTGGTCGCACAGGTAAAGCAGCGAGACCCCGTCGGCCTCGATGCGGTAACCGAGCGCGACCGCCGGGTGGTTCAGATACTGCACGGTCACGCGCACTCCGTCGATAACGTGAGCGCCTTCGTTCAGATCCTGGTATTCGAGGTGCGCGCCGAGAGACTCCAGATCCACGGGAAAGTACGTATACTCCATTTGGCCGGAGAGCACCCCAGGCAGCGTGCCGCGCGCGCCTTTGGGGCCGCACACCGTCAGCCTGTTCCCGGGCACGAACACCGGCGCGAAGAACGGAAAACCCTGGATGTGATCCCAATGGGAATGGCTCAGCAGAATGGTCGCTTCGATGGGCTTTGGCGCGTTGGCCATCAGGTACGCGCCCAGCGCGCGGGCTCCGGTGCCGCAATCGAAAATGAAGCGCTGGCCCGCGTTGGTAACCGCCTCTACGCACGACGTGTTGCCGCCGTAGCGGACGGTGGACGCTCCTGGCGTCGCGATCGATCCCCGGGTTCCCCAGAAGCGCAGCAGCAAGTCCGTTATCCCCTATCCCCGACAGTTCGTGTTCGACATTCGTGTTCAACAAGGGCGGACAACGCATCCGCACCGAAATTACTTAGTGTACTCTAACTCCACGCTGGCGAGATATCCCGCCAGTTCGTCCGTTCTGGTGCGAATCTCCCCGGCGTCGCGGCGCTGGGCGGCTTTTTCGAGGACCGCGCCCAGTTCGGTGAGAACCGGAAATCCATAACCCGCCCCCGTGCCTTTGGTCTTGTGCGCCAGCATGCGGATGGTTTCGAAGTTCCCGTCGGCCAGCGCCTGGCGGTAAACGGCAACCTCCGCGCGCCGCTTGGCGAGGTATCCCGGGACCACATCCTCCATGCCCGCTTCAACCATGACCGTAACTCGCGGAATTGCCGGGGCTCCCGGCTGCGCGGACCGGGCGGGGTATTTGCTCAGGGCCTCCAGCAGGTCCGTCTTCCGGATCGGTTTCGTCAGCAGGTCGGTGAAACCGGACTCGCGTGCCTTCTCCCACGCATCCAGAAAGGCATGCGCCGTCAGGGCCAGCACGGTGGTGGGTTCGGCGCCGGTTTCCCGTTCGAAGCGCCGGATCTCGCGGGTCGCGGCGTGGCCGTCCATCACGGGCATTTCCACGTCCATCAGAACGACGTCATAAGGGTTGCGCCGGAACAGGCGGACGGCAACGTCGCCATCTTCGGCGATGTCGACCGCCGCTCCGGTCTTGTTGAGGTAGGACAGGATCAGGAAGCGGTTGTCGTCGGAATCGTCGGCGAGCAGGATGCGCATTCCCGGGGCCAGCCGGTTCTGTTCCGCGGACGCCGACTTCTCGTCCCTGGCCGGCGCGCGGCTCCGTTCGCTCTGGTCCTGCTGCACCGAAAGTTTCACGGTGAAGAAAAACGTGCTGCCCGTGCCCACCGTGCTCTCCACCCAAATACGGCCCCCCATCAGTTCCACGAGTTGTTTCGAGATCGTCAGCCCCAGACCGGTGCCGCCGTACTTCCGGGTCGTCGAGCTGTCGGCCTGGGTAAAGCTCTCGAACACCGAGTCCAGCTTGTCCGGCGGAATGCCGATGCCGGTGTCGGAAACCGCGAAGCGCAGGCACCCGGGGCGCGCGTCTTCCGGATCGGTTTCGACGGTAACGCGAAGCTCGCCTTTTTCGGTGAATTTGATCGAATTCCCCAGAAGATTGATGATCACCTGGCGCAGGCGGTTCGGATCGCCGATCAGATAGACAGGCACGCCCGGCGCAATCGCCTTTCCGAGCGTGAGACCCTTGCCGGTCACGCGCTGTTCGACGACGTCGGAGGCGCGGTCGATCACCTCGCGCAGATCCATCTCCGTGGCCTCCAGTTCCACGTGGCCCGACTCCACCTTCGAGAGATCCAGAATGTCGTTGATCAGTGTGAGCAGGCCCACTCCGTTGCGCTGCGACACCTCGACGCAGCGGCGCTGTTCCTGCGTCAGTTCGGTCGCGGAAAGCACATCCGCCATGCCGATGATGGCGTTCAGCGGCGTGCGGATCTCGTGGCTCATGGTGGCGAGGAAATCGGTCTTGGCCTGGTTGGCGCGCTCGGCCGCCAGTTTGTAGCGCTCGACCTCCAGTTTCGCGAGCTGGAAATCGTGGGACTCCTGCTGGTACTTGCCGCGTTCGGGCGGCAGCGTTTTCAGGACCAGAAAGCGGCGTCCGCCGGCGGAAGCCGCCACCGCCTGCAGATATTGTTCGCCGCCACGCGGATCGGTCTCCGTCCACACGTCGGAGGTGATCGAAGGCCCGCAGGGCTCCCATGCCGCCTCGAACTCGGGCAGAAAGAATTCGAGCATCGGGAACTGGTCGGCGAGATCCGTCTCTTCGGCGGAGCCGGTTAGTTTCAGCCACGGCGGAAGGAGGCCGAGCGGTTTGAAGACGCGGTCGGAGACGCGCTCGAACACCGCGAGATCCAGCGCGGCCGGAAGGTCGCGAATCGCCCGGTCGTCACTCATCGGCGTCTTCGGCGTCGCGCCGGGCCTGTAAGATGCGCGAAGTCAGGGTGCGAAAGGCCTCTTCGACATGCTCCCCGGTCTTCGCGCTGGTTTCGAGGATGGTCCAACCCCGCGCCGCAAGGTCTTCCCAGGCGGAATCCGGGATCTCCCAGCTCTCGCGCAGATCCACCTTGTTGACGAGGAGCAGAAACGGCTGTTTTCCGATCTCGGTTTCGACGCGATCCTGGATGCTGCGCGCCACGTCGAGCGTGCTGCTGCGGGTTCCGTCGACCACCAGCAGATAGCCGGAGGCGTCGCGGAGCTGCTTCAGGTTCACCGGCGCGTTATCTTCCTCGCCAGCCATGTCCCAGACCATCGCGATCGCTTCTTCGCCGTCCACTGCCAGGGTTTTCTTGTCGATTTTGACCCCGACCGTGGTGTGGTATTTGTCCGAGAAATCGCTGCGCACGAAGCGCGCGACCAGGCTGGTCTTACCGACTCCGAACGATCCCAGCAGGCAGATCTTGCATTTCGACATGGGAATTCAAAGAATACTACACCGGCGGCGCAATCGCGCGCGACCGAATTCTGTGATACTGTGATTTCGGGAGACGAATTCCATGGCCACAACCGCAACTGCCCTGAAACCCGCTATTGATCCGAACGCGCTCGAAGAAAGCATCCGGCTCCGCGCCTGGGAAATCTATACGGAGCGCGGCGGCGGGCACGGCTCGGATGTCGACGACTGGCTGAGAGCGGAAACCGAGATACTCGCGATCACGGAAGAAGCCATCGACGAAGCGGGGGAGGAATCATTCCCTGCCAGCGATCCGCCGGCGCTTTAGGGCCTTACGCCGATCGCCCGGCCCCAGCGGCTCGGGACTACGCCTGTGCCTTGCGCATCGGTCCGCTCTCGAAGTGCTCGTATTCGGCGACGTCTTCCTCGCTGCCGATGACCAGAGGGCAGCGCTCATGAATGTTCGTTGCCTGGATGTCCAGAATCCGCTCAGTTCCTGTGGATGCCGCTCCACCGGCCTTTTCGAGGATAAAGCCTAACGGCGCGCACTCATACAGCAAACGCAGCTTGCCTTCGGGGTGTGAAGGGTCCGGCGGGTAAAAATACAGGCCGCCATCGACCAGACTGCGATGGCAGTCGGCCACCAGCGCGCCCGTGTACCGCAGCGAGTAAGGCCGGTGAGTTTCCTTATCGTCGTCGGTCACCCACTGTAGATAATTGCGGATGCCCACGGACCATTCATGAGCGTGGCCGAGGTTGGCGCTGTAGTAATGACCGCGCTTGGGACACTTGACGTCCTCGTGCGACAGCAGGAACTCGCCCAGTTCGCGGTCCAGCGTAAAGCCGTTCACGCCCGCCGCCGTCGCATAAACCAGAAGAGTGCTGGTGCTGTACATGACGTAGCCGGCGAAAAGCTGATCCGAACCTTTGCGCAGCGCGTTTTCCTGCAGCGTTGCGCCGGGAATACGGGGCCAGAAACCAAAGATGGTGCCGAGCGAACCGTTGATATCCGTGTTCGACGACCCGTCGACCGGATCGCAGCACACGACATACTGGCTGTCTTCCCCGCCCGGCAGGGCGACCAGCTTTTCGATTTCTTCCGAGACCATGGCGTACACGAGACCGTTCGAGGAGTAGGCGTCGAGTACCGTTTCGCTGCTGAACACGTCCAGCTTCTTCTGCGAATCGCCGGTCGCGTTCTTCTCTCCCATGAGGCCGAGTTTGCCCACCAGCGCCGCGCGGCCGACCTCCCGCGCAATAATCTTCGAAGCGTAGGCCATCTGCATCAGCAGAGGGGCGATGCCCGGATCGAGCTCCGGATGCTTCAGCTGCTCTTCCTGTAAAAAACGCCCGAGCGTCGTTCCGAACCGGCTCATTTCGCCCTCCACTTCAAACAATCGCCAAAGACGCAAAACTGCCATGCGGACCGCAGACGACGATCCGCACGGCAGAGAAACCAATTCAGACACACCCGCAAGCCGAAACACGCGCGCGCGGGCCAGCCAATTTACTTCTTCTCGACGATGTCGCTCTTCATCGGTCCAAGCACGCCCAGCAGAGCGTTCTTGTCCGCTTCCTTCACCTTGTACTGATCGAGAGCCTTGACCAGATCGCCGACGAGTGCGTTGAAATCCGCGGTGCTGATGCCCATACCGGCATGCGCATCCTTCATGCTCTTGCCCGTGTACTTGCAGGGTCCGCCGGCCGCTTCGCAGATCTGATTGACCAGGTTGGTCTTGAACTTCTTGAGCTTCGCCGGGTCTTTGACGTCCGCAGCGAAAAACGACTTGATGGCGGGATCGGTGGCGCAGTTGGTGACAAACTGGTCAACTACGAGGACAATCGCCTTCTTGCCGCCGAGGCTCTTGTAGAGGGCGTCCTTTGCATCGGCGGCAAACGCCGCACCCGCCGCGATCGACAGCGCGAGCGCAACACCCAGGATCTTCTTGTATGTGGTTGTCATATTCGTTCAGTAGCCTCCATGTGGCTGGTTCGGTTTTTCCTCTTGCGAGGGAATCTGATCCGGGACCCTTTTCAGTGCGCTCCGGCCCGCGATTTACGACTAAGCAATCTGCGGCGTCATCGGCCGCAATTGCGTATCCAGACCTCCCCGGCTGTTGCCGGCTCCGATATCAGGCTGCCCTGGACCTAAGGGACATTGCCGCCGAATACCGGATGAGGTGCGCGTTCGGTACACCGGGACTTTCATTCTGCTCCCGAGTCAGAAATCAGTATACAACGAATTGGTCCCGGTCAAGCTGAGAAATATCGGGAAAACACTCTTAAATTCTCTTCACTCTCGTTACGTATTCCGGACAGGTTCGGATTGCCGGCCGGGCGACGACGATCGCGACAAGGCGTTCGTCAGTCGCCCGCGGCGGGGAAGGCCAGCTCGTCCACGTACCAGGCCATTTCGGCCGATGAGATCTGCGACGGCATCTTCAGGGTATCCCGCGGCGCGGACAGCACGTTCTTCAAACCTTCGGTCTTATCGGCCCCGGTCACCAGGCACAGCGTTTGCCGCGCCAGTTCAAGAACACCGGGCAGCAAAGTAACCCGGTGGTTGCCCATCTTTTCCACCCAAACCGGCGCCGCAATTCCGGTGGTATTCAGAATCAGCGGCTCGCCGGGAAACAGGCTCGCCGTGTGCATATCGGGCCCCATGCCGCGCTGGATGACGTCGAAGACCGGCAGTTCTCCTTCCTTCAGGCCGAAGACCTGCACGATCTCCGCGACGTATTTCGCGGCAGCTTCATCCGGCGTAAGCTCTCCCGCCACGCGGTGAAGTCTCGCCGCCGGCAGATCGATGACATCGAGCAGCGACTCGCGCGTCATACGGTAGTTGCTTTTCGAATCCGCGGGCGGAACGATCCGCTCGTCCACAAAGAAGAATTCGACGCCGCTCCAGTCGAACCCGCGCTTTGCCATGGACTCGAACATCAGCCGTGGCGTCGATCCGCCGGAGACCGCCAGCGTGGCCACGCCACGGTCGCGTTTCGCGGCTGTCAGCAATTCGAGAATGCGGTCTCCGCACGCTTCGGCAGCCGCCTGAGCGTCGGGAAAACGAAAGATCGCGTGGTTCGGTTCAGACACTTTTTTACCCCTCCGCCTCGGCCAAAAGCGCTACGCGCCCGGCGCCCAGCAAGGCCGTTTTGTCGTTCAGTATAACCTTCACCGGTATTGCATCGAGCACCTTCGATACACGCCCTTTGGCGCGGAACGAATTCAGGAACACCGGTTCCTTCAGTTTGGCAAGAATACGCGGCGCGATGCCGCCGCCGATATAGACGCCGCCGGTCGCCATGCCCTTCAGCGCGAGGTTCCCCGCTTCCGCGCCGTAAATGGAAACGAACAGATCGAGCGCGTCGACGCAGATCTGGCTGCTGCCCTTCAGACCGTTGCCCGAAACCACCTGGCCCGGGTCCTTTTGCTTAAATTCCTCTGTCAGCCAGGCAGGTTCCTCGCCACGGCCGGTATCGCGCAGAAACTGGTAGATGTTGAAGAGCCCGGGACCAGACAGGACCCGTTCACAACTCACGTGTTCGAAGCGCTTCTGGAGGTAACGGAGGAGATCGATCTCCGTTTCGTTGCGCGGCGCGAAATCGCCGTGACCGCCCTCGGAGGCGTAGGGCAGATAACGGCCGCCCATGGCGATCAGTCCGGCCTCACCCAGGCCGGTGCCCGCCGAAATCAGCACTTGGTTACCGGCCGCGCCGGGCGCACCCGAGCTGAGGGTCGCCAGATCGTCGTCGCCCAGAACCGCGATTCCGTGAGCGTTCGCTTCGAGATCGTTCAGCAGACTGGCGGATTTCAGACCGAGACACGCCGCGAGCGATGCCGAATCGACGATCCAGGGCAAATTGGGCGTCTCGCATCTGCCGTTCCGCACCGGCCCGGCGATGCCGAATGCGGCTGCGGCGACCGCATGAGGATGTTTCGCGATGAATTCCTGGAGAATTTCCTCCAGCCCGGCACGCCCTTTGCTCGGGAAAACCTCCAGAACCTTCAGTTGAGGGTGATTCGGATCACCCTCAAAGAAGGCCATTCGGCTGTTGGTGCCGCCAATATCTCCTGCCAGAATCATGCGCGCGACCGTCCGGGCGCATGAATGGCTTTGCCTGCCGGGTTCAGCATCGTTGGCCTTCCTGAAGGTTGATCGATCGTCGATTTACGGGCGATGCGGGCGCAAAGCTCTAACCGCCGGAAGCCCGTTCCACGTGGCCACCGAACTTGTTGCGCATGCCGGACAGCATCTTTTCGGCAAACGTGTGGTCCTGGCGCGAACGGAAGCGGGTATAGAGGGAGGCCGACAAAACGTCGCAGGGCACGGCCTCTTCGATGGCGGCCATGATCGTCCAGCGGCCTTCGCCGGAATCCTGCACGTTGCCGGTGAACTTGTGGAGTTCGGGATCTTCGATCAGCGCCATCGCCGTCAGGTCCAGAAGCCAGCTGCCCACCACGCTGCCACGACGCCACAACTCGGCGATGTCCGGCAGATCGAGAGTATAGCGATGTTCCTCGGCGACTTCCTTGGAATTCGCGTACTTCATGATGTCGAAGCCCTCGGCGTAGGCCTGCATCAGGCCATATTCGATGCCGTTGTGGACCATCTTGGCGAAGTGACCGGCGCCGGCGGGGCCGGTGTGCAGATAGCCCTCTTCCGCAGTGCTTCCGACTTTGCCCTCGCGTCCGGGAGTCTTATCGACCGTCCCGATTCCGGGGGCCAGCGTCTTGAAAATGGAATCGAGATGTTTCACGACATCGTCGGGTCCGCCGATCATCATGCAATAACCGCGGTCGATGCCCCAGACGCCGCCGCTGGTGCCCACGTCGACAAAGTTGATGCCCTTTTCCTTGAGCTTGCCGGACCGCCGCACGTCGTCCTTAAAGTAGGAATTGCCGCCGTCGATGATAATGTCGCCCGGCTCCATCAGAGCGGCGAGTTTCATGACGGTGGCCTCGGTGGCGGCGCCCGCCGGGACCATGACCCAGGCTGCACGCGGTTTCGCCAGGGACTGGACAAAGTCCTCCATCGTGTTCGAACCGGTTGCGCCTTCCTTCACCAGAGCGGCGACATTGTCGGCGCTGAGGTCGTAAACGGAACAGTCGTGCCCGTTCCTCATCAACCGGCGGACCATGTTGCCGCCCATTCTTCCCAAACCGATCATTCCAAGCTGCATATAGCTTCCTCTTTCGAATCGAGATTGTTGTTACCCGCCGCCTTACGGCCGCGGCTTATTGCCCACTACTTACCTTGCAGCGCCGACCCGGCAGCGCCCGAGAGCCTTCTACTTCCAGCCGGCAACAGCGAGGTCCGCCGGATCATTACATATTACCCGAAAACTCCCGGGGTCAGCTTTTTTTCGCGATCTCTTCCTTCGCGGCGGCGACGATAGCGTCCGGCGTGAAGCCGAATTTCTTCTGCAGTTCCTTCAGCGGAGCGGACGCGCCGAAGGTCGTCATACCGATGTTGCGGTGAGCATAGCGGTTCCAGCCCATGGTGGACGCCTGTTCCACGGAGACTCGCGCCGTCACCGCCGCGGGCAGTACGGACTCCCTGTATTCGGCGCTCTGGTGATCGAACAGTTCCCACGAAGGCATGCTGACGACGCGGGCGCGAATACCTTCAGCGGTCAGTTTCTCGTAAGCGTCGACGGTCATACCGACCTCGCTGCCGGTCGCAATCAGAATCACTTCCGGGTTCTCCGCGCTCGCCAGCACGTAAGCGCCTTTGGCGACGCCCGACGCCGCGCCATACTTCGTGCGATCCAGCGTCGGCATATTCTGCCGGGACAGGATCAGGACGACCGGCTCATGCTTCAGTTTCATGATCAGGCGCCACGCTTCGGAAACTTCGTTGGCGTCGCCGGGGCGAATCACCAGCACGCCGGGAATGGCGCGCAGCGACAACAGGTGCTCGACAGGCTGGTGCGTGGGGCCGTCTTCGCCGACTCCGATGGAATCGTGCGTGAAGATGTTGATCACGGGTATTTCCATCAGCGCACTGAGGCGGATCGGATTGCGGGCGTAATCGCTGAAGATCAGGAAGCCCGACCCGTACGGCCGGATCTTGCTCAGCGAGAGGCCGTTCAGAATCGACGTCATCGCGTGTTCGCGAATGCCGAAATGGAAGTTGCGGCCACCGTGGTTGTCCGGGGTGAAGTCGCCCGCGCCTTCGAAGGTGAGACGGGTCTTGGTGGAAGGAGCCAGGTCGGCGGAGCCGCCCAGCAACCAGGGCACCTTCTGCGCCACCGCGTTCAGCACTTTGGCCGACGAATCGCGCCCGCCCATACCCTTCGGGTCCGCCGGGAACACGGGGATGCTGCTCTCCCAGCCCTCCGGCAGTTCGCGGTGCTGCATGAGACTGAGCTCGGCGGCCAGTTCCGGGAAAGCCTTCTCGTACTCGGCAAACTTCTCCTTCCAGGCCGTGCTCAGCGTCTTGCCGCGCTCTCCCAGGCCTGCGGCGACGTGATCGTAAACGGCGTCCGGCACGAGGAACTTCTCGTCTTCGGGCCAGCCGTAGTTACGCTTGGTCAGCTTGATTTCTTCTTCGCCGAGCGGCTCGCCGTGAGCTGCGCTGGTGTCCTGTTTGTGAGGCGCGCCGTAAGCGATGTGGCTGTCGACGATGATCAGCGTGGGTCGGTCCGTGGTGCGGTGGAAGGTGTTGAAGGCACGGTTCAGCATGTCCGTGTCGTTGGCATCGCCCACGCGGACAACGTTCCAGCCGTACGCCATGAAACGAGTCGCCACGTCTTCCGAGAGCGCCCAGGATGTGTTGCCTTCGATCGTGATCTTGTTGTTGTCGTAAATCCAGCAGAGGTTGCCGAGCTTAAGGTGTCCCGCCAGAGAGGCGGCCTCGCTGCTGACGCCCTCCATCATGCAGCCATCGCCGCAGATCGCGTAGGCGTTATAGCCGAACATGTCGAAGCCGGGGCGGTTGAAGTGGCTCGCCATCCATTGCCCGGCGATCGCCATACCGACGCTGGTCGCGACGCCCTGACCGAGCGGACCGGTGGTGGTTTCGACGCCCGACGTCCAGCGGTATTCGGGATGTCCCGGACACTTGCTGTCCAGCTGACGGAAGTTCCTGATGTCGTCGAGTGTGACCGACACTTTCCCCAGCTGCTCATACTTCGGATCGATCGCCATCACCTTGCTGATATGCAGGGCGGAATACAGCAGCATCGAGGCGTGGCCGATCGAAAGCACGAACCGGTCGCGATTCGGCCAGATCGGATCTTCCGGGTCGAAACGCAGGTGGTTCTGCCAGAGTGTGTAGATCACGGGGGCCATCGCCATCGCCGTGCCGGGATGCCCGGAATTCGCCTTCTGGACCGCGTCCATCGACAGCGTCCGGATGGTGTTTATGCACAACTGGTCCAGTGCACGTGGATCTTCCTGCTTCTGCGTAGTTGGAGACGACATTACTACCCTCCTGCCAACAAAATTTTCTTGATACGGGTGCTCGTTGGCAATATTCTATCCCAGTTGGAACGAGTAAAGGTGAAAAAAATTCACGCTGGGAGATTTTTTTTGGCCCCGCAAAATCCTTCCCGGCGTTCACCTTCCTGCAACAATCGCCTGCCCTCGTCCCCAATGTTTTCAGGCCTTCCGGCGCGCACGAGACTCCGTGCGCCCTGCGGTCAGGCAGGCGACGAGATCGCCTGCCCCACGAGGACCAATGCCTCAAGTCTCTAGTCTTCTTCGAGGAGCTTATCGGGCGACACCGTGATGTTGTACCGCTTCGTGGCAATCTCCATCAGAGACTGCGCCACCTTCGGGCGGTCCCGCAGCACGCGGGTGAAATCGGACTTGTCGAGCATATAAAGGTCGCAGTATGAATTCGCGCGCACGGTTGCGGTCCGCGGCGCCGACATCAGAAGGCTGATCTCGCCGAAGAAATTTCCGTCTCCCAGCGTGGCGACCACTTCGCCGGCATCGTCCAGCACTTCGACGTCGCCGCGCGAGATGATGAACAACGTGCGCCCGATCTCTCCCTTTTTCATGATCATTTCACCGGGCTGGAACACCGCCGGCTTGAGCGCCATGATGAGCGACGAAAGCATGACGGGATCGACCGCTTCGAACAGCGGGATCTTCTGGAGCGTCTCCCGTGTCATGATGGCGGCCCACTTGCGGCCGTCGCGCTCGATGAGGTCGAAAGCGGCTTTCGGGCCCCACGTGCCGGCCGGATAATTCGGGAATCCGCCCGGCTCGGCTTTCCAGACGTCGAGCATCGGCTGGGCGATTCGCCAGGCCGTTTCGACAAGGTCGGTGCGCGAGAACAGGGTGGCGTCGCCGTTCATGGCGTTATAGGTGAGCACTTCGTAGCCGGTGCCGCGCGAGGCGGAGAACGATTCGCCGTAATCGAAACGCATGTTGACTTTTTGCAGCGACATGACCGGTCCCGGCGTTTTCGCCTGGAACTGCAGTTCGATGCCCTGGTCGGGCTGGATGTGGAAAACCAGACGATTGGGCTCCAGCGCCTCCACCGGAGTTCCTTTGAAGACGACGTCCGGGACGGTCTTGAGCTGCACGATGATTTCGGTGCCGCGTTTCCAGAGCCGCTTGCCGGAGCGGAGGTAAATGGGTACGCCGTGCCATCGCCAGTTGTCGATGTTCAGCTTCATGGCGGCGAACGTTTCGGTGTTGGACTCGGGCGGCACGCTTGGCTCCTCGCGGTAACCGGGGGCCGGCTTGCCGTCCGGGCCGTGACCCGGGCCGTACTGGCCGCGAACCGTATTCAGGCGCACGGCATCGGCATCCATGATGCGAACCGCTTCGAGCACCTTGGCCTTTTCGTTGCGGACCGCCTCCGCCGCGAAGGATGCCGGCGGCTCCATACAGAGATAAGCCAGCATCTGGAACATGTGGTTCTGGATCATGTCGCGCAGGACGCCCGACCGGTCGTAGTAACCGCCCCGGCCCTCGACGCCCACCACTTCCCCGACGGTGAACTGGATGTGGTCGATGAAATTCCGGTTCCAGAGCGGCTCGAACATGCCGTTGGAGAACCGGAACGCGACGATGTTCTGGACCGTTTCCTTACCGAGGTAATGGTCGATGCGGAAGATCTGACTCTCTTTCCAGTACTTGAGAATCTCGCGGTTGAGGGCGATAGCGGAGGGCAGATCGGTGCCGAACGGCTTTTCGACGATGATCCGCCGCCAGCCGCCGGAATCGCCGGTGGCCGCGCTGAGCCCGGACTTTTCGAGCTTGGAGGAGATCAACCCGAAGACGGACGGCGGCGTCGCCATGTAGAACAGCACGTTGCCGCCCGTGTTGTACTCGGCGCCGACTTTGGCCACCATTTCGGCGATGCGCGCGAAATTCGCGTCGTCGTCGAACGAGCCTGGCGTGTAGTACAGGCGCGAGCAGAGCGAGTCCCAGGACTTCTGGTCGAACTCGACCCGGGTCGAAAACTGTTTGATATCGGTCGACATCTTTTCACGGAACGACTCGGTCGTGAAAGGATCGAGCGCCGTGCCGATGATGGCGAAGTTCGCGGACAGCAAACCGTCGCAGACCAGGTTATAAAACGCCGGCATCAGAAGGCGCTTGGTGAGGTCGCCGGAAGCGCCGAAAATGACGAGGACGCAGGGTTCGGCGGCTGGCTGAGATCCGCCGCCTTGAGTGTTGGAATCTGAAAACTGAGTTACCATATCGCTCCCGCAGGGAATTGTGAAGGCATCAAAGTACAATGCAGCTTACCACGAAGTGCGCCACTTCGCACAGAGGGTTCATGGAAAAACGAATCAGCGGCGCTTTCCGGGACTGCAGCGCTTTCCGGGACCGCGCGGGGAACGGGTGTATCGCTTTCGCCGCGGCGCCGGCTAAGGGCAGCGATGCCGGGGCAACACGCCGGAAACGCCGTCTTCGGGCCGCAAAAGCGACCTGAAATGGGTTTCCGGTGGGTTTACGGATGGGTTGAGATGGGTATCAATGGCTTGCGCTGGCCCCGGGTTTACCGTTATCTCCTTTGTTTTCCGTCCCGGAATGGGTCTGTTTGTCCCGGGCGTTTTTTGGGTGCGGGAAGGGCGGCTGGTTCCTGCCGCTGTTCGTCTGGTGCGCTTTGGCTGTAAGACGTTCGGGAGTTCGGCTGCGATCTTCATACGTTCACAGTATGCAGTGGCAGGGGGAGGGCTCAAGGAGGTGGTTATTGATTCTATTGGAAATAGAGGTGAAAATCGACGATAACGCGATTTGAAGGCTGTTCTCAAGTCCCAGGGTTCCGGATGGTTAAGCAGATAGTCGAGTGGATATATGATCGACGAGGCTTCACTTCACTTTCACGCAGGTCCCACTTTCACTCAGATAAGGGTCGAGGTGAGGGGCGCGTGCTGCTGCGGCGGCGCCTGCACCTTCGAGTATTGCTATAACCTGGCGGGCGGCTGAAATATACGCTGCCTTCGAACCGGGTTTTGACGTATACGCCGGACGGGGTCGGCCGGGTAGGAACGTTGGCGGGCGCGCTGCCATCGGGTCCGAGCACTACTTATGGGTCGCTGAAGGGCGGCGCGGGCCCGTCCAATGCGGGCGTTCAGATGCCGGGTCATGCTTCGCAGGGTGTTCCCCAGAGGCTGGCGCTGGGTAACGGACAGATGAGAGAACGGGTTTCAATTACCGGATGCAGCCGGTTTCGATTCAGCTGGGGCAGGTGGGGTCGGCGTCGGGCGTTTCCGGGCTGAACATCTGGTATTGCGCGGCGCAGGCCGCGAATTGTTCGAATAATAACACTGCTGTCCAAGACGGGACGGAGTTGTGCTGAGGTCTGCTGAAAGCAGGGGTCTTGAGAGCAGGAGATCGGGGTTTTCAGGTTGAGGTCTCGCTTTCGTCGTCG
>Ga0302319_10003564_pt1 | contig 32473 bp, 47 predicted proteins | sample Bog_T0_2_FD_203319 | JGI IMG/M metagenome (GOLD analysis project Ga0302319, IMG submission 203319) | Peat permafrost microbial communities from Stordalen Mire near Abisko, Sweden - Bog_T0_2 | ecosystem: Environmental > Terrestrial > Soil > Wetlands > Peat | place: Sweden: Abisko, Stordalen Mire... | reverse complement strand
AGCCTTGTTTTGAATGATTCAGAAAAGCAATACACGCATTAGCCCTAGAGAGAATTCCGGCATTTCTGTTCATCATCTGCTTTGCGCCTTTTGAAAGCTGGTCGTAAACAGGATGATGGGCACGAGCTATGAACTCCCACTCGGGATTGTCCTGCCACGTAACCAAATTCTTTTCGACAATCAGTTCTTCGTTATATGTCTTCCAAGGAAGATAAAGAATCACATGGGATGGACTAACACGATTTCCGCCACGGGCAAAGGCGGCGTCAGAACCTAAAGCGTTTCCCGTCGCAATATAACCTCCTGATAAAACGATGACCTCGCCTATTTTTTCCATAATAGCAGCAGTCCATAAGGAAATATCACGAGAACCTATACATGCAATTCTTACCATAATTAATGCCCTGATAAAGTATTCTTATCGTGATGGTCTATTACAACAGTTTGCTTTCCCCTCATAATCTCCATTACATCCTGAAATGACACGGGGCCACCAAAGTTGTCGATGCCGCAATCGAGAGCTTTATCATCAAGAGCTTTTGGATTACGCCCTTCATCGTTACCGTGACTATGGCCGCTCAACGCAATAGAGCCGTGCTGCATTTCATCCCAAATACGAAATGGAAAGTGCGAAGCAACATAAGGCACACCATCAATGCGTCCAAGTACATAGTCGCCCAAAAACATTACTTTATTACCATACGCTAAAGGATATACCTCAACTAACGCGCTTCCATACTGTCGAAGGACTTCACTCTTATATACGGCTTTCACGCCGCTATTATGGTTTCCCCATAGTAAATAGATGTACCCATTTAGCTCTGAAAGTAATTGCTTAAAGCGCGAACCATCAGGGTCGTTGAATACAAAATCACCAAGACAAAGAACGTTATCGTCCTTTCCTACAAGGTTATTCCAATTCTTTTTTACACCCTCGTCATGCGATTGAATATCTGAGTAGCCCCGAGGCTTCCACAAGAATTCGCGGTCATGGTGAAAGTGTGTGTCTGACACAATCCATAATGGGGTTTTTTTAGTATTAAAATTTACGTGTTGTGACATATTATTCTACATTGCATACGAATCCAAACTCACCAACGGTAGGAATTACGAAATTGTTAAATTGCTTTTCAATTACATCTTCGGGTACTTGACGCACTCGACCCTTATTTCTCAATTTAAGAACGTCTAATGGCACTCGAAAAACATACGCTGCTGTTTCTGCGTCACATCGTTTTGCTATGTCTAGGAAATCTTTTCGCGCTTTCAAATGATAATTGCAAGCGTCTATTAAAACAGATTTACCCTGTTTCAACAGATGCTCGGTAACTGCATATACTGTTTGAAAAACCTTTCCGCTAACGGTTTGGTCGCCTTCACCATTACCAACGATTGCGCGAAACTCATCAGTGGAAAGACGTACGACCGAAGGGTTAAGTGAGACATAATCTTTCGAAAAGCGAGTCTTGCCAGATGCAACGCATCCGACCATAAGTATTAATGTTGGTTTCATTTCGTTTATATTATGCGATTTTCAAATAATGTCAATCACTTTCATCTTTATCCGCAGCGCCACCGAATGAGCGATTGCAGTCGAACTGAGCATAATTTGGTCGGCCAGTCGCGAACGTTTTCTCAATTCCATCCACGGTTTCCGTCAACTTTCCAGTGTATCCGTAAAAGAAAATCGTGGCAGTCTTACCAACATAATTTTCAGGATGTACCCAAATATCCTTCGCCTGTTCAAACGTTCCCTTGATATTAGCCTTGAAAGTACGCCCGTCTTTCATCAAACACACAACTTTGCCAGCGGTGCCAGCGCGATTTCCGATACCTTCTTCAACCCCGACGATTTTAAATTCTTCGTCGTCAGTAGGCTTTACCTTCAAAAGATTCGATGAGCGTTTGTTCTCATAGGGAGCGCCCAAAATACGAACGATAGAACCTTCTTCCCCAGCGTTAATATCATCAGCGAACATCCTCATTACATCCTCGTGAGTATTCGCAACACGCGTAAAGACCTGACAGTAATATGGGTTGGAAGAGAAATTCTTTTTGATTGCAGCGGAACGTGCGCGATAGTTAGTTTCCTTCTCAACACCATCATACCCATATCCATCATAAATATAAAACCGTACCAGCTTCTCGCTTTTATCAAGGTCAGCTTGCGTGATATGAACGGTCTTACGAATTAGCTTCATTACTTCATTAAGCTTCTGACCAAAATTAGGAGCGTATAGTTCTCCATCAATCACCGCATCGGGCCATAAAGCAAAAAACGATTTCATAGACTCAAAAATATGAGGCACAGAAATATAACGTTCACCCTTACGGGAAAACAAACCATGGCGCGTAGCAACACAACGGCCACCGTTGAATTTTAGTTGGACGCCAACCGGATATACCACTTTATCCAAGCGTTCGAGATACTTTTTTGCAAGCATCGGCTGTACGAACTGAACATTGTCAATATCCGCGATGTTTTCGAAGTAGCCACCTGATTTGAGTTGTTTATCATATCGTGCTTGAGCCTCTTTCATTGCTTGGTCTTCGGGAGACGTTTCGTTGCCGCGACCGATGTTCTTTCCTGCACAAACTGTGGGTTTTGCACGAACAGATTGACCGTTTTGTTGCCCCGAAACGGTAAAAAAACTATTTCCATCTACAAAAATTTGCCATTCTTGTACCGCGTTTGTTGATGTCCGAGAATAAAGTTTAGGAAATGTGTGCATGAGACTACTTTAAGGAGTATTTTACAAAAGTCAAGTATTTTTTAAGGATGCAAGTCCTGTAGTCCACCATGCGCCGTCTTTGAATCTTAGGTACGTAAACATACCGTTTTTAGCTTCCAAGTAAGCTAATGTCAAATCGTCTGGCTCAATTCTTTTAACTGTAAAAGATGTAAGCGAAAGTTCTCCGTTATCTTTAACGGCTATATCTATTTCTTCTCCTAGCGTTATTGTATCTTGTATTTTCGAACTCATAAAATTTGATGTTTTATAAATAAATCTCTAACATTCATTGTTATTTTACCAAGATAATTAGTACCTATTCCGTCACATATACCCCATGTAGTATCCCTCCAAGAGTTCGTCTCTTCTAGGTAACGCGCTCCGGTTTCAAGCAGCTTTGCGCGTAAGTCGCGATGTCGAAAAAATTTGTCGAACACAACCGCTAGCATTACATCCTTACGTACTCCTTTAATTTCCCAATCGTCGCGCATTTTAACGCTCTTTCCCCATTTTTTTACTTCTCTTGCTGGCATCGCAGCTACAATCTCATACTGTTTTTCATACCATTCTTTATAATCGTCTTCATCATCAGGAATCACAGGAATCAACTTTGCAAATTGAAATGCGTTCTCGGTACGTCTAAACCATCTACCACCATAATAAACAGAAGCATCATAAAAATTAGACAAAAAACGATACGGCCCGAAGAACCCACAAACTTCGTGCTCAGTGTGTCTGGCATATGAAGGTATTTCGGTATCGTAGTTCATATTATTTTTTATGGAATGCCAATATTCTATCTAACCACTCATTCCATTGTTCTATAGATAGGTTGCTTTTAGCTTTATTGCATAATCCACACGCTGGTACACAATTTTCGCGGATGTATCCAACCTCGTTATTTATTCTATCTATTCCATTATAGATATATGGACCGTTCGCATCACAAGAATTCATACTTTGGTAGGGTTTAACTCCACAATAACAGCATCGGGAACTTGTAATAGTTCTAACGTCTTCATCTATGAGAGTAAACAATAGATTTCTCCTTTTTGCGGCGGCTTTATATTGTCTGACTAATCTTGCGAAAGAAGCTTCTCCAAATGGCTTTCGCAAACTCGCACCAAAATCAAAATGGTCCGGGTACATTTTATTGAATGTTCCGCATCCAGAAATTTCGGGGTGCTTTCTTTTATTCCTGTTTATTGTTTCTTTGTTTAATTCGTAGTATTTTAAGTTTTTTGCATCGCGGGCTTCTTTGTGTGATATATAGTATTCATTCACCCGCTGTTTATTACAAGCTTTACAAACCGAACACAACCCGTCTTTCTTCTGTTTGTCTTTATGAAACCTTTTTATAGACTGTTTTTTATCACACTTACTACATTTTTTTGATTGCTGATTTCGGGATTTCATCGTGTTCTATAGTTTTTTTGAAGGAAAGGTTTCCTGCTGTATGATACACAATTATACCTTCTGCGGGGAAATTATTTTCTACCACGCCACCATTATGAATTGCCACGCTACCAAAACAAACGAGTGCGTCTAAAACTCTTTTGATTTGTACCGTATCGAACATGCCTTCGTAAAGGATGGGGACAACCCTACAGCACGCAGGCGCATATTCTTGCTTTTCCTTTAGAGGAGAGACTACGCCGTTGACGACAAATAGTGGACTTTCCGCTCCACCGAGCATGACGGGAGACCAATCAAAATAAGCGTGCGGGCGCGTATCTACCCAACGACCCACGTTGAATAGCGAGAAATGCTTTTCCTTTTGACCGTATCCACGTTGAATACCTGCGCCCCACCACTCACCATAATGACGACCGACTCCTAGGGCCATAAGTTCATCCTTATTAGCGTAGGCCCAGCGAGCAAAGCCATAGTTGTCTTGCTCGGGCGTAATCCAACGAGTACGACTACCAACCAAAAACTCTCCTTCGTCTGTGATTACAATAGACGCGTTCGTACCGTCGATTTTTTCAGTCAACGACATTTTCCTCGACAGACGAGGCATCTTTGGGAATTCGACGAATTCATTATTTGCAATATTCATGGTTCCCATTCTAGGCGGATTTTCTATTCCGTCAAGAACTTCCTCTCGCCCTTTAATCGAAGCCTCGACTTCTTCGTATCCAGTTCCTCCCAAAAGAGTTGCGCGTCCGTAGCAGAACTCATGCCACCCACGTACTCAAATGAATAGCAGAAGCGGTTTGACACAAGCCATTTTTTGTCACGAGTATCCAGCTTTCTAACTTTTCGGCTATGAGAGGTTTCTACCCATTTCTCACTTTTGAGACGATACGCTATCATCGCAGGATGAATAGTCTTTGAGTAATACGTTCCTCCTCCAGCCCTAACCATGGAGCCAATATAATCAGAAACTTTCACTCCAATCCCTAATCCTTGAAAGTCTGGCAATACAACAGTACGAGATTCGCGCCAGCAATCCTTTTTATAAGCATTAGGATGAGCGAGGGCGGCAGAGAAAGCTACGGGATTATCATTCCACGTAACTAAAAAACATCGCGCCCCTTTATTTATGTCAGCACTTAGATAGTGATAGTGTTTAAAAAGTTCCCACGCTTCATATTTGCTTCGGAATACTTTAAGTGAAATTTCAGGTCGTCGAAGACTCCCACGCGGTAAAACGTGAGTCAGTCCCTCTGTAGGATTGTAAACCCAATCCGGTTGTAAAAATTCAATAATATCAGCGTGACAAGAAGCGACGACAACTTTCTTGTTAGTATTACGCACGTACTTTTGTAAAGCGTTCGAAGCGGACTTAGCAACATTCCTATCTACTACCGAGGTAAATTCATCAATTAAAATAATCTCGCTCTCCTCTGACATCGCTCTAGCTACATTACATCGAAACTGCTCCCCATTACTTAATGCCTTGAAAGGACGAAGCCAAGCGGGTACATTCCCAAATCCTACAGCACAAAATAACTCTGTTGCCTTTTCTGGAGTTATGTAATCGAAGTTACTTATTACTGCTAATTCATCCCACACATACTCAGGAATTTTACCAAAAGTTTTCAGCAAGGTACTCTTACCGCTACCGCTTGGACCGTATATAAGTCCTATGTTCCAATTTTCAGGAGGAGTAATGTTATTAGTTATAATTGAAACACTTTCCTCGACATGGGGAACGTCAAACATCTGTTCTGCGACGGCTGTATAATCGTCGTGAACAATAGGATATTTTAAAACAATATCCATTAGGAATACATTCCAAAAAACTCTAGCTCATTATTACACCGAATGCACCCTCTAGCCTCCCCACGCCTGCCACATAAAGGACCAATTGTATCTTCTCGGCGGTAAGACATTTGCCCCTCAATCCACCCCTCACAATAACGGCAATAGTAGTATCTTTCTCCGTCAGAAATTATGTTCCTATCAGAAAATTCGTGAGAGGTTCGTGAATCCTTACCAATAGGCTTTTCTTTTAAGAATTTAATACGCGGGTCGATAAATCGCCCTTCGACTAATCGGGGACCGGGATAAAGTATATCCTGTTCAGCTTCTAACCAAATTTCTTCATCAATACCAGAAGGGCGTCCTTTTTCAAGCCAGATTTCTTCTGCTCTCCGACGAATGGCTAATGTCGTTAGAACGTCCACAATCATTTCATTACAAACTTTCATTTTCATTATTTTAAAGGTTTAAAAGGGTCTTCTAACAGTAAATCTACAAACTCTTTAATCTTTTTGCAAGTTTTACCGTTCGGAGGTATTTTGTATTTATCTAAAGCGTGGTCTTTAATCCACTCTCGTAAATTGCTTCCAAATTCAATGGAACGCGCACGCCAATCACAAACCATTTCCGCCAGAAACAATTCGGGTACATTCTCTATACCATGCCAATACTCCGGGTGGTGAGCGTTTACTTGCTGGTGATGGGCGATAGCGAACTTTAGAAGTTCAGAGTCTTTATCTTGAGTTAGCCCCAAGAATTCAACTCCACGGAGCTTCGAGTTATCATGCTCGCGCCCGTTACGTATCAAGTCAACCCCCAATTCAATCTCTCCTTCCTTAATTAACCTTCGGCCTAATAGCTCGCATCCCTCCCTTACGTTATCTTGATGACGCAACACTGTTTCTACCCTTTCCAGAACTTCTTCTGGAGAGAGCGACGTTAATTCGAGTATGGCTGATTTAGGCATTTGATTTTGGAAGTGTATGTAATACCTGCGGTACTTTCATACGCATTATACGACCGGGTTGTGTGCGGCAGTCGTCAATCATTTTTTTAGAACTTGGTAATATAGTTTTTTAACAGCATCACGACTCAACTGCTTTCCATCCAAAATAGAGAAGACATAAGAAGCGCGGTTAGTTTGTCCATATGCTTCAAATATCTTCTTAGCTTGTGCGGCACGTCCTTTTTGGAAACCGTACTGTATAGCGAGATGTTTGATGCTTTCAGCAAATGCTTGCATACCCGCGATGATACGCTCAACTTCTTTGGTAGCGTCAGCCACCTTAGAAGCGTCATTACGCGACTGCTCGGCAATTTCGTAGTCGATATTTTCGAGAACGTAATCGTAGAATTCTGAGAAAGACTTACAATCAAGGGTTATCCACAAATCAAGAACCTTGTCGAAAGACGACAATTCAGACTTTAACTTGTGAAGTGCAAGATACCATGCGGACTTGACCTTACGAATATGCTGTCCACGACCGAAGTACACGCAGAATCCTTCGAATCCACGAGCTAACTCTGGAACAGCTTGTGCGCCAGTAGTAGATTGATACTCTTGTGGAGCGTTGAATTCGCGAGTCTTCGCGTAGTCTAGCGCTTGGATTGCAGCAAACATTTCATCAAAAGTATTGAACTTGAAACGACGTGGACGCTTAACTCCAAGGTTAACCGCACGAGAGTCTAGCTCGTCTTGAGAACGTAAACTATAATCGTTGTGGTCGATAACCGCAGTCAAATATAACTCGGGTTCGTCACCATAGCTGATGACAATTTTGTTAGTAGGAGAAACCCATTCGAAAACCAAAGATTCTCGTGAAGTTTCTATTTCGCCGGGAAGAGAAGTAAAAACGCGAGGATACTTTTGCTTCAAGATTTCGATTTCGAAACCGTTTTCAAGCTTGGATGCGTCCACAGTTCCACGAGTACGTATGATATACTCACCCTTATATTTGGAAACGATAAGGGTTGAACCATCGACTTTTTCCATAAGTTCGACGCCCTTCATGGATGACGGGGTTGGAACAATATCGCTCCTCTCATCAAAGTTAAAAAATTTCTTAAACGACAATGATATAGGCGACCAATCTGAGAGACGCCATATTGAAGACCTATATATTAGGGTTTCTTTTGTCCATTTAGCTCCTATATTTTTAGGATGAATTAGAACACATGCGTCACCCGCGAACACACAGGGCTTAAAATCAAATTCCTCAGTATTAATTTTGGATATATCGGCTGTCATGGATAATAAACCTTGCTCGGTTTCCGTTTGGTAATTTATCGCTTTTTGAAATGTTTACTGATTTTGGTAATGGTTGCAGGTTAGAATAATGGTAGCATTTTTTGATTTGTTCGTCGTCAGAAAAATTAAATGCTTTACAAGGAATTATGTGGTCAACCTGCCAATAGGTTCCATAGTTTTCCCAATTCATTTCTTTTGTAAATTGTTTTTCTAAATAAATTTTAATCTCATCTAAGGTACATCCTAGATAATCTTTGGTTTTTGATTTTTTTATTTGACCTTTTAAACATCTTCGCAGTAATGAACGAAAACTCATAATTAAACGGTTTTGGGGAGTTCTCGTTCTATGATAGTAATTATTACAATATCCGCTATCGACTTGTTTTTTGTTATATTCTGCTTCTTTTACTTGGCAATGAGTTATATTTCGTGCTCTTCGTGCTCTTCGTATTGAGTTAACACATTTTCGACATTGGCCCATTTTGCCATCGACGTTGCGCTTCTCATTTTTGAATTCTTTTAAGTTTTTAGCTTGTCCACAAGAACTACATTTTTTTGTCATACTAAAATTTACACCGTCTGTTTACAATTGGGACGAATAAAGATGATTAATATATTTAAAGTCGAACTCTTCGGCAGACGGTATTTGTACCTTAATCATGTATCGACGTTAATGCTTTTTAACGTTTTGTCAATAATTATTCGCAGGCGCATCCAGAAGTCTCGATGACGGTCTCACCGTGATTCAAAATTTGCAAAATCGAACGAATACTTGAAAGCGAGACAATATTATACACAAAAATCGCAAGCATTCCCTGCCAATACTCAAGCGGCGAGATTCGATAGTGTGATATTTGTGGTACGATTTGGTTCCATGAAAACGTCAAAAGAACTCCAATAAACGCTGAAATTACTATCGTAGCCAGCACGATTCTGAAAATTATGGAAAGTGAAGAAGGCTCCGTGGGGTATTCTGATTCTTGTGTCATATTTTGGTACTTTACACTGATATTGTAAGGGTGTCAATGCTTAAAATTTGTCTTGCTTTAGAGAACCAAAGTATGATATTAAACGTAGTATTTAATGAATTTTAGTTCATTGTCTTTACCTCGCTACGCTCGGTAAGTATATAACGTTTATCTACGCTTCGCTCCGATAACCGTTATATACTTTAAATTCTTTTATTCTTTTGCGAAGCTATATAATAACATCGTACGTTATATAACGTTCTATGGTATAGAGAGTATTACGTATTTTTAGCCTTGTCAAGCTAAATTTTAAAAAACAATGTGTTAAAAAACTCGTTGACATAGGTATAAGAAATGCTAGAATGCTGGAATATGAATACATCAAATACCTCAACTCGTCGTCCCGGTCGTCCTGTAAAGCCTGTGACTTGGCCCTCTGGGACTTTCACCATCAATACCCTCAAGGAAAAGCAGGGTGTGCAGCTTTCACGCGTCAGTCTCCAATTGAAAATTAAGAAGGCTATCGACGAAAAACAACTCGAAGTCGTAGGGACTGAAAAGGGCGACACAAAGATGGGACGCCCCTCAGTGGTCTATCAGGTCGTTAATATCAAGCCTTCCACGCTGGTACAAGCCGTTGCGGACATTGCTAACAACAATGTTGACATTGTTGACGACACCGATGATACAGACGGATTCTAATGGGAATTCTCAATAAATGTAAAGTCTATACTGTCGGTGGTATGCAATATACCGATGGTAGAGACTGGAGAAACAAAGTCAAGGCCGAATTATGCCCTAGAGGTATAACGGTCTTTGACCCATATCATAAACCATTTTTAAATGAAGTTAAAGAGGATGAAGAAGCTCGTGCCGCCTTAAAGGAATGGATGGATAATGAGGAGTACGATAGAGTGGCAGATAGAATGAAAGCAGTTCGTAACGACGATTTACGTATTTGCGACCTTAGTGATTTTATCATTATGTACATTGACCCGCGATTAGCATCATGGGGAAGTGCAGAGGAATTTTTTACCGTTAATCGTATGAAAAAGCCTATTTTTCTAGCTATAGAAGGAGGTAAGACTAAATGCCCGCTTTGGATTATGGGTACTATTCCCCATAAATACATCTACTCAAGCGTAGAAGAAATTATAGAATGTGTGAAAAGAATAGACGATGGCACGCAAGTCATGGACAATTATCGGTGGAGGCTATTAAAGCTTCAATACCGATAATTATGCAAAACATCAAACTAACAATAAACTACAACGCCGATTCTAATGTGGAAATCCAGCAGTGGCCGCTGGTTAAATGTAATACTGAGGAGAGCGATAGGGTAAGCGTCGAGCTTAATGGTATTAGCTACAGCCTCGTACTAGATAAAGAAAATCCTAGAGTAGAGGTTTGGGATATAGATAATAATGGTGAAATAGAGAAAATTAAGGCTCATTTTAAGCTCCCCGCTAAGTCTTAAATTTTTACTTGATTTAGATACCAATACTAACTACAGTTAGTAGATGTCACCTTTAAACAAAACTTTAGTAGCAATATCAGGCGTGGCTCGCGCGGGTAAAGACGCTTTTTGTAATATCTTATGCAATGAGTTAAACGCTCAGGGGATTCCTTCGAAGAGGTATGCTTTAGCTGATGAATTAAAGCGCAAAATCCGACAGCCTCTTTTAGAGTTATCAGGTGTTGATATTTTAAACTGCACACCTAAAGATAAAGAACTCGTTAGAGATTACTTAGTAGCTGTAGGAAAGATTAAAAGGTATCAAACCGAAGGGACTTACTGGACATCCCTACTAGAGCAGGATATTAAGAGCGACAGACATATCGTTGTGCCTGTCGTAACCGATATAAGGTACGATGTTTTTCCAAATGATGAAATTTGGTGGGCTCAAACTAAGATGAACGGCGTTTTAGTTCATTTAAGTCGTTACGAAATTTTGTCAGAAGATGATATGTGGGACTGGGACCATCATCACAATACGGGCATAAACCAAGACCCCGTAACAAAAGAATGGCGTAACTGGATTCAAGCGCCTAACGAAGACGAGAAAAACAATAATCCTAAATTAAAAAATAAAGCCGATTACGTCCTAGAATGGAGCACAACTAAAAATCCTGAGCGTTTGCATGAGCATTGCCTGCCGTATGTATTAAAGTTCATTTCCTATTTGAAAGAAAATAGACTAACATAATGGAAGACCTACCCGATGATGTACTAATTCGGAATGTGCAGGAAAATAATTGTTCTGCGAGTTTAGAGATTTTAGTTAAGCGCCATGCTGGTATGTTTAACGTGATGGCTAAGAGGTACGGTAACATGAATATTGGAAGTTCCGGTATCTCGGTCGAAGATTTTAAAGATAACCAACACTTTATCGTTTATAAGGCTGCTAAGAATTTTGACCCGACAAGACAAACAAAATTTGTTACTTGGCTAGGAAATCAAGTTCGTTACTATTGTTTGAATACAATAAATAAAGAATCTAAGTATTATGGCAGCGAACCCGAAAAAATAGAATACTTAATGGACGCCGCCTCACAAGATGGGCTCGATAATGAAAAAATTTTATCTGAGGCTCAGTACGTATTGGATATTCTTGAACAAATCAAGGACAAGCGTATTAAGAAAATATTTCAGCTTAGATACTTCTCCGAGGATAAAAAGAAAAGAAGTTACAATTTTATAGCGAAAAAGCTTGGAATGTCCACTCAAGGTATTATAGACTTGCATGATAACTTCATTAAGTTCATGCGCCGAAAGATAGAATCAACGGCTAACATGGACGAAATTTAATTGACAAAACAGAATACAACCCAAACAATCAACACACACTAAATATGGCTGAAAAAACATACGTAAAGGGCATCGTCCTAAAAAACAAAGACACTTCATTCGGTAGCGTTTTGAAGGTATCACTCAAACTTGATGATTTCGGAGCATTCGTCAAGGCTAACAAGAAAGCTAATGGATGGATTAACTTCGACATTCTTCCCCGTAAGGAAACCTCAGAAAAGGGAGAAACGCATTATGCGGTGCTCGATACTTGGGAGCCTACTAACGGTGGGGTAGACAGTAAGCCCGCTTCCAAACCTCAAAGCAAACCTCAAAGCAAGCCTGTTGCAAAGAAGAAGCTGGAAGCAGACGAATTTCCTTCCGAAGACGACATTCCTTTTTAAAAAATGGAAACCTTAATACCATCAACTATTATTGGCGACGGAGGCCATCCTGAAAACCGTGTTAAGAGTTATTTTTCTACGAAGTTCGTAGACACGGAAAAGCTATCACCTGATACAAGTAAGATGGTAAAACAATTTCTAGCAAAAAGAAATGGCGCTGTGAATGCCCCGCGTTACATTAGTCGTAATACCTCGTGCCCCTGTGGAAGCGGCAAACGTTTCAAGCGATGCTGTCAATTTAAATAATGAATATCAACGCCGACCTACAATTTAATTCACTGTCGTTTGGTTTTTGCTCTTACAATATCCTTCAAGAGTTGTATAAGAGGAATATCAATCCAAACTTATTTAGCGCCCAAGTCGATTTATCAGCATATGATAAAGCTGAGGAAGACTTTAAGTTTTATCTTACCAGTTGCGCAAATAAGTCACGTCGTTACTTTTCACGTAAAAACCATTGTTTCAAACTTTGGCATATTAGTGGTTCCGAAGCTTCTGTCAGCGACAAAACAAGTTTAATGACTTTCTATGAGTTGGACTCTCCCACCGAGACAGAAATCAATATCCTTAATAATCAGTATAAGGTATTAGTTACTTCTAAAGAAACAAAAACTGTTTTTGAAGATTATGGAACCAATGTGCCAGTTGTCTATTGTCCGCTCGGCTTTGACAATCAAAACTTTTATAAGACTAACAAATCTTACTATCCACCGGATGTAACTGTCTTTGGTATTTTTGGTAAATTCGAGAAGCGTAAACACCACGAAAAAGCTATAAAAGCATGGTTAAAAAGATTCGCTGGCGATAAAAGATATGTACTTCATACCCATATCTATAATCCCTTTTTTAAGCCAGAAGATAACCAACAAATTATTGGTAAAATATTAGAAGGTCGTCCAAAGCCTTTTAATGTTAATATTCTTCCGTTTATGAATACGCTAAACGAGTTGAATGATTGCTTTAACGCTATTAATATCGTTATAGATATGTCTGGTGGAGAAGGGTTCTCGCTGCCGTCTTTCCATTGTCTAGGGCTAGGGAAGCATGCTATTATCCATAATTGTTCTGCGATGAAGGATTGGGCTACATCTAAAAATGCAGTTCTTATTAATCCTACCGGCAAGGAAGAGATTTATGATGGATTATTCTTTAATAAAGGTCAGCCTTTCAATCAGGGGAATATCTATACATGGGATGAGGATGCCTTCATAGCTGGATGCGAAGAAGCTATATATAGAAAAACAGCAAACCCCGTTAATGAAGAGGGCTTGAAGATACAGGAAGATTTTACTTGGAAAAAGACAGTCGATACAATTCTGGAGACGGTAAAATAATAATGTTACCTTATCAAACGTAGAATAATGCAGTTAATTTATACCTTAGTTTTAAACGATAGCAAAGATACTCTAGTCGTATCAGAAGACGGTTCCATCAAACGAGAGGGGGAACCCAATTCCAGAATGATATGTCATTTATTTAATATCGAAGGTACAGAGCAGGATATTAGGCGCAAGCTTACCAGAACTATAGACCAATTATTTGAGGCGGCGGCAATAAAACGTAAGGAACAAAAAAATGAAAAATCCTAATATAACATCTAAGACTAGTATCACTGAACTAACATGCGCAGCTAAAAATAGCGGTCTTGGAGACGCTATTCAAAACTACAAAATCAATAACGAAAAGATGAAAGCAATCATCGAGGAACTTAGGAGTAGGCTTTCTAACGTGTTGAGATTTGGTGAGAAAGGTGATAGCTTAAAAGCTGCCTCATCAAAAATTTCCTCTTCTTCTACATTCGTGCGCGACCTTGATGAAGCTAATGAAGAGCTAGCTGGTCACATTAATGATATTTCTGGAATCATTGATGGACTAGATATGTAATGGCGTTTCGAATCAGATAAAGTAAAGAAAATATTTCCCGCGATGGGATGCTCGTGTAAATATGAACATGGAAGGAATCCTACAAGAATATAATAACGGTTCAAAAATAATTGATTTAGCTCGCAAATATCATAAGAGGCAGAGCTTTGTAAGCTCCCTTCTTAAATCTAAAGGCGTAAAAATACGAACAAGCCGTCACGTAGACTGGCTAAATTATGAACTGGACCATGAATTCTTTTCTAAAATTAATACTCCACAGAAAGCTTATTTGCTCGGTATTATGTGGAGCGACGGTTGTGTGGCGTCTATATCTAATACCATATCTTTAATATGTAACGATTTAGATTTAATTAACTTTTTCAGAAAACAGATAAGATGCACAAAGAAAATATATCGAAACCCCAACCATTCGAAAGCGAAGACATTCTCTTTTTGCAGTCCTAGAATGAAAGAAGATTTGTTAAGATTAGGATGTGTCCCGAGAAAGTCTCTCATCTTGAAATACCCCGTCTTGCCTAAAGCATTAGAAAAATATTTTTTGTTAGGACTGTTCGACGGCGATGGATGCGTCACCCAAAGCCGCCAACAGTTGCAAGCTTACTTTTTGGGAACTATAGATGTTTGCAAAAACATACAACGTTTTTTAACTAAAAATAAAATCCAAACCAACAGGCTACAAAAAAATGGAAAGATTTGGAGACTAAGAATAACAGGAGACGAAAACCTAAAAAGTTTATATTCTATGTTTTATACGTCTCCCCCGTTTTTCTTACAAAGAAAAAAGAAGGCATTCGAAAATTATGGGAATTTACATTTATCAACATCCTAATACGAAAGAAACTAAAGAGGTCATTCAAAGAATGTCAGAAGACCACGTTTATGTGGATGCGAAAGGCGTAAAGTGGAACCGTATATTCACCGTACCTCAAGCTGTTGTTGATGGACGTATAAATCCTTTTAGCGAAGCGGATTTTATAAAGAAAACATCGAACGGTAAAAATCAAAAAGTCGGAGACTTATGGGATAGGTCAAAGGAACTTTCAGAAAAGCGTGCTGCAAAAAATGGGGGCGTTGACCCAGTGAAAGAAAAGTATCTCAAAGACTACTCTAAAAAAAGAAAAGGTAAGCCTCACCCGTCTCAAATAACGGACAAGACCTACACGATTTAATTTTGAGTAATTCCAAAATTCTTTTTACAGCGAATTTTCTTGTGCGCTGCACTTAAAAGTTGTAAATTAGACGCATGGAAATCAAAGTCAAAAAACTCAACCCTTTAGCTATTCTGCCGACAAAAAATGATGGTGACGCAGGATACGATTTGTACGCCACCGAAGACTACATTCTTCAACCTTTAGAAAGAAAACTTTTTAAAACTGGCCTAGCTATCTCTATACCAGAAGGTTACTACGGACGCATCGCTCCGCGTTCAGGCATGGCTTACAAAAGTGGTATTGACGTTCTTGCGGGAGTTATTGATTCAACCTATCGGAACGATGTTGGGATTATTCTTATTAATCTCAATGCATATAACTCACAAAGCCGCGACCAGTCAATATTCGAGCGTCTTTCAGCGCAAATGACTGAGCAAGTTTTTGCCTCACCTTATACGGTAAAATATGGAGATAGAATCGCTCAACTTATCATTGAAAAATATCACGACGCCGAGTTCATAGAAGTTACTAATTTAGATACGACAGTACGTAATTTGAATGGTTTCGGTTCAACGGGCCAATAAATATGTCAAAATTCAAACTCACTGATTCCTTTTTGGAGAAATACAAAAAGGTCAAGCCCCCTTTCGGTTTTAACGGTTTAGGAGAACTGGTATATATGCGTACCTATTCTCGTGTCAAAGAAGACGGACAGAATGAAGTTTGGTGGGAAACTGTAGCTCGTGTTGTTGAAGGTACTTTTAACATGCAAAAGCGATGGATTGAGAGCCGTAATTTAGGTTGGAGTCCTCGTAAAGCTCAAATTTCAGCCCATGAAATGTACGATAGAATCTTCAATATGAAGTTCTTACCTCCGGGTCGTGGATTATGGGCAATGGGGAGTCCGTTAACAGAAGAACGAGGATTGTATGCAGCATTAAATAATTGCGCATATGTAAGTACGGAAACTATTAAAGAAGACCTTTCTAAGCCATTTTGTTTTTTAATGGATGCCTCAATGGTTGGAGTGGGTGTAGGATTTGACGTAAGGGGTGAAGGACAAATATTAATTAAAGGTCCAAATCTTTCTGTAAGCGAAACATATGTTATTCCTGATACCCGAGAGGGGTGGGTAGAAGCTACGCGCAAGTTGCTCGATTCTTATTTTACTGGAAGCGCTGATGTTCTACTGGATTATAGTCAAATTCGTGGACCCGGATTACCTATCAAAGGATTTGGGGGACTTTCAAGTGGTCCTGAGCCATTAATAGAATGTCATTTAGCCCTCCGCTCAACACTAGATAAAATCATAGGCAACACCATAACTATTACAGCTATTGTTGATATTATGAATCTTATTGGTAAGTGCGTCGTAGCTGGCAATGTGCGCCGTACCGCTGAAATTGTTTTTGGTAGTTATTTGAAAGCTGAATATCTTGATTTGAAGAATTATGGCGTTAATCCTCATCGCGCGGAGTACGGATGGACCTCAAATAATAGTATCTTTGCTGACATCGGAATGGATTATACGGAATCCGCAAAGCGTACAGCAATTAACGGTGAACCGGGATATGCATGGTTGGAGAATATGAAGAAGTATTCTCGCATGAATAACGGCCCTGATAACAAAGACCATCGTGTACGTGGCGGAAATCCCTGTCTTGAGCAATCCCTTGAATCTTATGAGCTATGCTGCTTAGTTGAAACTTTCCCAAACAACCACGAAAGCATTGAGGATTACCTAATTACCTTGAAGTACGCTTATTTGTACGCAAAAACAGTGACATTAGGAGAAACGCACTGGCCTGATACCAACAGGGTTATGTTACGTAATCGACGCATCGGTTGCTCCATGAGCGGTGTTGCTCAATTTATTACATATAAAGGTCTCGACACACTAAAAGAATGGTGTACAAAAGGCTACAGCGCTTTGGAGCGTTATGACGAAGTTTATTCGGATTGGCTTGCTATCCCTAAAAGCATTAAGAAAACCTCCATTAAACCCAGCGGCACAGTTTCATTACTTGCTGGTGCCACACCCGGATGTCATTATCCTGAGAGCGAGTGGTATATTCGTAGAATGCGTTTGTCTATCCATAGCGACCTCCTTGAACCTTTCAGAAAGGCTGGATATAAGATTGAGCCTTGTGTAGGGTCTGAGTCCACAACGGTCGTTGTCGAGATTCCTGTCCATGTAGGAAATATCCGTACCATCGACCAAGTTAGTATGTGGGAACAGTTGTCTCTTGCTGCATTCTTACAAAAGTATTGGGCTGATAATCAGGTATCTTGTACAGTCACCTTTCAACCGGAAGAAGCTTCTCAAATCAAACCCGCTTTGGAATATTTCCAGTATCAGTTAAAGGGTATCTCTTTTCTACCAAAAACCGATAAGGGAGCGTATCCTCAAATGCCTTACGAAGAAATTACGCAACAAGAGTTCGATTTGATGTCTCAAAATATCAAACCTTTAAATATCAAACGTATTAAAAACGAGGAAGCGGAAGTCGAAAAGTTTTGTAATAATGATTCGTGCGTTTTAAAGTAGTTGACATTTCTTTAAAGGTTTAAGAATATCCTTGTATGACACCAACATACGAAGGATTAAAATCAGATATTATCGCGGGTACAGCTTATCTCGCTATGAGATATGACGGATGTAATCATGGAAGATTTATCTTCTTAAAGACCGTAGAACAGCTAGACGATTTTGTGGACGCAGTGTTTCAAGAAGCCTCACAAGAACATCTTGCATTCAGCAAAACTTCTAAATTGAACCCTATAACTGATGGAAGTGTATTTGCTTTTAATACACCTAAGCTCATGCACGCCCTAGAAACTGATGATAGAAGTGAGCGATTGGCATACGCTTTGATTATTAGAAGTTTCCCTTGCGGTAAAATTGTTTTTGAAAAAGTCCCCGTTGACCACTATCAGTTAAGATATCTATCAGCATATAAGTCCGTTTAATAATTATGAAACCTTACATTCATGCAGTTAGTTCAGCCACAAAATTCGGTGGTAAACTTGAAGATTATTTAAAAATCCATGATTGGTTTGACCAGACAAAAAGCCATCTTGGAGATAACCGACATAGGGCCATACTGCATAGCTCATTCGGAATCTTTCTAGCTGAACAGGTATTCGGTCACAATATCGTTAACTCGGACTGTAAGCAAGTTTCAGTACGCGATATTGGAGAGCAACACGTAATCGAAGATATGGGTGCCATTCCCACCGTTTCAGATTATCTTTCTGAACTACCTTACCAAGACTGGATGCACGGTAAAGGATTACCTCCCTCGTATAGAAAAGTCGAAGAGTACGAGAAGGCTACAAAAGCGAAAGAAAACATAATCTCAAAACCAAAGGTCTATCACGCTACCCCTGCTAAAGATGATGGTTCTAATATTCTTAGAATTCCTCCTATTCCTAAAAGTCCTACGTTATATGACTAAAGTTCTAATAATTGGTGGGCACGGATTAGGAGATTGCCTTCTAGCTTTACAATGTGCTAAGGTAGTAGAAAGTAGGGGAATAAAACCCACGGTGTATATATCTGCACGAAAAGAAATATTCGATGCCCTATATGATGTCTTCTATAAGACTCCTATGACACGAATTGATGAATCTTATTCAGAAAATAATCTAGTTCTTCGTAGTGTCTCAAAGATGAAAGAGCTATCAGAGGGATTTGACGAGGTATATTACGTAATTCCCGACTTACTTTTTAACAATAAGTACGCTTTTAATTTTGATAAATATTGTACGAATCCTCAGTCGATTCGTAGTCTGCGTTTGTTAGATTCATATGTACCTAAAAAGAATATAGTATATCTTGGATTAATGACAACTACTAGGGGGTATATGTATTATAATCCTGTTGGACTCGCTATTAATCTAGCGAAGGAGTTAGCGAATTACGAGATATATTTTCCCGTAGTGGATAAGTGGGCGTCGCAAGATATTGAAAAAGTCGAAATACCTAAAGATATTCCTTCGAATCTAATCATCGACAAAAACCCTATTTTTTCAGAATCGTTGTTGATGTTAATGCAGTCAACATATTTTATAGGAACCGATAACGGTCCAAGTCATATTGCTTATCACGCTGGTATTAATCGTATTCTTCTTGACCCTCAATATGGACGCTTACCATGGATTGCAAGATGGCGCGAGGATTATTCGGAGTCCGTGCCAATTAATACTTCTATAGGTATCATAACACATATTGCTAAATGTAACCTAAAAGTTATCCAATCCACTCTCATTCCCCGAATGGAATGCGCAAATATAAGCCTGTACGATTGGGAACGGCAACTTTTACTAAAGGAGCGGTAATGATTCATTTTTTTGATACCGACCCACGTAAGGATTCGCCCGATTATAGAGAGTCTCATGGTAGTTTTGGAGAGTTAATCTTAAACTATAACGATGAACTTAAAAAGTTGGGGTACTACAGCGAATTAGACAAATGCGAGTATGTAGGGCGCTGTGGAAGCTTGGACCCAAATTTTGTATTTGATGGAAAAAAGACTTTTTATATTAACGTATGGGAAACAGCGAATGCTTTACCTTGGTATTTAGTTAATAACGCTAAATCCGTAAACCAACGTATTTTCGGGCTTAGTGACCAGATTACGAAACTTTGGAGAAAATACGGATTCGAATGTGAAACAATTTACGGAGGATGTAATACAGACTTTTGGAAGCCAACGATTCCGAAAAGCAAAGATAAATTTGTTTTTCTTCATGTCAACCACGCTAACGTCCGAAGTGGATTAGACCTGACATTACAAGCTTTTTCAAGAGCGTTCCGTGGTAATGATGATGTAGTATTAATAGTTAAAGACTCTTCCTACGATGCAAAGCTAGGTTCAGTAATCAGTAAATTAAATGACACAGGTTTAAATATTGAGTACGTTCCCAAAATGATGTCGTCGCCCGAGTTAAGAGATTTGTATAGTAGCTCTCACGTTTGCTTGAATGTTATACGTTGTACGAGTTTTGGATTACCGCTTTTAGAGTCTTCCGCTTGCGGTTGTCTATGCGTAACCGGAGACGTTGAGCCTACTAATGAGATTATTACTCCTGATTTTGGCGTACTCATACCATCGAACGGCCTGCTTTCTATTCCTGTTACCGCTCCACAGCTTGAAAAGAACTATGGGCTTAAAAACTATTATGGTAACTTCGATTATTCAGAGGAGCCGATGTTCTATGATTTCGATATTGATGTTTATGCCAAAAAATTACAGGATATTTATTTGAGTTATTCGAGTGTTTATGCTAAAATTGATACCAGAACGCCAATCATCGAAAGATGGGGCTGGGACAAACCTATAAAGAAACTAGTAAATATTTTAAGTAATGAATAACTTTGACTGGCCCTTAAATCAAAACAACTTCACTCCCGCCGATAGGGTGAGGATTTCAGAGTTTTTTCTAAACGAAAACAAACGCTGGACGCAAGATGAAGAAGTAAAGAATTTCGAGCGTAAAATGGGCGATAAGGTTGAGTCAAATGCTATATTTGTTTCTAGTGGTTCCGCAGCGAATACTTTATTAGCTTATTATGCTAAAGATAAAATATTATCCAAAAATAGCGCTCGAAATATTGTAGTGCTGCCTAGTGTTACATGGCAAACTTCTTGTTCGCCATGGATTCGCGAAGGATTCGAGCCGAAGTTCATAGACGTTACTTTAAGTGATTTTTCTATGGACCTTACTAGTTTAGAATGTTTTCTTGGACAAGAACACCAGCGAGTAGCAGTAGTATTTATTACGTCTCTTCTTGGATTCGTGCCGTCCATTGAAAGGATTCTTTATTTAAAATCTGCCTATCCTGAAGTTAGATTTATGTTAGATAATTGTGAAAATACTTTTGGTTCTTATAACAATAAGAACATTTCTTCTTATCTAACATCTACAACGAGCACATATTTTGGGCACCAGCTTCAAAGTATTGAAGGGGGGTTTATATTTACCCGCTCTCAAGAAGAGTATGACTACTTCATTATGGCTCGTAACCACGGAATGACACGCGGCCTAAGAGACCCTTCAAAATACGAAAATAAGTCCGTAAGTCCATTATTCGATTTTGCGTTGCTAGGAAATAATTTTAGGAATAGTGACGTTAATGCTTTTATAGGACAGATAGACTTGGAAAGATGGGAAGAATACAGAAATCAACGCATTGATATTTACAATTACTTTCGTAATTCTTTGAAGTCTGATTATTTATTTCCTTTAGAGACTAGTTTTAAAGAACATGTGGCGTTCGCATTACCTATAATCGCTCATCGTACGCTCGGTTCAAACTCAGGTCTGCGTATCCATAAAGTCGCTGAGTTTTGCAAAGAAAACAAAATCGAAACACGGCCTATCGTTTCAGGGAACCTTTTAAGACAAACACCTTATAAAAAGTATGGCTTATTTTCTGACTTTGCGAACGCTGAATGGTTACATAAGAATGGTTTGTATGTAGGACTATATCCAAACTTGGATGTAAATAAGGTAGCGGACCTAGTTGAATTTTTAAACAAGCTTTAATATGGAAAATCCCAAAATAACACTCACAATGACAACATGCCGAAGACTCCATCTGTTCGAAAGGACAGTTAGAAGTTTCGCGCAACATTGTTTAGATTTAGATTTAATAACAGATATTGTCTGTGTCGATGATAACTCTCCGTTAGAGGAGTGTAAAATTATGTATAAGTTACTTGTTTTACTTTTCCCAAATAGAAAGATTTCTTTGATTTCTAAAAATTACAAAGATAGAGGATTGGGCCGCAGTTTAAATATGATTTTCGAAAATGTTAAAACAAAATACGCGTTTCATTTAGAAGACGATTGGGAATTCATAAAAGACGGTCATTTTATTAAAGATGCATTAAATATTATTCAAGATAGTGATAACATTAAAAGCGTTCTTGTAAATAGCGTACATGACCTTCCCGTAGGCTGTACAAAAAACGGTTTCAAATATAATATGTTAGAATTGGGAGCTAAAGTAAATAACGGTGACGTAATATGGGCATGGGGATATAGTTTCAGACCGGCGTTATTAGATTTAGAACATATTAGAAGTGAAATAAAAGGATTCAAAATGAGTGACATCGAAATGCTATTTGGTCAAGAATACTATTATAAAGGAATGAGGCAAGTAACTCTCACTGATGGTGAGTACGCTAGACATATCGGAGTCCCCGAAAATAATGAGCGTTCTGCATTTGATTTAAACTGGACACCAAGATAATGAAAATAGGATTAATTATTTGCGCATATAACTGTCAGGATACCATCGAAGAATGTCTACGCCCTTGGGTGGAATTGAATCACGAAGGCGTCGAGTTGGAGTTCGCTGTTGTAAGCGTTCGTTTTAATACCTTTCCAGAGAGGGAAAATATTACAACTATTAAAAAACTTATGCCCTTCATGTTACAAACCCGTGGAGTAATCATGGAATATCCCACGAGCCTTTCTGAAACGGATTGTCGAAACATGGGTCTTACCTACCTGTTGGATAAGAAAGTGGACCTTGTTTGGATTTTAGACGCAGATGAACTTTATACGAAAGACCAAATTCTAAAGACTATTAAAAGAGTTGAAGAAAATCCTCTTACTGTATGGTGGCGCATACCATTCAAGAATTATATCTTCGAAGGTAAGCATTGGATTGACGGGTTTTGCCCCCCTAGAATATTTCGAGTCAGTGTTGGAGACAAAATTTTAAGCGAATTTTATTGGGATAATGATGTTAATTACAAAAATATTGAAGGCGACCATACCTTTGATTATCAAACATTAGCATCTAGTATGATACCCAAGGGTATCGCTCACGTTCGCCATCTTACTTGGCTACATTCAAACAGTAAAGCTAAAATTGAACATCAGCTTGCTCACTATAAGCAATGCTCATACCGATGGAACGAAACTGAACAAAAGGTGGAATTAAACACAGAATTCTACAAAACTCATAATCAGCCCTTACCAATAATCGAAAAAGATACGGAGTAATGCAATATTTTTATTTCCCTTCTTTAAAGTTTTGATGTAAAAATAGTTATGGGCAGACCATCAACAATAGAAAAATATATTGGTAAAAAAATTGGAGGTATTAAAATAATTAAACCTTTAGGACTGCGTGGGGAAGTACCGCAGCGTATGTGGGTAGAGTGTATGTGTTTCGTATGTGGCAAAACGTTCGAGGCAAAATTCCATAATGTTTATAAAGGAAACTACAAAAGCTGTGGATGTATTCAGCATGGCTATAATATAAATAGTCCTAAGTGGAAGGGTCATGGAGAAATCAGCGAAAGTCTTTTTTACTCCATAAAAAAAGGGGCAGAAAACAGAGGTCTTCCATTTCGTATTTCTAAAAAATATATTTGGGAAATTTTTTTGAAACAGGATAGGAAATGCGCTCTTTCTGGAGAGCCTATCGAGTTTTCTAAATCTAGGTGTGGAGAACGCTCGGCGTCATTAGACAGAAAAGATTCATCTAAAGGATATATCCCCGGAAATTTGCAATGGGTACATAGAGATATAAATTACATGAAACAATCTATGACAAATGAGGAATTTTTGAATAGAATAAGAATGATTTATGAATACAACAAATAAAAAGATAATTATTACAGGTGTGACAGGACAAATTGGTAGTCATATGGTGGATTATATTCTAGCTAATACAGATTTAAATATAATCGGTACAGCTAGAAGGTTAAGCGTTAATAACCATCAAAATATTCAAAAAAATATAGACAATGAAAGATTTTCATTAGCACAGATGGACCTTTCAGACACCCATTCAATTTCGAACTTAATAGAAAAAGAAAAACCAGATTATTTTATTAATTTTGCAGCGAATAGTTTTGTAGGTTCTAGTTGGACTTACCCCGTTCAACATATGGAAATTAATGCCATTGGAGTTCTTCACCAGTTGGAAGCTATTAGAAAATATTCTCCTAATACCCGCTATCTAAACCTAGGCTCGTCAGAAGAATTCGGTGATGTCCTAGAATCCCCACAAAATGAAAAAACAGTTTTACGCCCCCGTTCACCTTATGGGGCTAGTAAGGTGGCGGCGAGAAGTCTAGTAAGGGTATATAGAGACAGTTATAACTTATATGCTTTGCAATGTTTTAATTTTAATTCAGAAGGGGAAAGAAGAGGAATTGAATTTTTGACTCGTAAAGTAACAAGTGGCGTGGCGCGTATTAAAAAATCATTAAGATTGAAACAAAAATTTGAATCTATCAAATTAGGTTCTTTAGACAGTAAACGGGATTGGCAATCTTCTATAGATGTCTGCGACGGATTATGGAGAATGTTAAATCAGGATAAATATAACCCATCATTAATAAATAAATATTTTGATGCATGTGATGGAATAGATAGCATTCGCTTCGGACTTTCCAAAGATATTAAGGAATACGTTTTAGCAAGCGGGAAAGCTCATACTGTAAAAGAGTTTGTCGAAGAAGCTTTTTCCGCAGCCGGTATTCATGGTTCATGGCTTATTGGAAAAACCCCGGAAGATGAATCGTATATATACGATTGCAATAGTTCTCAAATACCACCAATGTCAACTACATTAGTAAATGTTAGTCCCAAATTCTATCGCCCAGCAGACGTTACAACTTTATTAGGAGATTCGTCATTAATTCATAAAGAATTAGGATGGAGTTCTAAAATTTCTTTTTCTGAACTTGTCAGAAGTATGGTTGAAAATGATATTAATTTATTAAAGTAAATGCCGCAGCCGCGCCTTCATATATGGAAAGGCAACGTAAAAGTCGTTGACAATTCTCAAAATACGATGCAAAATCAAAATCCACCTAATAAATTTGATACATGCAAACATCGTTCTGAGGAACACGATATTCAAGTAAGGACTTGCTGCCAGACGTTCACTCGACGCGGAATAAGTTGCTTAAAGAGGAATATAGATTTCATTCATAACGGTGTTTGCCAAGCATGCGACGTATATGAAAGAAAAGAAACCCAAACCTAAAAAAATAAACAAGCCGCACTCGCTGGCGAAGTTTATTGTGGGGAAATGGATAGAGCGACAAAATATCAATTGGGCGCGAGACATCAAACTCGCTATGCCTTTAGCGGCAGAGTATCCTGAGTTTGAGTTTTGGGATGGATTAGAGAAGTATAGAAGCTTAGACAATATGATGGGTTTTCGTACAGAGAAAGCTAAGGCGTATCTCGCTCGTCAATATTTGCAGTTTAAGCTTGTACTACCAACCAAGGATGAGTATAAACTAGAAGAAACCAAAGTTGGTGAAGATATTCCTATAACGGAACGAAGCAAACCAACAAGTATCTTAGAATTTTGTAAATAATATGGCTAAAAACTCAAAACCTGTAGTTAAGGACGAAGAAGACGATGATAAAAAGGTTCTAACGCCTCAAGAGCAAATGAAGCTCTATATGGATACGAATAAAAAAGACCACCTTAACTATGAAACTGGCGACGATTATACCGTTAGTACAGGTAGTTTAAAGATGGACATCGTTACTAACGGAGGAATTGGTCCCGGCCTTACTCGTTTAGTAGGTATAAACTCGGGTGGAAAAACGTCTGAGGGGTTAGAGCTTATGCGTAATTTCTTCATAACGCGGCCTAAAGGTCGTGGTGTTTATGTAAAAGCGGAAGGACGTTTGAGTAAAGAAATACAGGCTCGTTCGGGGATTAAGTTCGTATGGCACGCAGACGATTGGGATGAGGGCACTTGTCTTGTACTTGAAACCAATATTTATGAAACTGTAGCGAATATGATAATGAATCATATTCTTGATAATCCCTTTAAGGTTAATTATTTCTTTATGATTGACTCTTTAGATGGGCTTCTTCTAAAGGATGATAAGGAGAAAGCTTTAAACGATAACTATAAAGTGGCTGGGGCACCGTCTCTTAGTAAAAAGCTACTCCAAAGATGCTCTAACTATATTGGAAAGTTTGGTCATATTTTGGTTGCTACATCACAAATTACCGCTCAACCTAAAATTGACCCATATGCAAAATCTGAATATCGCCCTTATGAAAGCAGCGGGGGAAACGCTCTAAAGCATTATGCTGACAATGTTTGGGAGTTCCTACCTAGATATAATGATGATAAAATCTTAGAAAACCCCGCAGCAAAATATAACCAAAATAAGAACCCCATAATAGGTCATTCATGCAAAGTCATTATAAGGAAGTCTTCTAATGAAAAAAATGACGTTCATATCGACTATCCTATCAGGTATAACAAAACCAGCGGAACTAGTATTTGGATAGAGCGTGAAATTGGCGATTTGATTAGCGTATATCATGTAACCGTTAAAAAGTCTTGGTTTGAATTTTATCCGCCTTTCTACGAAGAACTACTAACAGTTGACCCTGACGCTCCTCAAAAAATTCAAGGTATAGAAAAGTTATACAAATATCTGGAAGAACATCCTAAAGTCACCGACTACCTCTTTAATAAATTCCAAAAAAGTCTTAAACAGGAACAAATTTGGGATGGCGATACTGACCCATTAGCAGAAGAGGAATAAGCATAATGATACTAACAGTGGACACAGAAACGACAGGTAAATGGGTATTCGGGCGTCCTATAACCGCTCCAGAACAGCCTAGAATCGTACAGCTTGGCGCAATCTTAGCTGATTTAAGCGGTAAAATAAAAGGAGAACTTAACCTATTAATTAAACCCGCTGGATGGACAATCCCTGCGGAGGCTACTGCTATTCATGGTATTACCACGGAAGACTGTGAAAAATATGGCATAGAAATTCGTAGCGCTCTCGGACTTTTCAATATGTGGATTAGGTACGCTCCTCTTCTTGTCGCTCATAATATTGATTTTGACGTGAATATGGTCAATAGCGAAGTCGCGAAATTAGGTAAGTCTCCTATCCTTGACGGTGTACAGAAATATTGTACGATGAAAAACTCTACAAACATCGTCAAAATTCCTAGCCCTAGAGGATACAAGTGGCCTAAACTTCAAGAGACTCATAAATTTCTCTTCAATGAAGACTTTGAAGGCGCTCACGACGCTATGGCTGACGTTAGAGCTTGTTTACGTTGCTATTTGGAATTAAGTAAATTACCATCGGGAACTAAGCAATCAGAAGATGCCAAGAGTCAAAAAATTTCGTAGTGACAGACTAGTATTAGTAAAAACTGGCCCGTACCTAGTTAAATGGGACGGCGAATGTCGTAGTAAATTCCAAGCCAATGTAAAAAAATGGTTGGAACCCTATTGGCATAATCATTTATGCGTAGAAGAATGGCCTATACCCGGTACGCGACTACGTATAGACCTCGTGAATCTAAGTTTGAAGGTCATAGTAGAGACTTCTGGCGCACAGCACGTTAAGTTTACGCCATATTTCCATACGGATAACCGTTTTAATTGGCACGGACAAATTAAGCGCGACGAGCATAAGCGTGAATGGGCGGAAGCGAATGGTTTTAAATTTGTTGAAATATACGACGAAGATATGCCTCTTACTAAACAATTTTTCAAGGAAAAATACGATATAGATTTGTAGCGTGTAAAAGGAAGTGTGAATAAAAATTCCTCCCCCAATCCTAATGTTAAAAAGAAGGAAACAACGCATAATGCGTTTAGGATTCCTAATTCATTTTTTTCTCAGTTAAGCGAGTTCACGAACGGCGGATTTGTATTGATAACAATAAATGACGAGGGAAACCCGTCAGTATATTCTGAATTCGATAACTCGATAATTGGGCTCGGTATAAGAAAGTTTGCGTTAGATTATTTTAAAGCAATGGACGATATTAAAATGACCAACGTATCCTTCGAAGAAGACGACCTCTCAGATTAAAAGTAGAACGTCTTGACTTTGCAACAAATCCGTATAGGATTTATCTATGGTCATTCACAATTACGAAACTGAGCGCTTCTGCCTGTCGGGGCTAATCAGATTCCCTAAAATATTCCCTGAGATTGATACTTTCATCAACGATTACGACTTCGTAAATAAGATGAATCGTACAGTCTTTTCTGTCATTCGTAGTTTCTTATCTAAAGGTGAAGAATTAAACGACTTCCTTATCTCAGAAAAGATTAAAAATCTCAACATCAGATTCGATGAAGACGAAATTGGTGTACAGGACTTCGTGGAATCCCTACGTTTAATGCAAGTTTCAGAGAAATCTGTCGTACCCCTATTCAAAGAATTAAAAAAGACTTCGGTACGCAGGGAAATCTACGAAGTAGCAACTAAAATTCAGAAATCAATGGTTTCTTCGGGGGATGCTTCAATTGAGGAAATACTAAGCATGGCCGACGCAGCATACGCTGATAAACTCAGCGTTTTCGAATCTTCTCAAGATTTTGTAAATATCTATGACTCGGTACAGCAAAAAATTGAGGAGCGTGGCGATAATCCTATCGAAGAAATTGGTTTGATGGGGCCTTTTCCCAAAGTTAATGAATTATATGGTAGTTTATTACGTGATGGTGGCCTTACAGTTCTAGGCGCACGAACTGGTATTGGTAAGACCTCTATGGGAATGTACTATCTTACGTACGTCGCTGAGAAGTATAATATCCCTATTCTTCACTTAGACCAAGGAGAAATGAGCATCCCCGAATTGCAATATCGAGCAGTTTCGATGTTTACGCAAGGAAAGGTATCTTACGACGCCCTTGAACATGGCTACTGGCGTAAAAATGCAGAAATGACTCAACTCGTACGAGAAGTATGGCCTCGCGTAAAGAAACTACAAACATTCTATTATGATGTAAGTAGTCTTGGACCGCAAGAGATTATCAGTTTAATCCGTCGTTTCTATTTACGCAAGATTGGTCGTGGCAACAAGTTTCTTACTCATTATGACTATCTAAAGCCTTTCGACTTGGACGATACACGCGCTCCAGAGTGGCAGGTTATGGGTAAATTCTTGAAGTCTATCAAGGCATTCTACAAGAATGAGCTTCAAAACGCCTTCTGGACCTCTCTACAGCTTAACCGAACGGGTATCATTGGAAACAAACAAATCTCACAAATTGACGATACAGAAAATACTTTTGGTGTCTCCGACCGTATTAGTCAAGAGTCAACTCATAGTATCCTAATGCGTCCAAAATCTTTGGAAGAAATAGCTATTGAAGCTAACCAATTTGGTAACACTAAAGCGGTCTTTCCTAAGCATCGTCACCTAGGTAGAAATGCACATGACGCGTTAGCTCCTGTAAAGATGCCTAATGGACAGTTCCAAAAGAACTTTATCCACTTAAACGTCAATAGCTTCTATATCAAAGAACTCGGAGATTTAGCATCATCAGTTGGTAGGATAGGACAAATCAAACCTAATCACCATGATGGCGATAAACTCGAAGACCCTGATATTCTGTAATGAGTGCTATTTATGATACATTAACGTCTCTAGGTTATAAACTAAAGGACTTTGGTGGGCATTATCGTACCGCAGCTACATTTAGAGGCGGCACAAACCCAAACTCATTAGCTATTAACAAAGCTGATGGCAGATTTAAAGACTTTGGCGGTAAGGGGCAAAGTGGGTCGTTTCGGCAACTTTTGAATCTAATTGGTGGCAATCCCGAGGATTTGGAAAAATACATCCAAGCGGCGGAATTAGAAGCTAAAGGGTACGTTCCTAAGCAAGTTCTAAAAAAGCACAAAATTTACGACTGTAGTGTATTGCTTAATTTGCTTCCTCATTGGGATATGTACTTGGAGGCGGGTATATCTAAAGAGACTTTGAAACTGTTTGAAGTCGGTCTTGCACAAAACGGTAAACTAGGTCGGCGCTATTGTTTCCCTATTTATAACGAACGACGCGAAATCATTGGATTTACGGGTAGATGGCATCAAAAGGAATTACCTTACGATAGTTTGGCGAAATGGAAACACATTGGCACAAAAACCGACTGGGTCTGGCCTCTCCACTTAAATAAAGAAATAATAGAACACGCTGAGGAAATCATTCTGGTGGAATCTCCGAACTGTGTGCTTCATTTATGGGAATCGGAAATTCGGAATGTTCTTTGTTTGTTTGGTGTTCATTTGAACGCAAAAACGTTGAAGTTCCTGCTAAGTAATTCTTCCTTAAAACGAATCATAATCGCCACCAACAATGAACCGGGTAACAATAGTGTCGGCAACATTGCCGCCGAGGATATAAAAAAGAAACTACTTAAATACTATAATGAGTCAAAGGTTGAAATACGTTTACCTCCCAAGAAAGACTTCGCTGTGATGTCTCGTGATGAGATAAAAAAGTGGCATCGGTCCTTGACAGACGCGCCAAGCACCATACAATAAAACATATGGCTACCAAAATATATTACTTAATTGATGATACCACAATTCATCCTCTAATCAAGACTGAGGGTGAGTTCATGGTCGTACTAGATGAAAATAAGAAACCAATTTGGCACTACGATTACTCTGACGGATATATTAATATCAGCGTAGTCATGCCTAAAGCACTCACTGAAATTACTGGTCCTAATCCCACGCTTGAAAATATTGATGCCGTGCCTAAGAGACTAGCAAACGCTGTCGATAAATACTTAAAAACAAAAGGATACTAAATTTATAGTTCTGTTTGGTTTTATTAGTTTTACAACGGTTACATATCATATTTTTGCATTACTCCACTCTTATCATAATCACATAGATTAAACTAAAATGGGAACAAAGAAACGATTATCTTGGGAAGAATACGCGATGCGGCTTGCTTTCACAGCGTCCGAAAGGTCGGAAGACCCGTATGTAAAAGTAGGTGCATGTGGTTTAAGAAAAAATCGTTCTGTTTGTTCTTTAGGATATAATGGTTCTCCACCGGGGATAGAAATTAATTGGAACGAAAGAGACGAACGCAGGAAACGCGTTCTTCATGCCGAAATTAATATGTTGCGTTACACGAAGGTAGGAGAATGCGATTTAGTGGCAGTAACAATGTGCCCTTGTGGAGAGTGTGTCAAATCTCTTGCTGCGTATGGAGTCAAAAAAATAGTATTTCGTCATTTATATGATAAAGATACTTTTGGATTGACGTTAGCAAAAGAATTTGGTATATGTATAGAACAATTATATGAATAATACAGACGCAGAATATTTTAGACTGCTAAGCGGCTTTATGAGCGAACAGGTAGTAGATTTACATGGATAACTCAAAACTCATTCAAGCTGTAAGAGCTATATTAGTCGGTGAGCATGAGCTTGACCAATCAGAATGGATTGATATGGTTGAATCACTAGCTAATGCTTTAGAAAATTCCGATAAAGAAAACGCTGCATTACGCAAAATTATCAGCGGATTTAGAAAATTTAATGGCGCACTGCCGTTTAGTATAACGGATTACTTTGACGCTGAAACCTTAGAACTTTACTTCAAATACATACGAAAATGAATGCCGACCAAGAATATTTCCGCCTATTAAATCTCGTACTTTCAGAAGGCAAACGCCACGTTAATCGCACCGGCGTTGATACGATTGGTGTATTCGGAGCGCAAGCTAAGTTTGACCTTTCAGAAGGATTCCCGCTCTTGACTACCAAGAAGGTTTGGTTCAAAGGTATCGTGCATGAACTTCTATGGATGTTGAAGGGCGATACAAATATTAAGTATCTTGTGGATAATGATGTTCATATTTGGGACGAATGGGCATACGTTAAATATGTAAAACAACAAAAAGACGGTCTTGCAGCAAATCCTGAATTTATAGGTACTCCTCTACAAGGGAATATTCTTACAATAGAAGAGTTCTCGTCTTTGATTAAATCTAATCCTTCATTCGCAAAACAATGGGGAGACTTAGGAGAAGGAACTTACGGAGGAATGTGGAGAGATTTTCCATATCTGAATCCGATGCCTGAGCCTACAGGCAGACTTACCGATGGAGTTCCCGAATTACATGATTTCAGAGGAAACGTTGACCAGATTCAAAAGGTGATTGATAAATTAAAATCCAATCCAAACGACCGCCGATTGATTGTTTCGGCATGGCATCCTTATTGGGTTGACCATTGTGCGCTTCCGCCGTGTCATTGTTTGTTTCAGTTTCATACCGAAGAGTTGACAGA